>Ga0210384_10003181_pt1 | contig 19248 bp, 15 predicted proteins | sample IncBWH2MmetaG_FD_160574 | JGI IMG/M metagenome (GOLD analysis project Ga0210384, IMG submission 160574) | Forest soil microbial communities from Barre Woods Harvard Forest LTER site, Petersham, Massachusetts, United States - Inc-BW-H-2-M | ecosystem: Environmental > Terrestrial > Soil >...
TCGGGTACCTGACTTACGAGTTGCCCATAGGCAGAGGCAAGAGGTACCTCGGTGACGGCGGCATCGCCAGTTACATACTAGGTGGATGGCAGGCCAACACTATCGTCACCAAGCAAACTGGAACGACCATCCAACTTTCCGCTCCGGACAGCAGCTTGTCCGGAGGAGTTCATATCTCACGTCCCGATTGCATCGGGAACGGTCGGGCCGGGGCTTCCGATAATCCTAGAACCGGGCTGTGGTTGAACCCCGCTGAGTTCGCCCTACCAGGGCTCGGCCAGTTCGGGAATTGCGGCGTAGGCAGATATCACGGTCCCGGATTCACGAATACGGATATCAGTGTGTTCAAGATTTTCCCGGTGAGGGAAATCATGCGATTCGAGTTCCGCGCCGAGTTCTTTAATGCCTTCAACCACGCTAACTTCTCGAATCCCGGATCGACTTTCCTTGGGGGGGCCGGCGGCGGTTTCGGAATTATTTCCTCGACCGTTGGGGACCCGCGAATAGTTCAGTTTGCGCTGAAGTTTTATTTCTAGGACGTTCTGGTCTCTGGCGCTGCCGCGGATTTCCAGTTCGAAATTCGCGGCTGGCGCTCCTTGCGGTGTGGCCTTCGCAGAACGTTCAGCACACGCTCGGTAAAAACTTAATTTCTTTCGATGAGGACCACCATGAAACGTACCGCAGCTTTGGCCGCGTTACTACTATTGTTGTCAATTCAACCCCTGTCTGGACAATCCCCTTACTCTTCATCTGTTAAACCGGCGGTGGCGCCCGTGCCCCTGCCAATTAATCGCGGAAGCACTGCGCTCTGGCAAAGCCTCAAAAAACTGCATACCAGAGCCAGCCTCATCATGATTACCGCACATCCGGATGACGAGGATGGCGGGATGCTTACCTATGAATCGCGCGGACAGGGCGCGCGCGTCATCCTGCTCACGCTGAATCGCGGTGAAGGCGGCGCCAATGTGATGTCGTCGAATTATTTCGACGCTTTGGGCCTAGTAAGGACGGAAGAATTACTGGCTGCCGACCATTATTACGGAGTAGACCAATATTGGACGCGGGTGATCGATTACGGTTTCTCAAAAACGAAAGCTGAATCGATTTCTAAATGGACGCACGATCGGGTTCTCGCGGATGTGGTTCGCGTGGTTCGCGTGACGCGTCCGCTGGTAATCACGTCCGTCTTCGTGGGTGGTCCAACGGACGGACATGGCAATCATCAGACCGCGGGCGCCATGGCTCAGGAAGTCTTTAAAGCTGCGGGCGATCCAAATGTTTTCCCGGACCAGATTGCGGCGGGACTGCGGCCGTGGACGCCGCTGAAAGACTATGCCAGGACTCCGTGGTTCGGGAATGACGACGGAAAACTAGCCGCCAACTTGGAAGTCCCGGAAGGCGACTACGATCCGGTGCTGGGAATGTCTTACGTACAGATAGCGCGGGAAGGATTGGGATTTCAGAAAAGCCAAACGGGCGGGGGGATGATTCCCAAAGCCGGAGCCGTAAATACTCCGTATCATCGCTTCGGAGCAGTGATGTCTGCAGAGGACAAGGAAAAATCCTTTTTTGACGGTATCGACGTTTCCCTGATGGGCATCGCCACGCTAGCGAAAAATGGTAATCAGGATTTTCTTGTAACCGGCTTAAAACACGTGAATGACCTTGTCGAACGCGCGATGACCAATGTTTCGGTGGCCCAGCCGGACAAAATCGCTCCGCAGTTGGCCGAAGGTTTAAAAGAAACGCAAAAATTAATTGAGCAAGTGAAGGACAGTAAGTTATCCGCCGACGAAAAATTCAACGTCACCTTTGAATTGGAGACCAAGAAAGCGCAATTCAACAATGCTTTGGCGGAAGCTTTAGGTCTTTCCGTGGCCGCCACCATGGCGCCAGAAAAAGAACCCAATCCATTGTATGCCATGTTCGTGGGTGATCCGGACACCACCCGGGTCGTGATTCCTGGCCAAAAATTTGGCGTGAAAGTCCACGTCGTGAGTCAGACTGCGCTGCCGGTCACATTGAAGCATGTTGAAGTTGATGCTTCTGACGGGGCCGACTGGGAGATCAAGGGTGCAAGCGATTCACAAGGACTTGTCGAAGACCAGCCAGTGGATACTCGTTTTGAATTGACTGTTTCCAAGAACGCCAAATTCACGCAGCCGTACTTCAGCCGTCCAAATATTGAACAGTCGTATTACGACATTTCCGACATGAAATATTTGAACCAGCCTCTTTCGCCGTACCCACTGGCCGCCTGGGCGCAATTCGAATTCGAAGGGGTGCCGATTCGTGTCGGCCAGGTGGTGCAAACCATTAAGCGCGTTAACGGTTTGGGTGTAGTGTCGGAGCCGCTGGTGGTTGGGCCCGCAATGTCGGTGACCATTAACCCCAAGGCGGGCATCGTGCCTCTCAAAGGCAAGGAATTTGCCGTTACCACTGGGATTCGCAGCAATGTGAAAGGCGCAGCTAAAGGCACGGTCAAACTGGAATTGCCTTCTGGTTGGACGAGCGCTCCGCCTTCTGTTGAGTTTTCAACCGTCAGTGATGGCGACGAGCAGTCCGCAACCTTTCAAGTAACACCCACTAATCTTGCGGAAAAAAGTTACCAGCTCACCGCCGTGGTGGATTATGGTGGCGAACAGTATAAGCAGGGCTACGAGGTTACCGGCTATCCAGGTCTGCGCCCCTATTATCTGTACCGGCCAGCAACGCTTCGCGTCTCTGGAGTGGATGTAAAGGTGGCGGACGGATTATCGGTTGCCTACATCATGGGCAGTGGCGACGAGGTTGCTGCGTCGTTAGAAAACCTGGGGGTGCACGTAACTTTCCTTGCTCCCAGCGATGTCGCTTCCGCGGATTTGTCGAAGTACAGCGTCATTTTGCTGGGTGTGCGCGCTTATGCCGCGCGCGATGAGTTGAAGACCTATAACAGCCGGTTACTCGATTATGTGAAAAACGGCGGGGTAATGATCGTGCAATACAATACGCCCGAATTTGACCACAACTTTGGTCCTTATCCCTATGAGATGGGTTCAAACCCCGAAGAAGTCACCGACGAGACTTCCAAAATGGAAATCCTCGATCCCCAAAATCCTGTTTTTCTTTGGCCCAACCAGATAACCGCCCGCGACTTCGAAGGTTGGATAGAAGAGCGCGGCTCGAAATTCCTGAAGTCCTGGGATTCTCACTACCAGCCGCTTTTGTCCACCAATGACGAAGGACAGGCTCCCCAAAAGGGCGGTCTGCTCTATGCCAGGTATGGGAAAGGTGTTTATATCTACAATGCCTACGCGTTTTATCGCCAGTTACCCGAAGGCGTTCCCGGGGCTTTCCGCATCTTCGCAAATATGATCAGCCTGCCGAAAAATCCCGATTTGAAGTGAGGACAACGCCAGTCGGCGATTAGAGGTTATAGGCGTAGTGTTTTGCGTCAGGCCAAAACGCTAGACGGTTGGAGTTTTGCCACTTCTTCCAAGCGGACTGGCCTGCGCTCGTCGTGGGATTTGCGCGCGGCTAACGCTATCAGAACTGCTAGTCTTCCATCCACACCGTTTACTTGCGTGGGTTTGTCGTGCAGCACCGCGTGTACAAACGCTTGCATCTCGCTTATGAAACTTTCCGTGTAGCGCTCCATAAAAAAATTCAGTGGCAAATCACGGCGAATCTCGGTCGCGGTGCTAATGATGGCCTGATTAGGAAAACAGTTTCCGGTGGCAATCGCGCCTGCGCTGCCTAAAATTTCGACGCGCTGGTCATATCCATAAACGGCCTTGCGACTATTGTCAATCGTCGCAATGGCGCCGCCTTTGAATTGCAAAACGACCAGCGCCGTATCGAGATCCCCGGCTTTCCCGATTTCGGGATCGACCCTCACCGCCGCAGCGGTGTATACGCTTTCCACTTCATCGCCAATCAGAAAGCGTGCCATATCAAAATCGTGAATGGACATATCTAGAAAAATGCCGCCGGAAACCTTGATATACGAAATCGGCGGAGGGCTCGGATCGCGGCTAATGATATGCATCAGGTGCGGCGTTCCGATTTCACCGCTGGTAACACTTTTGCGGACGCGCACAAAATTTGCATCGAAGCGTCGATTGAATCCAACTTGAAATTTAACGCCGGCGTTCTCGACGGCCGCGAGCGCAAGGTCGATTTTCGCCAAATTATGATCGATGGGTTTCTCGCAGAAAATGTGCTTTCCTGCTAGCGCAGCCCTGATAACTAGGTCCGCGTGGGTATCGGTCGGGGAACAAATCAGCACCGCATCAATTTTGGAGTCGGACAAAATTGTCGCTGCATCAACGGTTACCCGGGTGATGCCGTATTGCTTGGCTACCGTTTCGGCCATCGCTAGATTAACGTCAGCGAGGGCTGCTGGTGCTGCGCCCGGCACGCGGAACGCCAGCGTTTCCGCGTGGACTTTGCCGATGCGTCCAGCGCCGATAATTCCGACGTTTAGTTTCTTCTCCGGCAAGCCATTCCCCTTTTCGCGCCTCAGGCGAAGCAAAGTCGGTAATCGAATGCCGCCGAGCGTGACTCGATTTCTATGACCGTGGTGGACCAGTTGACGTTCATTTTTGGCGGCTGAAATTTCCCGTCCGGATTCATTTGCGGTTCTTTTGCGGCGGACCACTCGATTTGCGCACTACCAGTTCAGTCGGCACGGTGATGGCCTGCGAAAGGTTTTGTCCACTCATCAACTGTAAGAGGCTTCCCATCGCCAGCAGACCCATTCGTTTTCTTGGTTGGTGCACGGTTGTAAGCGGCGGGTCGGTGTAAGAAGCAATAAAAAGATCATCAAAGCCAACTACGGAGATATCCGTGGGGATGCGCCGGCCTTGCGCATGCAGCGAGCGCAACACTCCAAGCGCAGTCATATCGTTGTAGCAGAAAATAGCGGTAGGTGGTTCTTCCAGTCGCAGCAGCGCCTCTGTGATGGCGATGGCCTTTTCTGACTTCCCATCGCCATGCACTACCAACTCGGAAAAAAATGGCAGGGCGGCGCCGTCAAGTGCCTCACGATAGCCTGAAAATCGCTCAGTATCCGATTGGTGGCCGAATCGGTCGCCGACGTAGGCGATACGGCGATGCCCGAGTTGAATCAAATGATTCGTTGCCTCGCGACTGCCCTGCACATTTTCAATCATCACGGAATGGACAAACTCACCGGGATGCTGGTTATTGACCAGCACGATGGGAACGCGCATCTCGGAAAGCAGCGGGATATATAGTGCGCCAACTCGCGAGGAGGTCACCACGATGCCGTCGACGCGACGCTCGGCAAAGGACTGCACGACTTTTCGTTCTCGGTCCGGATCGGCGTTGGAATTAGCGAGAAAAACAGAATATCCATGGTCATTGCAGCATTCTTCGATGCCGTCGACTACTTCGCTGACGAAGGGGTCGGCGATCGAAGTCACGACCACGCCTATTGTCTTGGTTTTTTGCGTGACTAGGCCCCGGGCTACGGCACTTGCTCGATAGCCCGAATCGCGGGCAATTCGCTGAATCTTTTCGGCGGTACGACGGCTAATCAGCGGGCTATTTTGGAGAGCCCTGGAAACGGTGGAAAAGGAGACGTTAGCCTTGCGGGCAATGTCCTTAATAGAAGTCGGGCGGTTTACGGACGAGGTCGGGCGGTTCACGGAATCGCTGGCCATGTTATCGTTTGCACACGTTTGCAGTACGGAAAACATACTCTAATTCTCCGTCCCGCTACGTGTCAATGGCGTGCGCGCTCTATGTGCGGCTCCAAATAGCCGAGGAATTCCGGGTCGCTGGCGGCTAACTTTTCCCTTAAATCACCCGCAATTTCCCATTGCCCGATGATGGGATATTCAAGCATCGCCAGCTGCGCCAGCGCCCATGATTTTTCAACTGCGGCGCGAATGACCGTGCGCTCATAAGCTTTCACTGCCAGCACCAATCCCCGCACCGCTTCCGGCAAGGGCCCGGTAGGTACGGGTTTCACCCCGGCGCAGCTGATTTGGCAAGGGACTTCCACAACATCTTCGGGTCCCAAGTCCGTGATGCTGCCGCAATTGCGAACATTGACGACTACCTGGCGCGGCTGTTCAGACAGAAGGCCGGTCATTACCTCAATGGCAATGCGGTGGTATCCCGTGGCGAGATCAAACGGATCGATCTCCTCGCGCTGCTCGCCGAATGCCGAGCCCGCTTCCGCCTCCAGCTGCAGATAAGAGGAATTGCGCTGCATCAAATAATTTCGATAGGTATTCAGACCCTCACGCGGATTCTCCGCCTGCAGCTGGCTAAATAGTTGACTGTTCAGCTTTACTAATTCTTCGCCGCGGCTGGCGCCGGCCCGTACTTGATTGAGATAGGCTTTTCGCTGGCTATAGTAAAAAAACAAATACTCGGATGGAATCAGCTGCAGCGTTCGGATGAGTAGCGGATCGAATAAATTCGCGTGATACAACTGTCGCAGCGAGTCTGGATTTTCGAGTAATTGCGCGGTGAGATCTTTTCCGCCAACGGTAATCCGCCGAACCCACCCAAGGTGATTTAATCCGGCATATTCGCAGTGTGCTTCGGAAGGCGGCACGCCCAGCACTTGCGCGATGCGATGAAACAATTCGGCCGGCGTATCACAGATGCCGATGACGCGCAGTTTAGTATGTTGATTGAGAGCCTGGGTGATGAGGCCGGCCGGATTGGTAAAGTTGATGAGCCAGGCTTGCGGAGCGAACCGTTCGATCACCCGTGCGTGTGCGAGAGCAAAGGGTACGGTTCGAAGCGCCATGGCGACCCCGCCAGGGCCGGTGGTTTCCTGCCCGGCAAGGCCCTGCTCGATGGCGGTACGCTCATCGCGCGCCCTCGCGCTCATGCCGCCGACGCGCACGCTGCTCAACACGAAGGAGCTGCCATCCACGGCGCTCTCCAGCGAGTTGGCTGTGGTCAGAAGAATATCGACGCCCAGCTTATTGCTGATGGCCCCGCCTAAGGCTGCCATGATTTCGGCGCGTCGCTGGTCCACGTCGAAAAGAACTAGGTCACTGATCTTCAGGGCATGCTGAGACTGCAACAGTCCGTGAATAAGCAGCGGCGTTCGAACCCCTCCACCTCCGATGATGCAAACTTTGCCGCTCATCGTTGTTGTTCCAATTCCGCGAGAGTGGGAAATCCGTCGATTCCACCCAAACATCTAGTGGATAGGGCCCCACAGAGAACTCCGGTTTTAAGGCAACTCTGCGGGTCTTCTCCGCCCAGCCAGGCGTATAAAAATCCGGCGTCGAAGCAGTCACCCGCTCCGGTGGTATCCAACGATGCAACCTCGACCGGTTCGCAAAAGATAATCTTTTCGTCGTACAACAATGCCGCCCCCGAGGAGCCCAATTTGAGAGCCACTTTCCGCAGCCCCATTTTCTGGAAGGCCTGCAGAATTCTGCGGGGCTCGCTTTCACCGGTCATGAGCGTTGCTTCCCGTCTATTGGGAAAAAAAATATCTGCCTGACGCAGAGCCTCGCGGCAGCGTGTATCCGCGAGCCAATCAGGGTGCCAGCCCACGTCCGCGGAAAGGCTGCATGCTTGGGCAGCCAACGTTTGGAATAAATCGATTACATGCGCGGGATCCGGCGCACACGCGAGATGCACATGCCGGGCCTTGGCGAATTCCTGGCGCGCTGCGAATTGTTGCAACATGGCCGGCAGTTCGCGGTTTGCTCCCATATAGGTGAAAAACGTGCGATCGTGCGGGCCGGAGACACTCACAGTCACAGCTGTGGGCTCTCGCGAACTTCGGTGAATCCACGAAGTATTCACTCTGGAGTCATCCAGCCTCGTCAGCAACCATTGACCATCGGTGTCACCAATCGCACCGCCTACTCCCACTCTGAGACTCAATTTCGCCAGGCCCGATGCGGTGATAGCTGCCCCTCCGCCAACTTCTCGGCAATACTTTTCGGCAAATGCTTCTTCGCCAGGATTTGGCGGCCACGAAGCGAAGCCGCTCATCACCTGCTCTATAAACAGGTCGCCGACCACCAGCACGTCGAGCACCCGAGTGTCATTCATGAAGGCACTCCGATTCGTGGGCCGCGAATGGCCACTCCGCCTGTTGGCGCGCCCTCCAAAAGTACGCGCACACGCCGAACGCGATTAGTGCGATGCCCCACAGAATAAATCTTAGCCCGCTCGCGGCCAGTATGAATCCCCACCCAGCAAAGGCGATGATGCTCGTTACCGGGTAAAACCACATCTCGAAGGGCCGGTGAATATCGGGTCGATAACGCCGGATCATGGTCACCGCGACCACCTGCGCCATGAACTGCACCAGCACCTGGATAACGACCAGCGCGGTAATAAGATCCGATAGGTCCAGCAGGCTGGCAGCGGCCGAGCCGATTCCGATAAACACGAGAGAGACCCAGGGGAAATTTCGGGTGGGATGCAATTTGCCGAACACGGCAAAAAAACGTCCGTCCACCGCCGCGGCATACGGGACGCGTGAATAGCCGAGCAGAACTGCGAAAAGCGAGGCGAAGGTGGTGAACAGCACCAGCGCGGTCATGCCTTTGGCGATCGTGGAGCCGTAAGCGCGTTGCATCAGGTCGGACACGATGAAATTCGAATGCATCGCTTCACGCCACGGGATTACCCCAATGATCGAAACGTTCATCGTCAGATATAAAACCCCTACCAACAGGATAGATATCAGGATCGAGCGAGGGATGACATATTCGGGTCTTTTTATCTCGCCGGCAAAGAAACAAGCGTTGTTGTAGCCCCCGTAGTCATACATAGCCAGCAGCGTGGCGCCCCCGAGGCCCACAAAGAACTGCCGCGAAAGAGAGAAAGCGTGGGGCGGAAAATCGAGCACGCGGTCGATGTGAAAATTAGCAATACCCGCTGCGGTAACGGCCAGCGCGGTGAAAATGACCACCACCCACAAGATAACGGAGAGGCGCCCGACGGACTGGATATCGCGATACAACAAGATGGTGATCAGAATACAAACGCTGACAGCTACGATTTTGCCTTCGTACCAATTTATGTTAGGCCACAGAAACCTGGTGTATTGCGCGAAGCCGACGGCTCCGGCTCCGATCGAAAGCGGTGCCAGAAACACCGTCTCCCAGATGAACAGAAAACTCATAAGTCTCCCGAGGCGCCTGGGGCCGAAAGCCTCGGAGAGATAGCGATAAGGTCCTCCGGTGCCCGGCATTGCGGCGCCTAATTCTGCCCAGACTAGTCCATCGCAAACGGCCACCAGTGCCCCGATCAGCCAGCCGAGCATGGCTTGCGGGCCGTTCATGGCGGTCAAGATTAGAGGAATGGTAATGAAGGGGCCAACGCCAATCATTTCCAGCATGTTCGCGGAAATTGCTTCCAGAAGTCCAAGCCGGCGTTGTAGATGCGGAGAATTCAGGCCAGGCACGGCGGGATTTTCTCACACGTTTGCATAAGCTCGCAAGGTAAGATGAGGTTGGTATGAGAGTGCTTGGCGTGCTTACTCTGCGTTGTGGGATTTTGATTTTTGCCGGGATAACCGTGGCGCAGCAGCCTACCCCCAGTGATTCCCATCAGGCTCTCCAACAAGCGATCGAGTTTGCGCGGCAGCACCGTTATGCCGAGGCGGACTCAGCGATAAAAGGAGTAACAGCGCCGAGCAATCCAACACAAAAAATTGCCTTCTACCGTTTGAAAGCAGCAATCGAGTCCGGCCTGGGGCATTTTAAAAGCGCGGCCGACAACATGGACGCGGCATCTAGGCTCGACCCAGGTAACGTGGATTTACGCGTCGCGTCAGGCATCGCCCGGCTTCAAGACGATGTGCAGAGTCACGTTAATCCAGCCGCTACTCTTAAACGCCTGCGTAATCAATCGTTGCCACCGCAACAAGCTGTGGAAATTCGGCTGCGCATTGCTGAAATTTTGAGTCGCGCCGACCTGTTTAAGGAAGCCGCTATCGATTTTGCAGCCGCCAGCGCGCAGGCTCCAGACCGCCCCGATCTGGTCTACGATCTGGCCCTGGCGTCGTTCCGTAGCGGCCGCCTGGACGATGCTTTGACCAGCGCGGAACACGCTAAATCGTTGGAGGACAGCGCCGCGGTTGAAAGCCTTCTTGGCGATATTCAGGAGAAGCGAGGAGATGCGCTGGCGGCCGTTCATAACTACCAGGTCGCAGTCGCGCTGGCACCTTCAGAGGAAAGCTACCGCCTGGCACTGAGTCTTGAATTGTTGCGCCATCAGACATTTGACGCCGCCCTGGTGGTACTGGACCAAGCCGCGAAGGCTTTTCCGCACTCCGTTCGAGTGAAAATCCTGCTGAGCTTAACGTACTACTTCGTTGACCGCTCCGCTGATGCCATCCAGTCGCTTGTGGAGGCTACTAAGATCGACCCGCAGGACGAAACTGCGGCGCGCTACCTCGGCGAGATCGCCTTGCAGGATACTTCCACTCCCGACCCCGGCGCGACTGCTCAAGTCTGTAAGTTTGCGGATGAGCACCCGCAAAACAGGGCTGCTGATGCTTTTTGCGGGGGGATTTTGTTGCGGCTGGCGCGTGACCGCGAGGATAACTCACGCCGCCCGGAGATTATTGGTCGTCTTCAACACGCCGCTCGCGTCGGACCCAAAGAAGCAATAGCCAGGTGCCAGTTGGGTAAGGCTTTCGAATGGGCGGAGCAATGGCGCGAAGCCAAGCCTGAAATGGAAGCTTGTGTTCGCCTGGATCCCGATTCTCCAGATGGTCATTACCAACTCTCGCGCATCTACCGCCGCCTTGGCTTGACCACCCTCGCGAACCAGCAGACTGAACTTCAGCAAACCGCCGCGCGCCGTCAAAGCGAAGAGAGCAAGCGCCGCACGGAAACCGTGACAAAATTTCTGGTCCTGCTCGAACAACGTCCAGCCGAAGACCGCGACCAAACGCTAGGGAGGAAAAACCCTCCCGTTGGGTCAACGTCTACTCCAAATTGAGAAGCTAGCGATGGTTACCGCGCGCTTCTCTCTCACAGGGAGACCATCTCGTTTGGGAGTCGCCGCTCAATCCGGTTGCAATCCTTAGGTATTCCGTCATGCACAATCAACAGCCTTGGGCTAGGAAGAATCAGCCGCTTCAGAAAACATTAAGAGAAGTCATCGTCAAGGCCCTGAACTTGAGTGAAAAGCTGAAATTAAAGATGTCTCTTCTGCCTCGTAAAGCATCCAAGGCTCTCCTAGGAGATAGGGATTGTTAGGAATGACCAGTGGGACTAGGATGTTGCCCCCGCGCCGTCAAAAAGCTTTGAGCAAAGGAGGCGGCCTTGAGGATCATTTACAAATCAGGGCGCACGTTCCTGCTAGCCGGAGTTCTATGGTGCTATTTACCGAACTCGTTGGCGCAATCGCCAACGGCTCCCGGCTCAAGCTCGCCCGGTGCGGCTGTACCCGGATCGCCCCAAGGCGGTTCGTTCTCAGGATCTGTCCCTGAAAAACCTGTTCCAGGCGTTCTTCCACTTTCTTTGCAGGGAGCCATCGACCGCGGCTTGAAGCAAAATCTTGGGCTACTGCTCTCGAACACCGACATTCGTTCCGCTCGCGGACAGCGCTGGGAACAATTGAGTGCACTCTTACCGCACGCGACATTGTCGCCGTACGTGACGGCCTCGAAAATCAATCTCGGCGAGCTGGGTCTTACCAGCGTGGGAACAACTACTATTCCGGCTTCGGTAGGCCCGTTTTCCTATTTCGATTCGCGTGCCACTGTGACGCAGTCCGTATTTGACTGGAAGTCGATCAACGCGACGCGGGCGGCCAGCCAGAACGTTAAATCCGCGGAATACTCTTACAAAGATGCTCGCGATCTTGTTGTGCTCGCTGTGGGCTTCGTATATCTAGAAGGCATCGCCGATGAAGCTCGTATTGAAACATCGGAAGCGCAGGTTAAGACCGCTCAAGCGCTATTCGATCAAGCAACGGATCAAGTCAATTCTGGCACTTCGCCAGCCATAGACGCCTTACGAGCTAGAGTAGAGCTGCAGACTCGGCAACAGCAACTCATTCAAGCCAGGAACAACTTCGCCATCCAGAAGCTTACTGTCGCTAGAGTGATTGGCCTCGCTCCTGGACAGGAATTCGATCTGACGGACAAATCGCCCTACCAGCGGATTGAGAGCATCACCGTTGACGAAGCCCTGAAACGCGCTTACGATTCGCGCTCCGATTACAAAGGGGCCATGGTTGACGTCCGGGCGGCGCAATTTTCACGAAGGGCAGCCACGGCGGGCTATCTGCCGTCGCTCTCCTTTAATGCTGATTATGGGGTGGGCGGAGCACATCCCTCGGCAGCCACTCAGGTGTTCGACGTGCGTGGAACGCTGACCATTCCGATTTTTCAGGGCGGCTCAGTGCACGGTGACGTTTTACAAGCCGATGCCAGACTGGAGCAAAGCCGCGAACGCCTGGATAACTTACGCGCACAGATTGACGCCGATGTTCGCACCGCGTTGCTGAATCTGCAATCGTCCGAAGAACAGGTCAATGTCGCGCGCAGCAATGTTGATTTATCGGAAGAGACGCTGGTCCAATCGCGTGATCGTTTCACCGCGGGTGTCGCCGACACTGTAGAAGTGGTGCAATCGCAAGAAGCCGTGGCTTCCGCGCACGAACAATACATCTCCAGTCTCTATAGCTACAATTACGCAAAAATCTCACTAGCTCGCGCACTCGGGATGGCGGAAGCAGGCGTCAAAGAATATTTCAAAGGAAGATGAATATGGCGGAAGAGAGTTCACCACCTTCAGTCCCCCCGCAAACGGAAGCCGGATCAACCGTTAATCCGCCACCCGCGGTAGAGAGAAAGCCCACGGCTCGCCCATATGCAACGCCGAAAAATCGCAATAAAAAGTTGATTCTGGTCGTAGTGATCTTGCTTGTTTTGGTGGGGGGCTTTTTCCTGTGGCGCTACCTCCGCACCTATGAATCGACCGACGATGCCCAGGTGGATGTGCACCTCTATCCCGTGAGCGCCCGGATCTCCGGCTATGTAGTGAGGGTCAACGTAGACGACAACCAGTGGGTACAGAAGGGTACGGTGCTGGTAGAGATTGACCCCAAGGATTTTGAGGTTGCCGTCGCCCAGGCGCAAGCCAATCTCGCCAATGCGGAAGCCACCGCTCAATCGTTGAATATAACTGTTCCGATTACCTCGACGAACACCACCAGTCAACTGCGGTCCACGGCATCGGGTGTTGAAAATAGCAGAGCGGGGATTATTGCGGCGGAGCGGCAACTTAGTGCCGCGCACGCACAAGTAGAGCAGGCTGAGGCCAATGACGTGCGGGCGCAAGAGGATTTGCACCGCTATAAGCTTCTGGTCGACAAACGCGAAATTGCGCAGCAGGTTTACGACCAAGCCGTCGCTTCGGCAAAAGCAAGTACCGCCGCGGTTGATGCGGCTCGCGCCAACGAGTCCGCGGCACAGCAATTCGTACAGCAAGCGCAAAGCCGCTTGGTGGAATCGCAGGCCAACCTTCAGTACGCCGAGACCGGCCCGCAGCAAGTGTCGTCGACCCGAGCTCGCGTTCGCGCCGCGATAGCCGATGTGGAACAAAAACGGGCCCTGCTACAACAAGCACAGCTAAACCTGGAATACACGAGGATTGTGGCCCCAGTCAGCGGCGAAGTGAACAAGTCGGTAGTGGTCGGAATGAATGTACAGGCTGGGCAGCAACTCCTCACGGTCGTACCCCTGGATGAAATCTGGGTCACCGCCAATTTCAAAGAGACCCAGCTGCGGCGCATGCGAGTTGGGCAGAAAGCCAAAGTCCACGTTGATGCCACTGGGCGAACCCTGAACGGTCACGTGGACAGCATCGCGGGCGCCACCGGCCCGACGTTCAGTTTGCTTCCACCCGAAAATGCTACCGGCAATTACGTGAAAATCGTGCAGAGAATCCCAGTCAAAATAGTTCTCGAGCAGGGAGAAAATCGCGATCATCTTCTGCGCCCAGGGATGAACGTGGTGCCCGACATATATCTCCGATGAGCAGCGCTGCACTCACCATTGATCAGGATGTTTGGCGGCCTAGTTACAATCCCTGGCTGATCGCAGTAGTTGTGGCGCTAGCGGCGTTCATGGAGGTTCTCGACACCAGCATCGCCAACGTGGCGCTGCCGTACATGGCCGGGAACCTGGGCGCCAGCAACGACCAAAGCACCTGGGTGCTGACTTCTTATCTCGTTTCGAACGCCATCATTCTGCCCATCAGTGGTTGGATCGCCGGGGCAGTCGGCCGGAAGCGTTTTTTCATGGCGTGTTTAGGCGTGTTTACAGTGAGTTCTCTGCTTTGCGGAATAGCTCCCAGCCTTGGTTTTCTGCTGCTGTTTCGCGTGCTGCAAGGCGCGGGCGGCGGCGGGTTACAACCTATGGCACAGGCCATCCTGGCCGACACTTTTCCACCCCAGCAGCGCGGTTTGGCATTCGCACTGTACGGCATCACCGCCATCATGGCGCCCACCATTGGGCCAACGTTAGGTGGATGGATCACCTTCAACTATTCCTGGCGCTGGATTTTTTTTATTAATCTTCCGGTTGGCGTGGCCACCTGGTTTTTGGTGCGCCGCTTTGTCGAAGATCCGCCGTATCTAAGCAAACTCAAGGCCGCGGGCGTCAAGCTGGACTATATCGGTATAGCTCTTTTGACTCTTGGCGTCGGCGCATTGCAGATTTTGCTCGACAAAGGGCAGGAAGATGATTGGTTCGGCTCACCGTTCATCACCACGTTGGTTGTGGTCTCGTCAATCTCGCTGATCGCTCTGGTGATTTGGGAATGGTATCAAAAGGCGCCCATCATCGATGTGCGCATGTTCAAGAGCTTCAATTTTGCGAGCTCGAACTTGATGATGTTCACGCTTGGAATCTTGCTGTTTAGCTCTCTGGTACTCATGCCGCAGTTTCTTCAGACCCTGGTCGGCTACACTTCGGAGTTAGCCGGGCTCGCGCTTTCCGCCGGCGGTCTGGTCTTATTGTTTGAGATGCCGGTCATGGGTAAACTTACGACGAAAATACAGGCGCGCTACTTAATCGCCTGCGGCTGGCTGGCATTGTCGATCGCCATGTATTACTCCACCAAACGCATCGATTTGTCGATCAGCTTCAATGCCGCGGTGTGGTTGCGCATCGCGCAGGTGATTGGTTTGGGATTTCTGTTCGTGCCCATTACTTTGGTGTCCTACGTCGGAATCCCCCCCGAAAAAAACAACGCCGTCGCGGGCATCGTTAATTTTATGCGCAATATGGGCAGCAGTGTGGGAACTTCGCTGGTTACCACCCTGATCGCGCGGCGCTCGCAATTCCACCAGGAGATTCTGGGCGGCTTCGCCAGGCTCGATAATCCTAATTTCCAAAATACCGTAAATGGTTTGAGCCAACGCCTGGCGCAGTCTGGGCTGGGCGTCCATGAAGCGCGTGCGCAGGCCTACGCCAGGATCTACCGGGAAGTGCAGGCGCACGCTGCGAGCCTTGCGTATATTGATACCTTTATGGTTCTGGCGGTGGGCGCGGGTATTATGTTCTTTCTTGCTTTTATGTTGAAACGCAACGATCCAGGCGGCGGTGGCGCAGAACTCGCAGCGGGCTGAGCAAAGTACGATGGTTATCAGCGCGCCGCTTTTCCGGGCCGCAGGCTTCGGGGGCCGACGTGATTAAAATAATAACGATTGAACGCGAGTACGGCAGCGGCGGCGGCGAAATCGCTCAGCTGGTCGCACAGCAATTGGGATGGAAGCTTTGGGACCAGTTATTAACGGAGGAGATCGCCAAGCTCGCGAATTGTCCAAAAGCGGTGGTTGAAGTCCGCGAGGAGCGCAACGATCCGCTGTACTACCGGCTTTTCAAGTCGTTTTTGCGAGGCAGCTATGAAGGCAGCCTCAATGCACACAAGCTCAACGTGGTGGACAGCGAAAGCATCTTGAAGATTACCCGACGTGTTGTTGAACAGGTCAGCAAAGAAGGAAATTCGGTCCTTGTTGGCCGAGGATCACAGCACTTCCTCAGAGACCGCCAGGATACGTTGCGCGTATTTCTCTATGCTCCGAGAGAAGACAAGGTGCAACGCTTGTTAACTCGTGGCAAGAGTCAAGTGGAAGCCGAACATCTGGTAGATACGGTCGACCGCGAGCGCAAGGATTTCATTCAAAAGTATTTCGGCGTCGAATGGCCGGACCGCGGCGTTTACCACACCATGATCAACACCACGATTGGCAACCGGGCCGTCGTTGACATGATTTTGGATTCTGTGAAGATCGTTAACGCCAGCCTTGCCGCCTAAATATTCCGGTTTAAATACCTTCCAAGCAAAGCCTTCGGGATTCTGAGGCTATAGCACAATAGCTCTGCATCATACGGACGCTGCCGTGTGTTGGATCCAATTCTCTTTCCAATATTTGCTCCGGCAAACGAAGATTCGCGCACTTGCGGATCTGAAGATATAATCCGTGCACTTATGACACTGACCGCGGGAACAAAACTAGGACCATGCGAAATTTTGGGGCCGCTGGGAGCGGGCGGGATGGGAGAGGTGTACCGCGCGTTCGATGCGCGGCTCGGAAGAGCCGTAGCGATTCAAGGTGTTGGCAGAGTCGCTTGCGGGTGAGGGTGACCGGCTACGGCGGTTCGAACAAGAAGCGCAAGCGGTGGCGGCGCTCAAGCATCCGAATATCTTGGCGATCCTCTAAAATTAGCGCCACTACTTCTTTGAAAGCTCGCCCTCAAAATGGCTTTCAACATCTTCATGACTAAGCGGGTTTTTAGCTTTGGTCAATACGACCGAATAGACGACCTCATTTCCTGCTAGTTGCGCGGTGATAAATGCACCGTCCACTGGCAATTCTTGATAGGTGAATTTAACTTGTCTGCCGTCTGCAAGTGTTTTAAACCACTCTTCATTTAACAAGGGACCTCCTTCGTGAGGTTCCTACCCACCCAATCGCTGGCGCGGTCACATTTCGTGCCTCGGGCCTCCCTGGCGTAGCATCCTCATGTGGTCTTGTGAGGGCTAGATGGCGTCCAAGCCCGATAAAACTTCAGTCTATGAATCGTCAAAGCCGAATCTCGGAACCAGAATTGTCGCACTGCGGGCTTGTCTTAAAATAAGTCAATCGGAGCTCGGCAAACTTGTCGGCGCTTCTGCGATGTCGATTTCAAGGTGGGAGTCCGACATTAAACGGCCCCCGGCGAACTATCTAATCAAATTTGGGATTCTGTCAAATGCAGCTGACTGCTGGTTCTTCTGGGGGCAGGCAGGATTGACCGTTGCGGACGTAATGCGGGTAATGCCACGGTCCAAAGGCGGTCGATTGTGACTCCGTCGGAGCGATGCCGCGAACTACAAGACGAATTTTATGCGACCTGCTTACCCTTGTCGAACCATTTAACCTTTGTTTCGACTGTTTGGCCAAATTCGCGTCGATAGCAAGTAATAAAGCAGACTCTCATTGCATCAGCAGTTTAACGGTACGTTTGGCCACCAGGCTGGCGATACGCTTCCCCAAACTAGGCACTCTCTTGATTCAGCGGTCGCGTGGGCAGGATGTAGCTTGGCGATTCAGTGGCGAAGAGTTTGCTCTCATCCTCGCTGGCGCGTCCCGCGAAGCTGCCCGGAAAAGAGCAGATATTTTTTGTGAGGAAGTTAAAAAACTGACCGTGCTCCACAGGGGCAGACGCTCGGTAGAATTAGTCTTTCTCTCGGTATTTCTGCGTATCCGGGGAACGGCAGGACCGCGCAGGAACTTGTGCGCAAAGCTGATGAAGAACTTTACCGCGCCAAAACTGAAGGACGAGATCGCGAAGTTGTGGCGCAGAGCTCATAAAATGCACCCGCAAGAACTGATTCGAGTAGCGCCTTGCCAGGTTTTTCGTGGATCTTTTGGAGACACAATGCAGTGATCAAATGTGTTGGTGACCTCAGCACCACCTTCTGTATGTACAGCCGCACCACGCCAGGGCATCTTTCTGGTTCCATGGTCCTTGGTGGGTGAGGTTGTGTGTTTTTCGGTGCCGGTTTCGCACGACTGTAGCTGCTGCACTCGAACGTCCGAGGCGCATCTTGGCAAGCAGCGGAGTTGCCGTCGCCAGGGTCTTGATAAATTTTGCTCACTGTCGCAAACGCAGCGACTCCGAGTATCTCTTTCTCAACCGCAAGAGAAAACCGAACCAGCATTTGCTTCCGGACTTGCAGGACCTCGCCAAGAAAGCGGGTGCGAAATTCCACACAGAACTATATATCCGCAAGGTAATCCTGCATGGTCGCGATTCCTGCCCAAGCTCCTGCGACAGGTGGCCATCCACTCGTTAAGTGCAAATGATTTTCCTTCGCAGCGAAAGGGTGAGAGCAGGCTCCGATTTATCAAAGCCCGCCTGCCTCTCAGAAATTCAGCTTGAATGCAACCTGCGAAACGCGACCTGGCTGTGACTTCAGGATTTGCCCGAACGTAGAATCATTGATGTTGCCGTCCACCGCGTTCGCGCCATCGAACTGAGCATGGTTGAAGGTGTTGAAGGTTTCGAAACGGAATTCCAGTGCAACGGATTCCGTGACGCGGGTGGTCTTGCGCAGAGCCATGGCGTAGTTGTTTATACCGGGTCCGTAAAAGAAACGCCGCGATGAATTGCCAAACGCGCCTAGTGCGTTCGGGATGAAGAGCCTGGTATTAAAAGCCAGAGAATTGTTGCGCGGATTGCGGTTAATATCCAGCGGACCCAGGCTCGGATTGTAATCGGGTAGATCAATGCTAATGCTATTGACGCCATTGTTCTGGACTTGAACCAGCGCGTTGTCCCCGAAACTCTGAAACGTGACTGGAAGTCCCGTGGCGTAGCGGGTGATGCCGGAAATTGCCCAGCCCTGCGTGAGGCAGTTCGATGCGCGGAACAATTTGTCGACAGGCAGGTCATAGTTGTAGCTGAGGACAAAATTGTGTTTGAGGTCGAACGCCGAGATGGCATATTCCTTGCGAAAATCGAAGGGGATTGGATTGTTCTTGAATGCTGGAAGACCAGTCCATTGACTTGCCAAACGTGTAACTCGCCAAGAATGTGAACCGCCCCGCGGTTCGTTTGAGAGACGTTTGTAGACTGTTGTAACTGGCGTTGCCATAACAGCCCCACCGCTGAGTTGAGTACGGGAGGAGACTTCCTTACGCTGATGAATCCCGCGAAAGGCCGCTAAAAGTTGTTCCATATTTATGGCATTCATAGGAGAATCGGTGTATGAAAGAGCAAGCCATTCGGACGACCGT
>Ga0210384_10003182_pt1 | contig 19244 bp, 14 predicted proteins | sample IncBWH2MmetaG_FD_160574 | JGI IMG/M metagenome (GOLD analysis project Ga0210384, IMG submission 160574) | Forest soil microbial communities from Barre Woods Harvard Forest LTER site, Petersham, Massachusetts, United States - Inc-BW-H-2-M | ecosystem: Environmental > Terrestrial > Soil >...
TGGTCGGTGATGTTTCTGGCAAAGGCGTGGCGGCCTCGATGCTGATGAGCCACCTTCACGCCACATTTCGTTCGCTGGTGGGCAGAAATCTTTCACTTCGCGAACTGGTGCAGCACGCCAACCGCCTGTTTTCCGAAAGCACTACCGCTGGGCAATATGCGACTTTGGTGGTGGGACGCGCGTGGCCAGATGGAAGAGTGGAGTATGTGAGCGCGGGACATTTGCCGTTGCTACATGTTTCCAGCAGCGGCGTGTCTTCGCGGCGGGCGACCGGGGTACCTCTCGGAATGTTTACCACCACTGATTTCCCCGTTTGCGAATTGACGCTGGCTCCTGGCGATACATTGTTCGTGTATACCGACGGCCTGACTGAATCCTTCAACAAAGCCGGCGACGAATACGGGATGCGGCGCGTGGAAGAATTGGCAGCGCGTCACGCGCAAACGGACCTGGACCAGATGCTGGCTTCATGCCTGGAAGAGATGCACAGCTTTTCCGGCGGAGCCAAGCACACCGACGACCTTACCATGCTAGCTCTGCGGCGCGAGTAGGCAAGTCTTTTGGCAGTTTTGTTGCCTTTGTAGCGGCCGCCTTCCGAGCCGGGCGGCTTCGCGACACGCAATTATCTCTGCGAGATCGTCATTGCGGTTGTTACCGCTTCGGGCCACGCTAACTTTTTGGTCCATTGAAGGAATAGCGCCCGCTCTCCACCTTCCTGCGTGATGCATTCCTTCTCTACACAGCGAAACGATACCGGCCCATCCGGCGAATCGAAGGACAAATAGTTCTGCCCGGCAGCAATGTTTGTGCGCTTCGGATATTTCTTCTCCAGCGCTTGCGAATACGCCACAAAGAAATCAACCGCTTTCGCTCCACTGACCAACCGAATGCGCGTGAACAGTAGCAGAGACTTCCCTTCTTTCTGTTCGTAGGTCGAATAAATATCGCCATCCCAGGCGGCCGCGATATCCTTCGCGCGCTGCTCCTCGAAGAATTGTTTACCGACTTCTCTCCAGCCGAATTCCCCCAGATGATTCTGCTCCAGCAAAGTCCAGCCATTTCCGGGCACACCATCGGGAAGATCGAGCTTTAACGGTTCCGGAACTTTTCCCGCCCGGTAAATGTCCGGATGCAAAATCTGCTGCGTGTTCGCGGGCGGCTTGGTGAAGACGCCGTCGAAACTGCGCCACCCTCCGCCCTTCAACACAGAAATAGAAAACGTGAGCCCGCTGAAATACGGAAACATCAGTGAATCTTTGATGAACGGAGGCGCTTTCTTCAGTATCGGCGTGTCCGCCATGTCACCCACAAACGCAGAAGGATCGATGTCCGGCAGATCGCGCAACGTTAGATTCTTGTCGCGCAGCATGTACTCGAGCATGGCGGCCATAGCGCTGCCTTCCAATACCGATTCGCGCGCCAACTCCGCGTCGTCGTTTGGCCTCGCCGCTTTTACCCAATCTTCTACGGGGAAATATTGATCTTCCAGCGCGTGCGTCAGTTCGTGGGCCATCACCATGCGCTGTTCTTCCGGGGCGATCCACGCCGCAATGTAGAACTCGTGGGCTTTCGGATCATAAAGACCCGCGATCTGCTCCGTGAGCAGATTCACCAGGAAATCATCGAGCGGGAACCCTTTGGGAAGCAGGCCAAACGCCTCTGCGCTGCGCGCCGAGGCATAGCGCTCCTTGGCGTCTTTCTCGTCGTCCATCTGGCGGATCACGTAGGCACGAATCTCATCGCGAGATCGTAGCGACTTTTTCAACGGAGATTTGAGTTTCCAGCCGGTGATCTGGCTCATGTCCCCAAGGACTTCGTCTGCGGTTTTCAGGAAGTCTGCTTTTTCGGTGCCACTGCTGCCGGATAAGGCTGGAGGTACAGGGACGGTTTGCTGTGCCGGCAGCGCCGCAGGACCAACAAGGAAAGCGAGCAGCAGTGCGGCAGCAGGTAGGGATGGAGAACGAAGACCAGTTAGGAAATTCATGAGCTTACAGAATAGCAGACCGCTGGGAACGGCCACCTTTGGTGTTGATCTTGCGGGTTGATTCGATTGGCAACGCCTGCCGTCGCGCGCAAATCAGGGTTACATGCTTTCCACCAGTCGGGCAGCGCCCTTTCCAGTCAAAATGCGGTGCAGCGCATCCAGCAGGTCGCCACGGGTCAGGATCCCCACCAATTCGCCGTTCTCCACCACGGGCAAAGAACCGCAGCGCGATTGCTGCATGAGCACGATGGCATCCGCCAACACGGCATCCGGAGCAATAAACACAGGGTCGCGCGTCATCACCCGATTAACGGTATTGCGTTCGAATACGGCGTTGTAGCCTTCTTCGGTGATGGGAATGAGCCGCGAGGGTGCCGAGCGCTGAATATCGCGATCCGAGAGCATTCCAACCAGCTTTCCACTTTCGACGACCGGCAGGTGCCGTATGGAGTTAGAGCGTAACGCCAGCGCGGCGTCGAGCAACTGGGTGCTCGGATCCACGGTAACCGGCGCCGAAGTCATCACGTCGCGGACATGGCAGTCGTATACGGACACAATCCCTCATGGACGGCCAAGCTAGGCCCTTGCAAACTAATGTTTCACGTCGTTCTTCGCTAGACAAGCAGGCGAGCCCTAAAGGTGCCCGATTGAAGACCTGTCCGGTAGCCCAGTCAAAGTTTTGCTCTGATTTCCACTGGAGAGGGCCAGCTAGGCACTGGCCCCGAAACATGGACGGCCCAATTTCATCCTGCCTTAGCAGCCTCGCGGATATTGAGACCCGCGCAGTGATTCCCAGCCTCCACAAACTGTACCCGCTGGCTGCGCTCTATCATTTGCACCCCATTGAAGTGGCCTCCTGGTGCGAAGTGCCATTGCTGCAAACCCTGCAGGATGGACTGCGACAGCTGTACTTTGTCGAACTGAAGCGGAGGCTTGCGGTGCGGTTGGTTCGTTGAATATAAGTCTCAACGGCTGATGCAACCGCATCCCCTGTCGCACTGCCAGCCGGAAGAATGGGAAACGCCCCGGGATGCGAAAATTATCGGGCAGCTAGTCGGACTGATCAGCTGTCTGAACGGGCCGTAGAGTCTTGCTTCGAAAGAAGCTCGATGAGCACGGTTCGATTGGAGCGAAACAACTCTTTGAGATAATCAGGCGCCTGGGGAGGAATCCAGGACTCCGCGTTCCGCAGACGATGCTGGAGGTCCTCCTGGGAACCTCCGGGTAAACGATCCAGGAACTTAAGCAGATCGTTTTGTTGTTCCGCGAGCGTGGATTCCAGAAGCCGCTCGAAGACCTCCTCGTGGCATTTGGAGAGCACTTCATTGACGCGTCCGGGATTGTAAACAGTGCAGAGTCGCTTGTGAGAGTACTCACCCGTCGCAACGTCGCGAAGCGCGGACAAATATGCCAACCGTTCAAAACAGCCGCTTAGGGGCTCCAGGTCCCGTACCGTCAGGTCGTAAATAATCTGCTGATGAATACGCAGTTGATCGAGCATACGGCTCCCGTCTTCCGCGGTTTGGTTGGCGAGCGTTCCGCAACCAGAAATTTCCCGAACGAAATACTGCGGCTTTGTTTCTTTCTGCGAACTTCGCAGCAAGGAGGAAGTCGCATGAAAAATCGAAACTTAGTTAGAGCCCTAGCGTTGCCAGCAGGCCTAATGCTAATGGTCGTCTCCAGCGACGTCAATCGGTCGCCAAGGCATTCACCTTTACCTGGCGCCAACCTGCTGGCGGATGCGACTCCACTCGTCCAGGCTTACGTAAACTTCTGGAATTTCCTGGATATCCTTACCTTTCTTGCCATATTATTCATTTGGACAAAAACGGTACGCGGTTATAGCATCGCTTCAGAGACGGCAGCCGGTCATCACCGAAAAGGGATATGACCGGGGATGCAGATAACAGCGCTTCGCCGGAACCGCAAGCCGGCGTCGCTGAATGATTGAACCGGCTTTCCGGGTTGAGAGGCAGACGGCGGTGAGCACCGGCGGATTAATTTTGATCCTATTCGTGGTTGGACTGCTCGGCGTCCTCGTGCTGGCAGGCAAACCGTCGCGACGCCGGCCGTTCTCCATGGAGGAGACACTCGCGGTCCTTTCCAGCCCGACGCACACATCGCATCTCTTTCCCGTTCTGCAAGCGCTAGGTCCAGAAGACGCTCAGTTCTTATCGGCGCTGGGACGGCCAGAGCTTGCCGCGCGCCTGGTACAACAGCGTAAGCGGATTGCGTTGATGTATTTGCAATCCCTGCAAAACGAATTCGATTGTCTGCTGGCCGCGTCAAAAACCTTGGCGCTGATGTCTCCCCAGCTGATGCCGATGGAGGAGTTCGAACGCCTGAAGTTGAGTATTCGCTTCGCGTTGCTCTGCCCTTACATGAGAATGCGGTTGAGGTTCGGCCTCTCGTCCCGGGGCGGATTCGATATGCTGTCGGCTATGGCAGCCCGCATAACCATGGCCCTCGAAGGGGCGACCGCTGCTTCCGCGGAAAGAGCCATCACTGGTTCCGAGTGAGTTCTTGAAGAACTTCTACAGGGCAACGGGGCTTACAATTCCTGGCAATTTCGATTCAACCTCGGCGAGTAAGTCCTCGGCACGAAACGGCTTCTGCAAGACATTTCCAGTCGGCCCCGGAAGCGTCAGCCTGCCCTGATTGTCTGGGATAATAGCGCTCATCCACAGAATGCGCGATCCCAAACCCAGCGCATCCTTGTTGCTTGTATCTGGCGAGGTCCACTTGTGCTCTTCCGCGACCAGCCGCCAGTCTGCAATTACCAGATCAAAATCCTGAAGCGCAAACAGCTTCCGCGCATCTTTCAGCGCCTTGCAAGTCTCCGTTGCATATTCGTTCTTGCGTAGAATTCCGGCAACGGTATCCAGAATAGATTCGTGGGAATCGACCACCAAGATTTTCCCGCCGCGCATTGTACCCGTTTTTGAAGGCGGAACTGGAGTGGGGGAAATTCCGTTGGACTGCAGCGGGAGTTCGATGCGAAAGCAGGCCCCGCCTCCAGGCTGATTCTGCACTCGAATGGTGCCACCATGTTCGGTGATGATGCCGTAGCAGATGCTGAGTCCGAGTCCCGTGCCCTTTCCAACCGGTTTGGTGGTGTAAAAGGGGTCAAACACACGCGAGGCGTCTTTCACGCCGGGCCCTGAATCCGAAAATTCAACAAATACTTGGTCGCCTTCCACACCGGTGCTCACGCGAATTTTTCCTTGCGCGCCCTGCTCGAGAATCGCATCCACCGCGTTGTTGATGAGGTTCAGAAAGACCTGTTGCAACTGGTGAGCGTCGGCGGAAACTTCTGGAAGATCTTCCGCGAGATCGAGTTGCAGCTGGATCTGGCTCATGCGCAGGTCGTAGTCACGCAATCCCAGCGTATCTTCAATGATTTGCTTCAGGTGCACCGGTGAGCGCTCCGGTTTGTGCTGACGAGAAAAGCTGAGCAAGTTCTGAACAATGCGGTGAGTGCGTTGCGCTTGCTTATACAGTTTTTCGGTGTACGACAAGGCTTGCTGACCCAGTTGGCCGTTGGAAGTCAGAAGCTGCGTATATCCCAGAATCGCGGTAAGCGGGTTATTCAGTTCATGCGCTACCCCGGAGATAAGCTGCCCGACGGCGGCCAGCTTTTCACTGTGCAACAGCTGCTCCTGAGCGCGCCGAAGATTCTCGTAGGCGCGCTTTGCCTCCGCATACAACTGGCTTCGCTCCACCGCATTTGCCACCTGGCTGCCAACGGCAATCATCAAACTGCTGTCTGCCGAAGAGAATTCACGCTGCGTTCGGCTGCCGACCGCGAGGCCGCCAATGATTTTGTCCTTGGACCAAAGAACGACCAGGAAGGCGGACTCGATACCTTCTTTCTTCTGAAGTTCGCGAGCCACCGGGGGAAGCGGCAGTCCGTTTGCGGAGAGGAACGTCGCGCGAACTGTGCGCACTTGCTGCAGAAACTCTGTCGGAATCGTGATCATCGGAAAGCTCCGGGCAAATTCCGACCTGAGGCCGACAGAGGTTACTCGGCGCAAACTCTTGCCGTCCGGCTCGAATAAATAAAGCGACGCGGTGTCCAGCCCGAAAAGCTCAAGGATCTGGTGCAAGGTGCGCTGCACGGAATCGGAAAGGTCCAGCGAAGAGGCCAATGTTTCTGCGATGGAGTTCAGCACCACCAGCTCGCGGTTGCGCCGGCGTATTTCTTGTTCAGCGCGACGCCTTTCGCTGACGTCCAGAAGAAAACCCTGATACGCAGTTACATTTCCCGCAGCGTCGCGTATGGCCGTGGATGATTCGCTGACCGTGCGAATTTCGCCATCCTTGCAACGAATCTCGAACTCGAAATCGTTTACAGAACTGTGCTCCTGCAGCAGCCGCTTCAGGCGCTCGCGATCCTGCGAATTCACATACAGCGTCTGCGGAATCTCCGTTTGCATCAATTCATCGCGATCCGTGTACCCGGTGATGCGCATGAAAGCATCGTTGAAATCGAGAAAACGGCCCTGCACCGTGGTGATGAAAACGCCTTCCTGAACGCTGGCGACCAGGGTACGGTATTTCTCTTCCGCCTTTTTGCGCTCGGTGATGTCTTTGAGCACGTGAATCGTCCCGAGCTTGCGCCCGGCCGGATCGGTAAAAATGGAATTCGATGCCAGGAAGTATCCTTGTAACCATGGATCGGGCTGGTCCGCCTCACCGGAGATTTCTTCGCAATATGGGCAAATCTGGAATGCCGCTTCGCGCGGGCTGAAAAAATCGCTGACCGAACGGCCCACCAGTGCCGTGCAATCCTTTCCGAGCAAGTTTGCCAGCCGCAGATTACTGCGCACGATGCGGCCTTCCTTGTCGTGAACGAGGATCGGGTCCCCTATCGAATCAAAGGTGTACACCCATTGCTGCTGAACGGTTTTTACCTGTTCAAACAAGCTGACGTTTTCCACGGTAGTGCCCAGAAAGTTGGCGACATTTACGAGGTAAGCTATCTCATCGTCCTGGAAGCGTTTTCCAGCTCGCGCTCCGATATTCAAGATGCCCACCACGGAAGCCTTGCCACGCATTGGCACGCTGACAATTTGAGAAAGGCCCGCTTCGGCCATAGTGCGGCGAATTTTCAGGTCACGCTCTTCGTCGAAACGCGTGATGCGGTAACTTTCTTTCAACGCTTCCTGTATCCAGGAATTTTGAGAGGAGAGCCGGTCATTCTGTCTCCGGAATTCGTCGGAGTATCCCAAGGACGCGCGAATCACAAACTCGGAGCCTTCGCCCTTCCCTTCCAGCAAGCGAATCAAACCATGGCCGGTGTTCAAGCTGCTGAGAATCTGATTCAGCACTTTCTGCAGCAATTCCGGCATGGAAACCGACTGGCTGCTTGAAGCCGTAAGCATGGTGAACTGGCGCATCTTTTCGCCCAGCTCCACGGTGCGCGCGCGGGCCGCTTCCAGCAAAAGCACGATCATGCCGATACCCAACCCGGCGTTCAGAAAGTGATCGAAGGCGAAGCGAATCAGGTGCAACTCTTCTACAGTCCACTGCGGCCGGTCGATATTGTTCAGTCCCAGCAGCGTGAAAGCGCCGGCAAGCAGTTTCGCCCCATGTCCGCGACTCACACTTGGCGCGCGCCAAAGCAGCCACGCCGAGGCCAAGCACAGGACACTCGAAAGAATCGAGAATTCCCAGGCAGTCTCCGGATGATGTAGCCGGCCACGCTGGTAGGAGCAGGTAATGAGCGTGAGCAACCCGGAAAGCCAGAGCATTGGGATATAGAGGCGGCTTTCTCCACGTGTCAACTGCAGGATTGATGCGAGAAAGAGCGAGAGTGCGGCAATGCTACCGCCCACCGCAATGATTTTCAGATTGGGATTGGGTAAGAGAGTAAGCGCTAGCTCCGAAAAAGACGAAATCGTGAGGGAAATCCAGCCAAACAGCCACAATTTATAGAAAGGGGCAGCGTTATCCCGTTTGAGATGGATGAAAAGGACCAGTAGCGTGAGGCAGGCCGTTGCTTCAAAGAAAGAAATTCCCTGGAGGCCTTGATTCGAAATCACGGCGCCCCTCCCAAGAGCAACCCGGACGCATTAGAGAAAAGAACCCTGCTCACTTCCCGAGGAGGAAGCGCGTGTACCACTGAATTGACGCTAACACGCTATTTTCAGACTAGGCAAGGGCACCCAAAAGGTGCTGTGCCGTCCCGTATAATGCTGCTTGGGAGAACCTTTACCGTGGACCTGGGAAACATACTGGTTGTAGACGACGAGGAAGCGATCCGCGAGGTCGTTTCGACGATGCTGGAGTCGCGCGGCTACCACTGCACGGCGGTCGGTAACGGACGCGCGGCGCAAGAGTGCGTCCGCAAGGCGTCGCCGGACCTGGTGCTGAGCGACATGATCATGCCGGAAATGGACGGCATCAAGCTATTGGATTGGATGAGAGGCCACGATCCAGAAGTCCCTGTGATTATGGTCACCGCAATACACGATATTTCCACGGCCCTGGAAGCCATCCGGCGTGGGGCTTACGACTACATTTTGAAGCCCTTCGAGAAGGATCAACTTTTTCACGGCGTTGGGCGCGCCATTCAGCACCGGCGTTTGGTAGTGGAGAATCGGAATTACCAGCGCGACCTGGAGCAGAAAGTCGAAGAGCGCACCGCGCAACTGCAAACCGCATTCGCGCAGCTCGAACAATCCTACGACGATACCTTGGAAGCGCTGGGAAGCGCGCTGGACTTGAAAGACGCGGAAACCGAGGGACATTGTCAGCGGGTTACCGCCTTCACGATATCGATTGCGAAGTCGGTTCCAGTGCCGATGATGTACCTGCCGATTCTCGCGCGTGCCGCGTTTCTGCACGATATTGGGAAAATGGCCATCCCTGATTCCATTCTCAGAAAACCTGGCCCACTCGATAACGACGAAAAGCAGATCATGCGCACGCACTGCGAAATCGGCTACAACATGCTGACCCGAATTCCCTTCTTGCGGGATGCCGCGGAAATTGTGCTGGCGCACCAGGAATTCTTTGACGGCACAGGGTACCCTCGCGGCTTGCGTGGGGAGCAGATTCCGCTCGGGGCACGCATCTTCTCGATTGCCGACGCCATGGACGCGATGATCAGCGACCGCCCCTATCGCAAGGCCTTGCCGCTCTCCCACGCCCGGGAAGAAATTCGCCGCTGCGGCGGAACGCAATTCGATCCGAAAATTGTTGCAGTATTTTTGTCGATTCCCGAGGAACACTGGCGCGAACTGCGCGAGAGCCTCGGCTCACCCTTCCGCTTGGCCCATTTGAAAAACTTCTAATTCGTTCGACGTCGGTACACTCTTGCCAGATCCTGCGTGTTCTTAGCTGCAAAGGAACCGCAAGCCAAGGCATTCATGTACCATCCAGTCGCAGACAAGGTTATCTACGTTGCTACGGGCGCAAAAAAACGGGAGGCCCGACTTCAGCCTCCCGCTTCGGTTGAATTTTGTGCTGGTTAGAACTCGTAGCGCAACGCGAACTGCAGGACGCGCGGCGTGCTCGAGGTGGAGGTGATAATCCCGAAGTTGCCCGTCCCATTGAGAGTCTGGCTGGCCGGTGCATTGAAGCTCGGGTGATTCAGGACGTTGAATGCGTCGCAGCGAAGTTTAAGTTGCTGCTTTTCGGACCAAGGCATCTTGAAGGCTTTGCTGAGGCCCATGTCGATGTTGAAGAGCCCGGGTCCACGCAGAACATTTCGATTGCCTACTCCGCCTCCCTGATCAAAAGACAAGGAGTTCAGCGCGGTCGAGGCGTCCTTGAAGAACTGCAAGGTACCGCCGCTCTCAGTATGGATCGATGCTTGTAGGGGTCCTGTCGGCCCGGACACCAACGCCGGAGCATCGAGCGTGAACGCTGTCGGGAATGAACCCGTCGCCACGTTAAATGGATAGCCGGAGCGATACGACGCGATTCCGGACCAGCTCCATCCGCCGAGGAAGAAATTCGCCGGCTTGGAGATGTTGCGCCCGAAAGTGCGGCCCTCTCCAAAAGGCAAATCGTAGACGTAGTTCGCGCTCACTAGATGGCGCGCATCGAAATCGGAACTGCCGCGGCAAACACGCAGATCCTCCAGGTTGCAAACCAATCCATTCCCGGAAAAGGTGTACAGGATGTAGTTGTTGGTGATATCGGAGACGTTATCGATAGAGTGCGAAAGGGTGTAGTTGAAGTCAAACTGCAACCCATTGGAGATGCGTTTGCGAAGGGTCAGCAACAACCCGTTGTAGTTTGAGCTGGCGTAGTTGCCGATATAGCCGTTGGCACCGGTTTGTGCCGGCAATGCAACGTTTGGCGCAAGCACGCCGTTAAAAGCCATGTCAAAAATTAGAGTCGATAAATCGCCCTTGAAGATGGTGTTCGGGAAAGCACCAGCCAGGACCCCGGTGCAGCCGGGGAAACACTGGTTGTCGAACCATGGTTGGTCGGTTATGGGCGCCCCAGTCGCGACCTCTTTCTGAAGCGCGGCAAAAGCCGCCCGGAGATGTTGCCCAGAGGTTGGGTCCACGAAATCCGTGGTCGTCGCGGCATCTCCAACAGCAAGCAACCGGCGACCCAAGCGCAATACGTAGGTGCCCTCGAACAAGAAATTGCCAGGCAGTTCGCGCTGGATCCCGAAGTTAACTATGTCTGAATAGGGTGTCTTGACCTTTCGATCAAATTGAAAGAAGGACGGGAACCCGCCGTTGACAAAGCCAACAGGATTTCCACTGGCATCGAGGTTAGGAGTATTAGGATTTGAGACTGTCGGCGCAGTCGGGAAGAATCCTGGAGGAAAGGTTGAGTAACCCTGGAACCGCGGGTCTGTCGCGAGTGAAGTAAAAGGATCTCCTGTACCAAAAATCTGGTTGCTGGAAGAATCGAATAAGAAAGTGTTCTGATCGAGGCCAAAGCTTGCACCGCCGCTGACGCGGTCGAAAAGGATTGCACCGCCCAGGCGCACGGTCGTCTTGCGATCGCCAAAGATCGATCCCAGCACGCCCGAACGAAAACCAGGGTTCCAGGCAACACCGATGCGTGGGCCAAAGTTCTTATAGTCCGGGTCATAGTAGCCGCGTTTGCCATTCGCTGCTCCGCCCAGGCTATAACTAACCAAAGGGACCGCATCGTTGCCGCTAATGCCGGCGGCAGCTGCCTTCAGCCGATCTGCAAAATAAACATCTTCATTGACGCTGGGAATGGATTGAAACCCATTTACTTCGTAGGGAACGGTGTGGAAGCTCCAACGAAGACCGAAATTGATGGTTAGGTCCGATCGAATCTTCCAGGAGTCCTGGGCGTAGAATTCAAACTCGTTATAGTTGTAGTCTCGTTTCTTCCCGGTGCCGCTTGGAAATGGATTGCCGGAGGTATCGTAATTGAAATTGCTGCCGACCGAGGAATACCTACCCAAAAGAAACGGAAAGGCACCGTCCCAGTTTGAGATGGCGGATTGATCGCCGTTTAGATCTGCAGGATCGCCTTTCGCCACGGAAGGACGTACTGAGTCGTCCAAAGAAAAGATGGTGCCCCCTAAGCCAAGGCTGATGAAGTTGAAATCGTTCTTGAGAGAGCTGATTTGGCGGATAAGTTTTATATCCGTGCCAAAGTCCAGCGTGTGCTTTCCCTTTGTCCAAGTGAGACCATCGCGGAACTCCGGTACCGGGACATTTCGTGCCTGGGTCGAAGAGCTAAGGTAAGGACTCGATAGTGGCCCGCCAAATGTGAACTCGTTAGGATAGGTCGGAGAAGGGCGGGCCGGGAAATCCAAGATGGAACGGACAAGCCCCGCCGAGAATTGGTTAATCAAATTCGCGGATTTGCTCCAAGTCCAGCCCACGGAAAAGGCATAACCATTGAAGTTGTCACGGTTGTTTGGCGCAGGATCACCAGGAAATCGGACGATATCCGTGTTGAAGTCGTCGTCGATGCCTAGCCGGTCCACACTGCCCCGGAAAAAGAACTTGTGCTTGTCGGACAGGTTCCAGTCAACCCGGCCGGTATAGAGATTTTCCGTCTCATGCGAGGGCGCCGTGAAACGGAATCCTTCGGAATTGACTCCGTCACCTCCCGATGGATCGTTCGGTTCTGGATAAGGTCGTGAATCGATAGCGGTTAGGAGAAATGGATCCGCTCCCACACCTTGAGGATCAAGGAGGGCGGTCTGCGCAACGCTGAGTGTGGTAATGCAAGTAGGATTGGTGTTCAAACGAGCTGTGCCGTCACATCCGGTTCCGTCGTTAATGTACGACATCTGGCCTGCCCGGAAAGCATCTGTTGGCACCGCGCGCTCAATCTGCTCGCCGGAAGCCCGCCGAAGTCCCTCGTAGTCGAAGAAGAAAAACAGCTTGTCCTTCTTAATGGGGCCGCCAAGACTGCCGCCAAATTGGTTGCGGACGAGGTGGGGAGTGTGGACACCGTCGCGGTTGCTAAACCAATCGTTGGCCGGAAAGGACCGGAAATACTCCCGTGCGTTGCCGTGCAGTTGGTTGGAACCACCTTTGGTGACGAAGTTAATGTCACCGCCGCTGCTTCGCCCAAAGTCCGCCGTTTCTCCTGCCGTGATGGTCCGGACTTCCTGCAAGGAATCAATTGACACACCCAGGGTCGGGGTAAACGCCTGACCGGTGGCCTGGTCGTTGATATCGACGCCGTCCAGAGTAATGTTGCCCTGGTCCGAACGGGAACCATTGATCGCCCCAGCATCGTTGACGCCAGCCTGCAGCAGCATCAAGCCCGCAGGATTCAGCCGGAACTGGAAGGGCAGCTCAGAGATTGCTTTACCGTCGATAACGTTGCCGACCGTGGCGTCCGTGGTGTTAAGCGTGGAGCCCCCGTTGGACTGCACCTCGACCGTTTGAGTGAGGCTGCCCACCTGCATGGTGACGTTATGCGATTCCACGCTGGCTACTTGCAGCGCGATGTTATCCAGCACCATCTTCTGAAAGCCGTCCTTCACAAACGTTAGCTGATAGTTCTCGCTCGGCGTGACTTTCAAGAACTGAAAGAAACCGATGTCGTTGGTTTGCGTGGTGAGGTGAATACCAAGCTGCGAGTTGTCGAGTGTGACTTCCACCCCCGTCATGGTGCCGCCCGATTTGTCGCTGACGATACCATTGACCCCGGAGAATTGTTGCGCGCGGAGAGCTGGGCCAACCAGCAGAACAGCTACTGCCAACAGCCACTTCACAGACCACAAGCGTTTCATGGTAAAAGTTGCCTCCTCAGAACACATTCCCCGCTCCCCAATGGAGAGCTTTCCCCCGTAGCCAGGGGCCCGCCAAAACGAACTAGACTGTTTGATCTTGCACCCCGACTCCAACTGTCCCCCACGATCAGTTGGAATACCGCCACGGCCGATCGTTCGCGACGCCAGAATCTTTGTTCTCCAAAGAACAAAATTTCCGGACACCAAAGCCAGTCACGACCAGAATCGTCCCATCTTCAATGATATACGCAAATATCGCTGTGTATTGTTCCGTGTTATCCGGGAGTTATCCGGGAGTGGAAAAACCCGCCGCGCAGGCACAGCCCGGAAATTACCGAGCACCGGATCGACCGGAACACTACAGTGGCACCGTGGCTAGTATTCAACCACGAATTACCTGCCTACGTACAGGAGGAGTAGCAGAAAAATCCAGAGGGCGTCTAGGAAATGCCAATAGTAGGCGGTCACCTCGGCTGCCACATTGCGGGAGACCTTGGCGATTTCGAAGTTGCGGAAAACTACATAGAGCATGGCTCCCACTCCTCCAAGCAAGTGAATTGCATGAGCGCCCGTAAAGATGTAAAAGAAGCTGCTGGCCGGATTGGAAGCCAGGTAAATCCCTTGTGATTCGAGCTGTCGCCAGGCCATCACTTGGCCAGCAAGGAAACCAACCCCGAGAACTGCCGAAATATTCCAATACCTTTTAAATCCAGGAAGATCCCGGGCTGCAAGACGCTTGCGAGCCAGTTCAATCGTGCCGCTGCTAGTGAGAAGCACGACGGTATTGATCCAAAGCAGGGACGGGATGCGGACGGCGACCCAATCCGCACTGGAACCTCTTCGAACCAGGAAGGCACTGGCCAGGGCCATGAAGAACATCAGTATGGAGACGATCCCAACGGCGATGCCGGTGTAATAGCGATTGGGCGATGGCTGGCCGCGATGCCGGCGTTTGCCGTCGTTGCTACCAGAATCGTCCCCACCGGGCGGCGGTGCGGTAGGACCTCCGCCGCGTCTGATTGGTTCTCTGACTGGTTCAATGATCAGATCGATATCGGGTTTGGAAGTGGTGCCCGGCATGTTGGACCTTTCGGGAGATCAGCGCGTTCTTGCTGCGAGCAGCTCGGGAGCGACGTGCTGCGGGACTGGGGCGTGGGACTCGTGATCAGGAAATTCGTAGGCGCCGCGATACACAACCGGTCTCGCCAGGGCCAAATCCTCGCCGGATGGCAACGGCAAGGCATTCCATTCGAGCGTGGAAGCATTCCACGGATTGCTTTCGACCGTTGATCTGCGGCCCAGGAGCGTCGTAGCAAAATTGACGACGAACAGGACTTGAGCAGCGACGGTCCAAACCGTCGCCACCGTCACAAAGGCGCGAATCGAGGAACTCGCCGAAGCCAGCGCCAACCGTTGTGCGTCTGGCAGCAGCCGAGACTGCGTTAACAGACCGAGCCAGTGCATGGGCATGAAGATGGCATAAACGCCCGAAAAGGTAAGCCAGAAGTGCAGCTTGCCAAGTGGTTCGCCAAGGCGCCGGCCAAAGAGTTTCGGAAACCAAAAGAAAAGGGCAGCAAGGATTGCAAACGTAGCGGCAACGCCCATCACCAGGTGAAAGTGGCCGACCACAAATTCTTCGCTGACTGCGGCACGTGCAAGATCCTGGCGCGCCAGGAAAATTCCAGATAGACCACCAGCGATAAACAGCGAGACAAAGCCCATCGCAAACAACATGGAGGCCGTAAATTCGATGTCCGCGTCCCAAAGCGTACCTAACCAACTCGCCACGAGAAAGGCCGCCGGTACGCCCAGAGAGGCCGCCAGTATCGCAAAAACCAGCGGCGCGAAGGGATTCATTCCGGTGGCAAACATGTGACAGCCCCACACGCAGAAACCCGCCAGCCCGACGCCGCCGAGCGCAAAAACCACCAGACGCTCTTTCCAGACCGGTTTGCGAGCGAAGGTGGCGATCAGATGAGTGGCGATGCCAAAACACGGCAGCATGGCCACGTACACCTCCGCCTGCGCGAAGTACCAGAACAGCCGTTCCCAAACAACGGGCAGGCTACCCTGCCGCAACAGATTCTGCGGCTGGTGTGCAAGGAACGACGCGGTGGAGAAAAATTCCGAGCCGAGAAGCCGGTCCGAAAGCAAAGCAGCGGAGCCTGCGAGGAGAACGCTGAAGATCAGCATGCTCAGGATCGCATTGAGAAACCAAGCCCACGCGGTTATGGGAAGGCGCGGCAGGGTCATGCCCGGTGCGCGCAATTCGATGGTTGTGACCGTGAAATTTATGGCGCCGAAAAGTGCGCCGAGCGAGAAAAGCGCAGCGCTGGCCAGCCAGATGTCGATGCCTCGATCCTGGGGATAGAAGAACGAAACGGTAATGCCTGCAAAGGAAACGAAGGTCATCCAAAAGGACAGGCGATTCAGGGACGGAAAGGCCATTTCGCCCGCGCCAATCTGCAGCGGCAAAAAGCAGCTGCCAAAACCCATTTGCGGAGCGGCGGTCAGAACAAAGAACACCATCAGCGAGCCGTGAAGAAGGCGCAGCGCGGCGAAGCGTTCTGGCGTCTGCTCAAGAAAAGCCAGAATTGGAATGACTGTGTCTGGCCAAGAAGTGTGCCAACGCAACAGTGCAGAAAGCACCATGCCGACCAGAACGCTAACCAGAGAAAGCCAGAGATATTGCAGACCGATCGTACGGTGATTCGTGGAAAAGACGCGGGACAAAAATCTGCCTTGGGCAGGTTCAGGTGAAGTGGAGCCGTCGTCGTAAGTGACCATTATCTAGGCAGTTTCGCCGGCTGACAGGCAGCAGCGCGAATCGTTATCTTAACGCGGGGTGAGAGATTTGCAAGCAAGGAGGGCCTCTCTACGTCGGCCGCTGAGCCACCATCGAGCCCGTTCTACTAATAAACGGACCAAGTTCCGCGGGTAGCCAATTCGCCGAGATGCCGGTCGGGGTCGCGGAAGTAGATGCTTTCGCCACCAAGCTGCCAACTGACACGCCCTTCAATTTCCACGCCGCAACGGGCAAGCTGTTTTTCCCAAGCCACCAGTTCTGAGCGTTCGATCGCAAAGGCAAAATGAATCTCGCCGGAACTACCGTGCGGCGGAATAGTGCCTCCCGAAAAGACAAATGGTTGAGGATTCTCTTCGCGGCGGAAAAGCAGAAGGACCTGGTGCCCGCTGACGGAGTAAGCGCGAAAGCGGGCGTCGCCGGCGATAACCCGCAAGCCGAACACCCCTTCGTAGAATTTTGCGGAACGCTCGAGGTCATCCACATGGAGCGCGGTTTCGAGGATGCCGGAGAGGGTGGGCATCAAGAACCTCCGTAACTTCACAGGGGAACTCGCCTTTTATAGCAGATTTCTGCAGGTTTGCGTTGACCCGTAGCGGCGGCTGGCCCTCTGGCTATCGAAACTGTTGTTGAAAATCGGCGAACTGCTGTCGAAGTCCATCGAGTTCTTTTTTGAGTTCACTGACCTGTTGTTCGAGAGCTTGCATGCGTTCGTTGTTGTGCTCGGAGCTTCCCGGTTTTTCCACAACCGCTGAGCGGTCGTGGTTGGAGGCAGAGGAAGCCATCGTGTCGCCGGAGAATAGGTGCAGGTATCGGGATTCTTTGGTGCCGGGTTCGCGGGGAAGCACTTTCACCATGGGAGGTTCCCGGAGGGCCAGCAGGTTTAGCGCCGAGTGGACCGCCTCGAGACACTCAAAGGAGTCCATGCGTTCTGCGCGAGTGCGAAGCTCCCCCGGAGTTTGCGGTCCGCGCAGGAGCAGCACGCAGAGCACCGCAATTTCATGCCGGTGAAAATTGTACAGTTCGTTGAGGCGGTGCTCATACTTGGCAACACGCGAATCGCCGCCCGCAGAACGGGCCAGCGCCTGATCGGAGAGCGAGCGTAGTGCGCTGCGAACGGCGTCTTCGCCAAGGTTTATTACCGGTTCGCGATTCGATTTCTGATTGCAGGCATTGACCAGCGCGTTCAGAGACAACGGATAATATTCGGGGGTAGTGATTTCCTTTTCGACCAGGGCTCCAAGAACGCGCACTTCCACATCCGAGAGTTGCAGTGCCATGCGCAAATAATAACAGCGAAAGGAAACCCACGAAACAGCGAGGGACAGGTGAATCTTGGAACCTGAACGTGGGTCCGAGTTTGGCGGTCAACAGGAAGCGTGGTTTTTGGTTAGCTTCGGTCGTCGAGCAACTTCTTCAATCTAGCGAATCCTGCGCGGCTGACTGGCAGTTTCACTCCGCTCGTCAGAATGGCCACCTTGCTATCTTTCGCATAAGGCTCGATGCGAACCACGCGTTCCAGATTCACCAGGTAGGAGCGGTGTATGCGTACGAAAACCGCTGGATCAAGGGCCATCTCCAAGCCGGAAATGGTCTGTTGCTTCAAATGCTTTTTCCCATCGCTCACTAGCGACACATAATCGTCCAGCGCTTCGGCGTAATCGAGTTTCACCACCGGAATCAGCATCACCTTCGTTCCGTCTTTCACCACAACCCGCTCGAGGTATTGCCCCGCCGGGCGTGCGGCGGCCGCAAGTACGGCGGGCTCCGTATGCGCGACCGACTTCCGGCCCTTCGCCCGCGACAACGCGCTTTCAAAGCGATCTCGGCTGAACGGCTTCAACAAATAGTCCACGGCGTGCACCTCGAACGCCTTCATCGCGTATTGGTCGTAAGCAGTCACAAAAATCACCGCCAACTTGCTCGTATCCACCAGTTCCAGCACGTCAAAACCTGTCAGCTTCGGCATTTGCACATCCAGGAACATCAGGTCCGGAGCGTACTCCGCCGCTGCTTTCACTGCTTCCATGCCATTGGCGCATTCCGCCACGACTTCAATATCCGAATGCGTGGAAAGCATCTCGCGCAGGATCTTACGCGCAAGTTCCTCATCATCGACAATCAGCGCTTTCCATTTTCGCGTTGTTCCACTCGTTGCACTCATCGCTTCGCTCACCGCGCTCCCTGCGTTTCCGCCGGCAGGACAAGACGCACCCGAAAAAGATTCTGTTCTGTAGTCGCCTCCAGGAACGCCTCTCTTGCATAACGCGCTTCCAGCCTGCGCTGCACGTTTTTCAGCCCCACGCCGTTTTTCTTTCGAGCGCAGACCGCTTCCGGATCCCAGCTATTTTCGACGATCAGCGAAAGTTGCCCATCCGCTCGCCGCACGGTTAAGCGTATCGATCCGCCTTCCGCAATTTGCGCGATACCGTGCACTACCGCGTTTTCAAACAACGGCTGCAGCAGCAAAGGCGGGAGCAAGCAACTCTTCGCTGCCTCCTGAATATTTTGTTCGACCTTCAGGCGTTCGCCAAATCGCACTCGTTCGATCGCGCAATAGCGGTCCAGCAGGTCGAGCTCTTCCTGCAAGGGAATCAACGTTTTCTCGCCCAGTCCCAGCGTCATACGCAAAAAATCCGCCAATAGGATGCACATCTCGCGCGCCCGCACTGGATCGATGCTGGTCAGGGCGCTGATGGAATTCAAGCTGTTGTACAAAAAATGCGGATTGATCTGAGCCTTCAAGGCGCTGAGTTCCGCGTCCCGCGCACGCATGGTCGATTCCAGCTCGCGCTCTTGCGCTTGGCGTGAGACCTCTTGTGCAAACAGCGCATAGTGGAAGGCCACGGCAAGCAGGTAATAGCCGAAGCCAAGTCCGAACAATTGCAATTGCAGACGGGAAAACTGGAGATAGGTTCCACTCCATTCCATTCCCGAATCCAGCCACTTGGCCAGAATCCGGCCGATGACGACCCACAAAAAACTCAGAACCACGGCGCCGGCAATATGCGTGAAGAACAGTTGGCTGAGACCAGTGCGCCCGATCGGATTGCTGCGGCATGAATAGCGTGCCGACCAAGCCACACCCTGCGCCAAGACGGAGAGAGGCACTGCCAGAGCAACCGCACTGCGCCAATTCATTCCCCAAGAGGAGACCAGTAACACCGACAGCAGTGCCCCAAACAGCAGCCAGGCCAGCCACAGTGAAACCCAAAGCGTTTTCCGGGTGTTGAATTGATCGGCCACTGCTTCAG
>Ga0210384_10003183_pt1 | contig 19243 bp, 16 predicted proteins | sample IncBWH2MmetaG_FD_160574 | JGI IMG/M metagenome (GOLD analysis project Ga0210384, IMG submission 160574) | Forest soil microbial communities from Barre Woods Harvard Forest LTER site, Petersham, Massachusetts, United States - Inc-BW-H-2-M | ecosystem: Environmental > Terrestrial > Soil >...
CGACAAGTACGGAACGGTGAAGGACTACCCGGTGGTGTGCACGACGTTCCGTCTCACCGAGCACTATCACTACTGGACGAAAAACAATCCGATGAACGTGCAGCTCGTGCCGGAGCCTTTCATCGAGATGGGCGCGGAAATGGCCAACGAGATGGGCATCCACGGCGGAGAAAAAGTGAAGGTGTCCAGCGCGCGCGGCGAGTATATCGCCAAAGCCATGGTCACCAAACGCATCAAGGCAATGATGATCGATGGCAAGAAAACCTATCAGATCGGAATTCCCTTTCACTGGGGATACCGCGGTATTGCCGAGGATGAGGGCAAGACCGAGCGGATGATGGTGAACCTGCTGACGCCGACGATCGTCGATCCAAACGCCCACACACCGGAATTCAAGGGGTTCCTCGTGAAAGTCGAGAAGGTTTAGAGGACGCGCATGAGCCAAGCCGCATTACGCGTTCAGAAGATGTCCGGACACGCGGGCAGTGTCCCCGGCGAAGACGCCCAGCGTGAATTCACCGTCTGCAAACTCATCGACACCACTACTTGCATCGGCTGCAAGGCTTGCGAAGTGGCCTGCATGGAGTGGAACGATTTGCCGTTCGGTGAAACGGTCTTCGACAACACGTACCAGACGATGCCAGAGACGCGCTGGAATTATTGGAACCTGATCCTTTTCAACGAGCACGAAAAGGAAGATGGCTCGCTGATGTGGCTGATGCGCAAGAACCAGTGCATGCATTGCGCGGAGCCGGGCTGTCTGGCGGCCTGCCCCGCTGACGGCGCCATCGTGCAGTACACCAACGGCATTGTGGATTTTCAGCAAGCGAACTGCATCGGCTGCGGCTACTGCATCACGGGCTGCCCGTTCGATATTCCGAAGATGAACCCGAAGACCAATCGCGTTTTCAAATGCACACTGTGCGCGGACCGTGTGAGCGAGGGACTTGAGCCGGCATGCATCAAGTCGTGCCCGACGGGCTGCCTGCACTTCGGCAGCAAGGAGGACATGAAGGATCTTGCGGAGAAACGCGCCAAGCAACTTCGCGACGATTACAACTTCCCCCAGGCTGGCGTTTACGATCCCGCCGGAGTCGGTGGCACGGGCGTCGTCTACGTGCTGCATGACGCCACCAAACCGGAGCTTTACGGTGGACTGCCATCCAATCCGAGTATTCCCTGGTCGGTAAAGCTTTGGAAGGGTCCTCTCAAGTGGTTGGGGAACGTCGCGATGGTCGGGGGCCTTATCGGACTTTTCGCTCACTACCTGCGCTTCGGGCCGAAGTCCCGCGAGGATGAAGACATCCATCCGGGAGGAGAAAACTCGTGAGTCATCCCGATCAAATGCTCCCTCACGGGCGCATTCTGCGGTATGAGTTTCATGAACGCCTGACGCATTGGATCGCTGCGGGTTCCTATATTTATCTGATGCTCACCGGCTTGGCCTTCTATTCGCCGTGGTGCTTCTGGATTGCGGCATTGCTGGGCGGCGGGCAGGTCTCCCGGATGTTGCATCCGTGGGCGGGCCTCATTTTCACCGCAGCCATCGTGAAGATGTTTAGCATGTGGTCGGCGCAGATGCATCCCACAAAGGCAGACAAGGCGTGGTGGGACTCGATCGGACACTACATTCGGAATGAAGACGACCAGATGCCAGCCGCTGGGCGTTACAACGCAGGGCAGAAACTCCTTTTCTGGGGCTTTATCATTTGCGGCGTATTGCTTCTCCTCAGCGGCGCGATTCTTTGGTTTCCGGAGTATGTGCCGTGGAGTCTCCGGTTCCTGCGCTATCTCGCCGTCTTGATTCATCCATCAGCGGCGCTGCTGACGATAGGGTTATTCCTCATCCATATTTATATGAGCGTCTTCGCGGAGCGCGGCGCATTTGGCTCGATCATTCGCGGCGATGTTTCGCTGGCCTTTGCCAAGCGGTACCATCCCGGATGGTATGAAGAGATCACTGGGCAACCGGCCTCGCCGAAAAAATGACGTCACAGCAAGCGGTAAGCAACGAGTACGACGCGCGGATCCGGCGCGCCGACAAGCTCATCGCGGAGAAGTCGTCGGCCAGCGAACTTCTTTCGTTCTACAAAAGAATTGCCAGCTTTCAAAAAAGTTTCCTGGTGCAAATCTCCGACGCAGCACTAGCGCAGCCGGCTGCACAGCACTTTGCTTCTGTGCGCGACGGCTTGGATCTCACTCTGCTGCTTCCGAACTTTCGCACCTTTCTTTCGCTGGTTGAACAGAATGCTCCAAACGCGCTCGCCACCACAGCGCGGGAAGTCGCGGCGCTTCCTTGCGATTCCCGGATCGCCCTGCTCACCTCCTATTGGGAACTTGGCGGGCTCTTCGATCAACAGATCGGAGCGTTCGGGCAGTTTTTTCCGCGGGCATTTCTAGAGCCTTACGCTGCCCATGTCGCGGAACGGACGGCCGTGCCGCCAGTGCTGGCGACGCCGAGGGTGTGCCCATTGTGTGGAGGGCGGCCGCTGTTTGGAGTACTGCGCCTCGAGGGCGATGGCGGAAAACGGTGTATGGTTTGTTCTTTCTGCGGATATGAGTGGGCGTTTCGGCGGATTCTATGCCCGACTTGCGGCGAAGAAGAAGAAAAGAAACTTCCTGTTTACGTCGCGGAACAGTTTCCGCACGTTCGTGTGGAGGCTTGCGACACATGTAAGTTTTTTGTTCGAACCATCGACCTCACCAAGGATGGGCATGCCGTGCCGGTCGTGGATGACCTTGCGGCGATTCCGCTTACGCTTTGGGCGCACGAGCTCGGGTACTCCAGGCTGCAACCAAATCTTCTCGGCAGCTAAGTCTTCCTTGGCGGTCAAACGAAATTGGCCGGAGGCGCTTTTTCGGTAGTGGCGCGCGTTGCGTTAAGGATGATGGATGTTTGAAACTGTGCCGCTGGGCAGGCCGTCTGAAATTTCCGGGGCGGCGTGGAAGCCTTCGCGTTTGAGGCGCGTGTCGCCGTTGACGTAAGCGGTGATTTCCATTCCTTTCGGGAAGGTGACGTCTTTTCCGTGCATGACCGGAATGACTACGCCTGCCGTGGAGCTGGAGCCTTTGCCTTCGCCGCCGGAGCGCAAAACCGCTTGATCATTGTTCGCGAGGCGGACACTTCTGACAAGAACGCCGAGCTTCCCGCCGCGGCCGAGTGCCTTTTTTGGTTCCGCTTCGTTGACGACGCCCATGGCGCTCGCACCTTTGGGAATTATGAGGAGGCCATCGACGATGACCTCTTCTGAGACTTCAAGACTCACATCGTCGCCGACTTTGGCGTCGGCGGAAGAAATGGCTTTGCCAAGTTTCATTCGAATGGGAGTGCTATCGGGCAAGATAAGAGCTTTGGCCAGGCCGGGGGCGTTCGGACGAGGCTCGGGTTGATCGTAGAAGGTTTTCTCTCTTGTGGGCTCCTTGGTTGGAGGGAGAGTTGGCTTTACCCCTGGAGTGGATTTGAGCAGAAGGAGCGAACCGAGCGGGACGTAGCCGGTTTCACCTTTGACAGTGCGCACCCCGAAATAATTGTCATAGCGACCGGTGATTTCCACTTGCTGGCCGCATTCAAGCGTGGCACGAACATTGAGGGTGATCATCGAACTGTAAAGATAGACGTAGTCGCCTGGGCGGGCACACTCGACCTGGCCGAGATCCTGCGCTCTCGAGAGCGCGGGTGCTAGAAGATAAAACAAGACTGCAAGAATCGTTGCGTGCGACATCTTGCGCGGCTGTAGGAGCAATTGGATTGGGGATATCACAGCTCTATACCACCGCAAGAGCCATATCCGTGGCAATAGGCCGTTCAGTAGTACTGTACATAAAGAGATACTCCAACGGTTCGGATAACCAGATGGCGCGCAAAACGCTGGCGTTTCGCGGGGTTGGCCGAAGCCGGAGAGAGAGGCAGTCTCCTTGCAATTGTGCTGGTTCCTGGGGCAAGCTACGGTTCGCTCTGGAGGAGTTTTCCCGTGAAAAAAGCATTCTCGTGCTTGGCTGGTTTGTTGATTTTGGGAGTGGGGAGTTTGCGCGCCCAGAGTGCAGCGCCGTCTGGCGCTTCGCTGACGGTAATTCGGGCAGGAACATTAATCGACGGCAGTAGCGATGCGCCGCGGAGGAATCAGCTGGTATTTGTGCGCGGCGAGCACATTGAGAAAGTGACGGACGGTTCTGCGCCGGTTCCGCCTGGTGCGAAGGTGATCGATCTTTCCGGGGCGACCGTGTTGCCCGGGCTGATTGATTCGCACACCCATATTTTTTTGTGGGGCGAGGACCCTGCCAAGGGCGGGTACGACGTGAATATTTTGAAGGCGGGGATAGCGCTGAGAGCGGCTCGGGCGACGTTTGCGACTCGGCGGGCGCTTGAACAAGGGTTTACAACGCTGCGTGATTTGGAAACGGAGGGTGCGGGATACGGGGACGTCGAGATCAAGCAAGCGATCGAGGAAGGGACCATTCCGGGACCGCGGCTTTTTTGCGCTACGCGCGCGATTTCGACGACCGGTGGCTACAATTTGGAAGATTACGCGCCGGAATTGGATATGCCGAAGGGGGCGCAACTTGTCGATGGGCCGGTGGAGGCGCGGAAGGCGGCGCGGCAGCAACTGGAGCACGGCGCGGATTGGATCAAGGTATACATGACGCATCGGTCTTGGGTGGACAAAGAGGGAAAGCTGGTTTCGCAGCCGACGCTTACGGTGGAGGAATTGAAGGCCATTGTGGACGAGGCGCATGGCTGGGGGAAGAAGGTGGCGTGCCACGCTTACAACGGAATCGGTTTGCAACGAGCGCTCGACGGCAGATGCGATTCGATCGAACACGGGCTGGAGATCACGGATGCGCAGATCGCGCAGATGAAACAGCAGGGGACCTGGTATTGCCCGACCCTCGCGCCGTACTATGGCGACTGGGCGGCAGCGGATACGCCGGGCGGAAAACGCGACCGCGCGCGGGCGGCGGTGCACGAGATTTCGTTCCGCAAGGCGCTCGAGGCGCGCTTGAAAATCGTGTATGGGACGGATATGGGTGGAATTCCCTGGACGGAACCGATTGCGCAGGAATTCGGGCGGATGGTTTCGCTGGGGATGACGCCCATGGATGCGATTCAATCGGCTACCGTGCGCGCTAGCGAAATGTTGGAGATGAAGGGCGAGATTGGCGTGATAGCGGCGGGGGCTTATGCGGATATTGTTGCGGTTTCGGGGGATCCTCTGAAGGATGTGGGAGAGCTGGAGCATGTGCATTTTGTGATGCACAATGGGAGTGTTTTCAAGAACGAGCTCGCGAAATAGAGCAGAGTGAGCAGTGAGTAGCCCGCGTGATCTGGAATTCGATGTGAGGCGATGGAGCGCTAACTCTTGTCGTCTTCGACGCAAACACCTTTCCAGAACGCGATTCTGCCCCTGATTTCCGCGGCCGCCGGCTTGGGTTCAGGGTAATACCAGGCGGCGTTTTCGTTTTTCATTCCGTCGACTTCGACATGGTAGTAGTGGGCTGTCCCTTTCCATGGGCAAGTGGATGTGTGCATGCTCGACTTCAAGACATTTTTGGTGACGGAGTCGGGAGGAAAATACTGGTTCCCTTCGACGACCACGGTGTTGTTGCTCTCGGCAATGACCTTGCCACCCCAGATGGCTTTTGCCATGTTGATTGCTCCTCGTGTTCGATCGCGGAATGTGCGCTGGGCCCATCCAAGCTTATCTCAAGCTTATCTGAGGATTGGATGCAGAGGGGTTGGAAACGGTTCGGGTAAAAACGAGCAGGAGATCGCGGCGCTTCGCACGACTTGAAGCAGGACTGAGGCGGAATTGACGGAGGCTGCGGAATTGCCGAGAGCGCTCGTTCTGCTAGAATCGGCACGCAACTTGGAGGATAGAGATGGCCGAACAGAGTTTCCGGAGTCATGCGAAATGGTTGCCGCCGTTCCATTTTTTTGTTTTGCCGGTGTTGTTGATTAATTTGGGATTCTCGATTTACTGGTGCGTGAAATCGTGGTTCACAGTAAGCGGAGTGCTTTCCGTGTTGGTCGCGGCGGCACTTTTTGTCGGAATGGTGATGGCCCGTGCGATGGCCATGAAGGTGCAGGACCGGGTAATTCGGATTGAGGAGCGGATACGGTTAGAACGGCTGCTGCCGGCGGATATGCACGCGCGGATTGGGGAGTTTACGATTGATCAGCTGGTGGCGCTGCGCTTTGCGAGTAACGCGGAGCTGCCGGAGCTTGCGCGCAAAGTGCTGGAGGGGAAGGTGGGTGAGCGCAAGGCCATTAAGCAGATGATTAAGACCTGGCGGCCGGATTCTGCGCGAGCTTGATTTGGGGACCGGTGCGGCGGGGCAAGCCCCGACAAAGGTTCGCTGGGGATGACACTAGATGCTGCGGATTACGCCACCTTCGGCGCGCACGGATGCGCCGCTGATGGCGGCAGATTGAGCGCTGGCCACGAAAGTCACGACCGCGGCGATTTCTTCGGGTGTTTCGAAACGCTTGAGGAGCGAGCTGGGGCGGGCGGATTTGAAGAATTCCTTTTCCATCTCGGCAGGCGAGAGGCCGCTCTTCTTGGCCAAGCTATCCAGAAAACCGACCGCGCCTTCGGAGGCAGTGGGGCCGGGAAGGACGGAGTTTACGGTGACTCCTGTGCCGGCTACGGATTCGGCAAGACCGCGGGCGACGGCGACTTGGGCCGTCTTGGTCATGCCGTAGTGCACCATTTCGGCGGGGATTTGAAAGCCGGACTCGCTCGAGATGAAAATGATGCGGCCCCAATTGTTTTTGAGCATCCCGGGCAAATAGTGGCGAGAGAGGCGGACGCCGCTGAGAACGTTGACTTCGAAGAAACGCAGCCAGTCGGCATCAGGGATTTCCGCGAAGGGCTTGGGCTCGAAGATTCCGAGATTATTGACTAAGATGTCGGCGTGCGGGAGTTGCTTGGCCAGGGAGTTGACGCCGGCGGCCGTGCCCAGATCTGCGGCAACGCCTTGGAGATCGGCGGTTTTGTGGTGCTGACGGATTTTTTCAACGGCGGCGTTCACGCGGGCTTCGGTGCGGCCGTTGACGACGACTTTTGCCCCTTCTGCGGCTAGCGCGGCAGCGATGGCGAAGCCGATGCCTGCTGTGGAGCCGGAAACGACGGCTTTCTTGCCTTTCAGGCCAAAATCCATGGATCGAGTCTCCTCACGCGCTTCCTGCGTTACCTAGCCGCAGCAACTGGCGCAGCACCTTCGATTTCCATGACTTCCTCGGAGGTTAGTTTTAGTTCACCGGCGCGCATGACGCCTTCGGCTTGTTTGGCGTTTCGGGCGCCGACGATTGCTGCGGTGACGGCGGGATTGCTGAGAACCCAGGCGATGGCTACTTCGCCGGGGTTGCGGCCATGGCGGGCGCCGATTCTCTGGAGGCGCTCGACGAGATCGATATTTTTTGAGAGGCGCGGCTCGCGAAATTCTGGGCTCTTGCTGCGGAAATCGTCGGACGGCAGAGCGGCGGCGCGCTCGCGGGTCATCGCGCCGGTGAGCAGGCCGGAGGCCATAGGCGCGTAGGCGACGACGCCGATTCCCTGCTGTTTGCAATAGGGCAGGATTTCTTTGTCGACTTGGCGTCGAATCAAGGAGTAGGGCGGCTGCAACGACCGGGGCCTGGCAATTTTTTCTGCGCGCTTGATCTGCGCGACGTCGAAATTGGAAACACCGATCCAGCGAACTTTTCCTTCTTTTTCGAGGGCGGCCATGGTCCACCAGGCTTCCTCGAGGCCGGGGCCATTGTCAGAGGGCGGCCAGTGCATTTGGTAGAGATCGATCACCTCAACGTGCAGGCGGCGCAGGCTGTCTTCACATTCGCGACGGATGGATGCGGCTGTATGGTTCTGGGTGACGTGGCCTTTGTCGTCCCAGCGAAGAACGCATTTGGTGAAGATGTAGGGGCGCGTGCCGCGCCAATCTTCGAGCGCTTGGGCGACGACTTCTTCAGAATGTCCGACGCCGTAGACCGCGGCCGTGTCGATCCAGTTCACGCCGAGTTCGAGGGAGCGATGAATGGCCGCGATGGAGTCGGCGTCCTCCTGGTGTCCCCAGGCGAAATCCCAACCGCTCCCGCCAATGGCCCAGGCGCCATAGCCAACCGCGGTAATCTGCAAATCGGAATTGCCCAGCTTGCGCGTATCCACGTTTCCTCCTCCCGCGCAGGTTCGCAGCGCTGCTTTAGGAGCGTTGTTTTTCACGTTGAATTCTACATTCTATGGGATGAAGAAGGGGTGGGTTTGGTTAGAAAAATATGCGCGCGGCCGAACAGCGGAAATGCAAAGACGTCGAGGAGGAAAGGGGCGTCCCATGAAATGGTTTGACCATCGGGATTGCTGATAGAAAAAAGGGGCAGAACAATCGAAGGGCGGCGGGGACTGAAGGTCCGCGCCGCCCCGACGAGAATAGAATGGATGAGCGTCGATTAGATTGTTTTCGCTGCGGGAGCGCCGACGGGAGCGTTCGAGCTCTTGGCAAACGCGTTGTGTGCGGAATCCTTCTCGGAGCTCTTATCGATTTCGATAGAGCCTTTGAAGTAGGCGCCGTCTTCAATCATGATCCGGGCGGTGGTTAGATCGCCGTTGACGGAGCCGTCCTTCTTGATTTCGATACGGTCTTTGGCGCGAAGATTTCCCTTCACGGTGCCGTACACCACCACCTCGCGGGCGATGATATCGGCAGTGACCTTTGCGGTAGTTCCGACCGTCAGCTTCCGCTCATCAAGCTGGATCAGTCCTTCGACCGAGCCGTCGATCAGCAGATCCTCGTTGCCGGAGATCTCGCCTTTCACGTGCAGGCTGGCCCCGAGCCGCGCGGTGGCGCGGTCCGCGGTTGCACCCAATGGACGCATGGCATCTGTACTCATTGCGGGTTTATCCTCCCATGTCGCCGGAGCGGGCTTCGGCGGCTGATTCGTTAGAAAATTTTTCGTCTCCGGTTGCGCGGATTGCGGCGCTTCCGGTCTCTTATTGCCCCACATCGGTCCCTCCCAAAGGGATAGCACCACCCCGTGCAGAAAAACGCTTGGGGTATTGCAAACTGTAGTCCTCAGTGAGGCGGACGGCAAATGCAGTCTTGATGGGCGGTGCGTGAAAGTAACTGGACCTTTGGCCAGTCCGTTCGTCCTGTGTTCGCGGTTAAGTATGGGTAAATTATTTGGCATCGATCGACCTGGGGAGCGGAGTGTCTCGAGATTAGGAGCTTGGCCTTTCGGGGACCGGTTGCGTGGCCAAAAAATCCGTCTGAAATCTTTTTGCGTAGGAATCCAAGAGTTCTTCGATGCGTTCGGGATGGGGCGATTTTAGGACGAAACCCGCGTGATGATATTTCGTGATGCGGTGGACGATTTCGGGATCGTTGTAGGCGGAAGCGTCCGGGCGTTCCTGGCGGGCGAGAGAGACAATCACTCCGGCGTAGTCGCGGCTGGTGTGGGGCAGCTGGTAGGGCTGCTTCCCTGCCCCCACTTCGAGCCGCGCCCACTCGCGCCATAAATTGATGCCTGAGGCGGCTTCAATTACATCCGAGATATAGGCGCCGCCGACGCGCGCGGCGACTTCGAGAAAATAGAATTTCCCATCGGAGTGTGCTTTCAAAAACTCCGCGTGCGTGACACCGCGCAGGAAGCCGAGCTCGTCGAGAACTTTGCGATTGATGTCCAGGAGGGTTTTCACTGCGGGTGAATCGCGCGGGAGCGTGCGCGTGGTGAAAACGCCGCCCTGATGCGAGGTCTCGAGCGGCGGCGCGCCGTAGGCGTGGGCTTCTGCGAAGACCACCTCCCGTTCTGAGGCCACGCTATCGACGTGGTACACGCTGCCGGGGACAAATTGCTCGAGCAGATAAGTGGATTGCCGGTCGCCGAGCTGATCGAGCCACGGCCAGAGTTCGGAAGGTTCGTGAATCTTTTTCATGCCGATTCCCGAAGCCTGCGAGCGCGGCTTTAGCAGCCAGGGTGCAGAGACGCGAGCCATGAACTCGCGCAAGGCATCGTAGTTGAGGACCGGAACGAACTCGGGAACGGCGATGCCCACTTCCTGTGCGCGCGCGCGCATGGCCAGTTTGTCGCGGAAATAGCGGACGGTGGTCAGGCCCATGCCGGGGATGCGCAGGTGCTCGCGGAGGGCGGAGACGTTTTCCATATCGAATTCGTCGAGGGCCACGATGCGGTCGATCGGTTGCGATCTGGCGGCAAAACTCACCGCATTGATCAAGTCTTTCACTGGAAGTTCTTCGGGCATGAAGAACATTTCGTCGATGGAATCGCGAGGCCAATCTGCGTCGTGGAGTTTTTCTACCGTCAACAGGAGAACGCGGCAGCCGATGGCTTTCGAAGTGCGCAAGAACTCCTGACCTTTTTCGTAGGAGCTGACACACAGGATGGTGAGAGGACGGTTCTCTGGCATCGATGACCCCTGAATGCTGCGCGGCTGATGCGGAAATGGCAGCGAAAAGCCGCGCGACAGGTGCGGATTATACTTCGGTCTAGCTGGCCGGATACAGGAATTGCAGAAAGGGGCCGACCCGCTGGGCCCAAGCGGCTTCGTTGTGCTCGCCGCCTTCGATGCGCTGGTAGTGCAGGTTGCGGCCCAGCTGCCAGCCTTTTTGCAAAAGCAGGTCGCGAAATCGTTCGACGTCTTGGACCATGCGCGGGCCTTCGCGTGTGCCGATGTCCAACCAGATGCACGGGCGCGGATACACGTCAGCAGCCGCCGCAAAACGATACATGACCTGCTGGTTCCACCAGACAGAAGGCGAGAGCGCGGCGAGTTTTCCAAAAATGTGAGGAAGCTTGAGACCCAGATAGAGAGAGACGAGTCCGCCTAGCGAAGACCCGCCGATGCCGGTTTTTTGGGGCCCGGCAAGAGTGCGGTATTCGCGCTCGATGAAGGGTTTTAGCTCTTCGATCAAGAATCTTGCGTAGCGGTCAGCGCGCCCGCCGCCGAGTTTGGGGACGCGAGTCGGAGTATATTCGCGAATGCGCTGTTTACCGGTGTTGTAAATTCCGACGATAAGGAGCGGTTCGACGGCGCCGGCGTTGATCGATTGGTCGGCGGTTTGGCCGACATGCCAATCCATCCCTGGAATGAAGGAAGTGGAGGGGTCAAAAAGATTTTGGCCGTCGTGGAGATAGAGGACGGGAAAATGACGCCCGGGCTGGTCGTCGTAGCCGGGCGGGAGATAGACGACCAGCTCGCGCTCGTTTCTCAGGAAGCGCGAGCGGAAACCTTGATGTTTGCGGAGATTCGGGCCGCTCACGGGGCGATGGTCACCAGCAGGTCTTTGGCTTCGACGTGCTGTCCCGGCGTCACCAGAAGTCTTGTGATGCGGCCGGCGATGGGCGCGTAGATATTTGACTGCATTTTCATGGCTTCGAGGGTTAAGAGCTTAGCACCGCGCTCCACGGGGTGGTTTGCTTGTACGGCGATGCCGCAGACTACGCCGGCAGTCGGAGCGGCTACCTGTCCGGGATCGGCGGGATCGGCTTTCGGGTGAGCGCGTTCTACGACGCGCAAAGCGCGGTCGCGCACGTTGACTTCGCGCGGCTGGCCATTCAGCTCAAAGAAAAGTGTGCGCGTTCCATCGGGGTGCGGATCGCTGGCCGTCGTAAATTTGACGATAAGCGTTTTCCCTGGCTCGATTTCAACGGTGATCTCTTCGCCAGAAGCCAGGCCGTAATAAAAGGCGGGCGTGGGCAGGACGCTGACGTCCGCGTAGGTCTGGCGGAATTTGTCGTACGTTACGAACACCTCCGGATAAAGGAGGTAGCTCAAAAGGTCATCAGGGCGCACGCGGTGGCCTATCTTTTTCTCGAGCGTAGCGGATTCCCGCGGGAGGTCGACCGCTTCCAGGTTTGCACCCGGGCGGCCCTTGAGCGGGGCGGCCCCGCGCAGGATTATTTTTTGCAACCCAAGGGGCCATCCGCCCGGTGGAACACCCAGGACACCGGAAAACATTTCTACGACGGAATTCGGCAGGGAAAGATCGTGGGTCTCGTCGAGCTTCTGCAGGTCGCCCGGTTGCAGTTCGTTGGCCATCAGAAACAGGGTCATATCGCCGACTACCTTGCTGGAAGGAGTCACTTTCACGATGTCGCCGAAAAGTTGATTCACTTCGGCGTACATTTTTTCGACTTCCCGCCAGCGGTGACCCAATCCCATGGCGGCGGCTTGTTCGCGCAGATTCGTGTATTGGCCGCCGGGAATTTCGTGTTGATAGAGACGCGCGGAGCCGGCCTTCGGACCGGAATCGAAGGGCAGGTAATATGTGCGCACTGTTTCCCAATAGTCGGAGCATTCGTTAAGGGCCTCGATGTCGAGTTGTGTGTCACGCAACGTGTGGCGCAGCGCTTCGACAATGGAATTGAGATTGGGTTGGCTGGTGCCGCCACTCATGGCAGCGATGGCCGCGTCGGCAACATCAGCGCCGGCATCCGCGGCTTTCAGCAGGGCGGCGGAATTGATGCCGCTGGTGTCGTGGGTGTGGAAGTGGACTGGGATGGCGATTTCCTCGCGGAGCGCTCTTACCAGTTCGTAGGCCGCATAAGGCTTGCACAGGCCGGCCATGTCCTTGATGGCGAGAAAATGTGCGCCGAGTTTCTCGAGTTGCTTGGCCATGGACAGGTAGTATTTCAGCGAATACTTCGGGCGGGCATTGTCAAAAATGTCTCCTGTATAGCAAATGGCGGGCTCGCAGACGGCGCCGGTTTCGAGCACAGCATCGATGGAGACGCGCATGTTTTCGATGGAGTTCAGGGAATCGAAGATGCGGAAGATGTCGATCCCCTGCGCGTGGGCTTCGCGGACGAACTCGACGATCAGGTTGTCTGGATAAGAGGTATATCCGACGGCATTTGCGCCGCGGAGAAGCATCTGAAAGCAGATGTTGGGAATGCCATGGCGCAGATCGCGGAGGCGCTGCCAGGGGTCTTCGTGAAGAAAGCGCATGGCGGTGTCGAAAGTTGCGCCGCCCCACATTTCTACGCTGAAAAGGTTCGGGAGGCGCTGAGCGACGGCGCTGGCGGTGGCGAGCAGATCGTGGGTGCGCACGCGTGTGGCCATCAGCGATTGGTGGGCGTCGCGGAAGGTCGTGTCCGTGATCAACAGGCGTTTTTCTCGTCTGGCCCAGGCGGCAAATTTCTTTGGACCCAGTTTCTGGAGCAATTGACGCGTTCCAGGCGGCGGGTCGATCCCCGGCACGGCGGGCAGGGTCGCCTTCTCCAACCCCTTGGGAACTGGTTTGCCTTTTACTTCGGGATTGCCGTTAAGAATCACGTCGCCAAGATAGGAGAGCAGCTTCGTGGCGCGGTCGCCGCGGCTTTCGAGACGAAACAACTCGGGTAATTCATCGAGGAAAGAAGTCGTAACTTCGCCGGCGCGGAAGCGCGGATGGTTGACGACGTTTTCGAGGAAAGGGATGTTGGTCTTGACGCCGCGAATGCGGAACTCACGGAGCGCGCGGTCCATACGCTGGCAAGCTTCGGGAAGTTTTGTGCCCCACGCCGTCACTTTTACGAGGAGCGAATCGTAGTACGCGGCCAGGACCGCGCCGGCATAGGCGGTGCCGCCGTCGAGACGAATTCCAAATCCCGCCGGGGATCGGTAGGTCGTAAGCTTTCCGTAATCCGGGGCAAAATTATTTTCGGGATCTTCGGTGGTGACGCGGCATTGAAGGGCCGCGCCGTAGAGCGGTACGTTTACCTGTTCGGGCAGCGCAAGCGGCTCCTCGTGCAGCTGGTGACCCTGCGCGACCAGAATCTGCGAGCGGACCAAGTCGATGCCGGTCACCATCTCGGTTACCGTGTGTTCGACCTGGATGCGGGGATTCACTTCGATGAAATACCAGTTCTTGCCATCGACGTCGTAGAGGAACTCGACCGTGCCGGCGTTGCGGTACTTGGCTTTTCGCGCCAGACGCACGGCGGCATCGCAAAGTTCTGCGCGCACGGACGACGGTAAATTCGCGGCAGGCGCCACTTCGACGACTTTTTGGTGACGCCGCTGCACGGAGCAGTCGCGCTCATAGAGGTGCAGCAGATTCCCATGATTGTCAGCGAGAATCTGGACCTCGACATGGCGCGCGCGGGGCAAATATTTTTCTAGAAACACTGAGGCGTCGCCGAAGGAAGACTTTGCCTCGCCCTGAGCTTCCTCAAGAAGCTGCTCGAGTTCCGCCTCGGTGCGCACGACACGCATGCCGCGCCCCCCGCCGCCCATGGCAGCTTTTACGATGACCGGATAGCCGATCGTGGTTGCGGATTTGCGGGCTTCGGCTGCTGAAGTTATCGATTCTTCCGTTCCCGGAAGCACTGGTACGCCAGCTGAGCCGGCCAGGCGCCTTGCGGCCGTCTTGTCTCCGAGGAGTTCGAGCAGTTCGGGAGTAGGGCCGATGAAGGTAATTCCTGCCTTCTGGCAGGCGCGGGCAAATGCGGGATTCTCTGACAAGAAGCCATAGCCGGGATGAATGGCGTCAACATCCTTGGCCTTCGCTAGCCCAACCAGGCCGGCAACGTCGAGATAGGCTTCGACGGGCCCCTTGCCAACGCCGACCTGGTAAGCCTCGTCCGCTTTGAAACGGTGCAGCGCCAAGCGGTCTTCCTGGGAATAGATCCCGACCGTGCGAAGGCCCAGCTCGTTCGCGGCACGGAAAATCCGTATGGCGATTTCGCTGCGATTCGCAGCCAGTAATTTTCGAATGGGCTTGTTCTTCATCATCCGGAGCCGGCAAGTAGGTTACGCGAAATGTTAGATTGTTTCACGCGGACGCGGCGCGACTGGAGCACTTTTTTCGATTCGCGGAAGAAGCAATTTGAATTTGGACTGCCAGACAGCAAGCGTCTTATGGCTTTAGCAGCGGTTGTGCGTAGCGAATGGGAACTCCGAAGTTGGAACCGCCAAAGCCCCTGACGACGGCGAAGGTCACGCCAATGACCTGACCATCGCGGTTTATGAGCGGGCCGCCAGAGCCGCCGGAGGTAGTTTGGGCGTCGTAAACAATTTTATCGGACAGGACGTCGCCGATATGTCCCTGCGTTACCAGCGGTCGGATCAGCTTGCGTTGCTGAAGTTCGTCCACAATTTTTTTTGGGTCGCCGCCGCTCAGCCTGACAATGTCCTTTACGGTGTCTTCCCCGGCGCGCGCCAGAATGGCGCTTATTCCAGTAGCGTAGCCCAGCGAAATTAAGGGCTGGCCGCTGACGGCGGCTTCTTTGCGGCCATCGAGTTTTAGGATGGGACGTTTCAGCGCGGAAAAGTCGCCGCGGAGAACGGCGAGGTCGGCTTCCTCCGAGATCTGGGAAATGTTCAGGGAGATGCCGGCGGCCGCCTCGGGGAAATAGGCGGTCATTTCGGCGATGGCTGGCTCCAAGCCTTGCTGCGAGGCGGCGCCCAGTTCTTCATTCTTCCACCAGGGTTGCGCAACATGATGGTTGGTGAGGACTTCATTTTGGCCGACGATGAAACCCGTGCCGAAGAAATCTTCGCGAACTTCCGGGGCGCGGCCTTCGAGGCTGTAGACCACATTGCCGTCGCCGTCCTTGAGGGGCTGGCCATCGGGATTGATGGCGCCGTAACGCAAAGGCCGCCGTGTGCCCTGGTCGAGAAAGGAAACCGAGACGTGAAGCAGGCATACGCTGGGAGCGTTAGCCCGAATAACGCCTTCGGCGGCGTCGGATTGCGTTTCTACTTTTTTCAACCGGCCGGTGGTCTCCTCCAACTGTTTGCGCAGGCCGGAGACTTCGCTGGCGTCCGCAGCGGAGAGTTTCTGGCGAAGATCGTCCGTTTGTTTTTGCAGCTGTCGTTTTTGTTCGGTGATGTCCGATTGCGCCAGCTCCTCGCGGGCGCGGTTGGCCTCGGCGACCAGGGCTTCTTCGGTGTGAACCCCGTGCTCGAGCTGCGCGATCACGGAATAGGCCCGGCGGTTCTCCTTATCGGCGCGCCGCGTGAAGAGCAGAAAAATGACGGAGATGAGTGCGGCGACCCCGAGGAGGGCGGAGACACCGATTTTAAGCGCCCGGCCGGTCGAGAACGCGTCGCGCGTCATTTTTTCCGTCACGGCAATAGCCTGGAACGCGGTGTGGGCTATTTCCTGGCCTTCTTCTGCGATGCGGGATTTCAGCTGTAATTCTTCGAGGGCATGCTTGTCGCGCAACTGCACACGCACGCGGGCCAGCAGTTCCGCTGGTTCCCAGGGTGGCGTCATCACGTCGTCGGCGCCGAGATCCAGCGCGCGCGCGCGCATCGCGCCGCCGCCGCGCGCAAAGAGAATCACGCGCGTGTTTGCCGTCGAGCCAAGGCCTTTGATTTCCGTGAGCGAGCTGCAACACAGGACATCGCCCAAGTCGGCGGAAAGCAGAAACACATCCACTGCGCCGGTTTGGACGAGGCGGAACCCTTCATCCTGCGAAGGAGCGGAGGAGACTTCATAGCCTGCGGAACGAAGCACCTCCTGCAGCTGCTGGCGCAGTACGTCGTCAGGCTCGACAATCAGAATGTTCTCGCGCTTGGTGGTCAAGTTTTCTGGTTTCCTTCGCCGGGGATATGGGAGATGGCCCCGCCTCCTACCTTTGACGCGTTTCGTTTCCAGATGGTCACAACGATTTACATAGTAACCGGAAATGGAGACGGACGCATGTTTGTGGCTGGGGCGGAACCTGCCTCGTTCGAACGGACCAAGATTGCTTGGCTGAAGCGAGTTAGCCGGCGGCTGAACACAGCAGCGGGAGGAAACCTGCGCATGTAGAGGGGCGAAACGCGACGGAGCGATAGCGCTTAGTATTTTCTGAGTACGCCGATGACCCGGCCCTGAATTTTGACGTCATTTGCCGCAACCATAATCGGCGCCATCTCTGAATTTGCAGGTTGCAGGCGGATCTTGCCTGCTCCTTCGCGGTAGAAGCGCTTGAGTGTGGCTTCCTCGCCCCCGATCAGAGCCACGACGATGTCGCCCGCGTTGGCTACCTGCGTCTGTTCGCAGACCACGTAATCGCCGTCCATGATGTGATCTTCAATCATGGAGCTGCCCTTCACCTGAAGCACGAAGGAGTTGCCGCCGCGGGCAAAATCGCCAAGCGAGAGCGTTTCACGCTCTTCCACGGCCTCCAGCGGGCGGCCCGCGGCGATCCGGCCGACGAGCGGCAGCTCTTGAATCTTCCTGTCGCTAATCTGTTCCTTGACAGGCTTTGGCAACTGCAGAATCTCGATGGAGCGACTCTGGTTGTAGCCGCGGCGGATGAATCCTTTTTTCTCCAGCGTAGTGATGTGCTTGTGAACGGTGGCGAGGGAAGTCAGCTTCAGGCCTTTGCCGATTTCTTCAAAGCTGGGGGCGTAACCGTGCCGGTTATCAAAAGAGACCAGGTAATCCAGAACTTCTTTCTGCCGTTTTGTCAGAGTCATCGATCACCTCCGTTCGCACGCGTGCAGCACGACAACTTTAGGCGAAAAGAAAGCGAACGTCAAGCGCCAAGTTGCCTTCGCGTTACGTTCCCTTCCCTGTGGTCTCGCTTCTAGAAGTGATATACACAGGCTCCGGACAGTTCCTTGCATCTACCTGAGACATCCAGCTTAGCTTGACGGTGCAGATCCTGAAGGCGTGACCGTGGGACTGGCGACAAGCGGTCGGCTTGGTTTACTCATACCCCCGAAGCTGCAAGCGATTCGGTTCCAGCCAGCGTGCAGCAGTGTTATACACATAACTATGCTTCCCAGACGCGAGTCTCTTCCAGCCGTAACTGCCGCTGCCATCGTGGCCATCATTTTCGGCGCGTTTGGTGTGCTAGGCGGATTGTTGATCGAAGTCTCCATGCTGCTGATACCTGAGGTTCAGACTTCCGCGGGCCGTCCGGCAATTCCGCCTGGAACCAGAGCGATGGCAGGGATCGTGTGGCTGTTCCTGATCGCGGTCGCTGGGTTCGGCATTTTTGTGGGCGTCGGTATCGTTCGCCGCCGGAATTGGGCGCGCATCGGTATTCTCGTGTGGGGCGGCTTCATGACGGTGATCTCTCTAATCACGATCCCGGTCCTATTCTTCGTATTCAGCGCCATGCCCGGCATCATGCCGAAGGAGGCTGACGCCGCTCCGGTCATTAGCGTCATGAAGTGGATTTCCGTTTTGTTCTATGGAATCCCCCTGGGGGTCGGGATCTGGTGGCTGGCGCTGTTCACGCGTCCGCGAGTCGCGGCGGCTTTCTCTGATCCGGCTGGGTTAGCTCCCGATTCGCCGACGATGGATGTCTCCGGATTCCCACTGCCTCAGCCTGCAGCCACGGCCTCCCTGTCTCCCAAGCCCGCGTGCCCGCTGCCGCTCATGATTCTTGCGGGCTTTTTGATCTTCTCCGCTTTGTTCACGGTTTTGCTTGTACTTGCGCCAGTGCCAGTGACGGGCGCCATGCCTTTCTTCTTTTTTGGCCACTTCTACAGCGGCCTCACCGCCAAGGTCAGTATGGGACTCCTGGGACTCCTCTTTGGCGCTGCGGGCGTGGGGATGTTCAAGCTTAAGCCTTGGGCACTGCATACCATTCTGGTGCTGCAATGTGTGTTTTTCATGAACGGGATTATGGCGGTGCTGAATCCGCGTTTTCTGGTCGTGATGCAGGAAGCGATGCAGCGCGTGGATGCGGAAAACCCTGCCTTCGCTGGAGGGAATCCGTTTTTGACGGGGTCCTTGTTCCAGATGATCATGGTTTTTAGCTTGTGCTTCAGCGCGGCCCTGATTGCGCTTTTGCTTTTTTATCGTTCTCGCTTCCTGCAGGCCGCGTCGGCTGGCAAAGGGTGAGGATGTGAACGCGGCCGCCCGGAGCGGACCCTCCCGGCGGTCCTTTGTGTAACGACACAATTTTCGGCGGCGGCGACTCTTCCCGCTTCACACGGGCCGGTGTGGTATTCTCTTGTTGTAGGCTCCGGGCGGCTGGATAGGGTATCCAACCTGGTTTTCGCACTGCCCATCTAACAAATCGAGCCACACTCCCTCAGGGGATTCGTCCGGGAGTTCAGTTACAGCGGAGCCTTGGTCACTATGTCAACTTTGATTGAAACGCCTCCGGTCAAGCACAAACGCGAGGTGATTGATCGCGCGGTCATCCGCTTTGCCGGCGATTCCGGCGACGGGATGCAGATTACCGGAAGCCAATTCACCAATACCGTCGCGCTGTACGGCAACGATATCGCTACGTTCCCCGATTTTCCCGCGGAAATACGCGCTCCTGCCGGAACGCTGCCGGGCGTCAGCGGGTACCAGCTTC
>Ga0210384_10003184_pt1 | contig 19230 bp, 22 predicted proteins | sample IncBWH2MmetaG_FD_160574 | JGI IMG/M metagenome (GOLD analysis project Ga0210384, IMG submission 160574) | Forest soil microbial communities from Barre Woods Harvard Forest LTER site, Petersham, Massachusetts, United States - Inc-BW-H-2-M | ecosystem: Environmental > Terrestrial > Soil >...
AAGCAGGCGCTGTCCTTGGAACTCGAGCGGCGCTTTCCACGGCGCTTCATTCCGCGCTACTCCATGGTGATGTTCCACCATGAAATCCCATACCTCACCGCTCAGCAGCGCGGCGCGACGCAGGCCGAGATCCTGTCCGAGCTGACGCACGGCGCGGTCAGCATGCTGTCGGAAGTCGATTTCGCGCGGGCGGAGCGCGAGATCGTGGGCCGGCTGACGCCGCTTTAGGAGCTTGAGACAGGTTGTGGACTGATGTCATCGCATTTGACGTTCGACGCTGCTTTCTACAATGCCTATTTGTCAATTTGTCAATTTGGCCGCTGGCTGAAGAATATGAGTATCGGCGGGTCTCTGGCAGCTGTGGCCTTTGCTAACACACGTTGCTCAAGACGGTCGGTGTTGGGTGAAGCCGCTTTTGAGCAGTTTGGGAAACTATAGAAGTCGGGACGGACTCTTGACAGCTTGAATTTTTAGTTCCGGCGTGTGCAACCGTCTACCTTGATAAAAGGCGTTATCCTCCAGCTATGAGACCCGCTAACTGGTCCCATTGCTTTGCGTTAAGCGCTGCGTTTATTTGGTTAATCTTCTCCTGGACAGGTGCCCAATTGTTATTGACTTGCCTCAACGACCACCCGGGCATTGTTACGCAATTGCGGTCACTCGGCCCGCAGTTAGCCAGGGTTGCGTCCTGTGTCGAACAATCAAAACCCCGTTGGCACGCAACGTAGATCCACGCGGCGGTATTGACCGCTATGGCATCGCGGGGTTGCGTAGGATTCAATGCCTTTTGGAGGTTACCGATTGCGAAAAGCACTTCGGGATCTGCGCTTTGGGCTGCGACCGCCAGTAATTCACGCGGGGCCGAATCGCCGCCAATCGGCGGAAGAGAAACAGAAGGGTCGATTGGCGAGGCTCCTGCCCGAAGGGCCAGCTTTAAGCTATCTTGCAATAATCTTTCGCTGGCGGTTGTCTTTTGTGCACGTGGGTAACCGGCGTCCGTGGCCTGTTGCAGCCAGTCCCAGGGGTCGCCAAGACTCGCGGCGGCGTCAGTGTTAAAGCCATGGCATTGTCGAAAAAAAGACACGGCATCATCCACTGACCGGCCGTCTTTAATGGCGGACTCACGAACTGCGTTTTCATTGTCGTAAAGCTTGCGTTGAATCCCGGTGTTATCGAAGCAACGTCTATAGGCCTCGAACAGCGCCAATTGAGCCTCGGGATTGCCTGCTTTTGCTTGAGGCAGGATTTCCTTGGCGAGCGCAAACAAGTCCTTGGCGGTCTTCATTCTTTGCCGGATGCTCGCGGGCGATGCAGTGACGGGCGCAGACTTTCCTGGCGCCGATGACTCGTTTTTATTGTCACTTGGCTTATTCCACGAGACGCTCACCTGGGTTGCAGACGCGGGCGGCGCCTTTGACGCCGACCGATCTACTGGCCTCTGGTGCCACCAATAAGCGAAGGCAATCACTGCTGCTACTCCCGCGAGGAGACCGGCACGCAGTATCCAGTGTCCGTGCGGAATCGCCATACGCTCACCTAACATGGCACAAATCCGGCCCAGTAACCTACTACTTGACCGTTGTAAGTAAGAGTAGTGGTTGACAAGCACGAGGTTCCCCCCAGGACATCAAAGTTGTACCCAGAGCCCTGAGAGCCAAAGCCCCCAACGCTGGCAGAGCCGCTTCCGGAACCTGACGTGTTAGGGTTGGTCGGGTGGCCATTGCGATCAATTGGTACGCCATTCTGCGTGGCACTCTTAAATATGAGCCGAAAGTTGGCCTTAGTGTGTGAGCCATCCCCAACCCAGACTACTTGGTACATCGCGAATATTCCGCTGCCGTCTCCCCACTCGAGTGTCACTTCATTAGGCGGAAACATGTTGAATTCAGAATATGTCGCAGACATTTGATCGTAATATGAGTTCCCGATTTCGAGATCATCATGGGAAAAGAATCCCGGTAGGATTAATCCAATAGTAATAGAGGGTCTGTTCCGATCCGCCATCATGACGTTTGTATCTAACGCCGAAAAGAAAGTCTGAAGAGCGCTTTCAGACTCTGTTGCAAGCGAGTTCCCAAGTGAATCAATGGGAGTTGCCTGTACTGGATAGCAGGTAAGTACCGGATGCCATTACTGCTTTGGCTTGAGCGATAGCGGCTGCCTTAAAATCAGTCGATGTCACACAACCTGGACAAGCGCAACATTAATGTATCCGTTGAGGGCGTCAGCGGGGATTGCAAGAAGAGTGAAGACAAGACCGAGTGCTGTAGCCGATAGGCGCTTGGTGTAAATCATTTTTGACATCCTTGTTTGTTCGTCTCTTGGGGCACCTAATAACCCATGCGTAATACCAATTCACGAGGCGGAAGCCAGGCGGCCGCAAGTGGCGAGATGGACTTCATTAGAAACCGCGACATTGCTTCGGGAATACCCTCACGAGTTTTATGAATTTTTTGTATCGCGCTAAGCGTCGACGACTGGCGGTACTCCGATACGGCACCGGGGAGGTTACGCGGGGTAAAGAGGGCAAATTGGAGCCCCATTTCGGCAAAACTGCGAGCCCTACTAAACTACCAACTCAAATCTTTGCGGAGATAACTAGGCCGCTTCCCTGATGCGATCGAGCGTCAGAAAACTGTAGGCATAGGCATTTTTGTCGTCTGCTTCATGGCGCTCGCGGCCGCACTCAGCCCATTCGGGCTCGCGCCAGGCGGCGAACAGCGTGTCGCCGTCCTGAATCTGCGTGTGCACCAAGGTGAGATGGATCCGCGTGGCCTCGGGCAGGCACAGCCGATAGATTTCCGCGCCGCCGATCACCATGAGCGGGGCGTCGCCGATGGCTGCCTCGGCCTCCTCGAGCGTGTGCACCACGTTGCAATCGGCGGGTGCGAAATCGCTCGAGCGGGTGAGCACCCAGTTGGTTCTGCCCGGCAATGCCTTGCCGATCGACTCGTAGGTCTTGCGGCCCATGAGGACGTGATGCCCCATCGTCAGCCTTTTGAAATGCTTGAGGTCAGCCGGCAAGCGCCATGGCAGCTCGTTGGCGCGGCCGATTACGTCGTTTTCGGAAACCGCCACCACCAATTCCACGGCCACATGCGTCATCCGTCTCTCTTAAAAAAAGCGAAGACGGATTTATACGCTCGCCGCTACCATCTCGCCAGCGGCTGTCTTGAGTCTAGAGTCGGGCTGCCAGAGTGGCCTCCTGCGCATCGAGCGGCGTCGAGGTCAGCGCGACGCGGGCGCCACGCATGTCCGAGGTGCACGTGGCGCGTGCCAGCGTCAAACCCGTCTTGGGGTTTTGCGCTTGCAAGTCGAACGTGTATTGATGTCCGCTGTAATAATCGTCGAATGTGCTGCGCGGTTGACTACCGAGATATTTCAATTTGAAGCTGGGCGTGTCGGATCCCGGCGATGCCATGCTCGCCGCGAATGCGCGCGCACAGGCATTTAACGCCGCATTTTCAGGAGAAGCATAGGAAATCGAGGTCGACAATACCGCAGCGGACGCTGCGCCAAGGAGGAGAGTGTGCATGTTCATGGTGGTATTCCTCGTTTAGAAAATACCAACACCCCAACCCCACCGTAGCGCGGAGCCGCGAGATCAGACAAATGAGATATTTATCTATTCATGCGCGATTTGGCTCATGTATCGAGCATGTGTCGAGCATAGATCGAGACAGACCGGCTCAAGCGACCCGGCATTCGCTCAAGATCCAGCGCGTGAGCTCCTGCAAATCCTCGCGTGCCCGATCCTCGGGCCGATGCAGCAGGTAATAACTCTCGTTGGTGGTCAATTCGGCATCGAACAATTTGACGAGACCACCGGCATTGAAGCGATCGGCGCTCAATCGCGAGGGCACCAAGGCAATGCCCACGCCTTGCTCGGCCGCGCGCACCACCGCCGACATGGTATCGAGTCGCACGAGCCGATTGGGCTTGATCGGTTCGATCCCGAGGCCGGCCGCCCATTTCTCCCAGGCCTCGCGGCGTTCTTCATGCAACAGCAAAGTCTTGCCGTTGAGGTCCGCATAGGTGTCGATGGGGTTGTCCAGCAAAAAAGCCGGAGAGCAGGCCGCGATGAAGTTCTGCGCGAACAATTCGTGCACGACCAGACCGTCCCACGGTCCCGCGCCGACGACGATCGACAGGTCCGCTTCGGGGGGATGGGTCTTGGGTGCGGAAAATGTGGTTTCGATGCGGATGTCCGTCTCTTCGCGGGCTTGAGAAAACGACGCCAGCCTCGGCAGCAGCAACTCGTTGGCAAAAAATGACGGCACGTTCAGCCGGATGATGGTGCGGCCGTAGCGTTCCTGCAGCTGCTCCGTGACCGATTCCAATTTGGAAAAGATGTCGTTGATGTGTTCGAGGTAGTGTCTGCCGGCGTCAGTCAGCGTCAGCGTGCGCACGCCGCGCTGAAACAGGCTCACGCCCAGCTGCTCCTCCAGCGCCTTGATCTGATGGCTGATGGCGGACGGCGTGACGAACAATTCTTCAGCTGCCGCCTTGAAGCTTTGCAGCCGCGCCGCGACCTGGAAGGTCTTCAAAAATTTGAGCGACGGTAAACGCATGCAAACCTATGATACATCATCGATCCAAAGCAACATTCGTGCCAACGCCCAGAATGGCTTGATTTGCCGAGAAACAGCGAACCCACGCTTGCGGCCCGCCTTGTTCGCGGGCGGCCGACTGCGGCTGCCGCACGAAGCTAGCGCGCCGCTGATTGCATTGCACTCGCACGCTCTGCGCTGCTAATCACGCGCGGAATCGCAATAGGCGCCCCGTCCTTGAAAAAAGGCGTGCGCCGGTAATCGCCGTTGACGCGAGCCTTGATGATTGTTTTCGCGAGCCACCCAAGTGTCGCTCCCATTCCCGCAGCCTTCGGCCTGGGTTCGCCGATCGCTCCCTGTGGATTCGCGTAGGTTCGAATCGGGCCGAAGGAATCTTGCAGCGGCCGCTCGGACTCCAGGCAGTTATGCAGAAGTCCAATGAAGGAGATTTTGTAGTTCTCCAGCGTGTTGCCGATGGGTGTCTTGCAGCAATCGGCGTACCAACGAACCATTCCCTTGTCGGTAAGCCGGATGCACGCTAACGAATCGACGCCCTGCGTGAAGGTCACGTTCTTCGGCAACGTTTGAATGACTTCCGAGCCGCCCTGCGCGTCCAGGGTCGCGCTTTCCTGTCCTAAAAAGCGTGCAAAGGCCTGACAGTCCTTGCAGTAGCAAACGACTCGATTCGCGCTGCGAGGATTACTGACGTAACCCTTGATGGTTCCGCATCGACACTGCAGAGGATGTTCCATGGTTCTGCCACTATACTAACTCTGTTGTTACGGTCGCGACCCTGCCAATATTGTCCATATAATCAATATGTTATGTATAAATAAATGTTATGACCCCTACGCGCGCCCACGTCATTACCGGCAGCTTCGGCAGCGGTAAAACCACCGCCATTCGCTGGCTGATGGCCCACAAGCCCGAGGAGGAGATGTGGGTGGTCATACTCAACGAGTTTACCGACGCCGGTATCGATGCCCTTCAGGTCGCGCAATCGTCGCGAGGCAGTTACGACGTGCGCTTGGTCGCGGGAGGGTGCCTGTGCTGTGTCGGAGAACTCGAGTTTGGCAAGCAGCTGCGCGATATCCTGCGAAATTTCAAACCGGCGCGATTGTTGATCGAGCCAAGCGGCGCGGGCCACGCGGCGGACATCGTCGACACGCTGGCGCTTTACGAGTCGCAGAATGCGTTGGTGTTGGACAGCGTGATTTGCCTGGTGGACCCGCAAGACACCGGCCGTATCTTTACCAAGCGTCCGCCGAATGAATGGTCGCAAATTCAATCAGCCGACGCGTTGCTGCTGTCGAAGCCGGATCTCGCGCGCGACCGGGAGCGCCAGGACTTCGAGCGGATCGCCGCCGAACAGTATCCGCAGAAGGCCTTTGTCGGCACGTGCAGTCACGGCGAGTTGCCGCAGGAGGCGCTGCGCAAATTCGAGCGCAGCCCGCGATTCTCTCTTTTCCTCAAGTCCGATGTCGTTGCGGCGCCGGTGTCGAGCACGTTCGATCTCGCCGGTTTCACCGCTGTCGAGACGCAAGCGCAGGCACTCGGATTTTGGGCGGTGCAATGGATGTTGCCGCGCGAGCTGGTGTTCTCGCGATCCGTCATCGAACCGCGCCTTGGTTGGCTGCTGGAGGCTCATCAGGGATGGCTGCGGCGAATGAAGGGCGTGTTTCGCACCGGTTTAGGTCCTTCCTGGCTCGTGCAGTCGCTGGGTCGCGGTCTCGAGGGCGAGGACAGCGCATTCCGTCGCGACAGCCGGATTGAAATTGTGCTGAGCGCAGCTCCGGCCGATGACTTCCTGGAATCCTGGCGCTGCCTGTGGCGCGATGCGGCGAATGCGCCAAGATCCCAACTGCCTATATCTAGTACGAAAAGCTAAGCGTCAGGAAATTTTCACCGATATTGGGCTTTCTGACGTAGGCATTGGACCAATGGCGGGCGGCGATTTCAAACAGCGAACCACCGGCGCCCAGATCGAATCGAGCCGCAAGCAAGTACGAAAAATTCAAACGTGTCGCATCCAATGTGTCGATCTCAGTTTTATAACTCCCGCCGATGCCAGCGTATAACCGGAGCCAGGAGCGGTGCAGGAATTGCCAGCGCCGCATGGCTGAAAAGCCCCAGAAAGGCGCGGCGGAGGTGTAGTCAGGCGGTGGGTAGCCGTGGCCTATCGCGATCTGTCTGGTGGCCACTCGGAACGCGCCGAGTTCCCAGCGGCTCTCGTCCAGTTCCAGGGTCACGGGCAGCACGATGCCATCCGACCAACCCCAGAATTGGTACGTTTGCCCCGCACCTACAAGCAACTTACACTTCGGACACGGTGCGAACGGATTGAAATCGCTCTCATTGGCGGTTTGAGCCGTTACATTTTCGGCCCTCGCCGGGCCAGAGTCGAACACTCCGGAAAGGACTAGCACCGCTACAGCCATTACAACGCCGCGAGCGCGAGCCCGGGATTCCTCGCGTCGAAACGGAGCGTACAGGGCCGGTAACAACATAGGCTCCATCTCGAGTATTGGTTATTTTGCGATTGGGGCTTGGGCAGCATACCCAAGAAAGCGGTCGGGGCGGGCGCGGAACCAGCCGCTGATGCTGAGCCGTTCGCACCGCGCCTCGAGCACCTCGTGCTCGCGGCCCGGTGTCAGAAAGCAAACCAGCCTGCCGCCGAGCGGCTCGATGTCGATGAATCCGTCCGTCGCACCCTCGTCCGTCGCACCCCCGTCCGTCGCGCCGTGGATTCGCAGCACGCCGCCATCGGTGCGTTGCCATTCGGGATTCAGATACAGCACCAAGGACACCCTGCGCTGCGAGTTTCCCAACGGTTGATCGACATGGCGCGCATAGGCGCTTCCCGGCGGATACCTTGCGTAGTGCAGCTCCAGCTCGAATAAGCCCAAGTACGCCTCGCGGTTCAATTGCAGGCGCAACTCCTCCATTCTCTGCAGCAGCACCTGCTCCATCGGCCGCAGCGGCTCGCGCAGCCAGCAGGTGAAATCGCCGCGGATGCTTTCGCGGCGCTGCTGCGCGCCCGCGCCGCCGATGCGGCCGGCCGCAAATTCGCCGCGCGACTCACGCGCGTGCGCGCATTCCCGCAATGCGTGAACCTCGGCGTCCGAGATGAACCGATCTCGAATCGAGATCCCGCTGGAGCTCAAGTCGGCGCCGTCAGTCACCGCGGCCGCTGCCGGACTTGTGGCTTCTTCGCGCGTTTCTTCGCGCGTTTCTTCGCGCGCGCTTCCAGCATGCTGCCGCGGCAGTTCTCGGCGCCGCAGTGACAGGCGAAGATGACATCGACATCGGCAGGATCGTCATCGTCGCGCTGTATTCGATAGTCATACGCCAGTTCCTCGCCCGGCTGTACGGTGCGAATCGCCTCGATGAATATTCGCTTGCCGATATCGACCGTCTGGCAATTCGGATCGCAGCCATGATTCACGAAGCGCGCTTCATTGCCGTTGATGCCGGCATCGATCACGGTCTTCGCGTCCACGGTGAACAGGAAAGTGTGGCCATCCTTGGGGTCCTTGTGCTCGTAGCGGGCATTGGCGCACTCGTGGCTCACGCGCTCGCCGAGATATTCGATGATATTCGTGCCCTTCCGGATCCGCCGCAGCGCAAACACGCCGTAGCCATGGACGCGTGAGTGGCGGACCTCAAAGAGAGGCGGTTTGCGGGGCTGCGCGGCCTTCATACCGCGATTGGTGCTTTGATCGCGGCATGATACCGATAGTCGATGATTTCAAAATCTTCGTACGCGTAGTCGAACAGGCTGTTTGGCTTGCGCAGGATCTTCAATTTAGGCTGCGGATACGGCGTGCGCGACAACTGCAAGTCAGCCTGCTCCAAATGATTCAAATACAAATGACAGTCGCCGCCCGTCCAGACCAAGTCGCCGACTGCCAGGCTGCACTGCTGCGCCACCATGTGCGTGAGCAGCGCGTAGCTCGCGATATTGAAGGGCACGCCCAACAGGGCATCGGCGCTGCGCTGGTACATCTGGCACGATAGGCGCCCGTCGGCCACATAGAATTGGAACAAGGCGTGGCATGGCAGCAAGGCCATGCGATCCAATTCTCCTACATTCCAGGCGCTGACCAGGATGCGCCGCGAGTTCGGGTTGCTCTTGATCTGTTCCAGCACTTGGGACAGCTGGTCGATGGTCCTGCCGTCCGCCGTCGGCCAGCTGCGCCATTGCTTGCCGTAGACCGGACCCAATTCCCCGTTTTGGTCGGCCCACTCATCCCAGATGGTGACGCCGTGTTCCTGCAGATACTTGACGTTGGTATCGCCGCGCAGGAACCAGAGCAGCTCGTAGATGATGGAGCGCAGATGCAGCTTCTTGGTCGTCACCAACGGGAAGCCGGCATTGAGGTCGAAGCGCATTTGATAGCCAAAAACGCTCAACGTGCCCGTGCCGGTGCGGTCGGCTTTCGAGGTGCCCCGCTCGCGGATGTGGCGCAGGAAATCGAGGTACTCGCGCATCAGGCCTTCGCGAGAATCAAATTTCCGGAGGGCGCGTTACGCCGATAGGCGTAAATCAGGAGCCCGGCGCCGATCAGGATCAGGGGAATCGTCAAGAGCATGCCCATGGTCAACCACTCGCCCACGAGATAGCCGATATTGGCATCCGGTAGACGAACCCATTCCACCAAGAAGCGCCCACAGCCGTACAACAACAGAAACAATCCGGTGGGAGCCAATCGCGGCCGAGGAGTACTCGTGAACCACAAAAGCACCAAAAACAGCACCAAGCCCTCGAGAGTGGCCTCATACAACTGCGATGGATGCCGCGAGATCAACACCCCGTGCGCATCGGGTACGCCGAATCCCCAGGGCAAATTCGTCGGTTTACCCCACAGCTCGTCGTTGATGAAATTGCCGAGCCTGCCAAAAAACAAGCCAATGCCGGGCAGCGGCGCGACGAAATCCATGACATCCGGGATTTTCTTGTGCTTGACGCGCGCAAACACCATGGCGGCGATCACCACACCGGTCAGGCCGCCATGAAAGGACATGCCGCCCTGCCAAATGCGAAAGACATTCAGCCAACTCTCGGCGATCAGATCGTGCCCGTAAAAAATGCACCAACCGAGGCGGCCGCCCACGATGACGCCAATTGCGCAGTAGAAAATCAGGTCGTCGATATCGAGCGGTACCCAGGTCGACCCGGGCCGGCGCGCGCGGTATCGCGCCAGCCACCAGGCGCCGACGAATCCGATCAAGTACATGATCCCGTACCAGTGCACCCGCAGGGGACCGATGGACACGGCGATGGGATTGATGTGCGGATAGGTGAGCATGGGTGCTACTTTAAACTTTCGTTGATGCGACAGAAATAGGCTTTGAGATATCGGGTCTCGGGGATGGCCGGGTGCACCGGATGGTCCGGTGCTTGGCTGCCCATTTCCAGGATTTGCAGGTGTTTGTCGGCGCCGCGTGCGGCTTTGGCGATGGCGTCCTGTAATTCTTCCGCGCTCACATGGTAGGAGCAGGAACAGGACACCAAAATGCCCTCGTCCGCGATCACCTGAATCGCAAGCTGGTTCAGCCGCTTGTACGCGGCCAGCGCCTTGGGCAGGTCCTTCTTGCGTTTCGCGAATGCAGGCGGATCGATGATGACGACGTCGAATCGGGCGCCTTCCCGCGCGAGTGCTTCAAGGGACTCGAAGGCATCGCCTTTGCGAATGGCCAGTTTGACGCCGTTGCGCTGCGCGTTCGCGGCCGCCAATTCAAGCGCAGCCGCGGAGCTGTCCACGCAGGTCACCTCGCGCGCGCCGTGGTGCGCAGCGCGGACCCCCCACGCGCCCACGTAGCTGAACACGTCCAGCACTCGCGCACCCTGCGGCACGTATTTCGACAGGGCGCGGCGATTGGCGGCCTGATCGAAGAACCACCCGGTCTTCTGCCCTTCCAGCAGGGGCGCTTGGAATTCGAGGCCGTCCTCGATCACCGAGGCGGGCTTGTCGAAGTTGCCCGTCGCGGCTTCGACGTAGCTGGGCAGTCCCTCCATGTCCCGCGCCGAGCTGTCGTTCTTGAAGAGCAAGGCATCGCATCGCAGAACTTCTTTCAAGGCTTCTTGAATCTGGGGCTTCAGCCGCTCCATGCCGGCGGTGCCGATTTGCGCGACGCAGCGCGTGCCGTAGCGGTCGACGACCAACCCAGGCAATCCGTCGGATTCTCCATATACCAATCGATAATAAGGCGCGGGATAAAGCCGATCGCGCAAGCTCATCGCCACGCGAATGCGGGCGGCCAACCACTTTGCGTCCGGAATCTGCCAGGTTTCGAGCATGCGTGCCGCGATGAGCGATTTGGGATTGACGTAGGCTAAGCCCAATGCCCGGTCGTTGTGCGCCAGCACGCGCACCAGCTCGCCGGCCTGAAACTTGGGCAAAGGCGTTTGGCCGGTATCGATCTCGTTGCTGAAGACCCACAGGTGTCCCGCGTGCAGACGGCGATCCTCGTTGCGCTTGAGGCGCAGCACGGGCAGTTGCGCCACTTCAGAATCAGGCATGAGAGGTACTTCGGCTAGAATGAACGCCATTCTAACCGACCAGGCCGTGAAGATGCTGCGCAATCACCTCGCCGAGGAGACCAGCCCGTACTTGCTGCAGCACGCGGAGAATCCGGTCGATTGGTATCCCTGGGGCGAAGCGGCGTTGACACGCGCCCGGCAGGAAAACAAGCCCATTCTTCTGTCGATCGGCTACTCGGCCTGCCACTGGTGCCATGTGATGGCGCACGAGTCCTTCGAAGACCGCAGCACCGCGGAGCTGATGAACGAACTGTTCGTCAACATCAAAGTCGATCGGGAGGAACGTCCCGACCTGGACAAGATTTATCAGCTTGCGCAGCAAATGCTGACGCACGGCTCGGGCGGCTGGCCGTTGACGATGTTTCTCACGCCGCAGGAACAGCCCTTCTTCGGCGGCACGTATTTTCCCAAGGAGCCTCGTTACGGGATGCCGGCATTTCGCGATCTGTTGCGCCGGGTGTCCGCGTACTACCGTGAGCAGGGCGCGGAGATCGCCGCGCAGAACGAACAGTTGCAAGCGGCGCTCGCCGCCATGGTGCCGCAGCCCGTTCCCGGCGCGGTGCTCGACGAAGCACCGTTGGCTGCGGCACGCACGGCGCTCGAGAAGTCCTTCGACGGCACCTATGGCGGCTTTACCGGGGCGCCGAAATTTCCGCATTCGACCAGCATCGAGCGCTGCCTGCGGCAGTGGTACGCCACCGCCGCAGGGCCGGCGCCTGATTTGAAGGCGCTGTACATGGCGAGTCTGACGCTGACCCGGATGGCGGAAGGCGGACTCTACGACCAATTGGGCGGCGGATTCGCGCGCTATTCCGTGGATGGCGCCTGGATGATCCCGCATTTCGAGAAAATGCTTTACGACAACGGGCAGCTGCTGTGCGAGTACGCGCGCGCGCATCTTGCAACCGGCGAGGCCTTGTTCGCGAAAGTTGCGCATGAAACGGCCGACTGGGTGCTCCGCGACATGCGCTCTGCGGCCGGCAGCTTCTACTCCAGCCTCGACGCCGACTCTGAAGGCCACGAAGGAAAGTTCTATGTTTGGACTCCGGCCGAAGTTCAGTCGCTGCTGACGCCGGCCGAATACAGCGCGGCCTCCGCCCGGTTCGGCCTGGATCGTCCCGCCAATTTCGAGGGCGAATGGCACCTGCATACCCATGCATCGCTCGACGCCGTTGCCGGCGCACTCCGGCAATCGCCGCAAGCGGTAGGCGCTCTGATCGAGTCGGCGCGTTCGAAGCTGCTGAACGCCCGCAACCTGCGGATCTGGCCGGCCCGCGACGAGAAAATCCCCACCTCGTGGAATGCGCTCATGATCAAAGGTCTGGCGATTGCCGCGCGCGTGCTGCGGCGTCCCGACCTGGCTGAAGCGGCGAGCGCCGCCGTGGATTTCGTGCGGCACCATCTGTGGCGCGACGGTCGACTATTGGCGACCTACAAGGACGGCCGTGCGCATCTTCCCGCCTACCTCGATGACTATGCCTTCCTCGCCGATGCGCTGCTCGAGCTTTTGCAGACCCGCTGGCGCAGCGGCGATCTTGAGTTGGCGCGCCGGCTGGCCGAGGTGCTGCTGGATCAATTCGAGGATGCCGAGAGCGGCGGGTTTTTCTTCACGGCCAAGGAACACGCAAGGCTCATCCACCGCAGCAAAACCTTCGGCGACGAATCTGTGCCGTCGGGTAACGGCGTCGCGGCGTCCATGCTTTGCCGCCTAGGGTTCTTGCTCGGCGAGACGCGCTATCTCGACGCCGCGGAGCGCACCTTGCGGGCGGCGTGGGCGGGAATTCAAGCCTATCCGCAGGCGCACATGAGCCTGGTGAATGCGCTGGAAGATTATTTGTCCGCGATGCAAATCCTGGTGATTCGCGGCGAGGCGGCGGGCGCCGCGGAGTGGGCGGACGCTTTGGGCAGGCTGTACGCGCCGACGCGCATGATTTTCGCGATCCCCAATGATGCCGAGCTGCCGCCGGCGCTTCAGGCGAAACGCGCAGGGCCGGCAACGGTGGCCTATTGGTGCCGCGGCATGACCTGCTCGGCGCCCCTGACGAATCTAGAAGAAATCGCCCGCATGCTGAAGCTTCGAGTCACTTAGCCCGCGACTTCGAGTCACCTGCTCGCGTAGTGTTTGCGAAGCTCCATGCCTACGCGGCGCTTGAAATCGCCGTGCAGCGCGTCGGAGTAAAGCGGCGCGGCGTTCCAATCGAGCGCCCACGGCTGGGCGGTACGCGTGCTTTCCGGTTCGGCGCTATCACGCGGAAAGATGTGCGCATGCAGCGCCGGATCCACGTTGCCATAGATCGCGTAGTTGATGCGCGCCGCGGCGGTGATGGCCAGCAGCACGTCGCCGACGAGTGCCATGTCGAACAAGAATTGCGCGCGGGCATCGCCGCCGAGCGCATTCAAGTGCGGCACCACCGGATCCGGCAGCAACAAGCAATACCCGGGCAAGACCTGGCGCTCGCCCATGACCACCCAACCGCAAGGCAGTTTGGCGATCGCGGCCGGCAATTGGCCGGCGCGGCAACGATCGACGAGCGTTTGGATGTGGGATACAGGCATTATTTTTCGCGCGACTTCGCAATCATGGCGGCATCGACCGGCGGGGCCGAGTTCCCGAAATGTGAACGGATGTAAGTCAACAGGGCCGCCGCGTCCGGATCGCCCATCCAGCCGAACAATAACATCTGCGTGGGGTACCGGCCTGCCGGAATGCTTGCCGGCCGTTTCTGGCTCAAAACCCACGCCGCGAGTTCGACCGGATCGCCCACCACGGCGGGCGAGCCGGACAGGCTCGGGAAAACCTTGGGCAGGCCTTCGCCGTTGTCGCGGTGACAGGGGACGCAATTTTGCGCATACAGCGCGGCGCCGCGATCGGTGCCGCCGGCAGGCGTGCTCGCTCCCGAAGCAGCGCCTGGATTCGATTGTTGGCACGCTCCCAGCAGCATGGCCAACGGCACGACCGCGCGCAATCCCTGTGCGATGGGCGCCATGCTAGCCGCGCCAGGTGCGAAAGGCACCGGTATCCAGATGCACGAAATCAGAGCCGCGGTAGAATCCCACGCCTCCGCGCTTCAGACCTTCGGCGCGTGCCGCCAAATCCCGACAATCCACGCCGCTCATGCGCACATCGATCGCGCGGCCCTGCATATGCAGACTGTGCTGCGAGACGCCGCCGCTGCGCTCGTGCAAGCGCTCATTGGTCTCGGGCGAGCGATAGCCGGAGATCACCGCGAACGCCGGCGGCACGCCGAGTCGATCGGCGACGTCGGCCAGGTAGTCCATGAGCTTCGGGTCAATGGCGTGCTGCTCGCCGTTACGAAAATCCCGCAACAATACGGCGAGGGCCGCGAGCGCTTCAGGCACATAGACGTCGTCACGGAGGTACTCGACTTCCAGCCGCTCGTCCGTGTGCAAATTGGTCAGCGCAATCCGCCGTGCCGTGGAACCGGGTGAGCCGATCAGCGACCGCGGCCAGATTGCCGCCGCGCCGGTCAGTGCGGCAGTCGCTTCGAGCATGCGGCGCCGCGTGATCATGCGCCGCGATCCTCGAGCAGGCGCCCCTGATCCAGGGCCAGCACCGTGGCCTTGGGGAAAAAATTGAATTCGGATGCCGACGCCCAGGTGTAGGCGCCCATCACGCGGCCGAGGACCACGTCGCCGATGTCGAGCTTGGGCAGGTCGATTTTTTCCCGGATCACATCGATGCTGTCGCAGGTCGGCCCGGCCAGCACCGACGGCAGTGTCTCCGCACCCGGCAGGAGCGCTTCCACTGGAAATATCGAGTGGTCATACATCTGCCCGCTGTAGCTGCCGTACAAGCCATCGTCAAGGTAGTACCACCAGCGGCCGTCGCGCAGCGCGCGGCCCATGACCGAGGCCACGGCGATGGCCGCGGGAGCCGCTATGTAGCGGCCCGGTTCGGCGATGATGCGCACATCGGGCGGTAGTTTTTTGAGCGAGGCGCTGATCGGCGCGCAAAATTCTTCGATTGACGGCGCCGGCTTCAAGTACTGCACCGGAAATCCGCCGCCGATATCGAGGATATGCACGGGATGTCCGGACTGCGCCGCGCATCGCAGCAGCTCGCGGCACACCTCGATGGCCCTGACAATCATCGCCGAGTCGGCATTCTGCGAGCCGGTATGAAACGACAAGCCATCGATGTTGATGCGCAATTCGCCCGCGAGCTGGAACAGTTCCTCGACCGCTTCCGGATCGCAGCCGAACTTGCGGGACAAGTCCACCTGCGCGTCGGGGCTGCGGAAGGAAACGCGAATCAACAGCGAGCAGCGGTTGCGAAACTGCACGAATTTGCGCAGCTCGTCCGGATTGTCGACTACGAAACGGGACACGCCGAAACTCAATGCCGTGCGGATATCGCTGTCGCGCTTGATCGGATGGGTGTGGATGCAGCGTTCCGGCGCAACGCCGAGGCGCCGCACCAGTTCGACTTCGCCGTTGGTCGCGAGATCGAAAAACGCACCTTCCGCCATGAGCGTCGTGATCAGCGACGAGTGCGGCAGCGGCTTCAAGGCGTAGTGCAGATCGACGCCCGGCAGCGCCGCAGTGAGGCGGCGATATTGCCGACGGACGCGTTCGGCATCGATCACCAGCAGGGGCGAGCCATAGCGGGCCACCAAATGTTGGACCGCCTCTCGCGAGAAAGGATCTTGACGGGGATCGAGTTCCATCAGCCTACTGTTCCATCAGGTCTAGCTGACGCTCAGCTCCAGGGAATCATCGCCCATTCCGCTGGCGCGCTGCAAGCGATCGAGAATCGCGGCCCACCGCTCTTCCTGCGGCAAACTTTGAACGAATATCTTGACGCAGCCGACGCGATCCAGGGTACGCAGGTGGTTGTAGAGATTGTGCGCATAGGTGTCGGGTTTCTTGCCGGCATTGATCCAGGTCATATGCCGCTGGGTCTGCAGCGGCGGGCGCATCGCCAGTACCGCCACTTTCTCGTCGCGCGCCACGATTTCGCCGGCCCGAACCTCGAGATCGTCCGAGTCGACGATTTCAAGCGGCGTCGAGGGCGCATAGTGCAGCGCGCGGTCGCCCGGCGCGCGCGGCGCCAGCCCGCCGACCGCCAGCGGACCGACCACCTGTTCAAGTTGCGATCGGGTGATGAATCCGGGGCGCAGCAGCCTGGCCTGATTGTCGAGACAGGAAACGATGGTGGACTCGAGGCCAATGGGCGAATCGCCCCCATCGAGTATCACTTTGACCGCGTCGCCAAGCTCATCGCGCACGTGTTCCGGCTTCGTCGGACTCAAACGGCCATAACGATTGGCGGATGGCGCCGCGATACCGCCGCCGAAGGCGTTCAGCAGCTGCTGCGCCATGGGGTGGGAGGGCACGCGAATGCCGATGCTGTCCTGGCCGCCGGTGACGATTTCATTGACGTTCTCGGCCTTCGGCAGAATCAGCGTCAAGGGGCCCGGCCAGAATTTGTTGGCCAATGCTTCCGCAACCGCCGGCATTTGCGACACCCAGCGGTGCAAGTAGCGCGGATCGTCCAGGTGAACGATCACGGGGTGATCCGGAGGGCGGCCCTTGACTTCGAAAATCTTGCGCACGGCCGAGGGGTCGGCGGCATTCGCACCCACCCCATAGACGGTCTCGGTCGGAAACACCACCAGCTCGCCGGCGCGCAGGGCTTCGACCGCGGTTTCAATCTCTGTCTGTGTAGCTCTTACCACTCGCTCATGATATCAAGACTGCGCTACGAGCAAGCGCCGCTTGCTGTTAAGACGGTGGTTTTACAGTTGTTAAGTGATTTGTAGCAGGAAGGCGACACTCCAGGAATACCAAATCGAGCCAGCGGCCGAACTTGAATCCCACCTCATGAAAATGTCCTACGTTGATGAAACCAAGGCTTTCATGCAGCTTGATGGATGCCGCGTTGTCGGCATCGATGCCTGCGATCATGACGTGCTTGCGCATGGCTGCCGCCTGACTCATCAGCTCGATCACCAGGCTCCGGCCGATGCCCTGACCGCGCCGGTCGCAGCGAACGTGAACGCTGTGTTCCACGCTGTGCCGATAGCAGGGCCAGGCGCGAAATTCGCCGAAACTGCCGAAACCCGTCACTCCGGAGGCGTCGCGCGCGGCAAGCATTGGAAAGCCGCTCGCGAGCTTCGCCTCGAACCAGGCTTCACCGCGTTCCGCGCTCAACTCGACTTCGGTGTACACCGCCGTGGAGTTGCGAATCACCTCGTTGTAAATTTCTAAGATTTCCGCAAGATCTCGGCGTGAGGCGGGGCCGATCGTGCCGGTCAATCGAGATACCCCGGCGGTTTTGGCAGGACCTGAAAGTCCTTGGGATCGTGCTGCACGATCAAGCGTCCGTGAGTGTTCTTGAGGATGGTTTCAATGCGGCCCATCGAGGCCAGCGTATCCGCGCGTTCCGTATTGTAGACGGGCACACGCTTGAGCAGCCGATTGGCGCGCAGATGATAAAGATCGCCCGAAAGGATGACGGTCCCGCTCTTTTGCAATTTGAGTTTTAAAATCTGATGGCCCGGGGTATGCCCCGGTGCGCGCAAAATCATGACCCTGCCATCGCCGAACACATCGTAGTCTGCCTCGATGGTCTCATTTTTTGCGTTTTTGTAGACACTCCATGTTTCAGGCAGCACGCCGCCGGGCGGGGGCAGCACCAAGGCCCACGCCAGCTCGGCTTTGTTCATGATCCACACCGAGTCGGGAAACTCGTTGGCGTTTCCGGTGTGATCCCAGTGCAAGTGCGAGAAGGCGATGAAATTGATGTCCTTCGGCGTCAATTTGAGCGATTGCAATTGCGCCAGCAGCGTGACAGGCACCGTGACGTGAACGCCCGGCGCCGCATCGCTGCCCTCCTTGGGATAGTTGTAGTGATCCCCCAGACCCGCATCCCACAATAGATCGCCCTTGGGATGACGTATCAGGAAACACGGGTCCGCGATTTCGCCCGATTTGCCGTCATATTCGCCGGTATCGGAGAATCCCCCCATATCCTTGAACGTGGCATGCCCGCAGTCGAGGATGTACAGCCTCAATTCCGAGGAGCGGGCATGGCAAGGGGCCGCCATGCACAGGCCCAGGAGCATGAGAGCCATTGCCGAAAGCGCGGACTTAAGATCCCTGTCATTCATGAGACCGACCCTCCCCGAGGCTCCTATACTAGTCGAACAGTGAGCGAACACGAACATCACCATCATGACGAACACGCGCCACGCGCGCCGAGCGCGCTGGAACTGCGAGTTCGCGCTCTAGAGGCCCTGCTGACCGAAAAGGGCTACATCGATCCGGCCGCGCTCGACATCCTGATCGATGCGTACGAGACCAAAATCGGGCCCCGCAACGGTGCACAAGTCGTCGCGCGCGCCTGGTGCGATCCCCAATTTCGCCGTTGGCTGCTCGAGGACGCGACCTCAGCCATCGCTTCCTTAGGTTTCGCTGGGCGTCAGGGCGAGCACATGGTGGCGGTCGAGAACACGCCTGATGTGCACAACATGGTGGTGTGCACGCTCTGCAGTTGCTATCCCTGGTCCGTACTGGGGCTTCCCCCGACTTGGTATAAGAGCGCACCCTATCGCGCGCGCGCCGTGAAAGATCCGCGCGGCGTGCTGAAGGAATTCGGCGTTGAACTAGCGGAGTCCACTCGAATCCGCATCTGGGATTCAACGGCGGAGGTCCGCTACCTGGTCCTGCCGCAGCGGCCGCCCCGCACGGAGCACCTGAGCGAGCGCGACCTCGCGAATCTCGTGACGCGCGACTCCATGATCGGCACCGGCTTGGCCCGCTCGGCATGACCTACCGCTCCTATGCCGATCTCGGCGGCGTGGATGTGCCGGGCGCCATCGTTCAAGAACCGGAGGGCGAACACTTTCACGCGCCCTGGGAGCCGCGGGTGATGGCGATGGTCGTCGCCATGGGCCCGACGGGCATGTCGAATATCGACTTGAACCGCTCGGTGCGCGAAACGCTGCCGAACTATCGCGATTTGAGCTACTACGAGATTTGGCTGGCGGCGCTGGAAAAGTTGGCCACGCAGAAGGGTGTGCTGGGCAATTCGCCGCCGCCGCCGAAGCAAGTGCTGCACGCCGAGACTGCCCTTGCCGTCATCAAAAAGGGCTTTCCCGCGCTGCGATCCAC
>Ga0210384_10003185_pt1 | contig 19228 bp, 13 predicted proteins | sample IncBWH2MmetaG_FD_160574 | JGI IMG/M metagenome (GOLD analysis project Ga0210384, IMG submission 160574) | Forest soil microbial communities from Barre Woods Harvard Forest LTER site, Petersham, Massachusetts, United States - Inc-BW-H-2-M | ecosystem: Environmental > Terrestrial > Soil >...
CTTGTACGCCGCACCGAATCCAGGAAGCTCCGCACCGGGCCCCGGGCCCATACTGCATCCCGTTTCCACCGTGAAACGATATCCGCGCAAGAATTTATCGCTCTTTTTTGCATAGTTGAACCGCGGGATGTAAAGACTGTTTGCGCCAGGTCCATCATCATTCGTTGACGGTCTTCCGGCCAATTCCGGAAAAAATCCTGAAAGCTGATTAAACGCCACATGCTCCATCAGGTAGCGGCCAAGCGTTCCACTCGAGTTCGCTAGCCCTTGCGGAAATTCCCGGTTGCGCGAATTAAACAAGATTCGCAGTGACTCCACCATCGACGCGCCGAGAACTACGGCTTTGCCAAACACCTCATACTCTTGATTGCTGGTCGTATCGATGAACGAAACGCCGCGCGCCTTCCCGCTATGGCGATCCATCAACACGCTGTTCACGGCCGCGTTGGTGCGCAGCGTGAAATTCGGCATCTTCTGCATTTTCGGGAATAACACTTCGAGCGTACTGAAACGAGACGCGGTGTCGCATCCAAAGTTGCAAGCGCCGCAATAGTGGCACGCTAGCCGGTTATCGTATGGCTTGCTCAGCACTGCCAGCGGCATTGACACGGTTTTCATGCCCAGTTTTGCCGCGCCCTTTTTTATCAGCAATTCGCCGCACCGCGCGTTGAAAGCCGGTAGCGCGTTTTTGCTGGCAGGCGAATTGTAAACAGCCTCTCCACCACCTGACATTCCGATCAACGCTTCGGTCTTGTCGTAATAGGGCTCCAGATCCTCATACCTGATCGGCCAATCTTCGCCAAACCCGTCCTGCATGCTTTTTGGCTTGAAATCCAGCGGTCCAAATCGTCCGGACTCTCTTCCCCACACCAGCGTTCGGCCGCCCACAGCGCGCAATCGCGTCCAGGTGAATTTGGCGCCGGGAGCCAAAGCGTAAGGATCGTCATGTGGAATGGTGAAAAGTTGATCCGTCCACTCATTGATCTTCCATTCCATCCCCTGCGGCAACTCACCGTATTGTCCCGGTTTTCCGTGACCGCGGTACGGCCAGCGATAAGGCGGCTTGTGATTGTGAAAATCTTTGTGCGGTTCGATCATCCGCCCGGCTTCGAGGCACAGCACTTTCAAACCCTTGCTGGCAAGGGTGTATGCAGCCACTCCGCCCGAAGCGCCCGAGCCGACCACGATCACGTCGTAAACAGTTTGTGTCGCCAAGCTAATTTCTGTCCTTGTCCGCGCGTTAGTGATGTTCCGGATGTGTGCAACCCGGAAAGTCCGGCATGTAATTCATTCCTTGATAATCCAGGACATCAATCAATCCGATCTTTGAGGTGTAAAAACCTTCCACCGTCATTTCCTTTACCGCCGAGAAAAACGCAAAACCCTCATGCTTCGCTTTTGGATCGCGCTCCGGCGCGCTCATATCCATCAGCAACTTGGTCCGATCCGCTTCATCGACTTCGCGAAATGATTTGCTGAAGAGCCTTTGACTTTCGCGTTCCAGCAATGCGAGCCCGTCTATCCATTTCGTCTGCAACACAGGCTCAAACTCCGCCGCAGAAAAAACGACGAAATCAATGTAATTGGCAACCTGCGCTTCTTTTGCTCCCGGCGCATCATCGGTAGGAATAATCATGGCAGCCAGAATCTCAACGGTGCGGAATTCGTCAGCATTAAAAAATTGCGGAGAATACGTTGCAACCGGCTCTGGATCCTGAATTTCGTGATGCATAGCGGAAATACTAACGGGCGCGCGGTGCTCATCGCCCCGAACCAGCTGCATGGGCAGCCAGGACGCCAGGAATTCTCGTCCGGCAGCGCTGGCGGTTAACAGCCCCAGATATTTCAGTGCGTTCCTTCTGGAAACCCGGCCTTCATCCATCCTTTTAACCCACCCGTTGAACGGCATTTACTTAGCATAGCCGGAAGATGCCATACAACCTCAGTCGTATCGATCTTACGTGGCAATTCGTAATGAATCGCCTGCGAGTTGCGCCGAAGCTGTAAATCCTAGGTCTTGACACTATTTATGATAGCAAGTAAAAGTAACTAATCGAAAGTACTCGAAAGCCCTCAAAAGTGAGCGGTATCTGGGGTGAACAATGAAATCTGGCCCGCAATGTATTTTTTCTTCGCGGATCATTGCATGGACGCTGTTCACGCTGCTCTGTTCCCTGCCTATACGTGCACAGTCCACGTACACCGGAAAATTATCAGGCGAAGTAACGGATCCGTCCGGCGCGGTAATCGCTGGTGCTAGAGTTACTCTGACGGATCAAGCCACCAGCGTAGAGACCTCGGTGACCACAGATTCCAAGGGCGTCTACGTATTGACGGGCTTGCGGCCGGCAACATACACGATTTTAATCGAAGCACCGGGCCTCGGGTCCGTCGAAAGAAAAGATATCGTGCTCGCGGTCAGCCAGGAAGCGAATCTTAACTTCACGCTATCTCCCAGTTCCGTAAGCAGCAGCATCACCGTTACGGAGCAAGCGCCACTCCTGGATACCGGCAATGCCACCTTGGGAACGGACGTCACCAACGAATACGTCCGGGATATTCCCTTACCGGACCGCAGTTTTTTCGGGCTCGTATTTCTTGCTGGTGGCGTGACGGAAGCCGCGGGCTCCGGAATTCAAGATTCTTATCCATCAGGAACAAACTTCGTTTCCAATGGGCAGCGCAACGCAACCGCCGAAGTCCGCCTGGACGGCGCGCTGACCAGCGCCCCCGAACAAGGCGAAGGCGGCACGACCAATGTCTATTACCAGCCCTCCGTAGAAATCGTTCAAGAATTTAAAGTGGCGAATAACAGTTTCTCCGCCGAGTACGGAAACAATGGCGGCACGGTCGTTAATCTGGTTCTGAAGGAAGGCGGTAATAAATTTCACGGGAGTGGTTGGTGGTTTGGCCAGCGGTCAGCGCTGGACGCCAATGATTTTTTTAACAACGCCGCGGGTGTTCCCAAGGCGGACCACTCGCGTGACCAGTATGGTTTTGCGCTGGGTGGGCCGATCCGCAAAGGGAAAACGTTTTTCTTCGTGGACCTTGAGAAAGTGCGCGTGCAAGATGCCGTGAACATGTCCGGCAATGTGCCTACCACCGACGAGCGGCTTGGTAATTTTTCGGCCGATTCCTCGCTAATTTACAACCCTTCTAATTGCCTAGTGCTGGATCCTTCGACAAACACCTGTAACCAGCGTGCTCAATACGTAGGCGACGCCTCCAGTGTGGATTCCTCAGGTAATTCGCTGGCGGGCGTGCCGAACGTCATTCCAAAAAGCCAAATCAATCCAATCGGTCAAGCAATCCTAAATCTGTATCCGCTTCCCAACGTCAGCGGAAATCCGAATTTTAATTTCCGTAAATCCATCATCGCGTCCAGCAGCGGCTACCAGTACGACATTAAAGTGGATCAACACTTTAACGATAAAGTGCATCTCTCTGGGCGCTACAGCCACTTGTACTCGGATTTTTCCACTCCATTTATCTTGGCGGATGGCAACGACGCTCAGGGAAACACCATTAATGATGGACTAGCGGGAACCACGGTGGTGAGCAACGCAGGATTGGAGTTGAATTACGCTTTAACGCCAACGACGCTTTGGACCAGCAGGCTGGCGATAGATCGCGTGACGTCCCCCGGCCGCAGCGTTGGTCCCAGCCTCACATCCGTTGGATTTCCCTCCATCCTGGAACAAGCCAATGGCTTGAATCGCATGCCCGTGATTCAGATGGACTTCAGTGGCACCGCCAACCAACTTTCGCTTTTTAATCAGTGCTGCAGCGATACCTCCTTCGCACACAGTTTGTATTCCTATTCGTCCTCAGTTTCTTGGCTTCATGGAAGGCACACTTTTACGACTGGATTTGAGCAACGCCAATTCTTCAATAATTTTGGGCAACCTAACTATCCGACGGGATTTTTTTATTTCCCTCAGACGGTTACGGCCCTGTCGCCGACCGACACGTCCTCGGGAAACTCTTTTGCGGACGTGCTGATCGGGTATGGCGACCCGTCGAGTTTCATAAACATCCAGCCTAAGGTGGCCGACAAATCGTGGGAAACCGCATTCTATTTCCAGGACGATTACAAGGTCAGCTCTAAACTGACTTTAAATCTAGGGCTGCGGTACGAATGGAGCACGCCCTACACGGAGCGCTTTAATCATCAGCAGTACAGCGATTTCTCTGGCGATACGGGGGTCGCGATCTCCCTCTTGCCTGGCCAACAGCCCACTGAGCTCAAAGGCACAACAATTTTTCCCGGGCAGGGCGGGCTCGGCCGCCATCTCCCGATAGACTGGAAAAATATCGCGCCCCGTCTGGGTTTTGCGTACGCGATCAATTCAAAAACGGTTTTTCGCGGTGGTGCGGGAATCTACTACGGCCTCAACCCGGCGACCAATTTTCAATATACGGGCACCGCTTTCAGCAGCTCCGGCAATATCTTTTTTACTCAGGATGGCTTCAATACCCAATTCGCGACGTTCTCAAATCCGTTTCCGAATGGTCTCCCTCAACCGGAAGGCATGACTTACGGGCAAAATCCCAACTGGGGATTTTCAAATTCCAACAATTTGGGAACGGAAGAGGCGCGCAACGCCAACATCTATCAATGGAATATCGGAATACAGCGGCTATTGCCTTCGGATATTACCGTGGGCATCGACTATTCCGCGAACCACAGCAATCATTTGCCGTGGGGTGGAGACAACATCACCACGACGCGGAATCGAAACTTCCTTTCTTCCGATTTGCGCACCCAAATTTCAACGCAGCAACACGCTCTCGATCCGAATTGTGATGTCGACGGCTGCGTAACTGCCTATTTAAATCAGCTCGTCAACAATCCATTTCAATATTTGTTCGTCCAGGTTCCGGGACAACCCGCGCCGATCTTTAATCAGCCATCGTCCCTGTATACCCAGGCGCAAATCCCGCTGGTCAATCTGTTGCGTCCCTATCCCCAATTTAACGGCAGCTTCACGGGTCTGCCGAATCTCGGTGCAAATTCTTTTTACAATTCCATGCAAGTGCGTTTTCAAAAACGCGCCAGTCATTACATCAGCTTCGAAGGCAACTACACATTTTCAAAGTCCACGGATGATTCCTCGGCAGGTTTCAATGCCTTCGTGGGGACTTTGAATGCCGGCAATGTGCAGCAGCTCGACCGACTGAAGCTTGAGCACGGTATCAGCGCTAACGATGCCACTCACCGATTTGTCCTGGCTGCGGTTTTGGAAGTGCCAGTTGGCCGCGGGCGGTGGATCGGCCGGGACATGAATCGTTTTTTGAGCGGCGTGATTGGAGGTTGGGGCGCGTCCATGGTCATTACTCGCCAGAGTGGGCAGCCGCTGGCCTTCTCCACTGTAGGTACTGCCAACGGATTATTTCTAGACGGCAATCAGCGGCCCAACATTTTGTGCAATCAGCTGTCCAGCGGTATCAGTTACCACCAGGCCGCCGCGAATGGATTGAACGGCACCGGAAATTCCTCGGTGTTCAACATAAATTGCTTTGGGTATCCCGGTGATGAAGTACCCGGCAATGCGCCGCGGTACATTGCGACGCTGCGCACCGATGGCATTCGCAACGCCGATGTTTCGTTCAGCAAAGAGTTTGCCATTCGCGAAAGTATGAGGTTGCAAGTGCGCGCCGAGTTCTTCAACTTCACGAATACGGTTCGATTCGCGCCTCCCAATACCTCCGTATCCACGGACCCCACCAATCCAGGTTCATTTGGCACGGTGACCTCCACCGCGAACTCACCGAGGCACACTCAATTTGGGGTGCGCTTCGAATTTTAGGACCATGTTCGATTGAGAATCTGGACCATCATCACGATTTACTGCGCGGTCTGGTGCGCTATCGCCCAGGCCAGTAGCCCGGAGCAGAGCTGGCTGCACTTTACACGTATCGGCGCATACGGATTGCGCGCTGACAACGCGGCAGCCATCGTGCAAGATGCTCAGGCCAGTGGCGTTTTTGGTATCGAGGTTGACAATGATATTCCCGGACGCTACGAAAGCTTCCTCGACCCTATGGAAAAGCTAAAAGCGATTCGCGCCGTTGCAGAGCAGGCGCACAAGTTCGGTAACAAAAGTTTCGTGTACATTGCCGGAACAGAATGCATCACCGCTCATGCGGAAGAATCTCAACACAGCGTTTTAAAAGATCATCCGGATTGGTTGCAACGAAAGATCACTGGCGAACCTGCGGTGTTTACTTCCGGCGCCGCCTTTTGGATCAGGCCGGGTGATGAGGATGTGTGGATCAGCCCATACGCCGTTGAATGGCGGAAAACTTACATGCAGCGCGTGCGCCAGATTGCCGCAACGGGGATTGATGGAATCTATGTGGACATTCCCTATTGGATGACGCACTTCGATGGCTGGGAAAATACTTGGGCAAGTTTCGACGAATACACCGTAAATGCTTTTCGGCGCAGTAGCGGTCTGGATGCCCGCCACGATTTGAAGCTCGGTGATTTCGCCGATGCTAGTTTTCGCAAGTGGATTGATTTCAGAATTTCTACGCTGACGGACTTTGTCAGCGACATCCGCGAAACAGCGCGGAGTGTTAACCCTGCCATCGCGGTCATTCCGGAAATCTATCCGGGCATTGAGGAAGAAGCAGTTCGCGTCGGCGCGGATGTATACGAAATGTACAGCGTGGTGGATGCCATCGCTCACGAATATGAATTTGGTGGCGGCGATCACCTGGCTTCGTCGCGTTCGCAATTGGATTGGTTTCTCTATCAGGCTGGGATGCTTTCTTTTAGAGCTTTTGCGCAAGGCAAGCCCACCTGGTTGCTCAATTATTCATGGGACGGTGAGAAAAACGTTGCGCCCAGCGATGCCATGAAGAATCTGGCCATGTCGCAGGTCATGGCGGGGGTCAATGTGTGGGATGCGCCTGGACATTCCATGGCCGGTTCGAACGATATCCGCACGCGCACGTTGATGTTCAAGTGGATCGCGCAGCACGAGAAGATTTTTTACTCTCCACGCAGCCCCCTTAATCCTGTGGGCGTATATTTTTCGCCGAAGAGCAGAAATTACGACAGCGCAGCATTTTTGCCGTCGTATCGCGGTACATTGTTGCTGCTGTTGCAGAAACATCTGGAAGCTCAGGTCGTTACGCCGCGTACCATTGCGGCCTTCCGAGGCCAAGTTCTCGTTCTCCCGAATGTAAGTGTCCTTAGCGACGAAGAAAATTCGTCCCTACGGGAATTCTTATCAAAAGGAGGACATCTTGTCATCACCGGAACCGACGCCACCGAACTAGGCGACGCAATAGGAATCGTTCGCTTCAGGGAATGTCCCGCGAAGTCATACTTTGAACATGCGCAGAAAGATTTTTCTGCTGCATCGCAAACCGTTCCTGCAGCGTTTCTTGCTAGCGTCGACCCTAATCTGCAAATGTCCGTTGAAGCTCCGCCCACGGTGGCCGCGAACGTCGCTGTTGTGAATGGTAAACCGACCATTTTCTTCGCTAACTTTACTGGCCTGGTGCCGCGCAAGATCGCGGTGCCCACGCCGCAAGCCGGAGTGCGAATCTCGACGCCTGCTACAGACCGCGGGACTCTTCGCGTTCTTTCCTTCCTGGGAGAACCTCGAACCGTCCATGGACAACGTGTCGGAGATCGGCGGATATTTACTCTACCCACGCTCGAGCGCGGAGCCGTCGCATGGTTTGAGGATTCAGAATCAATTCAGTAAAGCTTTACCCTGATCTTCACAGTAGTAGCCCAAGGAAAATGTGAACATTCCGAAGGGAAAACAAGAAGGACTGAAAGCGATCGCCGATAGCCGCGGTATCATCGCCGCCTTGGCAATTGACCAGCGCAGCGCATTGCGCAGGCTTTTTTCCGCGGCCACCGGTATCGCTGGCGATCAGATCTCGCTTGAACTTTTGGAACAATTTAAGGAGGCCGTGAGCCGCATTTTGACGCCTCACGCTAGTGCCATTCTGCTCGATCCCGAAATCGGCCTTCCGGCCGCCAGGCTGCGTGCCAAAAACGTCGGACTCCTTCTCGCGTATGAACAAACGGGCTACGACAAATCCGTACCCGGCAGACTGCCACGACTCTTGGATGGCTGGTCCGCACAAACGTTGGCCGCCGCCGGCGCCGATGGAATAAAAACGTTGCTGTATTATTCGCCGTTCAGTGCATCTCGTATCAACGATTTGAAAAAAGATTGGGTGCATCGGGTCGGCGAAGAGTGTGCGGCGCAGGAATTGCCATACTTTCTCGAGCTGGTCGCTTATCACGATGAAATGGACGAGAAGGGCCGTGAGTTTGCCGTCCTGAAGCCCGAAGTTGTAACCCGCGGAATTGAGGAATTTTCCAAGCCACAGTATTGCGTCGATGTCCTTAAAGTAGGTGTCCCCGTAAACATGGCTTTCGTAGGTACTCGAGCGGGTCAAAACACAAATGCGGTTTACACTCGCGAAGAGGCCAAGGAACATTTTCGCCATGCTGCAGCAGCGGCCCGGAAGCCACTTGTCTATCTCTCGGAAGGCGTAAGCAATGACACGTTCAGCGAAACTCTCGAGCTCGCGGCCGAGGCCGGAGCAAATTTTTCAGGTGTATTGTGCGGTCGCGCTACGTGGAAGGATGGCGTTCCAATCTTTGCCGCCAGAGGCCTTTCGGCTCTGGAAGATTGGTTGGCAAACCAGGGCGTAAAAAATATCCAGCGCGTGAACGCGCTTCTCGGATCGGCAAAGCCCTGGTTTAGATTTTACGACACGCCTGGCACATCGATTTCACCTAAGCGATCATGTTGAATCGTCTAGTAAACCCGTTTTGGTGTGTTAGCGCGAATCCGGCTATCGACAAACGCATGCGCGTTTCCGCCTTGATTCCAGGCCGCGTGAATCGAGTCAACGAATTGCGCGCGGCACCGGGCGGAAAAGCCGCGCACGTGGCAATGGTCTTGCAAACCTTGGGCGCCGATCCGTTGTGGATCGGTTTCGCGGGTGGCCTCACTGGAACGCAACTGCTCGACGGATTGCGGTCGCTCGGTATTCGCGTGCAACCCGTAACGGCAAACGTGGATACGCGAACAAATTTGGAAATCATCGACGATGGCGGCGACATAACCGAATTGCTGGAACCCGGGCTGCCAATCGGAACAAAAGAATGGAAAAGCTTCTTTGAGACATGTAACGAGTTTTTTTCTCAGTCGGCAAATGGAATAGTGATCGCTTCAGGCAGCCTGCCAACCGGTGCCGATCCGGGTTTTTACGCGAAGCTAACCGCTCTGGTACATCAGCACGGGCACAAAATATTCCTGGATACCAGCGGAGAACCACTGCGCCTTGCTCTCGCTGCCGCTCCCGACTTTATAAAACCTAATCAAGAAGAAGCCGAATGGCTCATCGGTCAAACAATCGGCGATTCACAATCGTGGAAAAATGCCGCCGATCGACTTGTCCAACTGGGAGCCCGCAGCGTGATCGTAAGCCTTGGAAAAGATGGGTTTGTTTGGCAGGCTGGAGCGGGACAAAACACGTACCACGCAAAATCATCTAGTGTCACTGTGACGTCCAGTGTCGGTTGTGGTGATGCCACAGTAGCCGCCTTTGCTTATGCTATGTCGGCCGGCCTTAGCGTAGAGCAGACGCTGCGGTTGGCGGCAGCCTGCGGTGCTGCGAATTGCCTGGCGGATTCGCCCGGCCGGGTGCGCGAAGTGGATGTTAAAGCTTTAGAGGCACTGGTGCGCATCGAAAAGTTGGCTTAACAAATATTTGTAGCTGGACGAACATTTAAGACCATGAGGATTCGAAACGATGCTGAATGAGGAACGCAGACGCGGGATTCTTGAGCTATTGCAGCTCGATGGCCGCGTTCTCGTCCGCGATCTCTCAGACCGCTTCCATACTTCTTTAATAACTATTCGCAAGGACCTCGAATTTCTCCATCATCAGGGACAGTTGGAACGCACCCACGGCGGTGCGCTACCTCTTCGTACTGGGGCCTTGCAGGATCGCAGCTTTCAAGAAAAAGAACGCCTGCATCGCCACGACAAATTGCGAATCGCCTCGGCGGCGGTGCGCATGATTCGAGACGGTCAAGTGATCATTTTGGATTCAGGAACCACCACTACAGCAATCGCTCGCGGTTGCAAACAATTCCGCAGCCTTACGGTTATAACCAACGCGACAAATATCGCCGAAGAATTGGCTGGCACTTCCGTGGAAGTGATCCTCACTGGAGGCACTCTCCGGAAAGATTCCTTTTCGCTCGTCGGACCATTGGCGGAAGAATCCTTACGGCAACTCAGCGCCGACATGCTTTTTCTCGCGGTCGATGGCTTTGACACCCACTATGGACTGACCACGCCCAATCAACTGGAAGCCCGCGTCAACCGCGTGATGGCCAAAACGGCTCGCCGTACGATCGTCGTTTGCGATTCAAGCAAGTTTGGGCGCAGAAGTTTGTCGCTTATCGTGCCGACTTCGGCAGTGCACGAAACAATCACGGATAAGAAAATCGGAAAGCCGCATCTGAGAAGTTTGCGCGAAGCAAATATTGAAGTAACGCTCGTTTAATGCACCGTGCAGCATACTCATTCCAAATTCGATGTTGCCGTCGTTGGTGAACTGAACCTCGATATTATTTTGTTCGGTCTTCCGGATACCCTTCAACTTGACCGCGAGCATCTTGCTCAAGATTTAAAAGTAACCTTGGGCAGCTCATCGGCGATCTTCGCACACAATCTCGCTTCTCTTGGGAATCGCGTCAGCTTCAGTTCCGCAATTGGAGACGACGCCTTCGGAGAAATCTGTCTTCAGCGCCTGGGCGAAAGCGGTACGGACCTTTCCGGCGTGCGGCGGCATGCGCAGCAGCAAACGGGTCTTACGGTAATTCTCGCTAAGGGCGCGCAACGCTACATTCTCACTTATCCTGGAACCATTTCCGTCATGCGTTATGAAGATCTGGATTTAGAATATGTCTACCGCGCTAGACATTTTCATTTGTCTTCGTATTTTTTACAGCGCGCGCTAAGGCCAAAAATGACGGATCTTTTTCGCCAAGTTAAGGAACACGGACTCACAACTTCCTTGGATACCAACGACGATCCCGATGAAGAATGGTCTGAAGATCTTTTCCCTCTGCTCAAATATGTGGACGTCTTGCTTCCGAACGAGCACGAGGCCTGCAAGATTTCGGGCGCGCAAAATGTGGAATCCGCAATTAAGTTCCTATCCGGCGTTGTTCCGCTCGTGGTGATCAAACGCGGCTCGCTAGGTGCTTTAGCGCAGCGTGGGAACGATAGTTTTTCTGCTCCGCCGTTAGGCAGCACTTTCGTCGATGCGGTCGGCGCGGGCGACAGTTTTGATGCCGGATTTATTCACCAATATATTCGTGGAGCAAAGATTGAAGACTGCCTCAAATTTGGAAACATCGCTGGCGCGCTTTCCGTGACGCGCGCCGGCGGAACGGAGGCATTCCGCGATAAATCTCATCGAGAGCGATTTTTAAATCTCAACTGGCAGACCCACCGCGTTTCGCCAAATCTGGACGTGAACTAAGTAAGTACGCAGAGTGTTGTTTGCAGGTCGGCTTGAATTATTTCGCCACCGGCCCATTTCCGATTGGCGTAGCTTGCAGCAACAGGTTGCCGCTAAATTCCGCATTGAGTCTGGCGCTCGGACCCGTCACCGTACCGTAATCTTTGTCGTTCACATAGTCCACGACTTTGTATTGCCGCGCTTGCAGACCGCGCAACTCCACCTGTCCCTTCCACTCATTCGCGTTATTTCCCGCCGTCCCGTTCTTATCCGCCTCGGCGGGCTTGCCGTCTTTCTCGCCGGCGTAGAAGGCATAAAACATGTTCCCATCTTTTTCGATAGCGTATCCTTCCGGCTCGTCATAGCCGTAAACATACAAATCCAGGAAATTTCCCTTCGATAGCATTTTCTGGTTATACAAATCGATCCATTTTTTCCAGTGCGGCTCTTTTTGCGAATTAAGATACACATTTTTTAACTTGGGTCCATAATCCGGCCAGGTAAATTTCGTTCCCAGTACACCGCCAGTACCCAGTGTGGAAGCGAAGTCACTTCCAACGTCTTGCTCATTGTCGCCCGTGCCGGAGATCTGCGTGAGCTCGACATGATCGCCATAAACGGCGGCGCGTGGCCCCAGCAATGCTTTGTACATTTTCATGCGGCGGCGCACTTGCACGGACCCAACGGGATCAGCGGTAACCGCTTGGTCCATATAGCGAAACCACGCCAGGCTCGGGGGCGTTCCACAAGGGCAACTTTGCGTTACGCTGTCAGCTTTCAACGCGCGCGTAGTTTCAAAAATTATTTTATACACTTCACCCATCCCGTAAACGGAATCCAGTGGCGATTTATGATGATGTGCCGGGTTATAACAGGGCGGCGTAGCGTAAATATTGTCCAGCTTGTGTCCGTCGAAATCCCAATCGTGAATGAATCTTTCCGTTAACTGCTTGTAATAGGCCTGGACTTCCGGCACTGCGGGACACAACGTCGCAAGATTACGCGTCATCCGTGCGGGCTTGCCACTCTTGTCTAGAATTAGCCAGTCAGGATGCTGCTTCATTACATCAGAAACTACATATTTGTGTGCACCGTAGCCAAACTTCCCGTCTTCCACTGCTAAGGGCAGCCACCACAGCTGCACCTTGATATTTTGTGCGTGGAAATCACTCACCATTTTTTGAATGGAATTCCCTGCAAAATTATCTGTACGCGGCTCCCAGTCGCCGTAATTATTGAACCAGCGATCGTCGAGCGTGGCCCAGTGAATGCCCAACTCTTTCAACTTAGGTATCGTGGCAATCATTTGCCCAGGCGTTACGTCGGATTCGTAGCCCCAGCCGCACCAGCTCACCGCGTAGTTCTCGTCGTTGTTTGTCGGGCGCGCAAGGCCTTCCCGTTCCACCGCATTCGACCACATGCTCAGTGGCTCGTAATAATCTCCTTTGTAAACCGCCACAAACGTGCGCGGAGTCGCGTAAACTCCCCCAGGCTTCAACACCATGTTTGCTGGAAAATTTACTGCTGCAGCAACGCGCCCGTCTTTTGTCGTGCGGACAGGAATCGATATGACCAGCGGAAGCGTTTCAATATGACCGATAGCTTCCCCCATCGTTCGCGTCCAAAACGCCACCACGGGGATGCCTCCGCCAACGCGACCTAAGTCGCCCTTGGTATCCACCGGCGCGCCGAATGGATTTTGCTGTTCGAATTTTGCGGGAATAGGCAACACGTCGTCTTTGCCCCACTTCAAACTTGAACCGAAAAACGACCACATTTCATACGGAGCCGCTGCGCCATCGACCGAAAACGCGTTCAGGCGATGCTCTTGCAGCGACACATTTTCTAATGAGATTTCGTTTTTTCCGTCGTTTCGTAGCGACGCGGAAAGCAACGCCAGCGCGGGAAAATCGTCATAAATCTCCAGCGCCAATGTTTCCTTTAGATTTGGATTGGACTGGCTGGCTCCACTGACCTCAACATGTTTGCCAAGCCGCCCAAGCTTTCCTTGCGTCTCCGAGATGCGTGCAGTTTTCAAGTCGAAAACTATATCTGCGATGTTTTGGCGCCCTGCGGTTAAGTGCGTCCCTGATTCACTGCCCGGGTCATCGAGCGAAACTTCACGACCATCTTGTTTTAAGCTGCTCTTCAGATAACCGAAGGGCGTCAACACAAACTCAGCCGCGGAGGTTTGCACGTGAATGCCGTCGGCCTCGGGCTGGATACTCAGCGCGGAAGTCTGCGGCGGTGTTTCCGCTTTGGCCTGCTTCGCGCTTTCATGATTGCAGCTGGATATATGCAACAGCAGCACTCCGCTCGTTATCAACACCACACACCAAACGATGTGCCGCCCTTTCGTAAATCGTTTGCGCTGAAGATAGGGAGGATTCATCATCAGTTCACCGCCGCGGGCACACCCTTGAACTGCGCAAAAACCCGCTCGGCATTTTTGTGGTAAACCTTTTCCAAAACCTCGTCCGGCAACTCCATCCCGTAAATCTCCCATCGGCCCTGCCCCGGATATCCCCAATATTCAAAATATTCGTCCGCCGTTTCCAGCCATCTAAAATAATTCGCGTACATCTTGGGATCCGGCTCGCTATCCGTGCCAAACATAATACGATCCTGGAATTCCATGAAGAATTGGCGCGCGCGTCGCGGCTGCCGTCCAAGTTCCGCCTCGCGCGCCCCAAACTCCACTGACATGTTGGGATATTTTTTTAGCCACGCGGATACCGCATCGAGATTCTCCGGCCAGTTGGCGACGTGTAATGCCACAAAATTCGTGCGCGGATGCTTCGCGAAGACGTGGTTCCGCTCCTCAAGCAATTTTTCTTTGTTGGGAAAAGTCGCTCCGTAAAAACTCCATGTCGGATTGCGCATCAATTCTTCGTAGCGCTCATTATGCTGATCCGTGGGAGTAAAAAACGCTTCCGGATCGGTGGAATGTATCGCTACCGGAATTCCGAGTCTTCCGCACTCTTCCCAGACGGGATCCATACGTTCATCGTCAATTGCCACCAGCTTGCCTGTCTTATCGCGAACGCCTAATCCCAGGTCTTTCAAAACTTTCAACCCTCGCGCTCCACGACCGACCGCATCATCCAACTGTTGCACCATCTTGACACTGAACTGCGGGTCGTCAATCTTGCTCCAATCCACTTGCGTGAACACCACAAAGCGGCCGGGATACGGCTTAACCATATTGTCCAGCACAGCCTGCAACTTCTCTCCCCACAAACCAGTGAGAATCACGATGGTCTTGATATTTGCTCGATCCATGTTCGCCACCACTTCGGCGGGCGGCACGTTTTCCCCATTTATTCCTTGCGCGTCGTTCACGTGGTTATGAAAATCAATGGCCGGAAATTTCGCTTGCGGCACCTCGTGCACTGCCAAATGCACCATCGCACGGGGTTTGAAATCCTTTAACAACAGCGTCATGCGCTTGGCCGCATCCGGATCTTCCTTGTACGCAATGTCTTGAGCGATGGTCACCGAAGCAATTCCAACGACCAGCCAGCCCAGAAAAATCGCCAAGAATTTGGTGTTCATCTTAACTCCCGGTTTACATCGAAACGCACTGACAGGCTCGGCTACCCGTGGCATCATTGTACATTCGAAAATAACATAACGAAATAAAGAGTAGCTAAACGAAAGTAGGGAGGGTTGGCCCGAACGCCTGCGGGACCTTGAGTTTCATCGGGAATGCTCACATTTCATCCGAAAAACGCACGGGTGCCTGACGGACTCCGCAACAATTCCGTTCATCCGGGCATCGAGCCGTTGTGGCTCGCTCACGCGAACCAAACAGCAGGTGACGACCACTCGATGCTCAAGAAGAACTTCGAAAGCAAATTAGGGACAAAATCGCCCAAGATTTGAATCGCCGGATACCATCTATGCTTTCAAGTCGCACCGAATGTATCCAAAACACTGGAAGAAATTCTCGTGTAAGCAATTCTGTTTGTGAGAGATTATGGAGAGAGCGTCCGTAGCTCAGCTGGATAGAGCGTCCGCCTTCTAATTAGAAGGTAGAGAATTCTAAGTGCCTTGTTCTGGAGTCGCCTACGGGCCTCGTCGCCCCAATTTGTAACCCCTGGTTGGGTTACAAAGGTTATGAATTTTGTGCCGCTCTGCTGCTTAACTGATATCTCCAAAAAAGGGTCGCTTGGTTTGCGAAGTCCTGCCGTGCTCCCGTACGGCGCGCCTTTTTTACTCGCCAGAAGTGAAACCCAATTGGGTCAGCAAACGAGCGAGCTGAAATTGCCGGTAAGTGTAAGTTTTGCAGTACTACTCGATAGATGCGACTTCAGAGTATTCCTGTCACTCCCGTGATCGCTGCGATGTGAGCTGATGTGTGGCCGTCACCCAGGGCCAGAGCCTAGGCCGCAATGCCGCCATTTTGCGCGGCAGATTTCTGGATTTGTCAACTTGGTCCCATTTCGATGGTGGGTCGGCTTCCGATGCAAAAGAACGAAAATCTGCTGCTCGAACTGAGCTGCTAATCTACGGTTCGATGGCCGCCCGCGTAATCCATGGAGCACCGCTCGGTCACCTGGCTTCCTCAAACCAACCAGCAATCGACGAATGTGCTGATCGCTGATCTTCAGCCACTTGATAGCTTCCCTCTGCGTGATCTGCTTGCGCTCGACCTCGTGTAGCACGCGTAGCCGGTCGCGTTCTCGCTCGCTCAAGGCAATTCGCTCCGTTTCCATAGGGCCCTCGGCCACCTATGAAAGCGGACATTTCTACTTTGCTCAAACCGGACATTATCATTTTGCAGCGACACTGGTGGCAAATTCGTGGCAAATTCGTTGTGTCGAGTGCAAGCGAAGCGTATGATGCGCGAGTCAGAAATCCAAATCGGAAATTCCAGCTAAAGAGCAAAAAAGAGGAGGATCACCATGAAGAGGTTGTCGATCCGTCTATTGAGATTCCTCGTGCTGGCAATGTTTCTCATACGCATCTTGCCAGCTCGCGCACAACAGTCCGTCGTTCAACTCCCCGATATTTATGTCACCAGCGACAATTATTCGATCCACGTGAGCCACAAAGCCGGAGCCCATCCGAGCAAAGTTCCTGTGTTGCTGATAAGCGGAAGCTGGGTAAATAGCCAGACCTGGGATTTTCCGGGTCGCAGTGTGATGGATTACCTCGCGGCACGTGGTTACGACGTCTATGCGCTTGATCTTCGTGGCATGGGCAGCTCAACGCCGACGCCGGCGAGATACACGGACTATTTTCCAATCGATATCCCAGGGCGCGTGAGGGACGCCACGGCGGTGGCCGGCTTCATCAGAGATCACACCGGACGCGTGCCGGTCGTCATCGGCTGGAGCCAGGGCGGGCTGATTACGGGGCTACTCGCCGCTTCTGACCCGCAACATCAGTTGGCTGCCGGCGTAGGATTGTTATCCACGGCCCCGGGTGGCTTTGTCATACCACAAAACCTATTCGGGGATGTGCCGAGGATACTATTTTCCCAATTCCCCGAGGCTTTGGCACCCACGCAATCCGAAATTGATGAAATCATTTTCGGGACCGATCCCATCACCGGCAAATCAACGATTTCGCCGGATGCTTTGGCCATATTCTCTTCGCCGCCGTTTTTGCAGCCAGATAGTTCGATCGCAATCGTGGAGGAAGTGAATATATGCCCTCTTTCTCCTCCAGTCGTTAACGTATGCCCGGCTCAGACGTTGCCTTGGGGCAATATCACCGTCCCGGCGCTGGTGGTTGACGGCGCTCTGGATCTCCTCGTTGGCGAGGATCTCGCGAGCACTCTATTCGAGTCGCTGGGATCGAAGAACAAGCAATTGGTTGTTTTTCCCCGCAATTCGCACGGCTGGTTCCTGGAGGACAATCACCACGAAACGGTGCGGGTTTTCAGTCGGTTCTTATCCCAGTTCGATCGCTCTTGCGAAGAAGCGCGTGACTGCGAAGAGTAGCGCGAGTCAATCCTGACAGTCCGTCAGCTACGGCGCAGAAGAGCGAGATGTGGTGCCGCTGGAAGGCGGGAGACTCGTTGCATGCCATCGGGCGGGCCTTCGGCAAAGAACATTCGACAAAGTAGCGCTGCTCTTAAATCAACGTCCGAGACTGCTACCTGGCTTAATTATCTGCCGATCTCGTTCGTTCCGAACAAATGTGACGAGTAAATTCGTCGTCCCGTTGCGCCTTCAGCAGGCGCCGTAACGTTTCAGATGTGAAATGACCCTCAGGGTCGCATATGTCTGGAAACCGGCGACCGCACATGCTACACGCATATCCGTGAGAATTAATCTGCAGTAGCTTACGATGGTGGTACGGCGCGAAATGATGCATTGCCCGCACAGCCGATGAGGTAATCGCGGGGAGTGTCTCGGCGCTTAATTCCGCGAGAACGTTTGTGAGTTCCTTTATCTTTTTCGTGACGATCACGATTCCATAATCTCACCCGACCATTAAATTCACTGTCCAAAACTGGACAGACTGCTCTCTAACCGCATGGGTACCATCCTGCGCAGGTAGAACCCGACTTCACACAAAGCCGCCCTCGATGTTCGAGGGTGGCTGTTTTATTTTACCAACGTCAACCGCTGTCAAAACAACTCGGTATCACCGGCCAGTGAAAACATTGCCGCCAAGAACGTTGACCCGTACAATCCTGCCATGTTATTTGATGGTACCCGACGCGCTGGATTGCAATCATTTGGCACTTTCTGGTGCTTCTGTTCGTTGGCTGCGTAAACACGGGACGCCGGAAGATTTGATTAAGTTGTGGCTAGGTCATGCGGAAGAATCAACCGCAGATTCGTACAACAAGGTGAAAGACGATTTGCAGTACCGTCAAAAAGAAGCCGAACGCATCGGAATTGGCTTCGAAATTTCTCCTATTGTGCGAACTTTTCAAAAAGCTGTTGTCAAGTAGTCGTTGTAAAATGCACATGGTAAGGTGGTTGCGGACTGCGCCCGTAGCTCAGCGGGATAGAGCGTCTGCCTTCTAAGGCGACGCAAATTCACTCCAAGTCGTTGCCCCGGTTGCGCTTACGAGTTCCGAGCGATCCTTGGCCTGCTCCAAAGTTGCTCCAAACCCAGATTAAGATTCACAATTCTTAGTCGTAAATCGAGGCGCGAAGCTACGTACTGAAAAACAAGAAGCGAAACCTTGACTGAGAACGGCGCCAAAGAGCGCCGAATCGAAGCAGCGAGTCAGAAAAACACTGCTGGAGAAACATTAAATCGTTTGCTCAATTTCTCGATGTGGGTTTTATTGAGGTCACGTTTCTTATGCAAGACTTCGGATACGATGCTTTCAGAGCCAAAGATTGGAACCAGATCTTTCTGGCGCAGACTATTCGCATCCATCAACGTGCGGAGCACTACGACCGGAGAAGCATCAGGAATGGAATGATGCTCTTCTTCGTATGCTTCGATTAGGGTCATCAAGACTTCGGCATACTTCTCTTCTTCAGTTGTTGGATTATCTTTGCTTGCCAGTTTGTCCAAGACGCTTAGGTACTGTTCATGTTGACGCTCGGATGTGATCGGCGTTGGCGAGCCAACTTCGAGTGCGTATTTTTCGGGCACTGCAATCATCATTTTTGCCACTCCTTCTCGTCGTATTCGGCGTGACTCAAAATGCGTCGGATGTAAACCATTCTCCATCTGTATTTGATAGTGGCAATCAGCCTGCATTTATTATGGCTTATATCGAAAACAA
>Ga0210384_10003186_pt1 | contig 19226 bp, 18 predicted proteins | sample IncBWH2MmetaG_FD_160574 | JGI IMG/M metagenome (GOLD analysis project Ga0210384, IMG submission 160574) | Forest soil microbial communities from Barre Woods Harvard Forest LTER site, Petersham, Massachusetts, United States - Inc-BW-H-2-M | ecosystem: Environmental > Terrestrial > Soil >...
GGGAGGCCAGGGTAGGCTCGGACGAGCTCCGGCAGCGGGAGATGCCGGTCGTTCGGGAAGCGGGCGAGGGCCCGTTCCGCGAGGGGGCGCACGTCGATCAGGAGCGGCGGCTCGGGCCCGGCGAGCAGGGCGGCGAGGGCCGGGGCGGCGATCAGCGGCACGGCTCCCGGCCGCTCCGGACGCGAGAACGGATGCGGCAGGGCGGGAGCGTCGCTCGCCACGGACCCACGAAGGCGCCGCCCCCATCTTGAGCTCATCGTCGGGCGCCGACCGAGCGTGGGAGGGCGCCCGACCCCCGCGGCTCCGGCAATTGACGAACCGACGGTTCGTCTTCCCAAAGTGCTTAAAACACGGCGGCCGCTCAACACCGGGCGATGGTCCAGTCCTCCGACCGGCCGGGAAAGACCGCCGACCCCGAAGGGGCCGAGCCGCCGGCGGAATCGACCGCCGAGGCCGAGCAGACCAAGGCGCTCGGGGAGCGGTCGGTCCGGCTCGCCCGGTACTATCGCGGCAAGATCGAGACCGTCCCGAAGGTCCCGGTCCGGTCGATGGCGGACTTCTCGATCTGGTACACCCCCGGGATCGCCGAGGTCTCCCGCACGATCGAACGGGACCCCGAGGAGGCGTTCGAGCTCACCGGCCGGTGGAACACGATCGCCATCGTCACCGACGGAAGCCGCGTCCTCGGCCTCGGCGACATCGGCCCCGAAGCGGCGCTCCCCGTGATGGAGGGGAAGGCGCTCTTGTTCAAGTACCTCGGCGGGGTCGACGCGATCCCGATCCCGATCGCCGTTCGTAGCCAGGAAGAGCTCGTCGAGACCGTCCTACGCCTCGCGCCGGCGTTCGGCGGGATCAACCTCGAGGACATCGCCTCGCCGAAGTGCTTCTACGTATTGGAGGAGCTCCAGAAACGGCTCTCGATCCCCGTCTGGCACGACGACCAGCTCGGCACCGCGGCGTCGACCGTCGCCGGCCTGATCAACGCCCTCACGCTGACCGACCGCGAGCTCCCGAGCTGCCGGACCGTGCTCCTCGGGGCCGGCGCGGCGAACACCGTCACGGCTCGGCTGTTGATCTCGATGGGCCAGGACCCCCGGACCCTGACCGTCCTCGACCACCGGGGGATCCTGCACGCCGAGCGTGAGGACGTCGACGAGCTGATGCTGCGCAACCCGTGGAAGTACCGCCTCGCGCTCCAGACCGACGGAGGGGGGCGGAAGGGCGGGCTCAAGGAGGCCCTCGAAGGGGCCGACATCCTCATCGCGGCCTCCACTCCGGACCCGGACACCGTGCCGCCGGCCGGGGTCCGGTCGATGGCCCCGCACCCCATCGTCTTCGCGCTGGCGAACCCGACGCCGGAGATCTGGCCCAACGTCGCCCGGGACGCCGGGGCGGCGATCGTGTCGACCGGGCGCAGCGACTTTCCCAACCAGGTGAACAATTCGCTGATCTTCCCGGCGGTCTTCCGCGGCGTCCTCGACGCCCGGGCGCGCTCGATCCCGGACGGCATCGTCCTCGCGGCGGCGCGCGAGCTCGCCGCCCGGGCGGCCGACCGAGGGCTCACCCGCGAGCACCTGCTCCCGACGATGGAGGAGACCGAGGTGTTCCCGCACGTCGCCGCCGCCGTCGCGTCGGAAGCCGTCCGATTGGGCATCGCCCGCCAGCGCTGCTCGCGCGAGGAGTTCCTCGAGCGGGCCCGCCGGTCGATGCGGCTCGGGATCCGCCTCGCCCTCGACCTCCAGCGGAACCACCTCACGCTCCCCATGCCGGACGAAATGAACGAGAAGGAGCCGCCCCGATGACCGGCGACAGTGGCACCAAGCCGTCCCACTCGGGAGGCGGCGAGCCCCCCTCGCCGATCCACCTAAGGCTGGCGAAGGAGAAGGACATCCCGGCGCTCGTCCCCCTCCTGGTCCGGTTGAAGCGGCTCAACGAAGAGTTCGATCCGCTGCTCAAGGTCCGGGACGACGTCGCCGAACGCGCGGCGGAGGTCCTCGCGGCCGACCTGAAGAACCCGAGGTCGGTGGTCCTCGCCGCCGAGGGGGTCGGCGCCGACAAGGACAAGGTGGTCGGCGTCGTCCGGGCCCAGGTCCGGGAGCGCCACTTCTACCAGCCCACGCAAGAGGGCGTGATCCTCGACATCTACCTACTGCCGATCTACCGGCGGCGCGGGGTCGGGGAGTACCTGCTCCGCGAGACGACGGAGCACCTGAAGCAGAAGGGAGCGGGCGTGGTCACGGCCGAGTTCCCGACGCAGAACGAGATCGCGGTCCGGTTCTACGCGAAGCGGGGGTTCCGGCCCATCACGGCGTTGCACGCCCGTCAGCTCTGAGACCCGGGCGGCCCGAGGTCGCGGCGGGATCCCTCAGGGCGCGGCGATCCGAGCGGCTCCCGGTTTCCCTCAGACCCATCGGGAGGCGGCCGTGGGGGCGTCGACGAGACCGCCGTCGAAGCCGTGGTGGTGGCCCCCGCCGGATCTCGACGAGGTCAGCCCGAAAGCGTACAGGTGGCCGCTGCTGGACCCGGCGAAGAGGATGCCGTGGGAGATGAGGGGCGAGTTGATGAAACGACCCGTGCTGATCGACAGGCTCTGGAGGACGCGGCCGTCCGAGGCTCGCGCGACGTAGAGGTGGGCCCCGGCCTCGACGACGACGAGGCCGTTCGCCGCGTACGGCGAAGTGATCGCCGGTGACGGGAGCGGATCGGTCCAGTTGGCCCGGCCGGTCACCGGATCGATCGCCCAAAGCGAGCCTTGGAACCACTGGCCATGGAGTCGGATCGAGCTTCCGACGCTGACGTAGAGCTGGCGGCCGTCGAACGACGCCGAGGCGATGTCGTGCTGGGACGCCCCGACGAGGAGCTTCCAGACGGGCCCGGCGCCGAGGTTCGATCGGTTCCAGGCGTAGACGTAGCCGTCCTTGTTCAGGGCGACGACGAGGTGGAGCCGTCCGATGTCCACGATCGTCGGCGTCGAACCGAAGTCGCCGTCGGGCACCTGGGTGCTCGTGGGTACCTGCCACGAGCCGAGGAGACGTAGCGTCGGCGGCTGGAACGCGAGGATCGACTCGGCGTAGGGCATCGAGCTCGTGTTGTTGCTCGGGTTGCCCGTCGTGGCGAACACCTCGTTGAGGTCGGGGTCGTACGAGGGCGAGCTCCAGACGGAGGCGCCCAGCGAGCCGTTGAGGGTGGTGTTGAACCTCCCGTCGACCGCGTGCGTCGTGGTGTTGATCGCCAGAACCGCCCCGGGGACGAGCGGGTTGTCGCAGGAGCTCGCGAGCCCGACGTACTCCTCGCCGTGCACGAGTAGCGGGCTCGCCCAGTTGTAGAACCCGAGCGAGGGGGATCCGGTCGTGACGGACCAGAGCCGGCTGCCGTTGGACGCCGAGACCGCCAACCACTGCCCACCGGCGCCCCCGACGTAGAGCGTGGATCCTTCCAGGGTGGGGGAGGAGGCGATGCCCACTGTGCCCTTGCCGAAGCACCCGGTCTGCGTTCCCAGGAAGGTGGAGTAGATCGGCGCCCCGCTCGTCGCGTTCAGCGTGTCCAGGTACCCTCCCCACGTCGGAAGGTAGACCGTGCCGTTCCTCACTGTCGGCTGGGAGTAGACGGTCGAGTGGACGTTCGCCACCCAGAGCTGCTTGATCGAGGGGGCGTTCGACGGGTTGAGCACGGTCTCGTTGGGGTTGTGGGCCCCGCGGGTGCTGCTCGTCAGGTAGGTGAGCGAGTCACCGCCGGGAGAGAGCACGAGCGCGGCCGATGGCGCCGCCCCCGGCCCGGCACTCCCCGGCCCGGACCGGGTCCCGGAGGTCGGGGCGACGAGCACGACGGCCATCAGGAGCCCGACGAGACCGAAGGCGAGCCCCCCGGAGATCCGACGCGACGCTACCGTCGAAGGCGAACCCGGTGCCATGCGGGCCTCGGTCCTTACTCCGGGTTATAAAGGGCCAACTTCGTGTCTCGTGCGGCGGCACCCCGCGAACTCAACGCGTCCCCTCGGGGGATCCTCGGGTCGAGGTCCCAACGAGGTGTTCGGGGGCCATCCGGGGCGTCGCGCTCCGGGGAAGGGATAAGTAAGCCAACGGGGCTCGGCGCCCGATGACGGCGCGCGCAACCGCCACGGCGCCCTCCCCGCCGAAGTACCTACGGCGCGGGAAGGTCAAGGAGGTCTACGAGGTCTCCGATCAGGAACTCGAGTTCCGGTTCACCGACGATATCTCGGTGTTCGACAAGCACATTCCGAGCGAGATTCCCCACAAGGGCGAGACGCTCGCCGCGACGGCGTCGCACTGGTTCCAGGTCTGCTCCCGACTCGGTATCCCCCACCACTTTCTCCGCCTGAGCTCGCCGACGGCGATGCGGGTGCGCCGGGTCCAGGTCGTCCCAAAGCCACGGACCCTCGGACCCCGGCCGAAGAACTACCTCATCCCGCTCGAGCTGATCGTTCGTTACTACGTCGCCGGGTCGATGTGGGATCGCGTCAAGTCCGGCAAGGTCGCTCCCGAGGAGCTGGGATTGCGCGCCGGATCGACCGTCGCCTACGGTGCGAAGCTCCCCCAACCGCACTTCGAGGTGACCACGAAGCTCGAGCCGGTCGACCGGCTCCTGACGATGCCGGAGGCCCTCGAGCTCTCCGCCCTCGACGCGAACCAGATGGGCTCGATCAAGGAGTTGATCCTCAAGATCGACGCCGCGATGGAGAAGGAGATCAGTCCCCGCGGCCTCCTGCACGTCGACGGCAAGAAGGAGCTGGGCGTCGACGCCGAGGGCCAGATCATGGTCGTCGACACGTTCGGCACGGCCGACGAGGACCGGTTCTGGGACAAGGGCGCCTACGAGCGCGGAAAGCAGGTCGAGTTCTCGAAGGAGTTCGTGCGGCAGCACTATCGAACCACCGGCTACTACGACCAGCTGATGGCGGCCCGCGAATCGCATTCCCCGGAGCCGCCGATCCCTCCTCTCCCGCCGCTCCTGGTCGACGAGGTGAGCCGGCTGTATACGACCGTCTATCAGCGCCTGACCGGCGAGCCGTTCGCCCCGGCGGGGACGAATCCGACGCCCCGCTGACGCTCCACCGTTCAGCGTTTCGTCACCTCTCCCCCACCCTTATCCGCTCACGCGGGGTCGTCAGCCCGTGGTCCAGAAATCGACGTCCCGGGCGGCCGAATCGACCGAGCCGGCGCCCCCGCCGGAGCCGGTCGCCCTCGAGGACCTGGCCGGGGTCGGGGCGACCACCGCCGAGAAGCTCCGCGACGCCGGTTTCACCGACCTGATGGAGCTCGCCGTCGCCTCCCCGGGCGACGTCGCCGAGGCCGCCGAGATCGGTACCGCCGTCGCCCTCAAGATCATCCACGAGGCGCGGCGCCACGCCGACGTCGGGAGCTTCGAACCCGGCACCCTCCTGCTCGAACGGCGCAAGAAGCTGGGCCGCATCACGACGAACGCCAAGTCGCTCGACGAACTGCTCGGCGGCGGTGTGGAGACCGCCGCGATCAGCGAGTTCTCCGGTGAGTTCGGTACCGGAAAGACCCAGATCGCCCACCAGGTGGCCGTCGATGTCCAGATGCCCGTCGACCAGGGCGGCCTCAACGGGGAGGTCGTCTACATCGATACCGAGAGCACGTTCCGCCCCGAGCGGATCGTCGACATGGCGAAGGCGCTCGGCATCGACCCGGCGCAGGCCCTGGAACGCATCCATGTCGCCCGCGCGTTCAACTCGAACCACCAGATGCTCCTGGTGACGAAGGCGCAGGAGCTCGCCCGCGAGCGCCCCGTCCGCCTCATCGTCGTCGACTCGTTGACGGCCCACTTCCGCGCGGAGTACCCGGGCCGGGGCGAACTCGCCCCCCGACAGCAGCTGCTCAACAAGCACCTCCACGAGCTGATGAAGTTCGGGACCACGTACAACGCCGCGGTCCTCGTCACGAACCAGGTAACGGCTCGACCGGACATCCTTTTCGGCGACCCGACCCGGCCGATCGGGGGGAACATCGTTGCCCACGCCGCGACGTACCGAGTCTATCTGAGGAAATCCAAGCCCCCGAAGCGGATCGCCCGCCTGATCGACTCGCCGAACCTTCCCGAGGGCGAGGCGGTCTTCTCGCTCACGACCGACGGGATCCGCGAGTAGTCGGAGGGCTCCTGCCCCCCGGGCTCCGACGGAGCGCGGTCGCCTTGACGTAGAGGAAGACCCGACGTCCCTTCGAAAGGTGCAATTCTCCGACGGAACGCTCCGTCAGGGCGACGTCGACCACGGGGCCCCCGACGTCCACGCGTAACCGGTCCGATACCGGGCCCGTGCCGGGGCCGCGCCGCCGCACCTCGCGGACCACCCCGGCGAGGACGTTGCGGGCGCTCGTCCGGAACCGCTCGATCGCCACGACCACCGAGTCGGGGTCGAGTTCGAGTCGCACCCGTTCGGACTCCTCCGCGTGGAACCCGACGAACAGCCGGAGGCCATCGACCACGACGTTCGGTTCGGGACGGGCGTGCCAGTCCCCCTCGAGCACCGTCGGGCGCTCCGTCGGGGCCCTGCGGCTCGCCCGCGGGTCGATGGCGACGAGCGCCCCACCGCGGCGCAGCAGCGTCGCTCCGCGGATCGTGAGCCGGGTCGCGCCGTGCCCGGCGCCTCCCTTGCGGGTCGCCACCACCGGTCCGCGCGCGAGGCGTTCGAGCCGGCGGAGCCGATAGGCGCCGCGGTCCCGGGTGATCCCGAGCTGGCGACAGGCCTCGACGAGCGAGGCCGTTCGGCCGAGCTGGCCCAACAGCGCGACGTCGACCGGCGTCAGCAGGATGGCGCGCCGGGTCACGGCCACCCCCCGAGGGGATGGAGGTCGGCCGGATCGATGTCGAGTCCGACCGAAGCGCCGATCGCGCCGGCGGCGGCCGCCCCATCGCTCCCGCGCAGCGGGACCAGGGCGCTCAGCGGGACTCCCCCGACATCGAGGTCGAGGCGCATCCCCGCCGGGCTCGGTTCCCGACGGCGCACCGAGGCGGTCCAGGCGGCCTCGGGCGGGTCGCGCAATCGGACGGCGCCGGAACCGAACGCCAGTCCGAGGGCGCCGGAACGGGAGAGGAGCCACTCGCCCAAGGGGACCTCGGCCAGGTCGCTCAGCGCCGCGCGGGAGAAGACGTTCTCGTAGCCGAGGAACCGGGCGACGAACGGGTCGCCGGGCCGTTCGACCAGCGGGGCGGCGGCACCCAGGAACCGCATCTGCCCCCCCTCGAGCAGCAGGAAGCGGTCGGCGAGCGAGTAGGCGATCGATGGGTCGTGGGTGACGAGGAGAAGCGGGATCCGGTCGTCCTCCCGGACGGTGGCGAGCGCCTCCAGGAGCTCCTCGCGCGTGGCGACGTCGAGGGCGCCCAGCGGTTCGTCCCAGAGGAGGAGCTCCGGTTCCGTCGCGAGCGCCCGGGCCACGGCGACCCGTTGCTGCTCGCCGGTGCTCAGCTCGCCCGGTCGCCTCGCCGCGAACGACTCGAGGTGGAAGCGGCGCAGCAGTCGGTCGCTCCGTTCGACGGCGTCGGCCGGATGGCGGAGCCGGGCGGCGAACTCCACGTTGCGGCGCACCGTGAGGTGGGGGAACAGGCCGAGTCCCTGGGGGACGTACGCCAGGCGACGGCGCTCGGGCGGCCAGCCGCCCACGGCGGTGCCGCCCTTGAGGACCTCGCCGGCGTCGAGGGGGACGAGGCCGGCGATCGCGCGGAGGAGCGTGGTCTTCCCGGCACCGGAGCGCCCGATGACCGCGACCGTCTCCGACTCGCCGATGCCAAGGTCGAGCGGCCCCATCAGGAACGAACCCTGGACGGCGCGGACCCCGCGAAGCTCCCACGACGTCACGGGAGCCACTCCCCGCGTCGCCACGGCAATCGACCGAGCCGCTCGGCGACCCGGACCCCGAGGAAGATGGCGAAGGCGATGAGCACGAACAGCGACGAGGCGGCCACCGCGGCGTCGAGGTTGCCGCCCTGGTAGAACGAGTTGATGTAGATCGAGATCGGCTGCGTCACGGGGCCGGAGTAGACGGTGGTCGGGTAGACCGTCGAGGCGAGGATCAGGAATCCGCCGATCTCGCTGACCGAGCGGGCCCACGTCAGCAGGCCGCCCGCCGCGATCCCGCGGGCCGCGATCGGCAGGCTGACCGACCAGAAGACCCGCGACGGCGGGGCCCCCAACGACCGCGCCGCCTCGACGAGGCGGGGGTCGACGGAGCGGAAGGCGAGCTGGCTCGCGAGCACCGTGTACGGGGCGCTCACGTAGACCATCACGAGGACGACCCCCCAGATCGTCTCGAGGATAGTGAACCCGAGCCGGGCCGCGATCCGGGAGAACGCGGTCCCGGGTTCGAACATCAGGAACAGCGCGATCCCGGCGATCAGGTGAGGGACGACGACCGGTAGCGCCACCGCCGACTCGACGACCGCGCGGCCGGGGAACGTCCGGCGCGCCAGGACGTATCCGAGCGGGACGCCGAGGAGGAGCGAGATCCCGAGCGCCAGCCCCGAGGCGTACAGGGTGAAGGCGATCGAGGCGCGGGCCGCCGGGTCCGACGCCGCCCTCGCGATCGCGGAGGGCGGGACATACGTCACCAGGGCGACGAGCGGGAGAAGGAGCAGGGTCAGCAGGGAGGCCGAGAGGAGCGCGGCGAGAACGGTCCCCCCGCTCCAGTTCCGCATCGGCCTTCCCTGTTCGGAGGTCGACGTCCCAATCTACCTATGAGAGGAGCCCAGCGGGGAACGGCTGGGTGTCGGCGATCACCTGCGAGGGGACGGGGCCGGTCGATTGCAGCCAGCCGGGAGTGAGCGGGGTGAATCCGGCGGCGACGAGCAATCGCCCGCCCTCCGGGGCCAGCAGCAGATCGACGAACTGGTTCCCGAGCTCCGGGTTGGGTGCCCCGGTCGGGACGGTGACCGAGAAGATCACGGGGGCGCCGGTGACCTTCTGAAGGCTGCCGGAGGCGGTGAGGATCGACGTCGACGCCTGGGCGTAGGCGGTGATGGAGGTGGCGTCGGTCGCTCCCAAGCTGACCGATGGGCTGAGCGGCACGTACGCGAGATGGTGCGAGACGGCGTACGACTGGTAGATGATGAACGCCTGGACCACGTGGGTCGATAGGAGGAGCGACGCCTGGGTCTCCGGCTCGAGCTTGGCGGTCGTCGGGTTCGGGACCGCGTAGCTTCCGACCGGCGTCGTGAAGAAGTGGCCGTACACCGAGGAGAGCGACCCGTTCACGGCCATTCCCTCGAGCTGGAGGGTGAAGATCTCGTTGTAGCCGTTCGGATCGGTCGAGGCGTTCGCGACCCCCATGACCACTCCGGGCTGCTCGATCTTCTGCGCCCAGTTCGTCGTGTTGATCCCGGCGAGGGCCGAGGCGCTGGCGTCGTAGGCGAGGGCCTCGGGGGTGGTGGCGAATCCGACCTCCCAGCCCGCGAGGCTGGGCTCGAGGATGGAGGGGATCAGGTGGTAGTCGGCAGCGGCCGCGACGTCGTACGACTGGTGGAGCTGGGCGATGGCGTTGAGGGCGAGGATGCTCCCTTCGTACTGCTGCGAGGCGCTCGGGACCTGCACGCCGGGCGAGTTGTTCCCGAGGGCGTCGGCGATCTGCGGGAACACCGTCCCGAGGGTCCCGGCGGCGGTGACCGACAGCGTCTCGGGGGAGGCGGCCTGGGGCGAGCTGGTCGTGGGCGCCCGAAGCTCATAACCGGCGAGCGCGCCGACCGCGAGGAAGACGGCGGCGACGACGATAACGACCCAAGTTCTGCTGGCGGCTGCCGGAGCGCTCATCGATGTGTCAATTTGACCTATCGGATAAGTCTTGCCGGGGGCTCACAACGGTCCACGGCGCGACGCCGGAGCGTATCGCCACCAGGCCCATCCTTCGACCTCCGCGCGCTCGATGGGGCCGAACTGCCGGCTGTCCCGCCCCGGGTTCCCCGCCTCCGAAACGACCAGCAGTTGGGACTCGGAGAGGTCGACCACCTCCAGGCCGCCGCTCGTCGTCGGTCCCTCGCGCCCCGGGTCGATCTTCACCGCCCCTTCCCGGCCAAGTTCGAACCGGCCCGGCCCGACGGCGGCCAGCTTCTTGATCAGTCGGCGACCCGGGTCGGCGGGGTCGCGAAGGACGACGATCGCCCCGACGAGGAGGGTTCGCCCACCGGGCGTCGTCGCTTCGACGTACAGGCGATCCCCCGGTTCGAGCCGGGGGGACATGCTCCGGTCCACGACCTCGACCCGGAAGCTTCGGATCCGCCGACGCAGCCCGGGACGCCCGCCGGTCACGGGGCTCCCCGTCACCGTTAAGGGACCCCCCGGGGATGGCGTCGCATGTCCTCCGCTCGATGGTGGTTCGGTCCCGCGAACCCGGTCGTCGCCATGCTCCGACCTCCCGTCCGCGTCTACGCGCACTGCGACATACCGTGCGGGATTTATGACCCGCACGAGGCGCAGATCGCCGCCCTCACGACGGTCCGGATGATGCAGCTGATCGCCGAGCTTCCGAAGCCGAGCCCGGCCTCCAAGCCCGAGGAGGTCGATGCCTACTCGAGCAAGCTCTCCCGGTACACCGCCGTCAAGGAGACGTCGGCCGAGCGGGTCAAGACCGAGCTGCGGATCCTCTGGGGCGACTACTTCACGCCGGACCACGCCAAGACCCACCCGACGCTCCACGAGAGCTTCTGGAAGGCGATGAAACAGGCGTCGAAGGTCCGGCAGGGCACGAACCTCGCTGACGCCAACGAACTGCTGGGCGAGGTCCAACAGATCGCCGAGATCTTCTGGAAGACGAAAGGCGCGGCCACCCGTCGGATGCCGTCGATGCAGAAGGCCGGTGGAGAGCTCGTCTACCCCGCTCCCGCCTAGACCGGATCGGCCGCGCGGTCACCGGGGGCTCGCCGATGACCGAGACGCTCCCCCTCGACGGCCGATCCCTGTCGCTAGAGCAGTTCCTAGCGGTCGTCCGCGGGGGATGCGGCGTCGCCATCGCCCCCGAAGCCGGTCAGCGCGTCGCCGCGAGTCGCCGGGTCGTCGAGCGTGCCGTGGCCCAAGGACGGCCGGCGTACGGCATCACCACCGGGTTCGGGAGCCTGTCGGACCGCACGATCCCTCCGGCTCAGGCTCGGCAGCTCCAGTTGAGCCTCGTTCGGAGCCACGCTAGCGGAGCGGGGCCGGCCCTCCCTCTCGACGTCGTTCGGTCGCTGCTCCTCCTGCGGACCAACTCCCTCGCCCGGGGCCACTCGGGGGTCCGGACCGAGCTGCTCGACGCGTTGGTCGCGCTCCTGAACCATCACCTCACGCCGTTCGTCCCGGAACAGGGGTCGGTCGGGGCCTCCGGCGACCTCGCCCCCCTCGCCCACCTGGCCCTCGCCCTGATCGGCGAGGGGGCGTTCGTCGATCGGGACGGACATCGTCGGCCGGCCGGCGAGGTCCTTCAGGCCCAAGGGCTGCCCCCGATCGAGCTGCAGGAGAAGGAGGGGGTCTCCCTGATCAATGGGACCTCGCTCATGACCGCCTACCTCGCCCTCTCCGTCGCCGACACCCGGGCGCTGCTGGATGCGGCCCTCGTCGCCTCCGCGCTCTCGTTCGACGCACTGCTCGGGGGCCCCGAGGCGCTCGACGACCGCCTCGGGGAGCTGCGCAACCTGCCGGAGCAGCGGAAGGTCGCCCGTTCGTTGCGACAGCTCCTGGCCGGAAGCCAACTCTCCGCGCCTCGCAAGGAGTATCGCGGTCAGGACCCGTACACGCTCCGATGCCTCCCGCAGGTGTTCGCCGCCACCGAGCTTGCCCTCGGGTTCGCCGATCGGGTCGCCTCCCTCGAGCTGAACGCCGTGTCGGATAACCCGGTAATCTTCGAGGGGGACGAGTTCGTGAACGGCGGGAACTTCCACGGCGAGACCCTGGCGTTGGCCCTCGACACCTTGGCGATCGCGGTCCAACAAATCGCGGGGTTCTCCGAGCGGCGGATCGCCCGTCTCGTCAACCCGGCGCTCAACCGGGGCCTTCCGGCGTTCCTGGCGCCCCAGGCCGGCCTGAGCTCCGGATTCATGATCCCCCAGTACCTCGCCGCGGCCCTCGTCAACGAAGGCCAGTCGCTCGCCCACCCCGCGAGCGTCGCGAGCCTCCCGACGTCGGCGGACCAGGAGGACTTCGTCAGCATGGGGGCTTGGGCCGGTGCGAAGCTCCGTCGGCTCCTCTCGAACACCTCCCGGGTGGTCGGGATCGAGTGGATCGTCGCGGGGCAGGCGCTCGAGCTACGTCGACCGGCGTTCGGGGGGTCGGGGAGCGAGGCCGCCCTGAGGGTGCTGCGTTCGGCCGTCGCGCCGTGGGGCGAGGACCGGAGTCCCGCTCCCGATATCGAGGCCGCCGCCCAGGCGGTGGCCGATGGGAGCTGGGTGGCCCGGGTCCGGGCCCAAACCGCGTTCTAGCCCGTCGTGGGCCTATCGGGCGTTCCCCGGGGTCTGGGCGATCGCCACCGGGGCGGACGTTCTCGGCGATGGGGCCAGGGGGGCCGGAACGGTCGGGCTGACCGGGAACGCGATCTTGTGGCCGCAGGCGGGACAGGCGTACTGACCGACGCCCCGGTGCTGAAGATTCGTCCGGCACTTGGGGCATTGGATCGGTTGCGCGGTGACCCACGCGGCGAACAGCTCCTGGGTCCGTCGGTCCCCGGCCGCATGGGGGGCCTCGGACGGGATGGCGGGTACCGGCGCGGGGGCCGAGGGGGCCGGCGCGGCGTGCCGTCCGGAGGAAAGGCGGCCACACTGCGGACAGTACAGGGTGGTCCCGGTGCCGGCGGAAGTCATCCCGACGTGACAGGTTGGGCACTGTGCGCTGGAGGCCCACGGCCGTCCGGTATCTCCGGCGAGGTGGGAGGCGCCCGGAGGAGCGACGGGCGACGCGCCCGGTTCGGGGGCCGGGACCGGGGCGGCCGGAGGAGCCGTGATCTGGACGAGGCCCCGGACCGGGTCGTAATGGAACCCGGGAAACTCCTCGGCGTAGAGGGTCCGGATGACCTTGGAGGTCCGGCGGGGCGACCACCCGAGAGCGGCCCCGAGCTTACCCAGGGTCGTGGGCCCGAGCGGCCGCAACGCGTGGATGAGCTGGTCGCGGTCGCGTCGGGAGGGCCCGAAGAGCGGCGCCATCGGGGTATCGAGCGGGTCTCGGTGCGGAAGAACCTATCGTCGGAGGGGAAAGGGAAGGCACCGGGGGACGGTTCCGGGTCTCGTGGACTGTGCCACCCGGATCCGATCCCACCGATGCCCGAGGCCAAGGTCCATAAGTTCTCTTGGGACTATATAGTTTGGGGGCCGTCTGGAACGTGAACTCCGACCCCCTCCGAGGGAGATCGCCCGCCCGTCTCGGGTCGGATGGCCCATCCGAGACCCCGAGACGCGGTCCAAGCGAAGTTTGATTATACGTCACCAGTAACTCAACTCTCGGCAACCGAGGGCGTACCTAGACCTTCGGTGCGGACCCCGCACGGGCCGTCTCGCGACGTTCCGGGCTCCCTCCGGGTGGGAGTCAGGGGGGGCCCCCCGCGCCGGAGAGCGGACGCTGGAGCGCGCAGCTTGACGAACGTCATGGTCGTGGGCGGGAGTGAGGAGACCCGAATGCTGCTTCGAGGATTGCTGCGACTCCACCGCCATCAGGTCCTGTTCGAGGGGGACCGCATCGACCTCCTCGGGAAGATCCCGCAGAACGCATCGGATTCCGTCCTGATCCTGGACGTGAACATCGGAGAGGAGCCGTGGGCCCGCGCCATCTCGCAGGCCCTGCGGGACCACCCCCGCCTTCGGATCGTGCTGCTGACGCCGAGCCGGGGAGGACGGCTCGAGGAGGATGCGAAGCGCCTCGGGATCCAATCCCTCCTGCGTCGGCCGTTCGCCGTCCACGAGCTGGTCGACGCGGTCGCCGGGCGGGCTGGCGCGGTCGGTCCTTCCGCCCCTCCCCCGTCGTGACCGGCCGCATCGGTTTATCGACCCCCGCCTTCGACCTTCGATGGACCGCGATGCGACGATTCGCGGCCTGACCAACGCCGTCCGAGGGCCGGTCCACGCCGCCCCCGAGGCGATCGAACGCTACTCCCGCGACGCGTCCCATCTGTCGTGCCGCCCGCTCGCGGCGGTGCAGCCGCTCGATCCCGACGATGTGGTCGCCCTGGTCGGCTGGGCCCGGCGGAGCCGAACGCCGCTCGTTCCCCGGGGCGCGGGGAGTTCGCTGGACGGAGAGTCGGTGCCGGTCCCGGGATCCGTGGTGGTCGACATGTCCGGGTGGAACGCGATCCTCGGGGTCGACCCGGAGGATCGTACGGCACGGGTCGGGCCCGGGCTCGTCAATCTGGAGCTCCACCGGGCGCTGCGCCCGTATGGCCTGTTCTTCCCACCCAACCCTGGCTCCTGGACCGTCTCGACCTTGGGAGGGAATGTTGCCACCAACGCTTCCGGCCCTCGCTCCTATCGGTACGGCCCCACCCGCGCTTGGGTTCGGGGGTTGGAACTGGTTCTCGGCACCGGCGAGCGACTCCGGTGCGGTCGACCGGTGCGGAAGCGCTCGGTAGGTCCCGAGCTGGCTGGTCTGTTCGTTGGCAGCGAGGGGACCTTGGGAATCTTCACCGAACTGACCCTGGGGCTCGCCCCCGCTCCGGAACGCCGGGTGGGACTGGTTCTCCGCCTGGCGGATCCCGGATCCGTGTCGGCGGCCGCCACGACCCTTCGAGCGGGCGGCGACCTCCGCCTTTCGTCCCTGGAGCTCCTCGACGCCCGATGCACCACCGAGCTGGCTCGCCTCTCCTCTGGCCGAATCGCCCCCGGAGCCCCCACGCTCCTGGTCGAGGTCGAGACGACGCAGGCGCAGGAGGGCGTCCTGCTAGAGCGTTTCCTGGAGGTCTCGCGCGGCCTGGGGCTGCGCGAGGAGCCGGGAGTCTACCCGGACGCCGACGAGCTGTGGACCCTGCGAGGTCGCAGTTCGGAGGCGCTGGACCGCGCGTTCGGTCCCCGGGTTCGCGAGGATGTGGCCGTGCCGGTCTCCCGCCTCTCCGAGCTGTTGGCCCTGGTCGAGCGGCTCGCCCGGGAGCGCGGGGTCGAGGCGTTCGTCTACGGTCATATCGGCGAAGCCAGCTTGCATCCGAACTTCGGGGCGGCACCGGGGAGCGCGCTCGGCGAGCAGCTGAGGCACGAGCTGCTCGACGGGGTGCTCGCCCTCGGGGGGACCATCAGCTCCGAGCACGGGATCGGGCTCGTCAAGCGTGCGTGGGTCGAAGCGGAGCTCGGGCCGGTCGCGACCTCGCTGCTTTCCGCCTGGAAGCGGGCGTGCGACCCGGACGGGATCCTGAACCCCGGGAAACTGTATCCGGTCGACTCCGGAGCCTCTCCGCCGCCCGTTCCGTCGCCTTCGGGACCGGAAGCCGGTCGAACTCCGACCAGGTGACCCAGCGCTGCCGGCCGGGTTCCCGCAAGCCCGGGGCCGGCCCCTTGACCTCGCCTTCGAACAGATGGAGATCGACCGTGAAGTGGCTGTACGACTGGGAGATCACGCCGGTCGGCGTCAGGGGTGGGGCGACCAACCCGGTCTCCTCTAGGAGCTCGCGACGCGCGGCGGACTCGGCTCCCTCTCCGGGTGCCCACTTTCCCCCGGGGAACTCCCACAATCCACCCAAGAGGCCCTCCGACGCCCGCCGCTGAACCAGCCAACGGTCGCCGCATCGGAGGGCCACGACGGAGGCGACCTGGTGGGGTCGGACGCTCTTCGCGCGTCGGAAGGGAAGCTCACCAGGGTCCGGGAGGTTCCGGAACGCCTGGCACCGGAACGCCAGCGGGCATTCGGGGCAATTCGGACGGCGGGGCCGGCAGACGGTCTCCCCGAGCTCCATGAGCGCTTCGTTGAACGCTCCCGGTCGACGGGGCGGAAGCTCCTGTTCGAGGAACCGGTGGAGACGTCGACGGACGCCCGGGGACCCAGTGGGACCGGCCTCAGCCGTCAGTCGGGCGGCGACGCGTAGCCCGTTGGCGTCGAGGGCGACGACCGGCTCGCCATCCGCCAGGCTCGCCACGGCGGCGGAGATGTACGGCCCGACCCCGGGAAGCTCCGCCCACTCGGCGGCGTTGGTGGGCCATTGGCCCCCCCGGTCCTCGACGATCGTCCTTGCGGCGTTCCGGAGGTTTCGGGCCCTGGCGTAGTAACCGGCGCCGGCCCACACCCGCAGCACCTCTTCCTCCGATGCCGACGCCAGCGCCCGCACCGTCGGGAACGCCGACAGGAACCGGTCGAAGTACGGGCGGGCCTGTTCGACGCGGGTCTGCTGGAGGAGCACCTCGGCGACCCAGATCCGGTACGGGTCCCGATCCCGACGCCATGGGAGGTCCCGACGGTGGGCCCGGAACCAGCGGAGCAGCGGGACGGCGATCGTCCCCCGCCGGAAAGCTCCCGAGGGCGGCGCCATCGTTTCCTGATGGAAGATAGGATTAAAGGGCCCGTGGAACTCGAACCGACCGGGAAGCTCCGATGGGTACGATTCCGACCCTCATCACCGTGACCGACGAGACGTTCGACCAGGAGGTCATCCGTTCCGCCTTGCCCGTCGTCGTCGACTTCTATGCCGACTGGTGCGCTCCGTGCCGCTCGGCCGAGCCGATCCTCGAGGGGCTCTCCGAGAGCCTCGCCGGCCGGGTCAAGTTCACCAAGGTGAACGTCGACGAGTCGGACGTCATCACCCGGTCCTTCGGGATCCACTCCATCCCCACGTATCTGTTCCTCGAGAAGGGCCGGGAACGGGGCCGGGAGATCGGGCCCGTGGGGACCAACGAATTCCACTCGATCCTGAAGCGGTACTTCGCGTTCGCCTAGGTCGTCGCGGGCCCTTGCGGGACGCGCCGCTAGTGCCGGAAGACCCGCCAGCCGGTGAAGTACATCGCGACGTTCCACTTTTCGGCCGCTCGGATGACCTCCGTATCCCGGACGCTGCCGCCGGGTTGGATGATGGCGGCGACTCCGGCGCGGCCGGCGACCTCCACCCCGTCGGCGAACGGGAAGAAGGCGTCCGAGGCGAGGACCGACCCCCGGGACCTTGGCCCGGCGACCTCGACGGCGAGTTCGACCGCCTTCACTCGGGTCGGTTGACCCGAGCCGATCCCCACGGTCGTTGACCGGCTCGCCAGTACGACGGCGTTCGACTTGGCGTGACGAACGACGCGCCACGCGAAGTCGAGCGACTCCGCCTCCTCGGGAGTGACGGTCCGGCTCGTGACGGGGCGGAAGTCGTTCGGGGCGAGTTGGCGGCGATCCGCCTCCTGGACCAGCAGGCGGCCGAGGGCCGTCCGAACCTCCCACCGGGGCGTCGACGCCGGGGGGACGGCCGCCCGGACGAGCTTGAGCTTCTCCCGCCCCTTCATCTCCTCGCGGGCCGCGTCGGCGACCTCGGGGGCGGCCAGCAGGTCGACGAACACGCCGTGGAGCGCGGCCGCCTCCCCTCCCGCGAGTGGCCGGTTGACCGCGATGGCGCACCCGTAACGCGCGACCGGGTCGGTGGCGATCGCCCGTTCCAGCGCCTCCCGGATCGTCGCGCCGCAAGAAACACCGCACGGGGTCGCGTGCTTGACGACCGCCGCGGCCGGCGCTTCGAATTCGCCGACGATGCCGAGCGCGGTGTCGAGATCGACGAGGTTGGTGTACGATAACCGCTCACCCTTCAGGAGTTCCAGATCGTACGGGAGGATCGGGGATCCGGCCGGCTCGGCGAGCCGGTAGACCTGCGCCGGCTGGTGGGGGTTCTCCCCATAGCGGAGCTCGAGGGTCTCGCGCCGGAACGAGATCGACTCGGGAAACCCGGGGGGGCCCGAGCCCCCCTCGAGGCCGCTCGCGATGCGGCGGTCGTACGCGGCGCACCGCGCGAACGTCCGTACCGCCATCTCGCGTCGGAGGGAGGCGGTGGTCGCGCCCTCATGGCGCCCCAACTCTCCGAGGAGGAGCGGGTACTCCGACGGGTCCGAGACGGCGGTCACGGACGGGTGGTTCTTCGCGGCGGCGCGGGCGAGGGTGACGCCGCCGATGTCGATGAACTCCTCCAGATCCAGGGCCCCCGGCCGCTCCTTGAGATGGCGGGCGAACGGGTAGAAGTTGACGACGACGAGATCGATGGGCAAGAGACCGAGGCGAGCGAGCTCCTTCTCGCCGTCCATCGTCCTCGGGGCGAGGATCCCCCCGAGCAGGGCCGGATGGAGCGTCTTGATGCGGCCTCCGAACCAGCTGCCGATCCCGGTCAGCTCCTCGGCCGGTCGCGCCGGGGACCCGGCCGCCAGGAGCGCCTCGCGGGTGTGGCCGGTGGCGATCAGCTCGATGTCGTGACCCCGCAGCGCGGGGCCGAGATCGGCGAGACCCGATTTGTCGTCGACGGAGATCAGCGCGCGCCGGACCCTAACGAGTCCGGCCCCGTCCGGCGGCACGCCTGTACCCCCAGTAGGCAGGGGGGCCGGAGCATAAGCGTGTCGAGACGGCCGCGATCAGACGATCGCAATCTTGGCGGTGATCTCGGTGAGCAGCAACTCCTGGAGGATCATCGGCGCGACCATCTCGACCAGGGTGCCGGGGGGCGGCGAGAGGCAGCTGTACGGCGCGGCGATCGCCTTGAACGGGACGCAGGTGGAACCAAGGGGGAACGCCTGCGGGAAGGAGGAGAAGTACGCCGACCAGGCCCCCGGGTAGAGGGTGGAGAGGTTCAGATAGAACGAGCCGCCCAGGTAGACGCTCCGCATCCCGGAGACCACGACGACCGAATTCGCCGCGATCACCTGGCTCGTGACGGCCGCCGTGGTCACCCCGCCTTCCGCCGTCAGGTTCCCGATCAGATTCACGAGGGTGACGTTCGCCCCCACCCCGCCGTTCGCGAAGAACGTGCTGATCCTCGGCGGGGAGATCATCACGGGCGTCCCGCCGAGCTGGGCGAGGATGACCGCGCCCTGATCGTAGACGACGTCGGCGGCCGGGGAGTAGCGATTCTGCAGGTGGACGTCGACGCCCCCCAAGAATTGCATGGTGTAACCGGTGCTCGAGGTCCGGGCGAAGGCGCACGGGACGAACCCCGTGTTGTTTCGCCAGGTGATCTGCTCCGTCGGTATCGCGCCGCCCGGATACGCGGTGACGTGGCCGGGGGTGACGTACCCCACGGAATTCCACCAGGTGACGTTCACGTTGATGTTGGACCCTCCGGAGCTGAACGTGCCGATCGTGTCGCTCGCCGAGAGGT
>Ga0210384_10003188_pt1 | contig 19212 bp, 12 predicted proteins | sample IncBWH2MmetaG_FD_160574 | JGI IMG/M metagenome (GOLD analysis project Ga0210384, IMG submission 160574) | Forest soil microbial communities from Barre Woods Harvard Forest LTER site, Petersham, Massachusetts, United States - Inc-BW-H-2-M | ecosystem: Environmental > Terrestrial > Soil >...
TTCCTTTGTTTTTTAAGCTATTTGTGCTTCTCGACCGCCTCCAGCCGTAAAGCAAAAGAGGCTGCAAGTGTGAACTTGCAGCCCCTTCAATCGAATCTAAAGGTGTTACAAGAGCAACAAACGCAATACCAGAGTAACACGGACAGGGCCTTGCGCCTAGTGAAATCTTTCCAGGTGTTCAGCGGACAGGGTTTGCGAGGTGCTCTTTTTCCGCGGATTCGAGGACAGGAGTGAGTGTGCCATTGTGGACGATGTACTCTCCATCGCGCCAACGAACGCGATTTCGTGCAAAGCTAGCCAGCAAGATGACTGTTGCCAGCGCGTCCCAGACAGGAATCAGCCAGAATTTTTTCAGGATCGAGGGTTGTTTGAGCCCCCAGAAAGCGATTACGGCCGTCATCAAAATACGCAGAAAGATATATGCGCCGAGATAGGCAGCGGCGACGCCGATGGTGGGATGTATGGCAATGGCGATGAGCGACCAGAGAAGTCCGAGCGTCAAAAGCAGCCCGACATGCCCCCAGGGGCGCATGTTTTTCTGCACCACGGCCCAGCGCATGCGCTTGGCCAGGAATCCGCGCATGCTTTCGAAATCAGCGACGGCGTGCACCGCGTATGGCAACAGCTCTACCTGGTAGCCCTTTTCGGCGATCAAGCGGCCGACGAGCATGTCGTCTGCCGGCTTATTTTCGATAGCAGCAAATAAGCCTGCCTCCGCAAGTGTTTCCTTGCGTGTGACGATCGTGGAGCCGAGTGCGAACTTTACGCCATCGAGAAGCCGCGCGACTGCGAGGCTGGCATAAAAATCGGATACCTGGCCGATAGTTTGCAAACTGTTGGCGAAGGATTTCTCGTCGGTCTGCAGGTAGAGACAAGTGACTGCGCCAACCTTTGGGTCGCGGAGCGGAGAAACGACGGCGCGAAGGTAGCCGGAGTCAACGCGAATGTCGCTGTCGCTGAACGCGAGGAAAGAATGCCGCGCTTCACTCGCAAGGCGGGAAAGTTTCGAAACTTTGTCGTTGGTGGCGTTGGGACTTGAGCCGATGAGCAGGCGAATGGTGCGATCGGGAAAATCGCGCGCTAATTTCTCGATGACGGGAATGTTGGGGTCGTCGGCGCTGCCAACACAAAAAAGCAATTCATACGCGGGATAATCCTGGCGGCAGAAGCTCGAGAAATTTTCATAGGCGCCGTCGTCGAGGCCGCGCACGGGCTTCAAAATGCTGATGGGCGGCGTGAAATCCTGATTGGGCTGGAGGGGCCGCGAAAAAAAGTTCAGGGAGCTGAAAATGGCGAGCAGGTAGTAAATGAGCGGGAATGTCGCAACGATCAGAATAAGGATGTAGAAAGGCTGCCAATCGGTCATCAAGAATTCCGGTTATTGGAATCGAATGATGGATTCATCCTGATGTGGCTCACCGGCCGCCAGTGGACGTCACCACGCGCAGGCGCCCGTCCAGTTCCGGGGCTCCGGCGCTCCAGCTCACGTTTGGTTGAATGGTTTCCATGCGGATGCGATTGCGCGCTTCCGAGATTTTCCTGAGCATGCTATCGATCAATTCGTCGGAAAGAAATCGCGGCTGCAGGCCGAGACTCAGTAAATTGTCGTGAACCACGTTGTAATAATGTTCTTCCATTTCGACGCGAGGATTCGGCAGGTGATCTACCTTGGCGGTGATGCCAAGTTTCTGGGCCTGCTCGCGGACCATCTCTGCAAGTTGCGCAATTGAAAAAATCTCGGTGAACTGATTGAAGACGCGGAATTCGCCAGGCTTGGCCGGATTGGTGAGCGCCAGCTCGACACAGCGCAGTGTATCGCGAATGTTCAGGAAGCCGCGTTTCTGCGCGCCCTTACCGTATATGGTTAGGGGAATTCCGGCGATCGCTTGCACACAGAAGCGATTCAGCGCGGTACCAAACACCGCATCGTAGTGGATACTTGTCTCCAGGCGCGGATCGAGTCTCGATTCCTCCGTCTCAATTCCGTAAACAACACCCTGATTCAAATCGGTGGAGGCGAGCTTCCAAATGCGGCAGGCGAACATGATGTTGTGGCTGTCATGAACTTTCGAGAGGTGATAGAACGACCCCGGCTGCTTGGGGAAGGGAATGCGATCCTTTCGTCCCTTGTGCTCGATTTCGAGAAAGCCTTCCTCAATGTCAATGTTCGGCGTGCCGTATTCACCGAGGGTTCCGAGTTTCACCAGGTGGCATTTCGGCGCGACGCGCTTCATGGCCCAGAGAACGTGCAGGGTGCCGACAACGTTGTTGACCTGCGAAAATACGGCGTGATCATGGTCCATCATGGAGTAGGGCGCGGAGGGCTGTTCGCCGTAATGGATAATGGCTTCAGGCTCGAAGGATTGCAGGGTTTCATGCACAAAGTCGTATTCGCGGAGGTCGCCGGTGAAAATAGCGAATTTCTTGCCGGTGAGTTCCTGCCAGGCGCGCGCTCGTTCGTCGAGCTTGTGAATCGGAATCAGCGGTTCGACGCCAAGTTCCGCCTCCCATTGGCGCTTGCCGTAATTGTCGAGCAATGCGACGTCGTGCCCGCGCTGGGAAAGGTACATCCCTGTGGGCCAGCCGAGGTACCCGTCGCCTCCCAAGATGAGGATGCGCATTCATTCCCCCCTGAATGATTGTCGCAGTAAAAGTGGAAAAAACAAAAATACAATATCCGGAGGCAAACGGAAACAGTTTTCCATGGGAGTGCGCGGCAAGTGAACTTCCCCTTTTGCTGAATTTTCAAATGTTCCGCGACATGCGCCTTCGTGATATCTATTTGCATCCATTTCTAGTCAACCCGGCAATCGTGGCCGCGTGGTGGAGGCGAGGAGGTTGCGCATGAATCGAGCGTCAAAAATCGGGTGGAGAGGTGCGACGGTTCTGGTTCCATTCTTGGTTGCATTATTGTGCGTGCCCAAATTCCAATCAGCGGCGAAATCGTTAGTGACCTATCGGAGTTCCAGCGCGCCCGATGCTCAAGTTGGGAAGTCGCCGCAGACGCTCAGCCCCGGAAGTCAAACTTCTCTGCGCAATATCATTCAGGCGGGTTATCTGGCGGAGTTGCGCTGGCCTGATTTCAGCGATTACCGGAATCATCTCGTAAAATTCTACGACTCCTACGGATATTCGCTGCCCTGGGTGAACGGGATGCAGGCAACTCCGCAGGCGAGGGAGATAATTGCGCTGCTGCAGGCAGCGGATCAGAAAGGACTTTCGGCGGAGGATTATGACGGCTCGCGTTGGAATGCGCGGCTGGGCAAGCTGAAGCCGGCGGCACAGCATCCCACGGAGGAGGATGCCGTGCGTTTTGACGCCGCGATGACGATTTGCGTGATGCGGTACATCTCTGACCTGCACATCGGCAAAGTAAATCCGCGCCACTTCGCTTTCGGATTCGAGGTGGACGCCAAGAAATATGATTTGCCGAGCTTTCTGAAGGAAAACGTTGTGGACGCCTCGAGAGTCGGAGAGGTGCTGGCCCAGGTCGAACCACCCCATGCGGGGTATCAACGCGCCATTCAGGCCCTTCAGACATATAGAGAGCTGGCACAAAAGGATGAATGGGAACAGCTTCCGGAAGTAAAGAAAACAATTGCGCCGGGGGATTCCTACACAGGCGTCCCGCGACTTATTCGTTTTTTGCGCCTGGTAGGCGACCTCCCGGCAAATGCGGACGTAAAGGCCGATGGGACGGTCTATCAAGGCGCGCTCGTGGATGCGGTTAAGAATTTCCAGCGGCGGCACGGGCGCGATGCGGATGGGCGGATCGGCGCACAGACGTTGGCAGACATGAATGTTCCACTGAGCCGGCGCGTGCGGCAGCTACAACTCACGCTTGAACGATGGCGCTGGCTTCCGCTTGGATACTTGTACCCGCCCATCATTGTGAATGTTCCGGAATTTCGCGTCCGCGCTTACGACGAACACTTGAAGGTCGCCCTGGCGATGAACGTAGTCGTGGGCAAGGCCTACAATCACAGCACTCCTCTGTTCATTGACAGCATGCAGTACTTGATCTTCCGCCCGTACTGGAATGTCCCCTATTCGATCGCAAAGGGTGAGCTGTTGCCAGGCATCGCGCGGGACCCGGATTACCTGACAAAGAAAGGCTTCGAAGTAGTGGACGCGCATGAAAATGTGGTCGGCACTGGAACCGTGTCGAGCGACATGCTGCAACAACTCCGCGCCGGAAAACTTCTCATTCGCCAGAAGCCGGGGCCGAAAAATTCGCTGGGCTTGGTGAAGTTTCTCTTCCCGAACAACTTTGACGTGTACATGCACGACACGCCTTCCACGGAATTGTTCGCCAAGTCGCGACGTGATTTTAGTCACGGCTGCATACGGCTGGAGAAGCCTGCGGAAATGGCCCTGTGGGTGTTGCGCGAGAATCCCGGTTGGGACATGGAGCGGATTCGCGCGGCAATGAATGCGGAGAAGTCGCAGCAGGTGAATTTAAAGCATCAGATTCCCGTGCTGATCGTCTATGGCACGGCGGTGGTGCCGGAGGATGAGCAGGTTCACTTCTATGATGATATTTACGGGCATGATGTGGCGCTTGATAAAGTTCTGGAGAAGGGCTACCCGTATCCCGGTTAGTCGCCGGTCAGGAGACTAGCCGGGCAGTCAAAGCACCACTGGCGGACGCGGCCAACGTCCACATGAATAAAATCGGAATGAGGGTAGTAACCAACGCCGCCGCGATGAAGATTGAGCGCGGCCCGTCGCAACTTGAGGGTATCAACTCCTGGAATCCGCAGATCAATCGCTTCCGCCTGGATGTGGAGACTGTTCTTGGCGACCCCCGAAGTGTGTGAGCGCAGGAACTCGTTGGTCCAGGGAGAGCGGTAGCCGCAGACAATATCAATTTGAGCGCCGGGGCGTCCCACCGAGGCGGTCAAATCTTCGAGCGTGTCGTAAAGCCGCGGATCAAAATGGCGAACATCTCCGGTGCGGAAATCACGGAGAAGGAAATCGAGTTTGGCGATGGCATCGGGAAGGTACGTATCGCCGCGGCGGTAAACGATATCGATTCGCTCGCCTGTGTGTGTGTGGAAGAGCCGGAGGCGGTGCTCCTGGGGTTGCTGCGTGGGCAGCGGGTTCGACTGCCCAGAAGCAGCTAGAGGGGCAAGCAGGAAAACCAGAGCACTCGCAATCCCACGCTTCCGAAGATTATTGCCGATCTGTCTGATTCCCCGCAACGCAGCTCCTATTAACCCGGCAGGGGACGCGCCATTTCGCGCGGAATGCCCGCTGGATATTGCAACCACATCTCCCCTATTTTCCCAAAGTCATTCCCAGCTGTCTAGTCGCGGATAACATCCAATTGCCGCGTGATTAACGGAGGGAGTATGATAAGACCCCCACGAGAGCGATGAGTCAGGCCCCGCTTGAGCAGCTCTCTCCGGAGGATTGCCATGAAAAATAAGCCCTTGATGATCGCTGCCGCGGTAGTGGTCCTGCTGGTGGTTGTGATTTTGGCGCTTCCATTTCTGATTGACGTAAACCAATTCAAGCCGAAGCTGCAATCGGATTTGAGTACCGCGCTGGGACGGAAGGTGGAGGTGGGCAATATTAAACTGGCAATTTTTTCGGGTGGCGTGGCGATTGATGACGTGGCCATTTCGGACGACCCTGCCTTCAGCCACGAGCTGTTTCTGAAAGCCAAGCAGCTCACCGTAGGCGTGAATCTGATTCCACTGATTTTTTCGAAAAAACTGGAGGTTCGATCCTTTGGCGTTGTGGATCCCGAAGTGTCTCTGTGGCGAAATGCCGCTGGAATCTGGAATTATTCGAGCCTTGGCGGGACCGCTGTGAAGGCTAAGTCGAAGACCGACACCTCGGCAAACACCAATCTGACTGTAGAGAAGCTGACGATTTCGAATGGGAAGATCACGGTCGGCACGGTCGGCTCGCATGCGAAGCCGCTGGTTTACCAGGATGTAAATGTGGAGGCCAGCGACCTCTCCACCACTTCGGATTTTCCATTTAAGTTCCGAGCGAAGGACCCGGCGAACGGCGCGGTAAAAGTGGATGGAAAGGCAGGCCCCATCGATCAGGCGGATGCTTCATTGACGCCGCTCAACGCAAAAATCGAAGTGGAACATCTGGATTTGGGGATATCCGGCGGACTTCTCGGCTCGGCATCCGGCCTGGGTGGCCTGCTGGATTTCAGCGGGACTCTCAACTCGGATGGTCACACGCTGAACTCCAAGGGCGCGGTGAAAACGAGCAAGCTGAAAATTGCGGCTGGCGGCGGACCATCCCGGGTTCCAGTAAACATTGATTACGATACCGACTACGATCTGAAGCGACAAGCTGGAACGCTGAAGCAAGGTGACGTGCATGTCGGCAAAGCGCTGGCGCGGCTCACCGGCGCGTACAACACTTCCGGCCAGGAAGCGACTCTGCAGATGAAACTGAATGGCCAGGCTATGCCGGTTGATGACCTGGAAGGCGCGCTTCCCGCCGTGGGGGTTACGCTGCCAACCGGGGCGAAGCTGCAGGGCGGAACGCTTCAGGCCGAACTAACCATCAGCGGACCGGTAAATCGCCTGGTAATTGTAGGGCCCGTGAATCTGTCGAATGCAAAATTGGCCGGCTACAATCTGAAATCAAAATTGGGCGCGCTCGGTTCGTTTGCGGGACTGGGAGGGAGCGGGTCCGATACGGAAATTCAGACGCTGAGTACGAATCTGCGACAGGATCCGGAAGGAACCCATGCGCAGAACCTGGTTATCGTGGTGCCTTCGATCGGAACCATCACGGGCGATGGAAACGTCAGCGCGAGCGGTCAACTCAATTGCAAGATGGTCGCCAAGCTCTCAGGTGGTGGCGGGGCCATGGGCGCCGTGAGTCAATTCTCCAAATTGGGTGGATCGCAAGGCGGCGGTGGAATCCCATTTAAGATTGAGGGCACCACAGCCAACCCGATTTTTATCCCCGATGTGGCAGGAATGGCGGGCGGCTTCGCGAAAGGTCAGTTGGGAAACATCACCTCTGGCGCGAGCGGAACGCCTGCCGATCAGGCGACCGGAGCCCTCGGCGGATTATTTGGCAGCAAGAAAAAGAAGCCCTAGTGCTCCTGCAGCCCAATCATGCAGGCGGCTTGTGCGACTGAGTGTGGTGAGCGGCAACTCGCCCGCCGTAGTCGAGTGTAAGCAAACGCGGGCTCGGGGCGCCTGCTCGTAATGTATCAGGATGGATTTTTCGCAGGTGCCGCTGGCTTAGAGCTTGCGGGCTTCGTACCTGCCGGCTGCTTGGCAATCACAAGATCTTTGATTTTGTTGTAAGTGGCCTGGGGAATAATTTTCTTCTGCACCAGCTCATTCTTCGCCCGGTATGGACGCCCATCGATTATTTTCTGCGAGTACGCTGACCCGATTCCCGGCAGCGCGTCGAGCTCCGCTTTTGTTGCCGTGTTCAAGTCGAGCGGCTTCGTGGCCGTTGCTACGGGAGCTTTGCTCTGAGCCGCAGGAGCGGATTTCGTGGCTGTCTGGCTGCGGGTGGTGGTTGTGATTCCGAGAAGGAGAGTGAAAATTGCGACGGCTGCGAGCATGGAGACAGCGTGCTTTCGATTCACGGGAATGCTCCTTGTGAGGCGCGGGTGCGAGCCTCGTGAAGTGCCCAAACAATATCACCGGCGTGCACCATTGGTCTAATCGAGTTTTGCGCCGTCAGAAACCTGCGCGATCTACAGGAAATCTCCTTTCGAGCCACGCGCGCGCTTCCTCGGGATGGAATTGGAACGGACCCAGCCCGCCGCGGTAAACGATTCTTCCGGACTCATCGAGAATGTACACGCGTTCCGGCCACCCGGCATAGACCGCGTCGGCAGTATTGGCCATGGAATCTACCCCGAGCGGAATTGGAAAATGAAATCTTTGGATAAAATCGTTGGCGATGGCCACGCGCTGTTCCAGGGATTTCGGCTGCGGATAGCACACGCCTTCATCGACATTTGATTTCATCTCCCATTCATCCAGCGGATGGGCCTCCCGGATGTAGACGGCCAGAAAATCGGCGCGGTCTTTGTAATCCTCGTATAGTTTGGCGAGGTAGCCCACCTCGCGGCGAAACGGCGGTCAAGTGTAGCTTCCGAAAATCAGAACCAGTGGGCGCGCGCCGATCCGATCACGGAGAGAGAATCTCGACTGCCCATCGAGCGCCACCAGCTCGATATTGGGTGCGGAATTGCCGACGCGCAGATCGCCGCGGTGCCAGTGCGGCAACGCATAGCGCAAAAATCCATACACGTCGCGCGGCCCGCCCATCATGTTACTGAGCGCTCCGTAGGTGATCGCGAGAAGCGCGACCAAAACAATGAGCGCCCACCGCCCCCTGCGGAGACGCGGCCAGTTCAGCATTGCAGCACGATAGCCCGCGAAAGTGCGCGAGTCAATTCCGTGGCTATTGTACGTTCACAGAAAATTGTACGGTATGCGTGGTCGCGCCAAGGGTAAACGTTACCGAGGCGTTCGGGTCCAAGCCAACAGGAGTACCCGGATTTCCTCCTCCTCCTCCTCCCCCGCCCCCACCGCCGCCCCCGCCCCCACCGCCGCCACAGGACGACAAGGTAATGAGCGCCGCAAACGCGAGGATGACGCAGGCGAATCGTAGATGATGCGCTCTGCGCAGAAGGTCTAGCATCGCGAGCAGAAGCATCGTCCCGATAGCGATTAGAGCCGCGGTGCGACCGGCAGCCGGGAGATTGTGAATGCCTGTGCTGGCGTTCGAGGGGCCCATCGTCATCACCGATAGCGTTGTTGTTGCCGTCGTTATGGTTGAACTCAGTGTGACGGAGGATGGCGAAACGCTACAACTGCTCCCGGAAGGAAGATTTGAGCACTGCGGGACCAAATTGAACGTCCCAGTGAGTCCGTTCATCGCAGTGAATGTAATCATCGTGCTGCCGGATGCGCCTGGGTGGCTGACGTTTATAGTGGTCGGGATGAGGCCGATCGAAAAATCCGGTCCCGGAGTTACCGTCTCAGTAATCGACAGAGAGCCGGAGCCAGCGTAGTTTGCGTCACCGCTGTAGCTTGCCGTAATTTGGTCGGAACCCACCGGGAGCGAAGTGGTCGTGATCTGCGCCTTTCCGTTGTTCAATGCGACGGGGCTGCCGATGTTCAAGCCGTTTGATGCGAAGAGCACGGTCCCAGTGGGTGCAGGTGCTCCGTTCTGTCCTGGTGTGACCGTCGCCGTTAGCGTGACACTCGACCCTTGCTGTGTAGTGCCTGTGGAAGAGGCTACGGTTATCGTCGCGGAGAAGAGCTCCATTACGACTACACCTGCAGATACCGAGCTTGCGTAATTTTGATCCCCGCTGTACTTAATTGTAAGCGTATGCATTCCTGGTGGCCCCGGAGCGCTGAAACCGATCGATTCCTGGCAGTTTGCTCCGTGGGTTAGCGAGCCGGGAAACCCGTAAAAAGTGCCCGACCCGATCAGCGGAGTAGCTCCATCGAAAATTATGAAGTTCCCTCCGGGGGCAGCGCCGCTGCTCTGCGATTTGGTCATGCCGTTGATGCCGGACTGGCTCCCAATAACGAGAGTCTGAACGGGAGGGTTGAAGATGGCTTGTGTGGTTGTGGAAGCAAGTGTCACATTGACAGAGTCATTGGCAAGGCTCGCGTTGTAACTCGAATCGCCGGCATAGTTAGCCGTTAAGCTATGAGACCCTCCGCTGAGCTGAATGTCTTGAAATTCGGTGTACCCTTCGGCGTTCACTGCGAATGTCCCAGGGCCCAGTGGTGAGCCGTTGTCTGAAATGTTTACTTCTCCCGTCGGGCACCCATATACCTGCGTTTTGGTGGAAGGACTAATGCAGGTCGCACCAGTGCTATTCGTTACGTCGGCGCGCAGAAGATACGGCGAGCCGTAGGTCAATGATGTCGCGTTCGTGTTGGTCACGCGGCCGGTGGTCGGGTCGAACGCAATGATGGCTAACGCTGTCTTGCTGTTCTCGGCTGCGACTTGCACGGCAATCGCCGGGTTCGAGTCACTCGGGCCGAAATTTGCATCCCCGGGGTACTGGGCCTTGACGGTGTAATTGCCTCCCGGGAGTGCGTTCGTCGCCCCGGAAACCACGCCGTTATTTAGTGCGAACCCTTGAATTCCCTCCTGGCCGCTGGGCCCGGTGTTAGCCATCAGCACGACATTGCCGGTCGGCTGTCCACCACCAGCCTGAGCAGCCGTCACGTCGATGGTGAAATTCACGGACTGCCCGTGGGTAATATTCACCGGGACCGGAGTGAGGCTCAGCGTCGTCGCGCTACCTTTACTAGGCGCGACCAAGTCCCACTTCGTCACCAGATTGTTTGCGTCAATGGAACCGAGTCCCGTGGCGAGGTCGTAGCCGGCAGTGGTGTTGTAGCCGGAGAGCACGCCGAAGCGGTCCCCCGCATGCGTGACTGTGCAATTGGGGCTCCCGCTGGCGCAGGGCATCGCAATCGTTCCGCCAGCCGGTACGTCATGAAACGCGCTAGGCTGTTGTGAGGCCAGCTTGTACAGAACGTAATTGGCATTCCCCTGGCGAGCGCCAGTCTTCTGATTCACAAGTGCCATGATGGCGGAGAACGCAGGCGCAGAGGCGGAAGTCCCACCGATCTCCAAGAAAGAGGTGCCTATGTTCGTTGGGTCGCAAGAACTGAAGCCGGGCGGGAAAAAATCGACCTGGCAAATTATGTAAAAGCTTCCCGAAGGAGACCCAATGGCCGCGAAGAGTGACGCATCCGGAACGTCGCGGGCCTGGTCGTTCGGAACACCCGTGCCTACTTGCCAGGACGGTTTGCTATAGCCGCCCGTACAGCTTGAGACGTGCTGCCCATCAGAAGTGATGCAGTTGCTCTTGCCACCGGATCCGCCGACGGCTTGGACAAAGTCAACCAACCGTGGGTTATTGCAGTTTGTCTCGGCGTTCGGACTGAAACCCAAGAGAGTCCCAAAGACTCCATTCGTACAGGTATCGTTCCAAGTGGTTTCGGGGATGTACGACTTCGCCGATGCAGTCGCGAGAGCGCTGGGATTATTGGCAGGAGGCACATTGTTAGGATTCCAAAATGTCGAAGCATTTGTCAGGTCGTTAAAATCAGTACCACCGATGGCCACGTTGTACGGAGTGCTGGAGAATCCACTCACAGTTAACCCAAAAACTGCGGGTGCCGGTGGCAAGCCGTCACCACGATCGCACACGGCTGCGCCACTATCGCCTGTAGCGACCGAGACCGTGATGCCTTGGGCAGCGGCCTGCTGCCAAAGTTGATTGAAAAACAGATTGCCCGTGGTTCCAAGGCCGAGTTCACAAATTCCGAAACTGACGTTCAACACCGGTGCAAGATTATTGTCGACAGCATAGACAGCGGCAAGATCGGCACCCAGACTGACTTCTGTCGACTGCGCTACCACCAGATCGATCGTCGCGTTGGGGGCAATCGCTCCCGCCCACTCGACGTCCAGGTCAGCCTCCGTCTCCGCGCCGTCCGTGGTACGTCCGGGGTCGGGTCCACTCACCGTGATTTTCAAATTTGCTGGCGTGGGAAGTCCGAAGAATTTGCGGAAACTGGTCACGTCATTCGGATCGATATTGCTCTCGGCAACGACAGCAATCGTCTGCCCGGTCCCATCTATTTTCGGAGATGCATTCCACAGCGGAAGCACATCGTAGATCGTGCCGAAGTCATACGGGCTCAAGGCATAACAAGCGGATGGCTGAACACCACAACCATTCTGCGGGAGCGTAAAAAGCGTCTCCTGGCCTGCCGGTGCTGTGACACGTACGGCCTTGCCAGTTTCCTGTGACCTCTTGAAAATGCCTCCAACCTGGTGCAGCGTCTTCCTCGGAAAATTGTGGAGAGTATCGACGCCCGCCACAGCGGATGCGAGCGCCGTCGGGATCTGCGGATCGGTGGAGTTGGCCCAATGGTCCCTGCCATCCACCGTGTACTTACGAATCGTCGTGTGAAACGCGTACTGCACGTTCGCGACTGTCCCCGAGAACTCAATCACCATACGTCCGTTGGCAATCTTATCCACCTGAAAGCCGTGCGACTGCAGCCAGCCGGTGACGGTCTGGATATCTTGATCAGAGGGGCCGAATTGCTGCCCGAATTCCTCGGGCGTGAGCCACCTGTTAAAGTTTGCGGAGGATTTGTCTTGCTGCTCATCCAGCAAGCTTGCGAGCGCGGCTTCCTGCTCCGAGCTCCGCTTCAGAACCAGCAGCATGCGTTCCATGGGCAAATTGAGCGGCGCCGCACCGCGATCGAATTCGGCGCGAGCGAGCGGATACGTGTTGCCCTTGAGCAGAGCGAGATTGTTTTCATCGATTGGCTGAGTAACTAGAGAGCGTTTAGGCGCGGTCTGTCCAGAAGTGAACACCGGCAGATGAAAAATGAATAGAAACAGAAGAACGCAAAGAATCCGGCTTGCGCAATGCCATCGGACACGCGTACGCATCATGGCTCGCACCCTGAGAAACCAAGTCTCAGTCCGCGCGGGAATGCAGACCGTCGTGCGCTGCTCTGGAAGATGAGCTATTTACCAAATCAGGAAGTAGCTCGAATTGCTTTCAGGAGCGGATTGTGCCGTTTCGTTCGGAGGGCGTCAAGTGAATTTTCAGTTAAGCCCACCGATACTTCGGGCAGGGGATTGGGTAGGTTCCAAGAAAGAGTGAGACCGAGAGGACATGTTGTGACAAATGGTCTGAGGTGTAGGTGGGGAAACGAGACCGGCTGCACCTGAGGTGCAGCCGCCTCATTCGATCAGGAAGAGCAGGAATAAACCCATGGTCCAGTCATGCCTCACCAATTCTCCACGAGGTTGAATGCGTTTACGGTGCCAAGGCCAGTCGCTCGGTCAAAACCGACTCCAGCGTTGAAGCCCGGAAGCACGCCAATATTTGACCCGCCCCCGCCCCCCGTCTTGGGCCCACCGCCACTGCCGCATGCGGCGGAGGTTAAAAGCAACGCGAAGGCCAGTAGCGCGTACACCACTCTCCAGTTGCGCTGCTGAATTCGCCGGCTCAGAAGCATCAGGCTGAGGCAGAAAAAGCAGGCAAGAGCGAACATGCCAACTATTCTTCGGAAACCATTTATGGTTGGCTGTCTGATTACCTGTGTGGTAACCGCCTGGCCGCAGCCAGGGACGGCGGTGGGCTTCAACAAACACGGCACCGAGTTGTTCCCGACGGTGATGTCATTAAAGATGCAAGAGGCGGCCGGGCTGCTCGAATTGCAATTGGCCGGCGTCTGCGCTGCGGCCAGCGTGTAGAGAGTGGGATTGATCAGGCCCAAGCCCGTGTTGGGACTGTTCTTTTGCAAAACCATTGCCATGATGCCCGCAAAGGCTTGGGTGGAGACTGAGGTCCCGCCGACAGCGGAGAAATTCTGGAACGGCGAGTTCAAATCGCACGCGGCATTGCCTGTATTTGTATCTTGCTGGCAAATTACATAAAAACTTCCCACCAAGCCGGCTCCGGCAAAAAGTGAAACATCGGGAACATCCCGCTTACCATCGGCGGGCACTCCCGTGCCGGTCTGCCAGGCTGGCTTGGAATAAAGTGTGCTGATGCCGCCTCCAGCCCCGACCGGGTCGATGAAGGAAGGGGAAACCGTAGTGTCGTTGCAGTTGGTAAGTATGACGGTGCTGAAGCCCGCAGCGCCATAAACAGAGTTCGTACAAGAGTCGTTCCATACATTCTCTGGAATATACCCCTTGGCAGTGAGTTGAGTTTGACCCGTGGCGCTTGTGGTGGGCGTGTTATTCCAAAATGTGCTCTGATTATTGAATTGGTTAAAGTCCGTGCCGCCGACGGCCGTGTTGAAGGGCGTGGAGGCAATTCCGCTCACGGCCGCCGCGGTGGTGGCCGGTTGCGGCGTTGTAATATTTGGATCAGGATTCTCACAGTCGGCAGAGCCGGCGTCGCCGGTAGAGACAAAAACAGAGATGCCCTGGGTGGCAGCCTGCTGCCAGAGTCCATTGAAAAATTGATTCCCTGAGGTACCCAGACTTGATTCGCAATTGCCGAAGCTTTCGCTGAGGATGTTGGCGACATGGTTTTGCACGATAAATTGGGCAGCGAGATCGACGCCATTGCTCGAATTGGTATTCGCGGCAATAACCAGATCAATGGTGGCGTTCTTGGCGACGGCGCCGGTCCACTGCGAATCAATATCCGCTTCAACTTCGTCACTATTTGGGCCGGGATCCGTACCGGCGAGCACTATGTGGGGATTGTTCACGGGCAGGCCGAAGAGGCTGCGAAAGTTGGACGCGTCCGCCATATTGATGTTGCTGTCGTTGGCGATCGCGATGGTCTGTCCCGTTCCATCAATTGCCGGGCTGGCGCTCCAAAGCTGCTGAACATGATAGATGGCCGCGAAATCAGCCGGCCCGACAGCAAAACAGGTATTGTTCAACCCGCAGGCTGAATTTATGTCGAAGGTAAACTCCGGATGCACGGGCCGCACTTCCCCAGTAGCTTTTGAACGTGAAAACTGGCCGAGGCTTCGCGACATGGGTTTTCTATGGAAATTGTGCAGCGTCAGCGGGCCCGCAACAACGGGCGAGAGAGCCGCGGGAATTTGTGGATCGCCGGCGTTCGCCCAGTGCTCCTCACCCTTGACGACGTACCGGTGAATCTCGGTGTGCAGAGCCTCACTAATCTGAGCGGCCTTACCGGAAAATTCAATCACGTTGCGGCCCTTGGCAACGGGACTGACTTGAAAGCCGTGCGATGAAAGCCAGGAGGAAATAGTCTGGATGTCCGAATCGCTGGGTCCGAATCTCTGCCCGAATTCTTCCGGCGTGAGCCAGTGATGATAATTGGGCGAAGACTTGTCCAATTGCTCCGCCGTCAGCCGGTCGAGTGCAGCCTGCTGCTCCGGGCTGCGCTTGAGGACCAGCATCATGCGCTCCATCGGAAGATCCGGCGGCGCCACGCCCTGATCGAATTCCGCGCGAGCAAGGGGATGTGTGTTGCCCTGAAGCCGTATGAGCCTGGCCTCGTCCACTGCATTGGTGATGCGCGACAATGCGCCGCTGGTTTGTGCTGATGTCCAGGTGGAGAAAATCAGGACGACTGCGGCGAAGAACAAAACACAGAAGGAAATCACGCGATTGCTTCTCATAGCTCCCCTTTGGTACTCGCGTTCAACACTTGCAGATTGTGCGAGCCGGTCTGTAGGCCACCAATCTTACATTTCGCGCGGCGGTGTATGGAGAGATCGTATGGAGGATGTTCTCTGTCAGGAACTAGGCGTCCGCGCGGCCTGGTTTCCAAGGTAACCCCTCAGTTTCTTGTTAAAACTTCCGACTAAGATGCGGAAGACGGATAGATGGCTGCCTGTTAAGTCCCTAAAGACAACTTGTGGTAGATTATGCCCCGTCTGATAGGCGGTGATGTTCCTGGTGTGCGTCCGCCTGCTATCCAGCCATCGGGAGGGGGTGCGATGACCTGCCCGCAATGTAATCATGCAGTGCCTGCAAAATCGCTGTGGACGCGCGCGGGATTCTCAACTGTGGTTTGTCCGTACTGCCATGCGAGCTTGTGTCCTACGGCGCAGCGCGCGATTCTGCTTTTTGTGATTTCGTTTGGAATGGGAGATGCGGTGCTGGTTCTCCTGCGGCGCAATGGAGCAGAACTTTGGCTCGCGTTTGCCGGATTTTTCGTGGTGTTCGTGGCCGTATTCGCCGTATTTGCCCCGCTGGTCTTGCGCCTGCGCCTCAAGGGATCTGGCGGCGAACCGCATCTTACCGGCCACAAAATCTGATCTGCCCGGCCGCTGTTTCGCGGCCGGATGGGAATACTCGAAATTTGCTGCGCCCTGGGGTCCTGCCGAATCCTGCCAACTGAAGTTTCTTTGTATTCGATCAGAGCATTTGGCGCAGGACGTACGGCAAGATTCCCCCATTCTGGTAATAGGCGACTTCGAACGGCGTGTCCACGCGCGCGATGGCGGTGAAGTGTTTTTCTTTTCCGGCGGCGTCGCGCGCGCGGACTTTCATTTTCTTGCGCGGCTCGAAATTCTGCGCTAATCCGTCCACGTCGAAAATTTCCAGGCCGGTGAGCCCGAGCGTCTTCGGATTTTCACCGGGCAGGAATTCCAGCGGCAATACTCCCATTCCGACCAGGTTTGAGCGGTGGATGCGCTCAAAACTTTCCGCCAGGACGGCGTGTGCGCCCAGAAGGATTGTTCCCTTGGCGGCCCAGTCGCGTGAGGAGCCCGAGCCGTATTCTTTTCCTGCGATCACGATCAATGGCACCCGTTCCTGTTTATATTTCATGGCCGCATCGTAGATGGACATTTTCTCGCCGCTGGGCTGGTGAATGGTCCAGCCGCCTTCGGTGCCGGGAGCGAGGAGATTCCGCAGGCGAATGTTGGCAAAAGTTCCGCGCATCATCACTTCGTGGTTTCCGCGGCGGGCGCCGTAGGAATTGAAATCCTTTGGCTGGACACCGTGCGCGATCAAATATTTTCCAGCCGGCGAATCGGAGGGAATTGATCCGGCCGGAGAAATATGGTCGGTGGTGACGCTATCGCCAAGGACAGCGAGCGCGCGCATGTGATGCAGGTCAGTCAGAGCACCGGGCTTCAACTCCATGCCTTCAAAGTATGGCGGATGTTTGATGTAAGTTGATTTCGAGTCCCAGGCGTACAAATCGCCTCCGGGAATCGGAAGAGCGCGCCAGTGCTCGTCGCCGGTGAAGACATCCGCGTATTCTTTGCGGAACATATCGCTCGAAACAGAATCGCGCATGGCGGTTTCCACTTCCTGCGGCGTGGGCCAGATGTCGCGCAGATAAACAGGCTTGCCGGATTTGTCGCTGCCCAGCGATTCGTTGACGATGTCGAAATCCATGCGGCCGGCGAGGGCGTAAGCGACCACGAGAGGCGGCGAGGCCAGATAATTCGCGCGGCACAACGGATTGATGCGTCCTTCAAAATTGCGATTCCCGCTGAGCACCGACACAGCCACGAGATTATTGTCCTTGATGGCTTTGCCGATGGCGTCGGGCAGCGGGCCGCTGTTGCCGATGCAAGTTGTGCAGCCGTACCCGACCAGGTGGAAGCGGAGAGATTCGAGGTAGGGCCACAGGCCGGCTTTGGCGATGTAGTCGGTGACCACTTTTGAGCCCGGGGCGAAACTGGTTTTCACCCAGGGTTTTGAGCTCAGGCCGCGCTCAACCGCTTTCTTCGCGAGCAAGCCTGCGCCGAGCATCAGCGAAGGATTCGAAGTGTTCGTGCAACTTGTGATCGCGGCAATCACCACGGAACCATCGCTCAGTTCAAATTTGTCGCCGTTGTTTTGTACTGTCACGTGTTTCGGCGCCCCAGTGAGCGATTTCTCGAATGAGATTTTTGCCTGGGTGAGCGGCACGCTGTCCTGGGGGCGCTTCGGCCCAGCCATGGTGGGAACAACTTTCGCTAGATCGAGTTCCACCTTGTCGGAGAAAACAGGATCAGGCGTTTGATCAGTGCGGAAGATTCCTTGCTCCTTGGTGTAGGCCTCGACCAGGCGAACGCGATCTTCATGGCGGGCGGTGAAGCGGAGATAGGCCAGCGACTCCGCGTCAACAGGGAAGAAACCCATGGTTGCGCCGTACTCGGGGGCCATGTTGGCAATGGTGGCGCGGTCAGGAAGCGTGAGGCTCGAGAGACCCGTGCCGTAGAACTCGACAAATTTTCCGACCACACCTTTCCTGCGCAGAATTTCTGTGACGGTCAGTACCAGATCCGTAGCGGTAGCACCCTCGGGCAAACGGCCGTGGAGCTTGAAACCCACAACTGCCGGGATGAGCATCGAGAGCGGCTGGCCAAGCATGGCAGCCTCTGCTTCGATACCGCCGACGCCCCAGCCAAAAACGCCGAGGCCGTTGACCATTGTGGTATGCGAATCCGTGCCGACCAGCGTGTCTGGGAATGCGAGCCATGAATCGCCCTGCTTTTCGCTGAACACTACGCGCGCGAGATATTCGAGATTTACCTGATGGCAGATTCCGGTGTCGGGCGGAACAACTTTAAAATTCTGAAAACCTTTTTGGCCCCAGCGAAGGAAAGCGTAGCGCTCGATATTGCGCTGCATTTCGAGGTCGGCATTGAACGCGAAGGCATTCGCGGCGCCATATTTATCCACTTGCACGGAATGATCGATCACCAATTCTGCCGGGAGCAGTGGATTGATTTTTTTTGGATCGCCGCCGAGATGGCGCATGGCGTCGCGCATGGCCGCCAGGTCCACCACGGCCGGGACGCCCGTGAAATCCTGAAGCAGGACGCGCGCCGGCATGAATGAAATTTCTTTTTCAGTGGCTCCTGCTGCGCTGGTGGGATCCCATCCGGCGAGGGCGCGAACATCGTCCGCAAAAACAAAACGGCCGTCTTCATGGCGAAGCAGATTTTCAAGCAAGACTTTGAGGGAGAAGGGAAGGCGGGAGACGTGGCCGATGCCGGCGCGTTCAAGGGAGTCGAGGCGAAAGATATCGAAAATATCCGTGCCAGCGCGCAAGGCGGATTTGGCGCCGAAAGAATTTTTTGACACGGGGCTCATGCGGGAATGAACACTCCTCTCTCTTGCGCTTCACATTCTAGCGTATTCGACGATGGTGTTGGCAGAGAAGAGTTTGCGGGACCGAGGGAGCGAGGAAGGTGAAGGCGCAGACCGCTAGAAAGTTGGCTATTAGAAAATAGCATCTCCATTTGTTTTGAGGAAGATGGCGGGATTTCTAATTTTGCGGGTTGGCTATTAGGAATGGTGTGGCAAGGCCGGTGGAAGAGTTTCAGGTATGCGCGCCGGCCGTGGTTGATAACTTGCACGATACTAGTATATCACAGGTTAACATGCGAAAGCAAGTGATTAGTGAGGCTTCAACGAACCGGGATGGGTTAGAAGCAGACCGATCAAGGGCGAGTCCTGTGAGCAATGCCTTCAATGCCGGAGATTATAGCCGAAGGTTTCGGGTTTCTGCAGCGACGTGCAATAATTTCGAGTGCAGCACTATCCATGAACATTGTTCTGATATCGACATACGAGCTGGGGCGGCAGCCATTTGGACTTGCGTCGCCGGCGGCATGGCTGCGCGCAGAGGGCGCGCAGGTGACTTGCCTGGATCTTTCGCGCGAGATGCTGCGAGAGGACGAGGTCCGCGCGGCTGATTTGATTGCGTTCTATGTGCCCATGCATACGGCTACGCGGCTGGCGGTGGCGCTGCTG
>Ga0210384_10003190_pt1 | contig 19211 bp, 19 predicted proteins | sample IncBWH2MmetaG_FD_160574 | JGI IMG/M metagenome (GOLD analysis project Ga0210384, IMG submission 160574) | Forest soil microbial communities from Barre Woods Harvard Forest LTER site, Petersham, Massachusetts, United States - Inc-BW-H-2-M | ecosystem: Environmental > Terrestrial > Soil >...
TCAGTTTCCGTGGCGATTACGGATAGTACTCCAGGCGCATCCATCTTCTACACCACGAACGGCAGCACACCTACCACGTCCTCCAGGAAATACACCGGACCCATCAACGTTACCGCGAGCGAAACGATCAACGCTATTGCGAGCGCTTCCGGATATTTGCCCAGCGCAGTTGCGTCCGAGACTTATAACCTGCAATCCCAGCCCGGGGGTGGTGGTTCATCGACGATCAGCTTCGGCAGCGGTTTCGGCTCAGCACAGGGTTCTCTGACGTTTAATGGAAGCGCTGCGTTAAGTAACAGCCTTCTGCAATTAACAAATGGCGGTTTAAATCAAGCCGGGAGTGCATGGTTTAATACCCCTGTAAACATCAATCAATTCACAAATGATTTTGCCTTTCAATTTGTGAATCCCAGCGCCGATGGCATTACCTTCACGATTCAAGATACTGGTTTAAGCGCGCTAGGTATGAAGGGAGGTAGCTTAGGTTACGCCGGCATCGCCAACAGCGTGGCTGTGAAGTTCGATTTGTACAATAACAGTGGAGAGGGTGTTGATTCGATTGGCCTATACCAAAACGGCGCGCTGCCGACCATCCCAGCTAGCGACCTCTCCAGTTCAGGCATTGATTTGCACAGCGGCGATGTGTTCTCCGTGCATATGACCTATGACGGCGCCACCCTGGCGATGTCCATCACCGACGGGACGACCGGCGCGGTGTACAATACCAGTTGGTCGATTAACATTCCGCAGGTCATCGGCAGTAACAGCGCTTTCGTGGGATTCACCGCCGGCACTGGCGGGTTAACAGCCACCCAAAACATTCAGACTTGGAGCTTCCTCAGCGGTACACAGCAGCAGCCGACGGCTACTGCTCCGACCTTCTCGCCTGCTCCCGGCAGCTATACTTCAGCGCAGTCGGTAACCCTCTCGACGCCGACCCCTGGCGCCTCGATCCACTACACCACGGACGGTTCCACGCCCACGGTTTCGTCACCACTTTATTCGAAAGCGATGGGGGTAAGTGCCACTGAGACTATTAAGACCCTCACAGTAGCCAGCGGGTTCTCGAATAGTTCCATCTCCACTGGCACTTATACCATTAGCTCTGCCAGCTCTGGTGGAGCCGGTGGGGTGAATTTCGGATCTGGCTTTACCGCGGGAGCGATGACACTCAATGGCAGTGCTGCATTGAACGGAACGAGGCTGCGACTGACCGACGGCGGTGGAAACGAAGCCGCGTCAGCGTGGTATAACTCGCCGGTAAACATTCAACAATTCACCACTAATTTTAGTTTTCAGTTGGCCTCCGGGAGCAATCCAACGGCAGATGGATTTACGTTCGCGATTCAAGGCAACAACACCGCTGCTTTAGGTCCTCCTGGCGGTTCCCTGGGATACGGCAACGGTCAGGGCGGTGCACTGTCCCAAAACAGTGTAGCGATCAAGTTCGACCTTTATGACAATGGCGGCGAGGGGGTGAATTCGACTGGTTTGTACACCAATGGCGCAGCTCCCGCCATGCCATCGGTCAATCTGACCGGAAGCGGCATCGATCTACACAGTGGAGATGTCATGAACGTTCAGATCAACTATGACGGAACGAATCTGACCATAACCATAACCGACCCGACTGCAAATGCCACGTTTACATACGCTTGGCCGGTGAATATCTCGTCAGTGGTCGGCACAAATACCGCTTTTGCTGGGTTTACGGCAGGAAGCGGCGCTTTGACCGCGATTCAAGACATTATCAATTGGACGTTCACGCCTGGGACGACTCCTGTAACGCCACCGAGCGGGGGTGGTGGCGCCAGTGGCGGGGGTGGTGGCGCTAGTGGCGGGGGTGGCGGCACGAGCACGATAAATTTTGCCTCCGGTTTCTCTGCCAGCGGAATGCAATTCAATGGGAATGCCGTGTTAGTCGGCAACCGTCTTCAGCTGAGCGATACTTCTAGGAACTTTGAAGCCAGCAGCGCATTCTGGAATCAACAGGTTAATGTTCAGACGTTCACGAGCGATTTCACTTTTCAAATAACAAATCCTGGTGCGGACGGCATTACCTTCACGATTCAAGGAAGAACGCCAACGGCTCTAGGTGTCGTCGGCGGCAGCTTGGGTTATGCAGGTATACCGAACAGCCTCGCTGTAAAATTTGATATTTACAACAACGCGGGGGAAGGAACTAATTCGACAGGTCTCTATCTTAATGGAGCCGTCCCTACGGTCCCGGCGACCGACATAGGTGGTGGGGTCAACCTTCTGTCTGGGGACGTCATGGGCGTACATATGAGTTATGACGGCGCCAAGTTGGCGGTGACTATAGTGGATACCTCGAATCCATCCCAGACTTTCACCACGAACTGGACCGTCAACATTCCAGGCACAGTGGGCTCGACCGCTTACGTGGGCTTCACCGGCGCTACTGGAGGCCTGGTATCCACGGAACAAATATTGACGTGGTCTTATAACAGCGGTAATGCTCCGTTGGTCGTTCAAACAACGAGTCTGGTAGCTACCGCAACGACGTCCGGGCCAGCTATTCAAGTATTCAGCTACCACAACTTCCCCGACGGCTTAGGCACTATGTTGTCCTCCAGTAATATTGGGGACAACGTGACCTTTCCGGTCAACGTTCCTGCTGCCGGGACGTACGACGTGAAGATTTCTTATAAGAAGTACCGACCCCGGGCTATTATGCAAACCGTTATCAACGGTACAAACCTCGGGCCTCCAATTGACCAATTCGTCCCTACTGACGATGCATATGCCATAACGGATTTGGGAGCTATTAATTTTCCGAGCGCGGGAAATTATCCATTCACATTCACCGTGGTGGGGAAGAATCCTGCCAGTACGGGTTACAGCCTGACGTTCGACACCATTACCCTGACGCCCCAGTAGCTGCGGCTCTCGGGGCACGTGGGCAAAAGAGAACGGCTAGCATCAGTTATGACATTTTTTGATCGTGAATAGAGGCCCGTCTTAACCCGGAGGCCAACGCATACTTCTGCCTCCCAATAGATGAAGGTGCAGATGAAGCACAGATTGGCCGGCATTGCGGCCGGTGTTAATCACGGTGCGAAAACCTTCCGTCAGTTTCCTTTCCCGAGCTAGCTTTGTGGCTACGGTCTGCAGGTGTCCGAGCATCAACTCATCCTCATTCGTAGCGTTTTCCAGAGAAACGATATGCTTACGCGGGCATATCAGCAGATGCGTCGGCGCTTGCGGACCAATATCTTCAAAAGCAAAAACATCGGGATCTTCGTACACGATTTTCGCGGGGATTTGTTTCGCTGCGATTTTGCAGAAAAGACAGTCGGCGCTCATTAATTTTCACCTGCCTCCGAAAAACTATCGTCGAGCCGAATTACCATGGGACTAACTCCCTCACTCGAGCGCAACCGCTCGCCGAATTCTTTCGCGGCTTCTTCGCCGGATACCTTGCCCACGTGAACTCGATAAAAAGTGCCGTTGGTCGTGTCGTAGCGTTTAACAAAAGTGGGAGAGTATGCCGCACTCAAGCGCTCACGTAATCGCTCGGCGTTGGCACGCTCGCGAAACGATCCGATCTGTATGGTAAAGAATCCCGCCTCGGGATTTATCCCTGTCGATAAAACCTCCAGACGTACCGGGACCACTCCCGGCCCAATAGACTCAATCTCGCGTGCCGCCGCATAAGAGAGGTCGATGATGCGGTTATTCACGAACGGACCACGATCGGTGATGCGCACCACGGTAGATTTTCCATTTCTTTCGTTGGTGACCCGCACCATGGTTTCAAACGGCAGGGTACGATGAGCCGCTGTAAGTTTGTTCATGTCATAGATCTCGCCGTTTGACGCCTGCCGCCCGTGGAATGGCACGCCATACCATGACGCTTCGCCTTGTTCCGTGTAGCCGGCGGCCACTGGAATGGAGGTGTCCCTGCGGCGTTTTGCAGCGGCCCCCGAGCGTGGCGTGCCAGACGGGGTCGAGGTCTTGGCGGATTCTGACGTGGCTTCGGTTGTAGAGGAAGGTTCAGCCGGTGGTTGGCTGGCAGCTAGCGGTCGGTGCGAGGCGCATCCTGAGACCACGGTAAGAATGGCGACTGCCAAAGCCAGTAAAACTGCGAATTCGAGGGGGCCTATTTCTAGAGTGGGTTGCGCGGCAAGAAGTATTCGTGAATTGCATTGTTGGCCGAATTGTTGTCGTGGAGTCGCTGCGTTCACTGGCGGCCCATAGATGCGCTTCTCGTTCCAGTTTTGCTAAGAATGAGCGTCTTTCGCAGATCCCGTCTCACGACCCGCACTGCGCGCTTCCAGCTTTTTCGCAGCATCGGCCAATAATTCCGAAACCTCGCGAAGGAATCGTGCGGTGCGCTTCTCCGTGCCAGGAGCAACTTCTTCTTCCACGTATTTGCGCAAGCGCGCCAGCTCTTTGTCGAGCCGTTGTCCAATTTCCTCAAATTTGTCCATGTCCCGCCCTCTTTTACGTCAACGCGCCATCGCAAGTCAGACAAGTTCGTCGACTTCGGTATTATAGGAACGCGGTGTGTGGGTTCGCAAGGAGGAGAATTGGCGCTTCCCTATCAGTGGCAGATGCGCGTTGATCGCTGGCGAAATGCCATGAGTGGATTTTTTGGCGGGCGCAATGAACCGCCTCGGCCGAAAATTTGTCCCTCTTGCGGAACTTTAGTGGGCATCAACACGACGCGTTGCCATGAGTGTGGCACCAATCTTAATTTCTCGATGGCGGCCATAAATCGGCGCTTCTCAGGATTTTTCGGAGGGCGCGCGCCGATCACGACTGCGCTGCTGATCGCGAATATTCTAATCTTCGGGGTCAGCGTGGTTCTCACCTTGCAGGCTGGCCAAGGCGGCGGCTTGCGCATTCTGTTCGGCCTCGATGGAGAGGTCCTCTACCGGCTTGGCGCCTTGTGGGCACCGGCCATTGTGCATGGCGAACCCTACCGCCTGGTGACCGCAATGTTCCTTCACGGCGGTTTAATTCATATCGGGTTCAACATGATGGTGCTGATGGACATTGGGCCGGTAGTGGAAGAAGTGTATGGCTCGGCGCGCTTTTTGTTTCTTTACACCGCTTCGGGAATTGCTGGGTACGTTCTCAGCGCCTTTACTCCGTTTCGGCCGCACCCCGCGCTGGGCGTCGGCGCTAGCGGCGCGATACTGGGATTGATCGGGGTGATGATTGCCATCACCACGCGCCGGGGCGGATCGTCCATGCAAGCGCTGCGTTCGCGTCTGGTTTCCTGGGTGGTCTCTATCTTCGTCTTTGGTTTTCTGATGTCGGGGATCGATAATTGGGCGCACTTCGGGGGATTAGCGGCCGGTTTTGGGCTGGGCAAAATTTTTGCTGATCGTGAACCGATGAATCCGGCTGAATTGAAGCGGGCTCAAGCGCTCGGGTGGAGCGCGGCCATTGTTATGCTTGTCAGCTTCGCCTTCATGATCATGCACTTCCGTGATCCCATAAGATGAAGCTTTCTGGTCACGGTTAACCACAAAACACTGCACTTCGACTCGGCTGATTACCACGTTCCGAAATGCGTTACTCTCAGTATTATCGGCGCCTAAGCAGCGCGGCATTCGGGGCAAGCAAATTCGGACCATGGACCTGCATTCCATCATTGTCGTGAGCCTGCATTCTCCAAAGGAGAAGTTTTGGGGGGAATTGCTGGTCCTCAATCAGGCTGGCATTACTGTGCGGGGCATTGACCTCAACTCTTTCGACCACTTTATGCGCGCCATCAACGAGCCTGACGGCGAGCGCGTGGGATTCCCCACTATTTTCTTCCCTATGAATCGCGTGGAGCGTATTTCTCTGGACGAATCTACGGGTTCCATTCCCTCCATGGCGGAACTTTTCCAGCGCAAAATAGGCCGTTCACTTGGCGACTATCTCGCGCAATTTGCTTGAACTGCGCTATCCTCATCGGCAATGCAAGGCCCCATCTGGACAGTACCCAATCAAATCACCTTGTTGCGGCTGGGCTTCCTGCCGTTTTTTCTGATTCTCATTTCTTACGAACAGTACCGCTGGGCCCTTCTGGTTTTGGTTGCCGCGGGCCTTTCAGATGCTGTCGATGGATTACTGGCGCGCAAGTTGAATCAGCGTTCTCCGCTGGGCGCGTATCTGGATCCCATCGCGGATAAACTGCTGCTATCTTCTTCGTTTATCATTCTGGCGTTCAAACAAAAACTGGCGTGGTGGCTGACCATTATTGTGCTTAGCCGCGATGTGCTGATACTGATGGTTGCCGTGGTGATACTTCTCATTTCCGGCTACCGCCCGTTTCCGCCCAGCATTTATGGGAAGCTGACCACCGCTTTACAGATTCTTCTGGTGTTCATGGTCGTTTTGTCGGCGGCCTATCCACATCCTGTATTCACTGCAGTAAATCGTTTTCTGATTTATGCAGTGACGGTCATTACGGTGTTTTCGGCTTTTCATTATTCCTTCTCTACCTCGCGACGGCTTAGCTCTTCGTGAGGCCGTTGCACGGGCGGGAAATCATACCGGGAATCAAAAAGCCATTCTTTGCGGACCGCCGTGAGGGAGCAAGAGCTTTGGCTCAGTGAGCGACTGAACTTCTGCAACGGAAACTTCAGGCGCCAACTCTCGAAGCAGCAAGCCTTCCAGCGTCACGTCGATTAGTGCCAATTCCGTGACGATGTGATCCACCACTTCCACGCCGGTAAGAGGTAGCGTGCACTTTTTCAGAATTTTTGGGCGCTTGTCGCGCGTGGCGTGTTCCATGGCGATGAACACTCGCTTCGCGCCGGCCACCAGATCCATCGCGCCGCCCATGCCCTTCAACATCTTTCCAGGAATCGCCCAGTTCGCGAGCGTCCCTTTTTCATCGACCTGCAGCGCGCCCAAGACCGTAAGATCGACATGGCCTCCGCGAATCATCCCAAAGGAATCCGCGGATGAAAAATAACAAGTGCCCGGCAGTTCAGTGACGGTTTCCTTACCGGCATTGATTAAATCTGGATCGACCTGCGATTCCAAAGGATACGGGCCCACGCCCAGAATGCCGTTTTCGGATTGCAAAACCACTTCCATGCCTTGCGGCACATAGTTGGCCACTGCGGTTGGCATGCCGATGCCGAGATTTACATAGAAGCCGTCGCGCAGCTCCATCGCGATACGCCGCGCGATGCGCTCCCGTTTTTGTTCTTCGGTTAGAACCATGTACGCCTTTCACTTCTGCGGCTAGGCAAGTCTGAGCTATTCTTTTCTGATACAGCGCTTTTCAATGCGCTTTTCGTATGCAGTTCCCTGAAAAATGGCATTCACAAAAATTCCCGGCGTGTGAATGGAGTCTGGGTCCAGTTGACCAAGATCCACGAGTTGCTCCACTTCCGCGATGACGTAGTCTGCTGCCGTGGCCATGAGGGGATTAAAATTTCGTGCGGCCTTTCGGTAAACGAGGTTTCCCCAGCGGTCGCCTTTCCAGGCTTTCACAAATGCGAACTGGCCGCGCAATCCGCGTTCCATCACATATTGTCGCCCATCAAATTCACGCGTCTCTTTTCCCTCGGCAACCATGGTGCCCACTCCAGTAGGTGTAAAGAAGGCTGGCACCCCGGCCCCGCCAGCACGCAAGCGTTCCGCCAAGGTGCCTTGGGGATTCAGTTCCACTTCCAGTTCCCCGCTAAGCACCTGCTGTTCGAACAATTTATTCTCGCCGACATAGGTGGAGATCATTTTTTTGACTTGCCGGCTTTGCAGCAGAATCCCGATGCCAAAATCATCAATTCCCGCATTGTTGCTGACGATAGTGAGATTTTTTGTGCCTTTTCGGCTCACCGCCGCAATCAAGTTCTCTGGAATCCCGCACAAACCGAAGCCACCCATCAATATGGTTACACCATCGGTTAACTTTTCGATGGCCGCATCAGCCGAAGAAATCCGTTTGTCCATGAAAGGTCTCTCGAATAGCGCTTAGTTTAATGCAACCTATCTCGCTCATGACAGGATGAATACCCGAATTTTGTTGAAATTAGAAGCTGCGCAGCAGTTTGTACAGTTCGTTTGCGGCGTCAAAGTCAGCTTCCAGTTCGCGGGAAGCGAGCTTGTCGCGCAATTCGTCCAACCGACGAGCAAGCAAATCAAGTCCCGCCGAAAGAACTTCCTTGTTCGTCAACACAATGTCCCGCCAGATGCTGTAAGGACTGCCTGCAAGGCGCAGCGAATCGCGCAGCCCGGGGCCTGCAACCGCGATGGGCAAGCCATTTTCATCCAGATGATCGTAAAGGAAGGAAGCCAGCGCGACAGCTGCGAGTTGCGGGAGATGCGACGCGAGACCCACGGCGTAATCGTGCTGCTGCGCTCCGAGCCAAAGCGGCCGCGCGCCAATTTTGGCGATGATCCTCAGAAAAGCAGACACACGCGGATCTACTTTGAGCGCAACCGTCGGGGTGCGGTGCGCACTCGACGATGGATCTGGCTCCCCTCCCGGCGGCGATTCCCGCGCAACTTCGTCAACCGCAAGTGTGTCATCGACGTTGGACGAAGATTCACTGATGAGTGCGTAAGTGGCATCGCGAAACAAATTTGCGTCAGCATTCGCAATTCCAGACGATTCTTTTCCCGCCATCGGGTGCCCACCAAGAAAGCGCTTCTCACCATTTCGCAAAAATAGTTCCGCCGCAGCCCGCACAATACGTACCTTGGTGCTGCAAGCATCGGTCACCAAGGCGTGTTGTGGACTATGGCGCGCAATCTCTGGCAGAACATCGAGGGTGGTGCTGATCGGTAGCGCCACGTAAATCAGATCGGCACTGTGTATGGCAGGCTTAAGTTCACCGGAAAAAATCTCATCCGCTGCACCCAGCTCCTTGGCACGCGCCACGGTGTCCGGACGATCCCATGCAGTAATGTGAACCCCTTCGGTAAATTTGCGAAGTGCCAAGGCAAAAGAACCGCCGATCAAGCCGGTTCCAAGAATGCTGACGCGAGTGATGAGGTGAGTTGGCGACATGAATCAGTTTATGAGTTCGGCGACCGTCAGGCCACGCGTCGCCCGATAGCCGGCGCGATGATGCGCAACTCACTCATCAATCGCGCGAACTGCTCGGGATCGAGCGATTGCGCTCCGTCTGATAGCGCGTGATCAGGATCGTTGTGCACTTCAATCAACAATCCGTCGGCTCCGGCCGCCACCGCCGCGCGTGCCATGGGCGACACTTTGTCTCGACGCCCAGTGCCGTGGGAAGGGTCGCCCATCATGGGCAGGTGTGACAGCTTCTTGATTACCGGAATGGCGGCGATATCGAAAGTATTGCGCGTGTAGGTTTCAAAGGTGCGGATACCACGTTCGCATAGAATTACATCCGGATTTCCCCCCGCGAGAATGTACTCCGCGCTGAGTAATAACTCTTCCATGGTCGCGGACATTCCGCGCTTTAACAGGATGGGCTTGCGTACTTCACCCAAGGCACGCAGCAGGTGATAGTTCTGCATGTTGCGCGCGCCGACCTGCAGGATATCCACGTAGCCGATCATCATCTGAATCTGCGAAGCATCCATCACTTCGCTCACGGTAAAGAGGCCGAATTTTCCCGCAGCTTCACGCATGAATTCCAGACCCTTTTCCCCCATGCCCTGGAACGCGTAGGGGGAGGTGCGCGGTTTAAATGCCCCAGCTCGCAGAATCTTGGCTCCGGACTTGGCTACGCTTTCGGCAATGATGTGAATCTGCTCGCGCGACTCAACGGAGCATGGGCCGGCCGCGACAACCACTTCATTACCGCCGATGGTCACACCGCGACCAAAATTGATAATTGTTCCTTGCGGATTAAATTGGCGACTGGCCAGCTTGAACGGTTGTGTGACGCGCATAACTTCGCGCACGCCATCGAGCAATTCGAAATCGCGATGATCGAAATCACGGTGCACGCCAACGGCGCCAAGCACGGTGTGCGATTCTCCGGTGGAGCGATGCACGTTGAATCCGCTGCCCACCAGCCGGTCGATGACGTGTTGAATCTGGGCCTCTGTAGCGCCCTCTTGCATCACAATTACCATGAGCGCATTTTATTCCCTTCGTCGATTTGCATTGATTTTGTCTCGTTCTGTTGGCCGAATTACTCTTTAGAACTCTTTGCTTCTGGCTCCATCGCCGCGCGTTCCGCCGTCCGGGCTTCATCAATAATGCGTTCAAATAGACGCCGAATCGCGCCATCGGTTAGCGGGCCCGGATTCGAATGCTCGGCGTTTTCCAAAACTTCTTTCTCGCGCTCCGGCTGATAAAGCGGCAGATTTGCCGCTTGCTTCAGTTTGCCGATTTCCACTGCGCACCGCGAGCGCTCATTCAGCAACTCCACGAGCTTGCGGTCGATCTCGTCGATACGGCGTCGCCAGTCCAGGAGGTTCACGACGCCACCTCGCGCTTGGAAAGCCCGTGACGCGCCGCTTGTTTCAAACTACCGATCCGCCCACGGAGGGCCTTCGCGGCTTGTTGTGGCGTTTTTGCGTGTTCAATTTCAGCAACCAAAGAGGATCCCACAACCGCAGCATCTGCCAGCCCGCCTAACAAAGTAACGTGCCCCGGAAGCGAAATTCCGAAGCCTACCGCGATAGGGAGCTTCGTAAAATTGCGCACACGCCGTAACAAAACAGGCAAATCATCCGGTAACGTATCTTTCGCTCCAGTAACGCCAGTACGCGACACCAGATACAAGAAGCCTCTCGAGCATTCCGCAATGCTTGCCAGCCGTTCGTCGGTCGAAGTCGGCGCGCACAGAAAAATTGTGTCCAGATGATGCATCGCTAGAATGCGGCGGTATTCCACGGATTCTTCCGGAGAAAGATCGGTGGCGAGCACACCATCAACCCCCGCTCCAGAAGCCGCAGCCGCAAACGGTTCCAACCCCATTTGCAAAATTGGATTGTAATAGCTAAACAGCACCAGCGGAATTTGCGAAGATTTCCGGATGCGGTTCACCAATTCCAAAATCTTTGGCAAGCTGGCGCCAGATTTTAACGCGCGCTCCGATGCGCGTTGAATGGTCGGCCCATCCGCCAGCGGATCGCTGAACGGAACACCGAGCTCGATGACATCCGTGCCGGCCTCTTCAAGAGCCAGCACAAATTCCAGCGTGGCTTCCAGCGAAGGATCTCCGGCGGTAATGTACGCGACGATGCCCATCTCGCCGGCCGCACGGAGCGTGGCAAAACGGTTTGAAATGCGGTTTGGTTGCGCGGCAGTGATGCTCATTATTATCGGAAAAGCTTAGAGCAGGCGCGAGTAGGTGTCCATGTCCTTATCGCCACGCCCGGATAGGTTGAGGATCACCAAATCGCCTTTGTTTAACGATGGCAGGCGTTCAATTAAGCCTGCGAGGGCATGCGCGGATTCCAGCGCCGGGATAATTCCTTCGCTGCGGCAAAGCAATCGCGCGGCATCCAGCGCCGCGTTATCTGACATCGCAAAATACTCAGCGCGCCTTTCATCCGCAAGCCACGCGTGTTCTGGCCCGATCGCCGGGTAATCGAGTCCTGCGGAAATAGAATGTGTGGCGGAAATTTGTCCGTCTTCATTTTGGAGCACGTAGGTGTAGGTACCGTGAAGAACGCCGGGACGCGCTCCGGTGAAACCTTGTGCCGCGCCCAGCCTCGCTGCGTGTTCGCCGGAACCCGTGCCGCGGCCGCCCGCCTCAATACCAATCATCTTCACATCGGCATCGCGCAGGAAATGGTGGAAGAGTCCAATGGCATTCGAACCGCCGCCCACACAGGCGAACAGATGAGTCGGTAAACGTTTTTCCGCGGCCAGGACTTGTTCGCGCGCTTCACGGCCGATCACCGATTGAAAATCGCGCACCATCGTGGGGTAAGGATGCGCGCCCAGCACCGAACCCAGAAGATAATGCGTGCTTCGAACATTGGTGACCCAATCACGCATCGCCTCATTGATGGCATCTTTCAAGGTGCGGCTGCCGGATTCGACGCCAACAACCTTCGCGCCAAGGATACGCATGCGCGAAACGTTCGGCGATTGCCGCGCCATATCATCGGTGCCCATGTACACCGTGCATTCGAGACCAAGGTGCGCGGCCACCGTCGCGGAGGCTACGCCGTGTTGTCCAGCGCCCGTTTCGGCAACGATGCGGGGCTTGCCCATTTTTGCCGCGAGCAATCCCTGGCCGATGGCGTTATTAATTTTATGCGCGCCGGTGTGCAACAAATCTTCGCGCTTCAGATAAATCCTGGGGCCGCCTAGCTTGTTCGTGAGCCGCTCCGCAAATTGTAAAGGTGTGGGACGGCCGGCAAAATTCTTGAGCAGATCGGCGAGCCGGGCTTGAAAGATGGCGTCCGATTTCGCCAGTTCATAGGCGCGTTCCAGTTCGAAGAGCGGCACCATCAACGTTTCAGGAACGTATCGGCCGCCGTAAGGGCCAAAACGCCCCGGCGAAAAGCTTAGCGATTTGAGAATAGAGCTCATCTGGCGCGCGCTTTGTCCACTGGCGAATTCAGTTCGTGGTCGACTCGGCGCGCTTCGCGAACAAACTCGCGCAACTGGGCATGATCTTTTGCGCCGGGCGAGGCTTCCACGCCGCTGGCCACATCCACACCATAAGGACGCACCTGCAGAATCGCGGCGGCCACGTTCTCGGCATGCAACCCGCCGGCCAGGATCACACGGTGGCTGCGGGCCGCCTGCTGAGCCACTCCCCAGTCCGCCAGCCGCCCGGTTCCACCATATTGACCAGGCATCGCCTCGGCGGTGTCGAACAAGAACCCCGAAACTCCTGGATAACTTTCGAGCGTACCCGCGGAAAAATCGGGGCCGACCCTCAGCGCCTTAAACACTGGGGCTATACGAGCCAACTGCGCAACCGTTGCCGGCGACTCATCACCATGTAATTGCAGCGCATCGAGACGCACGTCGCGGAATATTTTCGTGACCTCATCGGCGTCAGCGTTTACAAAAACCCCAAAAACCTGCACGCTCGACGGAATTGAAGCCCGCAGTTCCACGGCCTTTTCGACAGACAGTGCGCGAGGGCTTCGCGAATAAAAGTTCAGACCAATGGCGTCGACGCCAGCTTCACAGGCGGCACGCGCATCCTCGGCGTTGGTAATCCCACAAATTTTTACTCGTATCATAACTTTAATTTTGCCAATTACCGTTCTTCGCGTCGGTAGCCGCGGAGGCTGCATCAAATTGCTCTCTCGTCACTCGGGGTTGTGCAAGCAATTCGATTAGCGCTGCCCCTGGATCGGCCGCCATCATCAGATGTTCACCGACGAGGAATGCATCGAAACCAGACTGACGCATCTTTAAAAGATCCTGGTGGTTGCAAATGCCGGACTCGCTGACGGCCACACAATTTTCTGGAATCTCCTCGATCAGTTCCAGCGAGGTTTCGATCCGCACCGCCATGGTTTTCAAATCGCGATTGTTCACCCCGATGATTTTCGCTGAAGCAGCGAGAGCGCGTTCAAGCTCAGCGGCAGTATGCACCTCGATCAACGGTTCCATGCCGATTTCGCGGCCAAGGGCGACAAGATCGTGCAAGAGCGTATCGCTTAATACCGCCACAATCAGAAGAAAACTGTCCGCGTCGTTGGCCCGCGCTTCCCACACCTGCCAAGGATCAAAGATAAAATCCTTCCGCAGCACCGGCAGGCCCATGGCTTTCCGCGCATCGCGAAGGTTCTTGAGCGAACCATGAAAATATTCGCCTTCGGTAAGGACAGAAAGCGCCGCGGCGCCAGCTTGTGACAAACTCTTGGCCAGTTCAGGCGCGTCAAATGGCTCGCGAATAACTCCTCGTGAAGGAGATGCCGGCTTCAGTTCTGCGATAATGTTTAGCCCTTCGCGTGAGAGCGCGGAATAAAAATCACGCACCGGCGACGCCGCCTTCGCGCCGTATTTCAGCGCAGTTTCGGGCAGCACGCATTTACGATGCTCCACCTCAGATCGACGAGCCTCGAGAATGCGGTCCAGCACCGTTCCGGAGTTGGTATAAGCGCTCAAAAGGGTAAGTTTGTATGCTAGGTAGCTGCGGCGAGCCTGTCAAATTGCGCAGGCAGGCCAAATCGGTAGCCATAGCGAACACTCGCAGCGATGGGTAAGGCTCTGCAAACTAAACGGAGAACTGATGGGATACCACGAAGAATACGGCCCGCTGCTCGACTCCATCGTGCAGGAGGGCGACCTCATCGCCATGCGATATTTTCGCACCGTCGAAATGCGCGTCGACCGCAAGGGCGATGGCTCGGCGGTGACCCAGGCCGATCGCGGCGTCGAAGAAATGGCTCGTTCAAAAGTAGCCGCCAGCGGATTGGCTCTCGACGTTTTGGGCGAAGAAATGGGTGGTCGCGATGTGGGAGCCGCCAGCTCCAGCGACCGCGCAAGATTAATCATTGACCCGATCGATGGCACCGAAGAATTTTCGCGTGGCATTCCTACCTTCGGAACTTTGCTCGGTGTAGAACATCGCGCGGAAATTGTCGCTGGAATGGTGAGCGCCCCCGCGCTCGGCACGCGTTGGTTCGCGTATCGCGGCGAGGGCGCTTTTCGCGATGGCCAGAAAATTCATGTATCAGGCGTGTCGAAGCTCAGTGAAGCTATGATTTTCACCACCGGCACTGGTCCCAAGAAAAATGCAACCGACCGCGCGAAACTACGCCGGCTGCACGATGCAGTGCGAAACAGCCGCGCCCTGGGCGGCTTCTGGCAACACATGCTGGTTGCCGAAGGAGCGATCGACGCCGCCGTCGACTGGACCTCCATGCCCTGGGACTTAGCTCCGTTGGGTTTAATCGTCGAGGAAGCCGGCGGAAAATCCACGAATCTTCTGGGCAAGCGAACGATTTACAGCGGCCAATTCGTCAGCAGCAACGGAAAAATTCACGATGAAGTTCTGGGACTTCTCGCGTGAACCGGCAGTTTGCGCTGAAGCGACTTGCCCGCGAGGTGGTGGCCTGCCGGTTGTGCCCACGTTTGGTTGAATACCGCGAGCGCGTTGCGCGTGAAAAGCGACGCGCCTATCTCGACTGGGAATATTGGGGCAAACCGGTGGCGGGATTCGGCGATCCGCAGGCAAAGTTGCTGATTGTCGGCCTTGCTCCCGCGGCCCACGGAGGAAATCGCACCGGCCGCGTTTTCACTGGCGACCGCTCTGGAGATTTTCTTTTTGCCGCGCTTTATGAAGCTGGATTCGCGAACCAGCCGACCTCTGTACGCCGCGATGACGGTTTGCAACTGATCGATAGTTACATCACTGCCACGGCCCGGTGTGCGCCTCCAGATAATAAACCGTTGCCAAGCGAAATCTTGAACTGTCGCGGATACATGGAGCGCGAAGTCCGCATTCTCGAACCAAGGGCAGTTCTGGCTCTAGGCCGCATCGCGTGGGATGCCTACCTGGAACTGCTGAAGCAACGAGGCCTCATTACTTCGCGCGCGCTTTATCGCTTCGCGCATGGAGCTGAAGTGCAATTGCCAGCACCGGCGCCCCGATTGTTCGGCGTATATCATCCCAGCCAACAAAACACGCAGACCGGCAGGGTTACGCCATCCATGTATGCCGAAGTCTTACGGCGCATTAGAACGCTTCTTGGCGATTAAGTCCAGTTAGGTCTGCGGATAAATACCCGCTCTTGCATTGCCGCAAATGAAGAAATACCCTTGAAATACGCGTTGGCACCCAGGCCGCACCTAGTATTCTGCGCATCAAATATTCATAACGATTGTTGATAACTGGCGGAAATAAAATCTGGGGAGAAAATGCATGAGCGAAGAATTCTTGACTTGCACCAAGGCCATCGGTGTCCTGTTCACCACATTGCTCGGATTCACGATTTGCTCCGCAGGCGCGAAGGAAATTCGGCAATCGCTTCAGCAGTACAACGGACAATCCGGGCCTGAACCTCAGCAGGCCGATGGACGCAGGCATGGTTTGCCGCCGGAGACCTTTGCGATCGTTCCTGGAACGAAATTCCTGGTGGTTTTGGAACAGGACCTCACTTCCAAAGGCACGGAAGAAAACGCCAAATTTATAGTAAGGACTGTTGAGCCGCTTGAGGCGGGCCGCGGTATCTACCTGCCTCCCGGTGCGGAGATTCACGGGCACGTCAGCCGCGTCGAATCCGCGGGCGTTACCGGACGCGCAAAAATTTGGCTAACCTTCGACGACATTTACACAAAATTTGGAAAACTTCCCATAGTCGCAGAGGTGGTAAGCGTTCCAGGCGATCACAGCGTCAAGCCCGCCGGACCCAATCAGGAGGGCTTGATCGAGGGACGCAGCAGCACGCAACAGGATGCCGCCCAAGCGGCAGCGGCCGGCGCAGCGGGTGGCGCGGTTCAAGGAGTGAAGGACAAAGACAAAAAAGAAGCCGCACAAGGCGCAGCCCTCGGGGCCCTGACGGCTTATCTCGTGGAGTCCGGGCGCGGACACGAGCTGAATTTGCCGAAAGGCGCAAAACTGGAATTAGAGTTGGAGAGAGCGCTGTATTTGTTGAAAGAGTAATGCCACTCCGCCGCAGCGACACGTTGATTAGCATGGTTTAGCATGCGGTGAATTTCACGGGCGGTCTAACAAAAAAGTTACCAAAAACTTGGCAAGCACCGGTGGGCTTGTTACAGTCGAGATTGCCCAGTCAAGCGGCTTTCTAGATAGCCAAAACCACGATAGGCGGAGAGGTTTTTTACACATGGCGGAAGAAGCGAAGGGCGCGGTTCGCGCTCTCGAAGCGTCCGAGCGCCGCGACCGCGTTCTGATTGTCGAAGATGAAGACAATGCACGCAAAGGTTACGAACAATTGTTGCAACGCTGGGGATGCGAAGTTCTGGGCGTGAGCAACGCGGAGGATGCGCTGGCAAAATTCGCTACTTTCCAGCCTGACGCGCTGATTGCCGACGTCGAATTGCCGGGCATGAATGGATTGGACCTGCTCAAGCAACTTGGTCCGGAGCTTCACGATGTTCCGGCGATCATTATTACCGGACGAGGCAGCGAAGAGCGCGCGGTCGCGGCCATCGAAGCCGGCGCTTTTTGGTACATCGAAAAACCGCTGAAAGGCCCGGTCCTGCACGCGTTATTGGATCGCGCCTTGAGGCGCGCGCGCGATGCCCGCCAACTGGTGGTATTGCAACGACAGCTACGCGAATCCGGGAGACTCGGCGACTTGGTGGGCGGTTCCAAGCCCATGCAGGACGTGATGCGCCTGGTCGAAATGGCGGCGCCTAGCTCTGCATCCGTGCTCATCACCGGCGAAACCGGGTCGGGCAAGGAGATCGTAGCCCGCACGATTCACAAACTGTCGCCGCGCGCGGGCGGCCCGTTTGTGGCCATTAATTGCTCGGCAATTCCCGAAACACTCATGGAGAGCGAAATTTTTGGCCATGAGCGCGGCGCGTTTACCGGCGCGGCCGAAAGGCGCATCGGCTGTTTTGAATTGGCTGACGCTGGCACTCTTTTGCTTGATGAAATCGGAGAAATGCCAGCGCCTACCCAGGCTAAGTTATTGCGTGTGCTGGAAGACCGCAAAGTTCGCCGTCTCGGCAGCAAAAGCGAAACACCGGTGGACGTGCGCGTGCTCGCCGCTACAAATAAAGACGCCGAGCAAGCGGTAGCCAGCGGCGATTTGCGGCAGGATTTATTTTTCCGTTTGAACGTTTTCCATATTAATTTGCCGCCGCTTCGTGAACATAAAGAAGATATTTCTCTGCTCGTCGAATACATTCTGCGCGATGTGAACTCCAAACACGGCAAACATGTTCGCGGCATCGGGGCGGAAGTGCTCGATATTTTCATGAGTCATACCTGGCCCGGCAATATTCGCGAGTTGCGCAATATCCTGGAACGCGCCTGCATTATGTGCGAGAAGGAATTGATCACTCGTTCGTGCCTGCCCGAGGAATTCGGCCGAACCTCGGCCAAAGGGCCGAGCGATCTTTCCAGTATCAAGTTCCCGGTGGGCACCACTGTTGACGCCATGGAGCGCGAGCTGATTCTGCAAACCCTAAGCGCCACCGGTAACAATAAGACACGCGCCGCAGACCTTCTCGCAATCAGCCTCAAAACTTTACACAACAAGCTCAAAGAATATGGCGCTGACCGCGCTGGCGCGGAATAGGGACTTTCATGCAGCTACGGCTGCGCACAAAGCTAACCATCGTCATGACCGGGCTCGTGCTGCTGGTGGTCGCCGTGCTTTCCGGCGTCTTTCTAGCGCAGCTTCTCGAGCAGACTCTACTTGAAACCGACAAGCGCGCCAGCGATCTTGCTCACCAAGTATTCGTCCAGGCGCAGCACGCGCTGGCGGACGCCGCCAATCAGGGACTTCGCCCATCATCCGATGACCCGGACGACATTCATGACTACGTTCGCCGGGCCTTTGAAATTAACGCCGGCTTACAAGCTCAACTGGAAGCGGCCATCAGCTCTCCATCGGTATACGAAGTTTCCATTACCGATGATAACGGGCTGGTATTGATTTCCAACGACCAGTCGCTGCCGGGCAAGACTCAGCCGCGTCGTCCTCCGCTCTCGCAACTGGTGCAGAGCGGTTTTGTGAACCAGGTTAAGGTTTTGCGCGGACCATCGAGAATATTTGAGTACGATTACCCCTTCAATATGGCCAGCAAACCATTCGGCGAGGTCCGCGTAGTTTTGTCCACCGGCCTGTTGCTGAATGAAATTGCCCCAAGTCTGAAAACTTCCGGAACCATTGTTCTGCTGGCTCTGGGGATCTGTACGCTCCTGGCTGCCGTCGTCAGCGGAGCCACACTGGCACCCTTGCGGGACATCTCCGCCCAACTCGACCGAATTTCCGCCGGTCAATACGACAGCCCATCGGGAAGTCTGCGCATCTTTGGCGGCAGCGGTGACGAGCTTGGCCAGGTCAGCAGGAAAATTACTCAAGTGGGTCAGCAGCTTCGCGGCGTGCACGAAATTTTCAGCACCTTGCGCGAGAACATGAATTCCGTCATGGCCGGTCTCGAAGATGGCTTGTTGTTATTCACGCGAGATTCGCGTGCTGTAATGGTCAGTCCTGCGGCGGAAAAATTTCTCGGTGCGCCATCAGGAGAATTTTTAGGCCGACGTGTCGAGGACATTTTTCCCGAGGGGCATCCGCTTCGCGCTGTATTGCATCTGGAAGGAGACGAACTCAGCGAAGTTGCGGCGGAAACAGAGTTGGTCACCGCCGGTGGCGTGCGGCGCGTGGGCGTCAGCGTGCAGGCGATT
>Ga0210384_10003191_pt1 | contig 19208 bp, 16 predicted proteins | sample IncBWH2MmetaG_FD_160574 | JGI IMG/M metagenome (GOLD analysis project Ga0210384, IMG submission 160574) | Forest soil microbial communities from Barre Woods Harvard Forest LTER site, Petersham, Massachusetts, United States - Inc-BW-H-2-M | ecosystem: Environmental > Terrestrial > Soil >...
AGAACCAATTCGGTAAGAAGTTTGCTTGCGCGGTGGACGGCTACGTCTACGCTCAGCCGCTCTACGTCGCGAATCTCAGTATCCCTTCGCGAGGAACTCATAACGTTGTGTATGTGGCGACCGAACACGACAGTGTCTACGCGTTCGATGCAGATGACCCGACTTGCAAGCAGATCTGGCAGACCAGCTTTTTGATTAACGGGGCATTCCCAGTTGGAAGCGGCCTTGTGGGTAGCAACGACATTGTGCCCGAAATCGGCGTCACCGGGACGCCAGTGATTGATTCTGGCAGTGGGACACTCTACGTCGTGGCGAAAACGATGGAAAACGGCACTTGCGTGCAGCGGTTGCATGCACTGGACATCGCTACCGGCGCTGAGAAGTTTGGCGGACCACAGGTGATTCAAGCGAGCTTACCGGGGACAGGCGATGACTCTTCAGGGGGTACGATCACGTTCTCTCCACTCATACAAAACCAGCGTCCCGCATTGCTCTTGAGTGGGGGCATCGTCTATATCGGGTTTGCATCCCATGGCGACAACGGCCCTTACCATGGCTGGCTGCTGGGCTACGATGCAAAGACGCTCAAGCAGGTGTCCGCCTTCAATACCACACCTAGCATAGCCTCGACGCCCTCCATGGGCGGCATCTGGCAGGGTGGCGGTGGCCCGTCTACGGATGGCACGGGGATCTATGTGATTACCGGGAACGGCTCATTTACTGCCAATTCGACAATTCCGCCCGTCGCTCCAAACGATAACTTCGGCGACAGCTTCTTGAAGTTAGGTACAGCAAACGGTCTGAGCGTAATCGATTATTTCACTCCCAACAGTCAAGCGAGCCTTGACGCCAGTGACCTAGACCTTGGTTCGGGGGGCGCGGTTGTCTTACCGGATTCCGCGGGATCCGCGACTCACCCGCATCTGCTTCTCGGGGGTGGCAAATTCGGTGGTCTTTACGTCTTGGACCGCGACAATATGGGCAAATTTAGCCTCGTCAACGGCGACCAGGTATTGCAGGTCGTACCGGCTGGGGGCGGCATCTTCAGTACACCTGCGTACTGGGGAAATACGATATTTATTCAACCTTCGAATGGTCCTCTCGAAGCTTACCCCCTAACCGCGGGCCTGTTGAGCACGCAGCCTTCTTCCCAGTCAGCGACCTCGATTGGCTTTCCTGGTCCGACGCCTTCCATTTCTTCCTCCGGCGCAACGAACGGAATCGTTTGGGTGCTGGACAACAGCGCATTCAGCGCGCCGGGACCCGCAATTCTGCACGCCTACGACGCGACCAATCTGGCCGTGGAGCTGTATAACAGCACACAGGCGGGAACGCGCGACCAATCCGGGAGTGCAGTAAAGTTCACCGTTCCAACCGCTGCGAACGGAAGAGTGTACGTCGGAGGAGCCTACCAACTGACCGTCTACGGCTTCCTGGCGCAATAGTAATCGCCGTGCGGACTACCCGAACGAATGGGGCTGCCGATTGCCCCAGACTATTTCTCGAAGTAGAACTGCCGGAGACTGTTCCAACCTCTCCGACGGCATTGGGGTTCTCTCCATCGAGTTGCGCTTGACGCCGGATTACGAGGCTTGCATAGCACGCTCTTGCCGCATTGGCATGAGTCGTCTTCGCAGAAGAGAATTGGATAGCCCATGATCTGCTGCATCGAGCGCCCGACGCAAACGAACAAGTTCCCCGGCGAGAGCGCAAGAAGAGTTATATGGCCACGCGGAGGGCACTTCGCAACTCGCATCGGTGCCCGTCCGATCCTCCCGCGGATCATCCTTACGGGCGCTCGCCCTCCACAGATTCGTCCAAACTCCTGCGTGCAGGCGCATAGTCAGGAGCGAGTGCCAGCGCCCTCTCAAATTCCGCTCTCCCCTCGCGAAATCGGCCCATGCGCACCAGCACCTTCCCCAAATTTGTGTGGTACTGAGGATCTCCTGGCGATATGGCTATCGCACCCTGGTAGTTTAGGACAGCTTCTGGATAGCGTTGCAGTCTACCGTACACCACGCCCAAATTGTTGCGAAGCGTGGAGTTGAAAACGTCAGTGGGACCTAACCATCGAAGCGCCTGTTCAAAAAGATCTATCGCTTGCCCATAGTCTTCCCGTTCTAAGGCAATAATGCCCAATGCATTGAGCGCATTCTCATTGTGGGGATAGGTCTTGAGCACCTCGCGCAAGATCTTTTCGGCCTCTTCCGATCGACCCGCTTGTGTCAACACGACCCCACGAACGATTCGGATTTCAGGGTAATCCGGATCAGCGACTTGGGCCTTATCAAGCGACTTCAAGGCCTCCTCGTACTGACCCCTTTGGTTATAAATGTACGCGAGTCCGACGTTGCCGACGGCGACTTGGAGCAGTTGGGGTGGTTGGCTCTCTTGGGCTGCGGTTATCCCAAGAAGGTAGTGATGCTCCGCCCCCGCTAGGTCGCCTCTCTCGGTCCGAAGGGCTTCCGCGAGGAGATCTTGCATAACCGCAGAATCCGGCGAGGCCTCCACGGTTCGGGAGTAGAGAGTGAAATTATCCTTCCAATCTACGTTGCGCCTGACAGTATGCTGGAAAAAAAGCACAGCCAACAGCGCCAGCGCCACCCCGCCTACCCATCGTCGAAAGCTTTCAGGAAGGAGAATTAATCCTTTGTCTGCGATCCAGCCTGCGAGTAAACAGAAGCCCAGAGAAGGAATATAGAGGTAACGCTCTGCAAACACGTTTAATCCAACCGAGCGCAGTGAAAGTACCGGCAGTAGCGTCAAGAAGACCCATGCGCCTGCAAAGCTAGCGGCGGGGAAACGCCGGATTCCGTAGAGAATCGCGGCCGCCGCCAGAACCACAAAGACAGCGGCCACGAGGCTCGGAAGATCGGCCAAGGATTGCACCGGGTGAAATACATGAAAGGCGCTCAACCGTGCGGGGACCAAGAGCTTGAACCAATATTCCCCAACGAGCTCGAGGACGGAAAAAAGATACCTGCTTGCCGTGAACACCCAGTCTTGTCGCGGGCGGTAAAACGCACCTAGCACCAGGAAGCGCACGACAAGGTAACCTACAAATACGCACCCGTAGGGTAGCGTGGCGCTGATAGCTCGCCTGAATGGAGAAACAACAGACCGCGTCGAACGAGGAAAGAAGACGATATAGGCGGCAATCAGCAGAGGCAGGGTCACCGCCATTTCCTTCCAGAAGAGCGCAATCAAAAAGCAGAGGTAAGAGCCGAACAGAAGCGTAAGTCTCGGTCCAGCGCTTCCTTCCACTTTCTTGGGCCCTCCGGGCACGGCAGCCACGTCATCCTCTGCCAAAAGGAAGAGGTAGAACGATAGGAAAAAGAATAGCGCACACCCAAGCTCGGGCAAGGCTGAAATCCAGGCAACTGCTTCTGTGTGGATAGGATGCAAGGCGAAAAGAACGCTGCAGGCTAGAGCAAGGTTTCTGCTTCGCGTCAGTTGCCACAGAATTGCGTAGGCTGCAAATGTGGCCAGCAGATGGAAGAGCAAGCTCACCGCATGGAAGTAAGTCGGAATCAGACCGCCCTCGAGCCCCACAATCCTGTAGGTAAGCATCTGGAGCGGCCGGTAATAGTTGCTCGCACCGCGCTGCTCAGGGTGCTCGAAGCCCCAAACATCTGTCGTGAAAAGGCGCAGCCACGGTTGCTCTTTGCGCAAAAGAGGATTGCGGAGGATCTGATAGTTGTCGTCATAGACAAACTTGTTGCCGAGGATATTTGCAAAGGCGAGCGTGGTCAACGAGGTTAGCAGTACAACGGCGGCAAGGTGGCGTTTAAGTGAAATCATCAGCAGCAGGAAAACACTAGTGCTCGACCAGCTGGGGAATGCGGACCGACGGACGCAGCGGCCCTCTCCCGGGTCTGCCTAGAAGACCTAAGGACGAACGGCTGTTGGAGAAGAGTGAGTTCCTTGCAGCACATTGGCTTGATCAAACTGTACCCTTGCCTTTTCGCTCAGCCCCTCCTTCTGATAGACCTGCCCGAGCAGGTAATGTGGGGAGAATTCGTTAGGAGATAATTCGACGGCCTTTTCCAACGCGCTTTGTGCGTCTTTGAGTTGGTTGAGCCTCAAGTACGCCTTTCCCAATTGTTCATGCATGCGAGACCACTGCGGCGAGATCTCGACAGCCTGCCGAAGGAAGGGGAGAGCCTCTTCGGGCCGATCCTGTTCTAGGAGCAGAGTGCCAAGATCCAAATAGGGTCCAGCATACTTTGTCGCTGTCTCTGTCAGTAAGGCAATCGCATTTCGGTACGCGGCGATTGCTTCTTCCTGACGCCCAACGGCAGCATAGGACAACCCAAGATTATCTTCCGCCTTTCCGTTCTTGGAGTCGAGCTTCAGACACTGTTCGAGCGCGCTAACGGCCTCTTTAAACTTGTGCTCGTCGAATCTTGTGCGGCCAAGGTACAGCCACGCTTCAGAATCTCCAGGATCCAATTCTAGGGACAGTGCGAGCCACTTCTCGGCGTTCTCGAAATAACCCAACACCAGGTAGTCAAGCCCGACGATCTTTAAATCCGACGCGCCCGGATCCTGATACTTCGCGCCTTCTGTGTACTGCACCAATGAGGCCCTCGCCTTTACTTCTCTAAAATTCAAGAAATCCACCCCATTGGGATCCTGAACCTTCGCGCCTTCTGCGGGTCCCCTCAGCAAATTGCTTGCTTCCGCCCCTTTAAACAGCAGATATCCGAGCAAATAATGAGCCTCTGCAGAGTCCGGACGTTGAACCAAGTATTGGCGAAGGGCGCGCTCGGCATCGCTCAGCATTCCCTTCTGCAAGAGTGATTTCGCCTCAGGAAGCAGCGCGTCTGGTTGCTCGGAACTCTCGGTCTTCGCCGTTTTGGTGGCTGCAGCAGCCAATCCGCCATCCCCGGCTTGAGACGATGCGGCCTGGGCGTCTCCCGATGCACTCATGATGGGAGCCTGGCCACGCGCCCCTATGCCTAACGGAAAGAGGATCGCGGCAGCAACAAAGTCAGAACACACCAAGAGGTGCAAGCAGACCCTCCCCAGCCCCCTTCCGTCTGACATTCGATTAGACCCTCTCCTGTGCAGGAGGATAATCTCGTTAAAACCGTCGATCTGTCAATATAGGCTGGCTCGCTTGAAACGCGGACTTGATGATCAGGCCCCGAGCGCGGCGTGTCGGGCTTTTTCATGAACGCGCTTCTCCTGTTTCTTCCGTCGAACTGCCCGCGCCATGACAACTCCCCCCGACCGGATGACGGGTAAACTAAGCTACCAAGCAAATTCGGGCCCCAAGGTCTGCAAACCCAGTAAGGAACGGATGCGGTGGCTGCCAAAGGGCCTAATGAATCGTCTCCATTGCTTTTTTCGTTTCTCCCAGTTTGTTCAAAAACTCTTTTGTATTGGCCGCGGCATGCGCAACGTCCTGAAGCACGTGCGGCGTCAAGAGCAGTACCAGTTCCGTCCGGGACGTGTGCTTGCTTGTAGAACCGAAGAGTACCCCAAGACCGGGAATGTCACCCAAGATAGGAATCCGGTCCCTTGTGAGAGTATTGGAGGTCGTAATAATCCCTCCCAGCGCGAGCGGTTCCCCATCACTCAAAACCACGGAAGTCTGAAACGCCGACTTGTTGATTACCGGGGCTACGATCTGTGAAGTGGTATTCGGAACCGCCGAGCTGACCTCCTGTGAGATGTTGAGCATCACAATGCCGCTCGCATTAATGTGGGGCGTGACGGTAAGGATGACCCCCGTATCCATAAATTGGATGGTCTGTGCAAATATGCTCGTTCCGCCAGACTGAATGGGTGTGAGCGCTGATCCGATCGGAACGGGCACTTCCGCACCGACTTGGATTTTGGCGCTGGTGTTGTCCGTTACGAGAATGGAGGGAGCGGAGAGTGTCCGCACTCGTGAGCGGTTCTCCGAAGCGTTTAGAAAGAGCTGCAACGTGCGAGTCGCACCAATCAACGCGAATGTTTGGGCTTGCAAGGAGCCTCCGGTCTGTCCCGCCAAAAACGAACCGATGCTCGCGTTAGGTGTCTTCAGGCTCTGGTTCGTTTGCAGAAAAGCCGAGATGCCTAGAGTGAGATCGCCGGTCAGATCGACCTCATAGATTTTGGCGTCAATAAGGACTTGGCGAGGTAGGAGATCGAGCTGGATGAGGGTTCGCTTTATGACCTCGAAATCGTGTGGAGTGGCTTGCAATATTAAAGCGTTGTTTTTGTTGTCGGACATGATGTGTATCCGGCCCTGAACGCGCTCCGGTGCCGCTGGCAACTGTGCTAGCTGTTGTGCTTCCTGCACGTCGCGCGAGACCAGCGGATTTGGCGGCGTGGTGGGTTGCAAAGGCGACTGCGGCCTTGGAACTTCGCCCCCATAGAGTTCGATGAGGATATCGCGAAGATCGCTCGCTTTGGCGTTCTGCACCTCGTAGACGAAATTCTGCAGACCGACATCCTTCGCAGGTTGGTCGAGTCGATTGATCCACTCCTCGATGTCTTTGAAAACGTCAGGAGATGGGCTGATGGCTAGGATAGCGTTTAAGCTCTCGATCGGAACGAATCGAATGGCCGAGTTGCCCGAGAGGGCGTAACCGGAGAAAACATTTTGGAGTTCCGGGACCAAATCCTTGGCACCGTTGTTGGTGATCGGGAATAGGTGGACTCGCTCTCGGCTGAACGTGGGGCTATCGAATATATCGATTATTCCCCCGATTTGCTTTAGTTTCGCGGGCGTCTCGACAACCAGCAGGACATTCCCGCGTTCATTGATGACGATCTGGCCTGCCGGGGAAATGAAGGGAGCCAACACCTTGCTCATTTCCGTGGCGGTGACAAATCGCATCGGCAGCACCTGCAAAACCAGTGTGTCTCCCGGGCTCGGCGCTGCGCCGGGCGCCTTGCCGTATTCCACCGGCAAGGCTGCAAGCTTAACGTCGGCTGCCGGTACGATTCGGTAATAGCCATCCGCTTGAACGATCGCCGCACCATTCACCTGCAATATGGACGTGAGAACGGAAAAGAGATTTGCGCGCGATACGGATCCGGAGGTATTGATGGTAACCGTGCCTTTCACCGATGGGTCCACGACGTAGTTGATCCTCAGTTCGCTCCCGATGATCCGGAGAACCTGGTAGAGGTCGGCGTTCTCCAGATTCAGGGTCACGGTACTCTCGGCGACATTTTCGGGTTTCGTTTCTGGGGGAGAGACAGCTGGCGTCGCGCTCTGCGGAGGATTCGCTGGCGTCTGCGTCGTAGGAACAGCAAGAGATCCCTGAGACTGAGCGGGCGGCTGCTGCCCGGCCGGAAGAGGTTGTCCGCTCTGGTTATTCGATGAAGCCGCTCCTGAGGAGCCGGGACTCGAAGACTGGGGAGCAGGTTGCACCAACGCTGGTTGCTGCCCGTCCTGGGAAGGTTGTCCCGCCGCGGTCTGCACGGGCGCGGTAAACTCCATCGGTCCGAACGGCGTCATCACGCGCACTTTACCCTGGGCCGGCGGCGGAACCGGGGCAGTGGAGTGTGCCCCTGGGGGAGGCGTTGCCTGGGTTTTCCCTTGCTTATCGGATTCCGGCGGGGGTGAAGGCTTGGCTTCTTGGGCCGTGGCCCATCTTGCCGCTCCTACCAACATGGACAAGCAAAGCGCGAAGATGGCAAAGACGTCCGGCCGGCTGTATGACTTAGAGAGCATCAAAGACTCCTCGTGACTCGGTGCGTGTTTCCGTTTTGGCTGTCTGGTCATGGTTTTTCTGGTTTTTTCTTGTCGAACAGCATTGGCCCAAATGGGGTATCCCTCCATTCTTTCTCGGAAGGGGCCGGTCGTGCCGACAATGCGGGTCCCTGCGGTTCGACCGGGGGATTAGCCGGTTCCACGTTAGCCACCGCCGGGGGCGATGGAACCTGTCCCCCGCCAGAAGTAACCACAGACGGTTGCGAGGACGCTCTGGCATTCGTGGAGGTCTTCGCGGCTTGTCGATGCAATCGTTCCAAAGCGTTGTAAAACATGATTTCCTCACGGCCGGCGCCGGACTCAAGGACGACCGACTGTGGAAGCACGCTGACCAATCGGTAGCCCTCGAAGGTGCTGCCTTCCGCCACCTGCTCCGGTTTGGGTGACTGCTCCGTACCCAACAGAGCGGCGCGCGTACTGCCGAAGATGATTGAGCCGTAGACCAGTGGCGGGGGACCGGTGACTTTGGCCTGGACTGGTTCAGCGATCAAATCGTTTCTCTCCGCATGAAAAGGATTTTGCCCCGCAATCGCGCTATAGTCGGGTGCGGGCAGAGCTACAGGAATCGGAACGCCACTCAGTGCGTGAACCTCCTGCGCCTCGGGCCCATTGCGGGCAGCATATTGTCGCCACTCTCGGTCGAGCTTCCATCCGAGTCCGACCAGGCTGCCCACGCAAAAAAGGCTAATGATCCAGTGTCGCTTATTCATCGTTTTTCCTTAATGTGGTTTTGCCATCAAGGCCGAAACCACAACTCCACAATGCACTAGCTTTTCCTTGTCTCCAGCGCCACTGAGCTGCAGTTCCTCGATTTCCACAATCCGATCCCCGGCGATAATGGCGTTGAGGAATTGCGTGAGCTGCGTAATCCGGCCGTTAACCTGCAAGCGCACCGGTATCCGAACGTAGTTCTCGCCAAGGGGACTTGGTGCGAGGAACTCGCTGCGGACCAGCCCGACCTGCTGGTCCGCGGCTCGACTGGCAAGCCAAGTTTGGAGCTGTGCACCGGCTTGGTTGGCGTCCTGGGCCACCAGGAGTTGGTGTTCCTTCTCGTCAAGACGACCCCGCAGGGCGGTCCGCTGATCGCGCAATTGCTTGGCGCCAATGAGTTCTCGGCTAAATCGCAGTTGTTTCTTTGCCAGGAACAGGTTTCCCGTGGAAGTCGTCGCATCGTCCCAGCCCGGCAGCGCGACAAATTCCAAGAGCACAAAGACGAGGGCGGCCAAGAGAACCGCAATCAGAAATTTCTTTTCTCTGGGACGCAGTGTCATCGCCTTCCCTTCAGTCGCATCTGTATCCGAAACCGTTCCCCTCCCGAAGGGTCTTGGGTAAGCGCGCCATCAAACTTCACGTCTTCAAATCGCGGTGAAGCTTGAAGCAAAGGTAACAAGCTCGAAGCAGACTTCGCCGACCCCATCAGTTCAATCTGACCCTTTCGGTAAGTAAACAGATTCAGCCATGCTTCTGGGGGGAGCCGCTGGGCTACATCATTGAGAGCGTCGAGCGGTTGTCGGCCCCCCTGCTGAAATTCTTCCAGCACGATTAACTCTTGGCGCAGCTTTCTATCCTCCTGCATAATCCCGTTCATTTCATCGGTCTGCTGTTTCAAGCTAGCGATTTGCTTCTCGTACTGCCGCAATAGGATGTGATCTTGGAGTGGACGGCGAGCTGCGAGACCGACGAGGAGGAACGCGCACGCCGCCAGCAAGGCATAGGTGGGCACATGATGCCAGCGTTGTCGCACCTGCCGGAGTTCGGCCGGAAGCAGGTTCAGCCGATACGAGGAGCCACTGCGACCCAAGCCGGCCAAGGCCACCGCAACTGCTCCCAAACACTCTCCCAGGCAAGTGTCCGTGGTGTGTTCATCCGACCGAAGCTTCGTCTCCAGGTGCTCGACAGGGCCAAATGTGCCCAACGCGCTCTCGACAGACGCAGGAACGGAACCGGAGAGGAAGACCGTAGGTTGCGCACCCTCGTGCCAGCGCCGCGTGGATGCTGCTCTTTGGATTTCTGAGATGACGCTATTTTCGATATCTGGGTCTTCGTTGGAGACAGCGAACCCACGAGAATGGAGCAACTTCCTTCCTTCCAGGAGAGCCAGCTCGGCGTCCGGGCCCTTGAAGTCAAGCAGGACGCTCCGCTCCCCAGCTAGTGGTTGCTGCCCGCGGAGGAAAAGATGAAGAAGTGAGAATTGGCCCACGTTGAGGACATTTATCGGATGCCCGGCCTCGGCGAACAAATTCACGAGACGCTCGATTGTGGCACGCGGAGCCATGACCAGGCTGGCGGTCACCTGGTCATCCGCCGAAAGGGAGGTGGAATCCCAGCAGTACTGCTCGGTGTCGGTCGGCTTGAACATTTCGGCCTGGAGAGCTAACGCCTCTTGAAGTGATTTTCTTGCAACCAGCGGCAAGTTCAGAATGCGGACGATGACCTCGGAACGCGGCAGGGCCAGAACCACAACTGGCTCCTCCACTTTCAAGGGTTTGAGAAAGGCACTTAAGCATGCTCGAAGTTCTTCCGGTCGGAGCTCCGCGTAGTCGGGAATCACGTCAGTGCCAGCCACTTCCGCCCGAACCAACCCGGGGTGTACACACGCCAGATAAAGAGATGTAGCTCGAACCTCTATGCCCAGCACGGTCCTGCGCACATTCCAGTCGCGTGGACCTCCACGGCGACGCAATCTCAACGACCGGGGTTTCCAATTCTCGGGTCTCCATGCCTCCAGCACAGTTCGGCTATTGGGCATAAAAGTCCTTCCAGCTCACAAGTTGAAATCGCCCATTGCTCACCCCCAGCACATTCACTACGGCCTGAATTCGGGCAACTGTACCTCCGTGGATCCGGCCGCTCGAGAGCAGGGAATAACGTCCGCTGTCTTGGGTGGTCAGGGCGGATAACGTTTCCGCATTTAGCGATACAGGGAATTCGCTCGTCAGATCGGCTGTCGAATGGAAAGGCTGCTTCTCGCGACCTGCCACAATATAATCAGCCACTCGCGGATCTTCTGGTGTGAGTGCCAGCAGGACAGGATAGGGCGCGTAGTTGATATTGATCTGGGTCGATCCGGAATCAACGGTGACGCAGTCGATGAGTCCGGACTGCCGTAAGAATCGTCCGTCGTCCCGACGCACGTAATGGCCGTAGAAGAGTTCTGGGGTGACGCCCGGCACGTTGAGCAACTCTTCTACAGACCGATAGTCGATCTTGGCCGGTTGCGAAGGATCGAACTGCAACAAATTGCTGGACGCTACTGCGCTGCCCCACCGAGTCAGAGAGGATGGGTTCCGCCATTCCACAATCGCCGTGGCCACAGAGCGTGCTGACTGCAAGTCGGACCCTAGCGCGCTGAGCAACCTCTCCAAGACTGTTTCGGAAGCCCAATTCAGGTCAATTTTTCCGTTCTCATCCGTGATTTCAACGTCGACTCGCCCCGTACCCTCGACCCATCCCACACTCCGTTGGCCAGGATGAAACGAAGCTTTCTCAGGTGTTGCGGATACTTCTGTGAGCAACACTGCGGTAGTGAAAATTCCGCCGCGGGCCAAGTAATAGGACTGCAGGTGTTCCTTGCGATTTGCCAATTCTTCAACAGCGACTCGGAATGAACTGCTCAAGGCGAACACCACCAGTGTCAGAACGAGGATGCCGCTCATGACGATGAGCAGCACGACACCCGACTCGGACCTGCGCCTTCTGGCTTTCATCGGACCTCTTCCTCTACCGGAATCAAGAAGGTCATAAACTGTTCTTGCTTTCCTCGCCACCAGTGCACTTGCACTCCTCGCGGAAATTGCTTTCGCTCCTCCGCCTTCCATTCAGAAGACCAGGAGGCCGGTATTCCTGGTGCACTCGTCTGCAGATAGGAGAACTCGATGCGATCGGCCTGCTCCTCGAAGGACATGGAGCGGGTTGTCGGCGCCTCACTCGCCAGCAGAGCCGCGACCGACTGTCTGTCGCCGCGGGTTCCTGCCTCACCGACAACAAGTTGTTCCTTTCCGTCCGGCTCTTTGACGACTCGATAGCTGGCCAACCACAGCCCCACATTTCGCTCTCCTGCCCAGGAATGACGAGTCAGAAATCGCAGCTGTTTCGGAGTTCCGAGAAAACTGAGGAGCTGACGGTGTTGCTGTTCAGCATCCATTGCGAGAATTCGCGGGACCGCCGAACTCATTTGCACCTGGAGCGCCTCTGTTTCGGCGAGCCTGCGCATCATTGCGTCCACCCTATCCTCGCCCCGGTGCCGCGCATTCTCGGTCAGTTGCAGCCCGCTAAGGAGGATGGCCAGAACCACCGCCGTCAAAGCTATCGATACCAACAGCTCGAGGAGCGTAAAACCGCGTTGTCCTTTCCTTTTATTTGCTGGCATTGGGGACCACTCGGCGCGCCCAGTCGGTCGTTTCGACCGTGTACGTCTTAGTCTTGTCCTCGTCCGTCCAACTGATGATGAGTCGGATCTGGAAAAGGCTAAAGGTCTGGTCCTGCAGTTGGGCGTCGCGCTCGCTCGGCGATATCTGCACTTGCCATTCGGCACCATCGTTCCAGCGGCCGGATTGCACGACCGGCTCAAGCTCTTCCCTCAATAAGATTTCATTCATCTTTTCGCGCGCATGGAGGAGCGCAGCTTCTTGCGACTTCATGCGCACGATATTCCGAAGCGACTGCGATGATAGTCCCAGCATCGCCACCACAACACTCCCGAGTAGAACGGTGGAAACCAACACTTCCAGCAGTGTGAATCCACTCGACGGCGATGAAATTCGGCGTTTCATTGTTCATCCGCGGCGATCTGCACCGTGCTTGCCTTTGCCGTCATCGGATCGACCGTAAGGCGCAGAGGAAAGCGACTGGCATTTTTCAGATTCATCTCTATGGCCTCGCATGTCCCGTCGGGGTAGAAGGGTAGGGGATCGATCTGATTCGTCCAGTCGCCCTTGCCCCAACGCGCGGTCAGCAACACATCCGCCGGAAGCAGGAACTGATTGACGTATCTGCCGTCATCCCGCGCTATTACGAGCTGCCTCTCGCCGCCCATCGCCGACGGAAAGATCACCACAAACGTGGTACCCTCGAACAGAGCACGGCTCTTGGCTTGCTGAAATGCCTTGGCCACGGTACCTGCTGCCAAGCGCAACTTCAGATTTGCATAAGCCCGCACCGTCACTGGCGCGACCAGAGACGTAACGGCCAAAAGTAGGGCCAGGACGACCATCAACTCCAGCAGGGTATGTCCGGCGATTCTCGATGTGTCATTTCGCTTTGGAAGTGTTCCTACCATGTTCTTCTCGCTTGGCCTACTTCCAGCTCAAGATGTCCTTATTGACGCCATCGCCTCCCTCGCGGCCATCGGCCCCATAGGAAATGATTTCGTAGTCGCCGTGCTCACTCGGGCAGCGGTACACATAAGGATGCCCCCAGGGATCCGGGGGAATGTCTTTCGGCAGATAGGGGCCGTCCCAGTTTTCAACCCCACCTGGCTGAGTGCGCAGAGCCTGGAGACCTTGATCCGTGGTGGGGAAAGATCCCACATCCAACCGATAGGCCGAGATCGCTGATTCAAACGCGGCGATCTGCGTCTTGGCAGTATTGACTTTCGCTTTCTCCAAGTTACGAAATACTCGCGGCACCACGATCGCTGCCAGCATCGCCAAGATGGCGAGCACGACAAGGAGTTCAATCAAGGTGAAGCCCCGCTGTCTTCTCATTCTCATTGCTTCCTCACATTGGCAATTCATTGATGCTGTAAACGGCCAACAGAATCGAAACTACAATCGCGCCGACGACCAAGCCCATGGCCAGAATCATCAGAGGCTCGAACAGAGCCACAAGATTCTTGATCGCTGTGCGGGTCTCGCGCTCATACACGTGGGCCACCTGCAACAACATGGCGTCCAATCGGCCGGTTTCCTCGCCCACCCCAATCAAATGAATGGCCAAGGGAGGAAAGGCGCCGGTCTCTTCGAGCGGCCGGACGACTCCCCTGCCTTGCCGGATGCCTTGCTGGACATGATCGATGGCTTCGGAAAGCTTCACATTGCCCACGACGTGACGCGCAATCTCGAGAGCTCGAACCAGGGGCACTCCGCCTTGAAGTAAAGTCCCCAGACTCCTCGAGAATCTTGAAACCTGGATCCGTTCGATGACGGAACCAAGCCGCGGCACGGAAAGAATGAAATAATCAAAACGCCTGCGGCCCGAATGAGAGGCGAGATACCGCCCCACACCGACGAAGACTACCGGAATAGCGATCAGCCACAGCCACCACGTTTTTTGCAGACTGCCGCTAATGAAAAGGAGGACTTCGGTCGGCAAGGGAAGCGCCGCCCCGGCTTGGTCGAAGACGGCGGCAAATTTCGGAACGACCAATTCGAGAAGAAAAAGGACCGAAGCGGCTCCCACGACGAGCAGCAAGGAGGGATAAATCATCGCTGAAATCAAATGACTGCGAAGCTCATTGACGGACTCTTGGTAGTCAGCCAGCTGCGTGAACACGCCGCTCAGGTCGCCACTGGCTTCTCCGGCACGGATGAGGCTTACATAAAAATTTGGGAAAATACGTGGATACTCTTCCAATGCACCACTCAGGCTCTTTCCTCCCCTAATGGCTTGCAGCACTTCTTGGAGCGCTTCGCGGAGCATGCCCGACTCGCTGAGTTTGGCGCTGACCCCCAGAGAGCGATCCAGTGGCACGCCTGCGGTGAGGAGGAACGATAAAGTCCGCGCAAAAACCAGCCTGTGACTCGCCATCCCCTGGCGCCCTCGAAAATCGATGCGCCAGAGCCCTGCCGGCTTTCCTTCCGCCGTAGTTACCACGAGCGGAAGCAGCCCGCGTCGCTGAAGTAACGAAGCAGCGGCTACCCGATCCGTGGCTTCAAGCGAACCGCTCACCGCCGAGCCGTCGGCACCAATCGCTTGATAGGCAAATGCGGGCATATCCGGTGTCTAGACCTCCTCCTGCGTCACGCGGAGAACCTCTTCGATGGTGGTCACCCCGGCGAGCACCTTCTCGAGTCCATCTTCCCGCAATGTCTTCATGCCGTTCTTCCGGGCGATCACCCGCAAATCATTGGCTTCACAGTTCCTTACGATGAGTCGTTGCACTTCATCATTCACTTCCATCAACTCGAAAATGCCAACGCGGCTGCGAAAACCAATTTCGCGGCATTCGGGGCATCCCGCCGCACGATAGGCGTGGAACCCGCCGCTTGGGCCCTTCACGCAGTCAAGGGCAGCAAATGCCTCAGACGGAAGTTCAGTCGGCTGCCGGCATCTCGCGCAGAGCACGCGAACTAAACGTTGCGCCAAGACCGCGATAATCGATGAGGATAGCAAGTAGCTGGGTACCCCCATGTCGATCAAGCGGGTGATCGCACTCGGAGCATCGTTCGTGTGCAGCGTACTGAAAACGAGGTGACCCGTCAGCGCCGCACGAATGGCGATCTCCGCAGTCTCTAGGTCGCGGATCTCACCGACCATGATGACATCGGGGTCCTGACGAACAATGTGTCGAAGACCAGCCGCGAAGGTCAAACCGATCTGTGGATTGACCTGAATTTGATTTACGCCCGGAGTTTGATACTCGATGGGGTCCTCAAGCGTGAGGATTTTCTTGTCCGTCTGGTTAATCTGCCCCAGGGCCCCGTAGAGGGTGGTCGTTTTGCCGCTACCCGTGGGGCCGGTGACAAGCAGAATGCCATGTGGATGCGCAGTCAGTTTTCGCATGCTTTCGAGCAAACCTGCCGTGAATCCCAGTTTTTCCAGATTCAGAAGTTTGTTGTCGCTGCGATCGAGAATCCGCATCACCACACTCTCCCCGTGCATGGTGGGGAGAGTCGAAACGCGCAGATCAATGTCTTTGGCGAGGACCTTTAGGCGAATCCCGCCATCCTGCGGGAGCCGGCGCTCCGCGATATTGAGCTTGGCCATCAATTTGATGCGCGAGATCACCGCAGCCGTCATTTGTCGTGGGGGACCTTCGACTGGATAGAGAACGCCATCAATGCGGAAGCGGACGCGGAGCTCGCGCTCCATGGGCTCAATGTGGATATCACTCGCTCGACCCTCCACCGCTCGGGAGATGAGGAGATTCACGAGGCGGATGACGGGTGCCTCGAGGGCGAGATCGCGAAGCTGCTCGACATCTTCTCCGGCCGCCAGCCCTGCTTCCTCCTCTGACTGCCCGAAGGACTCCACCAGTCGACCAAGTGAATTAGTCCCCGCCCCGTAGAACTTTTCAATGGCATCAAGAATCTGTGTCTCGGACGCCAGATACACGATGGGGCGCTTCCCCGTGGCCAACCGGATCGATTCCAGCGTTTCGTGGTCCAAAGGATCGGCAACGGCCACGCATAGGTTGTCGTCTCGCTGATCAAACGGGAAGAACTTTCCAGAACGCATGAAGCGCGGCGACAGGGCTTTGATATCCGGGGAAATTGCGGGGAATTCTGAAGCATCGATCAGGGGTAAATGAAGTTGCTGGCCTAACGCTAGGAGCAAATCCCGCTCGGCAACCATCCCGAGATTGGCCAGCACTTTTCCCAGCCGATCGGTGGACTGTTTCTGTAGTTCAAGAGCCCGCCCTAGATCGTCGGCCGATACCTTTCCCGAATCCACAAGGATTTCTCCGAGACGGCGATGCTCAACAGCTAGGGAAGTTGCGTTCATTGGCACTAATACTCGGTTGTCGTCAGTTTCCGAGCGAATTGCGGTCGATCGATGGTGTTGGCTTGACGCTCGTCAATTGTTTTCTTGTCCACAGACACCACAATCGTGGATCGTTCGACCTTGTCCGGGTGCGCGGCAGCCGTGTGGATAATGACAGCTACGGATTCATTGGGGCCGAGCGAGCTCAAAGTCTGACCGAAATTCGCCAGGACTTCGTCGGCTATGGCTTTTGCCTTATCTCGGCGCCGAAGCTCCTCAGCGCGCTGCGCTGCCTCTCGTTTTGGCGTAGGCACAGGGTTAAACGGCCCCATATTGATCACCGGAGAGAGATTCACCTCGAATGAGAATACGACACCATATCCAGGCAGATAAGCTCCCTGCGCCCCGTCCAAAGTGTCGAACGGTCCGCCAAATGCTTGTTTCAGGCTTTGGTTGAGAACAGATTCGAAAAGTTCGATCTGCTTCCGCAACTCTCCAAGATCCGGTCTTTCCTGTGGGGCGTTGGCAACCAGACTACTCCACGGGACAAGAATGACTATCAGTACGCAAAAGAACACACGGTAACGTTTCATCATCTCTCCTTCACTGAGGACTCACACTGGGGGCCTGATTTGTGCCGATGGGCTGAGAGGGTCGTTGCCAAGCGCTTTGTAGGTAAAGGCCGTGCTGTTGTACTTGCTGCCAGAGCGAGGCTTCCGTTTTTTTCAGCATTTCCAACTCCACGCGCATCCGCGCCAAATGTCCGGATTCCTCAGCACTTGAAGAATCACTCATAGAATGAGAGGCCGACTGCAACCGCGCTGTTTCCTGAGTCACAACTTGCTCGGCTGCGGCGCGAGCCCAGGCCTGGACCTGCACCTGGCTCACGGGCTGAGCGGACGGGGCCTCCGATGGCGGGCCAGTCTGACCAAATCTAAAAGACAGTTCGTGACGGTTGTACTGCACCGACGGTCGGAGGAGCACCACCAGCAGCAACGACGCAGCCAGAACGGCTGTGCTCGCCGCGGAAACCCAGTTTCGAACGTTGTACAACCAGCGGGCTTGGTGGGCCCTCGCAGGGGGAACAAAAAATGGAATCTGTGGATCCTCGGAGGGCCAGGACGTTCGCAAAAGAGATTCGATCTGCTGCCAGTCGCGCAGGGCGTCCCGACAAGACGGGCAGTCCTGGTGGTGGGCATCAAAATCCTTGATTTGTGCCGTTGACAGCTTTTTCGTCTTTTGCTCAAAAATATGTTCGCGAAAATCTTCGCAGTCCATTTCAGTCTCCTTTACCAGGATGGGATAACGAGCCAGACAGGGCGGTAAGGACCAAAGGTCGGATCAAGAGCCTGCAGGTGGCTCTTGACCTTCGAGACCTGCGCGAAGCTCTTCGAAGGCCCTGCACAGGCGGGATTTCAACGTACTCGCTGGGCAGTCCAGGATGATCGCCATCTCGTCGAATTGGAAGCCGTGGAAGACCCGCAGCAAGACAATCTCTCGATGTTCCGGCGTCAGCCGTGAAACCAGAGAACGGAGGGTGAGCTGCATTTCGCGCGTGCCTGGACGGAAGGGACCTGAGGTTGCCCCTAGCCCATCGAGGGGGACAGATCGTTCGATCGGCAGCTTCGGACGCCGCCGATCGGATCGGTAGAGGTTGACTGCGATACGAAACAACCATGACGCAAACTTCTCCTTGTTTCGCAACTCTTTTAGCCGCAGGTAGCTCCGCAGCAACGCTTCCTGAGAGAGGTCCTGTGCCAGCTCCCTATCCGCTGTCAAACGCAGCAAGAAATTGTAGAGTTGGCGCTGCCATCTCCATACAAGAAGATTGAACGCTTCATTCCTGCCGCCGAGGACCTGCTCCACTAGTTGCTGGTCCGTCTCTGTCTCTGATTGTGTCAACTGTTTCTACTCCTACTGACGCAAGATCTCGCTGAAAAGTCGAAGGGAGCAAAAATAATTTCATCCTTCAACTTGTCTGGGTAGCCGAAGAGCCGGCCGCGTTCGGCGAGAGAAGGTGCCATACGGAAGCAGCATATATGGGGGTTAGAGAGAAATCCAAGCATCTGAAGATCCGGGGCAAGGTCCAAAAAAGCTGAGGACTTCACCCTTGACATGGATGGCCTTGGCTCTATACTTGCCAAGCGAACGATCGGACAGCGGACGTCCGCGAGCGGGGTTTTCTCCATGGCGTTTTACTGCCGGCCGGCTTACTGTCGCATGGCTGCTTTTATCCTCACTATGGTATGTGGCATGAGTTCGCAGCTCTTCGCGGCCGAGATCACGACCTATAAAGACGAAAATGGCCATCTCGTTTACGTCAACAGCGAGGATCGAGAACTACGTGCAGCTGCAAGTCGCGGCGGTGCGGCGGCGGCTTTGCGCGTGATCGAGCAGCGTAAACGCGCTTTGCCGGCCATCGAAGAATATATTGAACAGGTTGCCCTTCGATATCAGGTCGATCCGAAGCTTGTCCATGCCGTCATTGAAGTAGAGTCTGCCTGGAACCCCAAGGCGCGTTCTCGCAAGGGTGCGCTCGGCCTGATGCAATTAATGCCGGAGACCGCGGTACGGTTTGGGGTGCTGGATCCATTGGACGCGAAGAAAAACATCGACGGCGGGGTAAAGTATCTACGGTTTCTTCTGGATCGGTTCCATGAGAATTTGACCTATGCATTGGGTGCTTATAATGCCGGGGAAACAGCCGTCGCCCAGCGAAATGGCCTACCTCCGTACACGGAAACACGCAATTACGTCGAACGAGTCTCGAACCTATATGCGGAGCTTCGAGACCCAATCACCGAGAGTTCGAATCGTGTCTATCGGACCATCGTGGGGCAGCGCATCGTCT
>Ga0210384_10003192_pt1 | contig 19200 bp, 13 predicted proteins | sample IncBWH2MmetaG_FD_160574 | JGI IMG/M metagenome (GOLD analysis project Ga0210384, IMG submission 160574) | Forest soil microbial communities from Barre Woods Harvard Forest LTER site, Petersham, Massachusetts, United States - Inc-BW-H-2-M | ecosystem: Environmental > Terrestrial > Soil >...
TGTTTTTCAGGACGTTGTAGACGGGATCCTTGCAGCGGAAGCCATTGATAGTGGTGGAGGAATCGGGGAACGGAATGCGGAAGCGAACCGTGCCGGAGTGGCCATCAATGACGATGAGCGAGCCGTAGGGAGGCACGCCGAGCAGCTCGACGACGCCAATGTCGCCGTGGTAGTTAACGGTCCAATTCGTGTTGAGGCGGCCTTCCGAGCGGTAGCGCCAGGATTCGGAGCCGTCGGCGGGATTGAGGTCGACGAGAGAGTCACGGAAGCGGCCGCGCTCGAGGAGCAACAGGCCGCCGAAGTTGTCGCCGGAATCGTGAACCAGGATGGATTGGCCGTCGATGGGGAGAGACAGCGAGCTAAGGCCTGGCGGGTTGCCACTAGGAAAACGCGGATCGTTGGGAAAGAGGTCGTGGAGATTGTTGATGCGCTGCTGATTGAGCGTCATCTCGCCGACCGCAGGGATCACGCTGTGGAGAGTCAGCGGGCTGACCGAGGAGGAGAGCTGAGTCGTCCAGAGCTGTTGGCCAGAGATTTGTACGGCGCGGACGACAGCGTTGGCGGATTTGCTCCATTCCACGGAGTAAAACGCGACTTCGGAAGGTCCGGGAACGGATTGGCGAACGAATAGAGTTTCGTAGCCCGGCAAGGGCTGGAGCGACCAGCGCACCGTGCCGGCGGGAAGCTTGGCGTCGGCGACGATAGAGATGGTGGCGGTGGCAGACTGATTGGCGGCCGTGGCTGTCAGTACGTAGTGTCCGGGCTGTTGGGGTCCAAGCGTGATTTCGCCGTTTTCCACGTGGAGCTCGGCGAGCGGAGGATCAAGAGACCAGTGGACGTCGGTGAGCGGGCGGCCGGAGTCATCGACGGCGGAAAAAGCGGCAGGCTCGCCGACGAGTAGAGTCGCGGCGCTGGGTGTGACCAGAAGGACCGGAGCGGGAGTTTGCGGCGCCGAGATAGCGGTCGGCGTGGAGAGCAAAGCGGCGGAAAGCGACAGAACGACCTTACGGGAGGCGCTTCGCAGATTTGTGGACTTGAGAAAGTGTGTCGTCGGCATGTGAGAGTTCCCGTGAAAGGGTGCCGATCGATCCGGCGGATCCGTATCTAGAGTAGCAGGCGGCGGAAGAGTGCAGAGTACAGGCGAAGGGCAGGTATGAACAAAGAGGTACGTCTGAGGCCAGCAAAGCGTGCGACGTAGTTTAAGTTTGGTTTATTGTGCGCCATCCACTGAACAGCAAAAAATGCGAGTCTACGGGCAGGGGGAAGTATTACGGGGCCACTGAGGTCAGGCCGGGGGACGGGATGGGCGGACTCCTGCGTTATGTCCGGGTTTTCACCTCGCAGCCAGGCTTTAACACTGTCCGCCACTAACCACGATTATCCAGAGGAGGGCATAGAGTGCCGGCATGTCGAAACGGTTTTCGATAGACCGGCGCTACGAGTTGTCGAGACAGCACGCTGGCGCTGATAGGTCCGAGCGCTCCGCGATTCGATAGGCGTTCTTGCCCGCGCGCTTGGCCTCGTACAAGGCCAAGTCCGCGCACTTCATCAGCGTGTCCGCGTCCTCGCCATGGATGGGATAGATACCGACACCTGCGCTGCTGGTTACGCTGACGGTCTGGCCCTCGAGGACATAAGGCTGCGACACTGCCTCGATGATCTTCAACGCCACCATAGGGGCATAGTCCGGACTGCTGACGTGCCACAGGGCTATCACGAATTCGTCGCCGCCCAGGCGCGCCACCGTATCCTCTTCGCGCACCGTTGCGGTCAGGCGTCCTGCGACCATTTTCAGCAGGACATCCCCGGCGCCGTGCCCCAGCGTGCTATTGATCTGCTTGAATCCGTCCAGATCCAAATACACCACCGCCATGATGCTTTTGTACCTTCGCGCATGGACGAGGGCCCTCGACATTCTGTCGGCTAGAAGTCGTCTGTTCGCAAGCCCGGTCAGCGGGTCCTTAAGCGCCAGCTCTTCCAGCATCTTGCTGTGATTTCGAGCCGCCTCGTGCAACAGGCGGACCTCCAACATGTTGTGAACCCGCATCAACACCTCGGCCAGATCGAACGGTTTGCTGATGAAATCCTTCGCGCCGCCCTGCAGTGCGCGTAACTTGTGAGCCGGCTGGGCGGTAATGGCCAGCACCGGCAGGTAGCCTTCCGTTTCGATTTCCTTCAGCCCCTCCATTACCTGAAATCCATCCATGCCCGGCATCTCGATATCGAGCAGGATCAGGTCGTAGCCATTCTTGCCATGAAGCGCGCAGACCTCGCCCGGATCCGACGTGGACGTTACAGAAACGTAGCCGGCGCCGATTAGCAGCCGCTCGAGCAGGAGGACATTGGCTTCCTGATTGTCGACGATTAGGACTCTGCCGTGAAGAATGTCCGATGAACTTATCATGAGAATCGTAGTGCCTTATTGCTCTTAGAGTTTTTTTCTGCAAATGCCAGCGCCCCATCGAGCGCATCCATGAATTCGTTGATTTTGATCGGCTTGGTGAGATAGTCGAAGAACCCTGCCTCCATACCATTCTTGATATCGCGCGGCATCGCATTGGCACTGAGGGCAACTATGGGGGTGTGCGCCGTGGCCGGGTCTTCGCGAAGGATTTTCAGAGCTTCGATACCGCTGATTCCAGGCAAATTGATGTCCATCAGAATCACCTCCGGCCGAGAGGCTTGCGCAAGCTCGATGCCGAGAGTCCCGTTCACCGCAGTCAGGAGTCGGATATCGGATCGCCTGGCAATTAGTTGCTCGACCAGCGTCAGGTTAGCCGGGCTGTCCTCGACATAGAGTAAGGTGCGAAGCCGTGCGCCGATCGGTACTCGCGCGTGAACCGCAATTGTGGATTCGGCGCTTGCAACTGCAAGTGTTGGCGCCGCAGTCAAAGGCAGTTCGATCCAGAACACGCTTCCAACCCCGACAGTGCTTTCCACGCCGATCGCGCCTTCCATCAGTTCGATCACTCGCTTGCTCATCACAAGGCCGATGCCGGTGCCTTCCCCAGCGTGGCTCTCTTGTCCGAGACGGTTGAACGGCTGAAAGAGCTGCGCCAGCTTTCCCGGAGGTAATCCAGCGCCGGTATCTTTGACGCTGATGCGAATGCGCTTCGGGTTGGTTGCGGTGCACTTCACCTCGACCATTCCCTGCTCCCGGTTGTATTTGATCGCATTAGAAAGCAGGTTGATGAGAACCTGCTTCACCCGGGTCCGATCGGCATTGACATAGTATGGGAAGTCCAACTGGGGAAAGGTCATGCTGATGCCGCGCTGTTTCGCCTGCGGCTCCATCATGGCTTGGCATTCGGAAATGACCTCGGCCAACGACACCAGCTCCGGTGACACCGACATCTTCCCGGATTCGATCACTGCAAGATCGAGGACTTCGTTGATCAGCTTGAGCAGATGCCAACCAGCCTGCAGAATCTGGGCAATGTTCTCCTTCTGGGAACCCGTCGGCAACGGGGAGGTTGACTCCAACAATTGGGCGAAACCGAGGATCGCATTGAGCGGGCTGCGAAGCTCATGGCTCATGCTGGATAGGAAATCTGATTTTGCGAGGTTGGCTTTCTCCGCCGCGGACTTGGCGCTTTCCAGTTCGACGTTCGTTTCCTGGAGCGCAACCTCGAACCGTTTGCGCTCGGTGACGTCGCGCGCGGCGGCGAATACACCTTGCAGCTTCCGATCTCGGTCGTAGAAGGTGGTCGCGTTGTAGGACACGACTGTTTTCTTGCCATCCCTGGCGCTCGCGGTAAGCTCGTAGTCGGTGACCTTCTTTTCGTTCAGCACCTGTTTGATGGCCGCCTCGGCGCGCTCTGGATCGGTGAAGGAATTCTTGAAAGGCGCGCCGATCAGCTCGTCACGCGTGCAACCGGTGAGCGCCTCCATCTGCTTGTTGACGTCTGTAATGATGCCGGACGGATCGGTCGTGATCAGCGCGTCTACGTTAGATTCGATCAGAGAGCGCGTGTAAAACTGCTGGTCGCGAAGACGCTGATCGAGCTTCTTCTGTTCTTCTTCGACTTGCTTGCGAACAGTGTTGTCCGTGCCAATGAGCAAGTAGCCGATGATCGTGTTTTGAGCGGCGCGCAAGGCCGTGACGGACACGATGGCCGGAAAGCGGCTGCCGTCCTTTCGGATATAGGTCAGCTCGTAGATATCCTCGATGCCGCGCGATGCCTTGAATACCAATGCCTCGAAGCCCGGCGTGATCTCTGTTCCTAGCTCGGCGCTCAGCGCCTTGGCGCGCGCGACCACTTCCTGCGGATCCGAAATGTCGGCCGGAGTGATCTTGTTCATCACTTCGGCAGCCGTGTACCCAAGCATGCGCTCGGCGCCGACGTTGAAGATCTGGATGACGCCCTTCGCGTCGGTGGCGATACTCGAGAAGTTGGCGCTGTTGAAAATCGCGCTCTGCAAGGCCCCCGCCTTGAGCTCGGTGCCGATCAGCAGATAGCCAATGATGTCGTCCTGCGCGTCGCGCAAGGCCGTGACCGATACGACCGCCGGGAAGCGGCTGCCATCCTTTCGGATGTAGGTCAGCTCGTAGATATCCTCGATGCCGCGCGAGGCCTTGAACACCAATGCCTCGAAGCCCGGCGTAATTGGCGTACCGAGCTCAACGCTTAACGACTTGGCGCGCGCGATCACTTCCTGCGGATCGGAGATGTCGGCCGGCGTGATCTTGTTCATCACGTCGGCCGCCGCGTAGCCGAGCATGCGTTCCGCGCCGACGTTGAAGATCTGGATGACGCCCTTCGCGTCGGTGGCGATACTCGAGAAGTTGGCGCTGTTGAAAATCGCGCTCTGCAGGGCCCCGGCCTTGAGCAGCGCCTCTTCGGCCTGTTTGCGGGCAGTGTTGTCCGTCCCGATCAGCAGATAGCCAATGACTGCGTTCTGCGCGTCACGCAGCGCGGTGACGGACACGATGGCCGGGAAGCGGCTGCCATCCTTTCGGATGTAGGTCAGCTCGTAGATATCCTCGATGCCGCGCGAGGCCTTGAACACCAATGCCTCGAAGCCCGGCGTGATCTTTGTTCCTAGCTCGGTGCTCAGCGCCTTGGCACGCGCGATCACTTCCTGCGGATCGGAAATGTCGGCCGGCGTGATCTTGTTCATCACTTCGGCAGCCGTGTACCCAAGCATGCGCTCGGCGCCGACGTTGAAGATCTGGATGACGCCCTTCGCGTCGGTGGCGATACTCGAAAAGTTGGCGCTGTTGAAAATCGCGCTCTGTAAAGCCCCGGTTTTAAGCAAGGCCTCCTGGCGTCGGACCTCGGCGATGCCCTCCGCCGTGCCGGCGGCGGGATTGAGAACTGCGTGATTCGAGATCCTTTTGCGCATCGCGATCTTTATTTAAGAACGAATCATTCTGGCGAATCGTGTGGCCGAAGGTGCGAGCGGCGCAAACTTGCGCTAGCCTTTCGGGCTTCTGGTCTCGACACTTGCAATTAGGAAAGCGACATCGTTTCTGCAACTTTTTCTTAACGAGCGTGCCACAGTGGATGGTCTTACTGAGACCGCAGCGGCACGGTTGTTTTCTGGCAGTAAAAGCTCACTTGAATTAGTCTGAAGCCTTACATGCACGTAGTGAGCACCATTCGAGACCACCGGGGTTCCCGAGTTACTTGCCTTTCGCCAGCTTCGCAGCATCCGCTGCCATGAACCGTAGCATCTGCTCCTTCAATTGCGCATCTACCTCATCCGCGATCGTCACGACGTCGGGTAGCAGTTTGCTGAATTCCAAAGCGTTTGTGTTTTTGTGCAGCGTGCTAAAAATGGTGACCTGCAGTAGACGCGACTCCTCTACCAGCATCGCTACCGTATAGCCTTGTTTACACCGCAAATCGGCGTGGTGGCCCGCAGCCTTCGAAATCGGAGCTTTCGTTTCTGCGTCCAGACGCAACCGTGCAACTATGTCATGCAGAAGGTGAGGAAGATGGCCCGCGCGCGCTTCAAAGTTCAGCGGGATACACTTTGGGTCTGGCTCCTGCTCGACTCGGTAAAGCCAATCCTCAATCAAAGGCTGGAGTTCACGCTCGAGAACGTCCGCCACGGTCTCAGTGGCGGCGGCACCGCCAGTCGCTTTAGCTGCCCCAGCTGACCCTATGGATTTGGTCATTACACCCTCTATCGTTTGCCACTCTATTTATCAACCGCTTTTTAGCTTCGTCGCTGGCCATCTCGAGTAGACAGTCGTGTTCAATCGTGTTGCTAGTCATTTCCCTGACCAGCCTCTCACTAAAAACCGAATGCGAACTGTTCTAAAAGCAACATCCCGCCATTTGTTGGAGTTTTCTGATGTCCAATGAATAACCAGAAAGTTCGCCGCGCAAGTTGAAATCAGATTTACTGGAACACGTCTCCATCCCTCCCATTTTGCCCGCCAGCTAGCCATTCTGAAATTCGCGCTGTATCTAGGTTCCGTTCCGAAATTCCACTGATAAGTAGCACAGAACATATTATCGCAGTCTTTAAAATTACTATGTGTATAACACAGCGCGTGAGGAACACACTGAGTCCGCGGAATGTTAATTCGGAGGCGCTTTCTGCTAACCAGTAGGTTAATTATAAACAGATTATATGGACCGAGCGGCGTGGGGTGCGAGATAGCCCATACAGAGAACAAAGGTTGCCTACCACGTGCTAGCTGCTAGCAGCCGGGAGGTTATGCGTGCGCCGCGAGCGTGGCGGGCAGAGTGAACTGAAAGGTTGCACCCCGCCCAGAGGCACCGGCGGCCCACAAGCGGCCCCCATGGGACTCAATGATCGACCGACTGATGGGCAGCCCCATACCAGTCCCGTTATCCTTGGTTGTAAAGAATGCCCTGAAGATCAGTTCCGCCTGCTCCGGCGGCAATCCCACACCGGTATCGCTGACCGAGATCAGCAGTTGACCACCGTCGGCTTCTGACTTGATGGTAAGCTCACCTCCGCCAGTCGTTCCCTTCATGGCATCGATGCCGTTGAGCATGAGGTTCATGAAAACCTGCTGCAATTGGACACGGTCTGCCATGACCTTGCGAAGATCCTCAGTAAGCTCGGTGCGGATGGAGATCGAGTAGCGGTTCGCCTCGCTACGCAGCAGGATAATCATTTCTCGAATAAGTTCATTTACATCAACCAACTCCCGCTGCAGCGCGCCTTTCTTGAACAGCAGGCTGACTCTGCCAATGATGTCAGCCGCGCGCGTCACGTCTTTAACGAGTCTCGATGCGGCTTCGCGCGCCTCTGGCACATCAGGAACATCGCGACCAAGCCATCGCAGGCAGGTTTTCGCGTCTGTTACTGCCGCGGAAATCGGCTGCTTGATCTCGTGCGCCAGCGAAGCAGTCAGCTCGCCCATGGTGGTCATCCGAGTTACATGCGTAAGATCAGCCTGTACCTGGCGCAATCTCTCGCGCTCTTCCTCCGCCCGCCTGCGTTCAGTAATATCCGTCATCGCCCCCACAAATTCAAAGTTGCCCGATTCATCGTTTATTGAGGGATGACCCACAACCTGAACGTACTTTACCGGGCCATCTGGCAACAGCAGCCGATGTTCAAAATCAAAAGGCTTCCTGTCCCGCGTTATTTGATCGAGCGTTTCTTGGACGAAGACTCTGTCCTCGGGATGTGTTCGCAGCAGTATGACTTCCACTGTGGGTTTGTTGGCTGGATCGTATTCAAAAATGCGAAACGTTTCCTCTGACCAGAAGATTTGTCCGCTGGAAACATCCCAGCCGAAACTGCCCGTACGGCTAATCCTCTGCGCTTCCGCTAAATAAGCTTCGCTGCGCTGAAGGGCCTCTTCCGCGCGCTGACGTTGCAGTACTTCGTTTGTCAGCTCTCTGTTGACGGCTGTCAGTTGGCTGGTCCGTTCCAAAACACGTTGTTCAAGTTCCTCATTCAGGCGCTTGATTTCAGCCTTAGCTTGCTTGTGCCCGGCCGTCTCGATAACGTCCCAACTTCCACGCCGCTTTGTCACTGCAAACTGATGTGTTCGCACCACATCGAGGATTTCAGCAGCCCCACATGCGGCGAGCGGGTAAGTGCATAGCACCGCAAGACGTTGACCTGCGATAGCTTGATTGAGTGAATCTTCGTATTCACAGAAGTCCTTCCAGTCCTTCTTTTCGAGCCAGGCCGTATCTCCAGTCACCCTGACGCCGGCGAAACCTCTGGCCGAAGCGCTTGTGAGTTTCTCGTTCCAACCGCTAATCACTCTTTTGAGGTCAAACGTGCCATCCTGAAGATACCAGTCGCGAGCCGCAACAATCTCTATGCAGTGATCAGCGAGGTATTGATCGAGGTCAGGAACAACTCGCTTTAATGCAAGCCTGGCATCTTCCCCCGTAAGGGGCTCGGCGACCACCCAAAGGCAGAACTCCTGGCTCTCCAATCCAGCTTTGCAGTAGGAGACCAGCGTTTCGAGGAGATCCGCTCTTGTCTCATAAAAAAGACAAAAGTGTGTCCCCCAGGGCATGTCACCGACGACGTCGACTCCGGTCTTCCGCATCTCGGTGGCCATCGCGGTTACCTCCAACGTTCGTCCTGGCAAAACGGGTTCCGCAACCGGCTTTCCGAACGAAAACATCATACCGCAGAAGCCTCAACCCGACGAGGGTCGAGAGTGTTGGCAGGAAAGGCCCGCCCACATCTTTGCTTGCGAGGTTAAGTGTAAAATGTTCCGTCCGTGTGCAATATAAATATCTCTTGCCCATCATCAGTGAGGAACGAACACGAGACTCAGGACGGATTGTCGGCAGGCCCACAGCAATGTCGCGTTCTGGTGTAGTGGGATGACTTCCGCATGGCCCGTCATCCGATCACAATGCGCGGAAGGGCCAAAAGGCGCGAGCTCAGCCATATCCCGTCCCCAAGCAACACCCTATTTTGCCACAGAACACGCAAGTCGCCGCAAACCCACTGCTTCGCCCGCACCCTCAGCTATACTCAGCCCAATCCTCAGGAGGCCTTTAGCTCGCCAGCGGCGCCGGCGGGCAAGCCGTAGCTTATGATCTGCCCTAACTGCGCACAGCAAATGACGGATTGGAAGCTGGCTAACCGCCTCGGAAACCAATTCACGATTGACGTCTGTCCGCCGTGCCAGGCTTTTTGGTTTGATCGCCACGAAGACTTGGGCCTTTCGCCGGCTTCGACGCTGCAGTTGATGAAATACATCGGTGAGCACTCCTCTGCGCCTAGGCAAGCGTTCACCGACCGGCTCATGTGCCCGCACTGCGGCTCTGGACTTACGCTGGCTCACAACATGACCCGCAACGTGCGCTTCGTCTACTGGCAATGCTCTAGCCAGCACGGACACTTCATCAGCTTTTTTGACTTCCTCAAAGAGAAGAACTTCATTCGTCCGCTCTCCCCGCAGGAAATTCAGCACCTCCGCGAAACCGTTCAGGAAGTGCACTGCTCCAACTGCGGCGCCTCCGTCAACTTACAGACCAGCTCGGCGTGTCCCTATTGCCATTCGCCCATCTCCATACTCGACCTGCAAGAGCAGCAACGCATGCTGGCACAACTCAAGGAAGCCGCCGACGCGAGCGCGAAGCCCGTCGATCCCGCGCTGCCCTTGAAGCTGGCGATGGCTAAGGCCGAGGCGTCCAACTATTTTTTCGTGGAACATGACAGTCAGTGGTGGGCCGATTCACCCACAAGGGACCTTGTGGTGGCCGGCTTGAAAACAGTAGCACGCTGGCTCAACAACCTAGTGGCTTGACCATCCATAAAACTTTCCAGCTCTTTGCCGGGCGCACCTGCCTTGTGGGCTTCGCCTCGCTCGAAAAAGCCTTCTGAAACGTGGGGACAGGAACGTGCGAAGAAATTGGCAACCGGGACTGCGCCGAAGTGTGCAGACTGCGTGCATGATTGGCGACGAGAACTCTGTTCCTCGACTTGTAGCGATTGATCGGCGGCAAATGCTGTTGCGAACCTTGGATGTGGAGAAGTTGGTAGAGGACGATCGTTGCGTGCGCGCGATTTGGGAACTGGTCCCTACCAAAAAATTTGGTCCGGCCACATCACACCTCATTACCGGTCCTTTGTAACAATGTTTCGCGACGACGTCTCTGCGGACACGGAAACACGATAGTCCTCAGGAAAGTTGGAGGAAAGTGGAAGCAGCGCAAGGCGTGCCCAAATTGGATTTCGTGAATAGCGCCTTCGCCGCCGCACCTCCCGGGCGGAAAACGAAATCTGAACACCTACAAATCGTCAGTGAGTATTGTTCTTACCAGGTTCCTTAAGGAGGGTTTGGATCTCGCGCTCAAAGGCATCTTTGTCCACCATGCCGGGGTGCACGTCGGCGATTTTGCCGGTGCGATCGACGAGCAGGGTTACCGGCATTCCTTTGTCCACGCCGAATTGCTTTGCTGATTCAAACGTTCCAATCACGATTCGGTAGTTGATTTTGTGCTCTCGCAGGTAGGGCCTAACGGATTTCCAGCCGTCATCGTCCAGCGAAGCGCCGACAACTACAAGGCCACTCGTGTTGTATTTGTCTTGAAACTCCATGAACCACGGTATTTCTTCCTTACACCCTTCACACCAGGTGGCCCAGAAATCGAGCAAGACGACACTGCCTTTGTAACCGGAGAGATCGACAGGCGCGCCATTTGAGCCGGTGAGAGCGACTTGTGGAAGGGGCTTTCGGGAGTCGGCGCGCGTGAGATCCGCGGGGGTGGTTGCGCGTAGGGCAAAGAATGAGATTACGAAAGCGATCGACGCGACGATGGAGCGTTGCATATACATTACCTCCTGAATTAGGGCGTGGCGTCCTGGTGTGGGGAAGCTGAACGAATTTGTCGGACGAGAATGCCACCCGTGAGAATCCCCATCCAATTTGCAAAGTTAGGAACCAGGAAGGCCCACGGGATCTTGGTCTGTAACGGAAGATCCAGGACGTGCAGACAGAAATTCGAACCAACGATGACCGACGAAATAACAATTAGAACCACGGTCGCTACGATTTCTTTGCCATTGGCGACCGCTGCGACGATGCAGCCGATCAACGTCATTTGGACGACGCGAAGGATCGGAATACCCCAAGTCACTAGCCACACGTAAAGAACGTAATGCAGATTGGAATAGGGGCGCTGGGTGCGGAGGAGCGCTACGATGACTTGCTCCGGAAGCCTCGCGATGAACCATTTCAGAACGAAACCCATGAGCACGATGCCAGTGAGCGGCCACGGTGCGCTGCGGAGGGCGGCACCGGCGAGATGAAAAATGGTTTTCACACTCTGCCTCCAATACCAGCGGCGAGCGGAAACAACACCTGATTTCGAGGCGACGTCTGAAAATTCTTCAGCAAGGTCGCCAAGGATGGACTCCGATTGCTCGGCGGAAGCGGACAGTTCGACAAACCAAGCAGCAAGGTGCGGCGGGAGAGGGCGTGATGCCGTCTGCATCATGAGCGGCTCCCGAGAAGTTCGAGGCCCTCGGTGAGGCTTCGCAGCGCATGGCGCGTGCGGTTGACGGCCGCCACTCCTTGGGCAGTGACGCGAAAGAAACGCTTCGACCGCCCACCACGTTCCGGCGTAGGGTCTCCAGCACGAGATCGGAGATAACCTTTTCCTTCCAGACGATCCAGGGTGGCATAGATGGCGCCGATGGATACCTCACGCTTCGTGCGCGCTTCGATCTCCCGCCGGACTGTGACTCCGTACGCCTGGTCGTCCAAACGCAGAACTGCGAGAAGCACAACGTGCTCGAATTCCCCCAGATAGTCGCGGCTCGACATTAGATATACAATATAGAATAAATTGGAGTAGTCAAGTGCTTTCAAGGATGACTCGGAGTTGGCGCGGGACATAGTACTCAGGGCGTGAGACCGCTTATTGTGATCGTTGTGTTTGGAGTGATCTTCGGGATTCTTGCGCAGGCGCATGGAAATATTCGCACGGCATGATGGAATCTCAGGATTCCTGGTTCGCTTTTTTTGCCGAGATAAGGTGACCTGACAAAGCCCCGCCATCTGGTTGAGCTGCTATTCGCGGATCGAACTGCGGGCTTGGGCGGCACTCGTTATCTAAAGCGAGGGAACGTCCCGTCTGTCCTCTTCGATCTCGAGGAAAAGAAGAGGAGTCAAACCCGCGCTCTTAAAAACGAAGAGTGCGGCACCCGCGCTTCTGCACAGCCGGGCTCCCTCGCAATTCGAGATACGCGGAGACCAGTCCCCAAATGTACAGCGCAAGCAAAGCCAGCAGGCAGAGCGTCCCCAGCCGTACGTAACGATCAACCATTTGCAGGACCGTCCATCCGTACATTTCGGTGAGCAGGCTCGGATCGGACAGGTTCACGCCCTCGATCTCACCAAACGGAAGATCTTCGAGCGGCCCTGTCCACATCAGAAAAACGTGCATGAAGCTGAGCCCCCCGATGCCCAGCAATCCCCAGCGCAGACCCCAGCTCTTGTACAGTCGGCTTTGGCGCGGCGCGTAGAACGTCGCCATCAGCAGGGTGGCCAGCACCAGGGCGCCGCCATCGCCGAAGAAAACGATCAGCGCTTCCGCGGGCAAAGACAACGCGACCAGTTGCAGGAGGAGCAGCGCAGCGGCGGCGAGAAGCCATCCTGGACGTTCTATCTTCCACGCCAGAAATCCGGCAAAGCCAATGACGGCCATTACCAGCAGAACGATCAACCAGGACCGTTGTTCGCCGTGCGGGGTAACCCACAGCAGCGGCACGGCCCAGCGGCCGGTGAGCCACGCGGTGATGGCGTGCCCGCTTTCGTGCAGCACCATGGCAAGCATGGCTGCCGCCATGCGCAGGCCCGTGCCCGCAACGAGGCGCGCCAGAAGCAAGGCCAAGGGAAGCGCGAGAATGCGGTACTTCAACTCGGTCCGGGCATCGGTGCGGCTAAAGGCGTCGATGGCAGCGGTAGCAGGCTCGTTCAGTGCGGGCGGAGCGGACACGGCCACCGCGACGTCCGGATTAACCTGGTTCGCTGCGCTTTCCAGCGCCGCCTGGTAGCGCGAGAAAACGATTCCGCACTTCAGACACTCGGTGGTCTGCAACGGATGATCGAATTGGCATTTGGGGCAGCGCATCCGGATGGCCTAATTCCATTATAGGAGGGCATCTCGGCGCATCTACCGGCGTCGGCGGCGTGCTGCCGAAACAGGTATTGGCGTCCAGGAAAGGCTTTGGAGGCCAGCGGTGGTGATGGTGGTGTTTGGGTTGATCTATTCAGAACTTCTCTCGGAAATTCCGTGTCGCGTTTCCGGGCGGTTGAAGCGCCGGTTGGATTGACACTGTAGCGTGGTGCGGCCCACGATGAAGCGCGGTTCGCACTATTTGCGTTGCGTTCAGCGGCCGCTTGGAATTCGCGTTAGTTGTTGTCGTCCTCGTCACCTCTGCTGATTGGCCTCGTCTTTTTCGATTGACCCGCAGCCGTTGTGGCAGCGGTGCCAATCGGTTGTGAGGGGTACGCAGTGTGGAAGCGCTCGATCCCCAGGGCAAGTTGCAGGGAATAGCCAAGCGACCGCTGGCCAGGGTCAAAGGCCGTGGTCGTTTTGATGTTGCGGAACCAACGCATGGTATCGGTCGCATCCGGTAAGGTGTTCGAAAGAGATTGCCACTCTGCCGTGGAATGACAGGATAGGCAAGAGGACTTCGGATTGTCCACGGGACCGTCTAATCGTCCGGCGCGGCCAAGATGCTGGGGAGGACCGACCGCCGGGTTGATGAACGATTCTATGAGGTGTGTGGTGCTTAACTTCGTGGCTTCGGTCACGGTGGGGTCGTTTCCCCACATGAGACCGACCGGCGTCAGACGATCCCACGGAGTAGCCCCGATGGCGTTGCCGTCATAGACGAACGTGCCGAACACCCAGCCCGTTGTTGTGCTTGCGCTGGAATCGCGCACGGCCACGTCGACTTGCAGGAGCAGCACGGTTTGGATGGACCGTGGACCGCCGCTGGTGGTGGAGGCGTTGGCTTGCCATGCGAAGGAGTTTTGCAGGTACGGAACTTCAGCGACCGTCGCTGTGGTAAAGAGCAGCTTGCAGGCCACCGTGCCATCAGGAAAAACAGCCGCGGCAGGGTTCGGTGAATTGGGGTTTTTCCAGACTTGTCCGATCACATAGCCCCCGGGTGCGTTGTAAAATCCCACGGCCCAGTTAGCAAAAGAGCCGGTCTGCGTTGGGGCCAGCTCGTGCGGTCGGGAGGATCTTTCTCCCGTCAGCCCGCGAACGAATTCACGGCCGTTCGGAGTGGTGTGGAGCCAGGGTGCGTGATACCAGTTGCGAACGGTGTTCCTTTCCAGTTGCCAATCCACGTCTACGTTCCCTTCCTCGCAATAAGACAGAACACTCTTTAGATACAGAATGGGTTGAGTTTTGAAACTGAAGCTCTTCCAGGGTTGCGGGCCGACCGCCGGCTGGGTGGTGGGATAGTCCTGCCGTAGTTTGAAGACCGGGCCCGTCCAGCCGCTCGGGATTGGATCGTTTGAAGAAGGAAAAGCCTGGCTCCGCGCGATAGGGAGCTTCACCGAGAGAAACAGGGCTACAAGTGCGAGGAAAAGCAGCCGAAGGGTCGTGTTTCGAACGAACATACCGGACCTCCGTCGAGTTGCGCGCCCCTCGCCGGAACCGAGGAGGACTGTGGGCGCGGGACGTCTTTAGAATGAACCGGCCAGCACAACTGTTATATGTCATGTGATTTCAAATGGCGATTCGTTTCAAAGGCTCGCTGCGTTGCGTGTCCGGTGATTCCCTGTTGACCTGACAGGAACTGTCCTTGGAGGCCTCGATGAACGGAGGGACTCCAGGGCCGACAATGCGTTCGGCGGGAGGTTGTTACCTATGTGGTCGGTAGGTTCTGCTACCCATGTGTCCGGGCTGTGCTGCGCAAGAACTCCGTTTAGCTTCGACGTTGACCGATGCAATGGGCAACCGCCAAACAACAAGGAAACGTGCATGAGCGGACATGAAAATTATCTTCGGCAAAAGTGTGCCGCCTCCGTCAGGTGTTCCAGATTTGAGGACTCGCGCATCCAGATGTCGTTCAGCAATTGAAGGCAGTCCCACAGCGGTCTAAACGCGGTGAGAGTCGTGAAGAAATTCTGTCTCTTGCCTTTGATATATTTCTCGTACTCGGCGTGGAAGCACTCTTGCTCAAGCGGGAAAAGCTCTGCTGCTGGTTTTCCATCCATACGTGGAACCCCACCATCCAACACAAAAAGTCGAAGTGAAATATGGCGGGCCTGACAGGACTCGAACCTGCGACCCTCACGTTCGAAGCGTGATGCTCTGATCCAACTGAGCTACAGGCCCGAAGCGATTTTAGCACTGTTTCAGTTTGTCCGGATAGATGCGCCAGTCGCGCACAGCGTTGGCATTGGGTAGCGTATTGCGAGGCACTGTGGAACGAATCCCGAGATGATAGAGCTTGGAACTCTGCGCGCGCAGGCATACTTCAATGTCTCGGGCTCTCTCGGGCGATTTCTCGCAGATCGCTGAAGCACGCCAGTTGGGATTCCGCTCGCGCCTACACAGGCGAGTATCCTATCCCACTCGCGCGCTCAGTCGTCTCCGTCGGCTGGTAAGGCCGAAAAGGAATCCGAGAAATTGGCCCGAAAATAGTCAGAGGCCTTCGGGGGAAAACAGCTTCACTCGTTACGCCAGTTTGGTGGCGCAGAGCGAGGTTCTCCAGCTGGAGGGCAGCACGCGAATGGAAGATCGAAGACAGAGTTGCGAAAAGTGTCGTGAGAGAAATAGGCACCGGCGAGAACTAGGAACGGAGTATAAGCTCCATTCGCTCAGATGTTCGAGGTTTTCGAGAGGCACAGATTGTTTTCCAATCTGGACGACATTGTTCGCGCAGAGTGACATCATGGCTTATGGCTAACAGCAAATACCAATAACATACCCAAACCCAAGAGGATCAGCCCAGCAGCAGCCATAAAAACAAAAATCCGTTGCCCTCCGGCACGCCTTCCCGATATCAAAACTTCATCTTCGGGCGAAACGAAACTCACCAACGCCTTCTTGTAGGACCTCCAAAGCAGCAAATAGGGGACCCCCGCAACGAGAAAATATACCCCCAAAGAAATGCATATAGCTCTAAATAAATGTGCCTCTGGCCTGCCTAATGCACGGTAGATCTGCCTCGACCACTCAAAGCTCAAGAAATAACCCAGAAAGAGGATCGAGAAATGAGCAAAATAAAACATTTTTAGAAAGGATCTTATTTTTAACTCTTCAGACTCGGACCTTACAATATAGCCACGAGTGCGGCGATCCCCGGAAAAAACGACCACACGGCCAGCTTTTTCATCTCGAAAGCATGCGCCCACAATAGAATCGAGAAGAGCCATCAGCATTCTCCTTGGGTGGATTCCTTAGGTCTTGGTTACCTCCATGTTGCCACTTCAAGAAAATGGCTCGCCAAGGAAAAGATGTCCATGTGCCTTTCTCGCCGCTAACTCGAGTGGAACTTGCGCGCCAGTCTGCAATGTCCGAGCACCGTGCTAAGTTTTCTTATTTCGCTGGCCGGTATTTTGGAGGCTATATGCTTCAGGACTCAACGGATAAAGGCTGGAACCGGACAACCCCGCAAGGGCTTATTGGAGTCTTGCGGTTCGCAGGCGTGGTCTCCGTCAGAGTTGTGGTCCAAGTCGTGCCTTCTCTCTAGCGTTTTGTTCCTCACGTTATGATTTTCTCTCGGAGTTTATAATTAGGAATTATGGGCGAAACAACAATTCGTCAACCACAGATGCGGCTTCAAAGTTTCGAAGCAGTACTCGCTTCATCAATTCCTCCGCCCAACTGCCAGCCGATTCTACTCTAATCCCCTCCAGTCAATTTGGCCCTGGACGCCTTCTCCTTCTCTTGCCACACTCGCCTGATGCAAATCGCTCCCTTTCGCATCGAAGAATATTTTGGCAAGTATGAATTTACCGCTAAATATCTGCTCTCTTCCTCCGATTGCCAATCGCAAACCATCGCCGACCTGCTTGCCTTCGAGCCTGGCGCACACGACGCTTTCCTCAAACACTGGTGCGGTTACACCGAAACTCCCGGTGCGCCATGGCTCCGCGAAACCATCGCCCAAACGTATAAAGGAATCCGTACCGCCGATGTCTTCGTAGTAGCCGCCGCCGAAGAAGCCATTTTCCTTTATTATCACGCACTACTGAAACCCGGCGATCATGCCATCGTCGAATCTCCCTGCTACGAAAGCGCTCTCACTCTCGTCAAAAGCACCGGAGCCACGCCCAGCGAATGGCGCCGCAGACCCGAAAACGGCTGGGCTCACGATCTTGCCGCACTGGAATCTCTCATCCAACCCAACACTCGCTCCATCTACATCAACACCCCCCACAATCCCACCGGCTTGCTCACTCCCCTTCCTGTCTTGCTCAGCGTCATGCAACTCGCCGGTCGCCATGGCATTTATGTTTTTTGTGATGAAGTCTACCGCGAGCTGGAACACGATTCTGCCACTCGCTTGCCCGCTGGTTGCGAAGTCTACGAGCGCGCCGTCAGCCTCGGTTCCATGAGCAAAACCTACGGCCTCGCCGGCCTTCGCCTCGGCTGGCTGGTCTCGCGTGACCCCAAAATTCTTCAGCTCTGCACCCAGCTGAAGTACTACACCACCATCTGCAGCAGCGCCCCCAGCGAATACCTCACCGATCTCGCCATCCGCCATCGCGAAAAAATTATCGGGCGCAATCTCCAGTTCGTGCTCCACAACGTAAAACTTCTCTCCACATTTCTCGCTCGACGTTCCGATCTCTTTTCCTGGACTCCTCCCAACGCCGGCCCCATCGGCTTCGTGCGCTACCAGCCCGCAAAATCAAGCCTACCCACCGATGTCCAAACTTTCTGCGAGACCCTCGTCCAGCAATCCGGAGTTCTACTGCTACCCGGCTCCGTTTACGATCAACCCCACCATATCCGCTTCGGCTTCGGTCGCCGCAACATGCCCGAATCTCTCTCGCAACTCGATTCCTACCTGTCTCTGGCGAATTGATACAGTGGCAACTAACATTCTTACATCCTGGTGGGCCTTGTGGGTGCAGGCCGCGTTGTGCACCAAGTCCTACCCCCTCAGTGATTCTCCGCGCAAGAAACCAGGTCTTCACCTGATTTACCGTACCCCGAATTACTTTATAGCTTCTGTTGGGCGGTAAGCGTGTCCTGAAAAGGTACCCACTGCGAAGACAGAAGGAGGTTTTCTGTGTCCAGATGCACAGCTAATAGCGTTGGCCGGCCCACCATATCTAACTTGCAGCCGGGAATATTTCTCGCCCTGCCTGCGCTCTGTTTTGCGACTCTTGTTTACGCGGCAAGTCCAGCTTCCAGCACTCTGAACCCCGTAAACGGCTCTTCCGCATCTTGGGCCGGCGGCGGCATTGCCGGAGCTACTACGGACGAAACCACCTGCGTCGACGGAACCGATTGCGATGTATACAGCATCACTCTTACGGGCTTACCGGCCAATTACAAAGGTTTGGTTTTGGCCATCAGCATTTCCCACCAGATCAAGCTCAATGATTACGATCTTTACGTACATAAAGGCGATCTCACTGGTCCAGTGGTCGCCAGCTCGACCGGCGGCATACCGGAAACCGGCGAAGCCGTGGTGATTGACCCCACCGTTTCAGGAACTGGCCTGTATACCGTGCACGTCGTAGATTCCAATGTCGCTCCCGGCGACCCGTATAGTGGTGTGGCCACCGTCGCCACCCCGCCCACCGACTCGCTGGCTCACGGCACCGCGCCCACCTATGCGAACTACCAATCGCCACCAGGCCTGGGCGACAGCTCCGGCGAACCTTCAATTGGCGCCAACTTCAACTCGGGCCGCATCATGACCCAGGCGGTTTTCGACACCTTGCAGGTCACGTTCAACACCGACACTTCGGCGGCCACGGCAACTTGGCTGCTCAAGGATGGGCCGAACACGAGCATCACTACTCTAGATCCCATCCTCTTTACGGATTCTCAAACCGGCCGCACCGTAGTCTCTCAGCTCTTCGGCTCCACAAGCCTCTCCGCTTTTACCGACAACGATGGCGAAACCTATACCGTAAGTCAGGGCGGAGGCATCGCCTCCGGTGTCGATCATCAAACCGTCGGCGGCGGACCGTTCCGTCTTTGTACCGCCGATCAGTTGCTCGTTACTCCAGTCCGCTGCGCGCAGTTGGCCGCTCGTGGCCCGCTCACCCAGTATCCCCACGCCGTCTACTATGCGTCG
>Ga0210384_10003194_pt1 | contig 19184 bp, 13 predicted proteins | sample IncBWH2MmetaG_FD_160574 | JGI IMG/M metagenome (GOLD analysis project Ga0210384, IMG submission 160574) | Forest soil microbial communities from Barre Woods Harvard Forest LTER site, Petersham, Massachusetts, United States - Inc-BW-H-2-M | ecosystem: Environmental > Terrestrial > Soil >...
GATCGAAACCCTTGTGGATCCGAGCGGTAATGATCCTCGCCCGGGACCAGACCAGAGGAAGTGGTGTGTCGGAATAGCGCTCGACGTGGACGGCGGCAAACTCTACTGGACGCAAAAAGGGAATGATAACGCCGGCGAAGGACGCATCTTCCGCGCGAATCTGCAGATTCCCAAAGGCCAGACTCCGGCAAACCGCCAAGACATTGAAGTTCTCTACGATAACTTACCCGAACCCATTGATCTCGATCTCGACCTTGGGAATCGGGTGATCTACTGGACCGACCGCGGAGACCCGCCGCGGGGCAACACGGTGAATCGAGCTCCGATGGATCCGGCACCCGGGACTCGCAAAGAGCCGGAAATTGTCTTCAACCACCTCATGGAAGGAATCGGCTTGGCGTTAGATCTGGCGAACCACCGCATGTTCCTGACCGATTTGGGGGGATCCGTTTACAGCGCCAATCTTGATGGATCGAACAAGAAGAATCTGCAGTTTGTCCAAGGGAACCTTTCGGGAATTACGTACGTGGAGCTTCCTGCGGGCTCGTAGTGCAGCTTCGGCTGGTCACACCACTTAAGAGGAGAGAAAAATGAGTTCGCCAGCTTCTGCTTTGAAACTTGAGAACGTTCTTTATGAAAAAAAGGGTCCGATTGCGTATGTGACCATCAACCGGCCCAAAGTATTGAACGCCCTGAATGCGAAAACCATTTCTGAATTGCGCTCCGCGTTCGAAGACGCCCGTGACGATGCCGAGGTGCGTGGGGTCGTTTTCACCGGTGCCGGGGACAAGGCATTTGCCGCCGGAGCGGACATCAGCGAAATGGCCAACGATACTGCGCTCACTGCGGAAGAGAAAACGCGGTCCGGCCAAGCGCTTACAGACCTCATTGAAAATCTGGGCAAACCAGTCATCGCTGCTGTGAATGGATTTGCGCTCGGAGGCGGGTGTGAACTGTCGATGGCCAGCACGATACGAATCGCTGCGGAGACTGCGAGGTTCGGTCAGCCCGAAGTGAAGATTGGAGTCATGCCGGGCTACGGGGGAACGCAGCGCCTTCCGAGATTGGTCGGGAAGGGGCGCGCGTTGCAGCTCATTCTGTCAGGAGAAATCATCAGCGCGCAGGAAGCCTATCGCATTGGACTGGTGAACGAGGTGGTCCCAGCTGCCAGTCTGCCCTCAAGAGCAGAAGCGATACTCAACCAGTTCATCGCCAACGCACCAGTCGGCGTGAAGTACTCGATCGAGGCGGTAAACAAGGGGTTGGAGACCAGCCTCGCAGAGGGCCTGCTTCTTGAAGCTTCACTGTTCGCGATTTGCGCGGGGACCGAAGACAAGAAGGAAGGAACATCGGCCTTTCTTTCAAAGCGTGCTCCGAAGTTCCAGGGGCGTTAGCGCGCCGGAAACAGCGCAATCGAGCGTCAACGCCGAATTGCACCCTGACTCGATTTTACGACAAGGAGATTTTATGGCAGAGGAAAACATCTTTTCTGGTTTGAGAGTGGTAGAACTGGCCAGCTTCATCGCGGGTCCCGGCGCGGCAACGATTCTGTCCGATTTCGGCGCCGACGTCATCAAGGTTGAACCACCCGAGGGAGAGCTATGGAGAAAGGGGCAGAAGATCCCACCTCAGCCGGATTCCGAAGAGCCTTATCCCTTCCAATTAGCGAATCGAAACAAGCGCGGAGTCACGCTCAATCTGAAATCTGCAAACGCGCAGCAGGTTCTCGAGCGGTTAGCCAAGTGGGCCGACGTATTTATCGTCAACACACCGCATTCCGCGCGCAAGAAACTGAAGCTCGAGTATGACGATGTTGCGCAATGGAATCCGCGCCTGATCTATGCTGATCTCACCGGCTTTGGGGAGAAAGGCCCGGACGCTGGTCTTCCCGGGTTCGATCTCACGGCCTTCTGGGCACGAAGCGGCTTGTTATTCATGACGCGCGATGCCGGAGAGCCGCCGACCTGGCCAGTGGCAGGGAGCGGGGACAATGCAACTGCGGTCTGCATCTATGCCGCGATTACGACCGCGCTTTATCGGCGCGAACGTACCGGTAAAGGATCCTACGTCACCACTTCGCTCCTTGCAGCGGGTGTCTGGTCGGCCAGCGTCTTTATCCAGGCCGCTCTATGTGGTGCGAGTTTCTACGGGTTGCACGATCGAACGCATCCGGCAAATGCAGCGTTGAACACGTATCGCTCTTCCGATGGCACCTGGTTCGTCCTCGTAGCCACTCCGGACAAGGTACCCGCGGTCCTGAAAGCGATGGGACGCGAGGATATCCTAACGGATCAGCGATTCTCGGATCCCGCCAAGCTGGCAGAGAACCGGCCGCAATTGACGGCAATTCTCGATAAGATTTTTGGTTCGCAGCCGATGTCGCATTGGTATGAGGTCTTCAACGGCGTTCACGTCCCCTTCGGCGCCGTGCGTGAGCCGCAGGAAGTCATTAATGATCCGCAATTGCGAGCGAATGACATCGTCGTTCCGCTCGAAGGAGCCGGCGAGAAGCTGACCTCGACCATCAGCAGTCCTATTCAAGTGCGCGGAGTTACCAAAGTAACGGCCAAGCGCGCCCCGGGAATCGGCGAGCATAACGACGAGGTGCTGAAGGAGCTGGGCTTCAATACTGCCGATATCGCTGGCCTTCGTGCAAGCGGGGCCATCCCGGCGGTGCGAGGGAATTCAGTCGCGGCGGACTGAAGCAAATCGAAGAGCAATATGGCGTGAGTATCAGCAGGTATTGGAGGAACACAGTGACCGATATTATTAGCGAGCGCTCTGGAAGTATTCTGCGAATTCAGTTCAATCGACCGGCAAAGAAGAATGCGATGACGTTCGCCATGTACATCGCGATGGCGGATCTCCTCAACACCGCAGCAAAAGATGAGGGCGTGCGAGTGGTGCTCTGGCACGGTGCGGGAGATTCCTTCTGCGCGGGCAATGACCTGGAGGATTTTCTCAAGAATCCCATGGGACCGGGCGACAGCCCGCAATCCCGCTTGATCAATGCGTTCATCAATTTCGATAAGCCTATTGTGGTGGCCGTGCAGGGCGCCGCCATCGGCGGCGGAACCACTATGTTGACGCACTGCGACTTTGTCTACGCGGGCGAGAGCGCGAAGTTCCAGATGCCGTTCATCAATCTCGCCTTGGTACCTGAATTCGGAACCAGTTATTCGATTCCCGCGCGCATCGGGTATCTCCGAGCAGCCGAGTTGATTCAGTTAGGACAGGCTTTCGACGCGAAGCGAGCAGCGGAACTCGGGCTTGTTACTCGTGTTGTGCCGGACCAAACGCTACTTTCGACCGCAACGGAGACGGCGCAGAGACTGGCAGAGAAGCCCGCCGGTGCGCTGCAGGCCTGCAAGAGGCTTATGAGGGAGCCCGTACGGCCTGACCTCGAGAAAGCGGCGAGGTCGGAGAACGAGGAGTTCGCAACGCGACTTCGCTCTGCCGATGCAAAGGAAGCGATTACGGCGTTCTTCGAGAAACGCAAACCCGACTTTACCCGGAAAAAAGAATCGGTGACGGCCGCGTGATTCGGAGCTTTGTATCGAAAAGCTCCGAGCAGAGTTGAACAAAAGGGAAATAAATCGAGGTAAGCATGCCGCAACCTAGGATCATCATCGTTGGCGCGGGCTTTGGAGGATTGGCCGCGGCCAAAGCGTTGAAGAAAACACAGGCAGAAGTAGTCCTGATTGACCGTACAAACCACCACGTGTTTCAACCGTTGCTTTACCAGGTGGCGACGTCGGTGCTTACACCCAGTCAGATTGCGACGCCAATTCGCGGCATTTTTCGGAATCAGAAGAACACCATAGTGATCATGGGGGAAGTAACAGGGGTCGATAAAGATCGGAAGTGCGTCTTCGTTAGTGATGCCGACCGGCAAAAAGTGCCGATCACCTATGACTATCTAATTCTTGCGACAGGCGCCAGTCATAGTTATTTTGGTCATAACGAATTTGCGGAGTATGCGCCGGGTTTGAAGAGTCTCGGGGACGCCGAGGCGGCACGAAACAGGATCCTGCAGGCGTTCGAACTGGCAGAAGCCGAGGAGGATCCGAGCCGCCATCGCGACCTGCTGACTTTCGTCCTGGTTGGTGCTGGTCCCACCGGTGTGGAAATGGCCGGCGCACTAGCGATTTTCGTACGAAGCACGCTGAAATCTGACTTCCGCAGGATCAATCCAGCCTCAGCCAGAATAGTGCTCGTCGATATGGCTCCCCGTGTTTTGGGACCGTTCTCGGAGAGTCTTTCCAAAGCTGCGAAGCAACGGCTGGAGAAGTTAGGCGTCGAAGTCCGGCTCGGCCATAGCGTTGATCAGATTGACCCAGAGGGCATCGTGGTCGCGGGCGAGCGCGTTGCAAGCAAGACCGTAATCTGGACCGCGGGCGTCGCGCCCTCACCTGCGGGCAAGTGGCTGAACGCCGAGACGGATCGCGCGGGTCGCGTACGCGTTCAGAAAGATCTCACCGTTCCCGAACATCCCGAGATCCTTGTAGTGGGCGATACGGCATCGCTCGATCAAAATGGCAAACCGCTTCCAGGCGTTGCGCAGGTGGCGATGCAGCAAGGGCGTTATGCCGGAAAGCTGATTCACAAGCGCATCGTTGGCAATCCCGCTCCGCAGCCGTTCAGCTACTTTGACAAGGGCACCATGGCCGTGGTCGGCAAGGGTTTTGCCGTGCTGCAAAGCGGCAAAGTCCAAATAAGCGGGTTTGGCGCTTGGCTCACTTGGGCGGCCGTTCATCTCCAATTCCTCGCGACGTCGAGCCTCCGTTTGACCGTTTTTCTGCAATGGGTGTGGACTTATGTAACAGGGCAGAGGGGTGACCGGCTAATTGTGAATCACGACGGAGCGGAGCTTGCGAAGCCTGCAACGGACGCAGCCAGCAAGCCGGCACTTGCAGGCAGGTAGACAGTCTGAATCACACAAACGATTTTAGTTGAAAATTGAAACACTCTAAGGAGGATTGCATGGCAAAGAACAAGGAGATTCGTAACGTAGCTATCGTTGGAACGGGAGTCATTGGTGCGAGTTGGGCGGCGCTGTACCTCGCACGTGGATTGAATGTCGTGGCCACCGACCCGGCGCCGAATGCAGAAGCGAACTTGCGGAAATACGTAGATGCGGCGTGGAAGGATCTGACGGTGATCGGGCTCTCACCCAACGCGTCGCGCGATCATCTGAAGTTCACAACGGACATGAAGCAGGCGCTGGCAGATGCCGACTTGGTCCAGGAGAACGGACCTGAGCGCAAAGAGTTCAAGGTCAAGCTCTTTGCAGAACTGGATGCGGCGACTCGGCCGGATACGATCATTGCGTCGAGTTCCTCCGGTCTGACCATGAGTGTGATGCAATCTGCCTGCAAGCATCCCGAACGTTGCGTTATTGGCCATCCCTTCAATCCTCCCCATGTCGTGCCTTTAGTCGAAGTAGTAGCGGGAGAGAAAACATCACCTGAGACGGTCGCGCGGGCGCTTTCCTTCTACGCTTCAATCGGCAAGAAGCCAATCCATGTTCGAAAAGAGGTTGTCGGCCACGTGGCGAACCGCCTCCAAGCGGCGCTTTACCGGGAGGTTGTCTATCTCATCGAGCAGGGTGTATTGGATGTCGCCGATTCAGATGTTGCAGTGTGCTGGGGACCCGGACTGCGATGGGGCCTGATGGGTGCAAATCTCCTATTCCATCTCGGCGGCGGTCCAGGTGGAATTCAACATTTTATGGAGCAATTCTCTGGGCCACTGGCCATATGGTGGAAAGATCTTGGGACGATCACGGAGTTCAGCCCAACCGTGAAGCAAACCATCATCGAAGGTGTGACCAAGGTGGCCAATGGCCGCTCGATCCAAGAACTCGAACGTGAACGCGACAGCATGCTGCTGGAACTTCTCGCCACCCGGGCAAAGGGTGAAGAGGTGGCGCAAGCCGCGATCGCCGGAGGTCACGGCGACTAGCTTCAATCAGTGAAGTGCTCTGGTTGGTGCTTCGCGGCTCCAGGCGCTGCTTCATTGGACAGCACACGATGATCTACGTTCATTCGCTCGGCCGGGCATCCCGGTATTACACACAACGCACGGCCCTGCTTGTCGACGGTGCCGCTGTTTCTTTCAAGACGCTCCACGAGCGCGTCCAGAACATTGCGGCTGCGCTCGCCGCCAACGGCTTTGCGGCGGGTGACCGCCTCGCGCTTCTATTGCCGAATTCTCCTGAGTACATCGAGTTGATCTACGCCTGCAGCTGGCTCGGCGTTACTGCAGTCCCGATAAACGCACGGCTCTCCGCAGCCGAAATCGATCGAGTTCTGCTCGATGCAAAACCGCGCGGGCTGGTACGGCATTCCTCGCTCCCGAGACCTGCCGTGCAGCTTCCGTGGCAACTCGTGCTGGACGAAAAGCCCTTCGACGTGCGGAATGAGTCCTGTCCAGATCCTGTCTATGACCCGGAAGCGATTCTCGCTCTCATCTATACCAGTGGCACGACGGGCCGGCCGAAAGGCGTCATGGTGAGTCACGCCAACATCCTGGCGAACCTTGACCACTTCAGCTATTGGATGGGATACCTAGAAGGCGGTGTCTATCTGCATGCGGCGCCGATTTTTCATATTGCTGATTTTCCCGCCATGTTCGCAGCACCGGCTTTCGGTGCGCGCCAAGTCACGATTCCAAAGTTCAGCCCGCAAGGTTTCTGTGAATTGGTCCAAAGCGAACGCGTAACTCACACGGTGCTCGTGCCAACAATGCTGAACCTACTGACGCAGATGCCCGAAGCAAAGCCGTATGACTTGAGCACCCTCCAGGTGCTGGCTTACGGCGGCTCTCCAATGGCCCCGGAACTTGTCCATCGGGTGAGAAAGCTTCTGCCGAACGTGAAACTTCTCCAGTGCTACGGACTCAGCGAGACGGGCTTCCTCACCGGTCTCGAAGATCAGGAACATGTCGAAAGCAAACTCCTATCTTGTGGGCGGCCCTGTCCAGGAATTGATCTGCGAGTCGAGGACGAAACGGGAAAGGAAGTGGAAGTCGGGCAGCACGGGGAATTGGTCGCACGCGGCACCAACGTCATGCGGGGCTACTGGAACGATCCAGAAGACACGGCTCTTGCATTTCGCAACGGAATGTTTCGCACGGGAGACATCGGCTATCAGGATTCGGACGGCTATTTCTACATCCTTGACCGCCTGAAAGACATGATCGTTACAGGTGGCGAAAATGTTTATTCCGGCGAGGTCGAAGCGGTCATCTACAAACATCCCGGCGTTCGTGAAGTGGCGGTCTTCGGAGTTCCTGACCCTCAGTGGGGTGAACTCGTGATGGCTTGCGTCGTGCTGAAGCCCGGAATGGCTCTGAGCGCGAACGAATTGACTAGCCATTGCAGACAATTCTTAGCGAATTACAAGATCCCCCGCCGCATCGAGTTTTCAAATACCGAGCTACCGAAAAGCGGTTCCGGCAAGATCCTCAAAAGGATCCTTCGCGAGCGATTCTGGGCTCACGAAGAGCGCGCTGTAGGCTAGGAGACAGGAATGCGCTTAGCCACTCGGAAGGGGAAGTTTGTATGCGCGTTGCTGACCGTGATTCTGTCCGGAGGTTTTTTCACTCGCGTCGTATTCGCGGACGATGAATCCAAACCCGTGTCTGCAAAGGACGGGCAGCCCAAGACGCCGGACACGGCGAAAACAGAAACTGTAGGGCAATCTGATTCAGCCGCTACGGACACATCCGTGCCGGAGGGACCGAAACGTCGCGCTCTTCCGGCGGCGCTTGATCCGTTATTTCCCGGCTCAGAATATCTTGGGCCTACTCCACTCATCGGCGTACCCGACACCGATCCAGAGTATCCATTGGAGAAAGCTCTATGGTCCGCATTTCCAGCACTCAAAGCGCACAGGATCAAAGTGTATGGCTGGGTGAATGCTGGATTCGATTTCAGCACTTCCAACAAATCAAATATTCCTGAGTCCTATGCCATCGTTCCCAACAAGCTTGAGCTCGACCAGGCCGTCGTGCGCTTTGAGCGCGTCCCGGACACCGTACAACGGGATCACGTAGACAGGGGATTCCGCCTCACCCCGATGTACGGCATCGATTATCGCTGGACCACGGCGCAAGGGTGGTTCAGCGGACAACTCCTGAACCACAACCGACTTTACGGATTCGATCCGGTGGAGGCCTATGGACTCCTGTACATTCCCAATGTAGCGCAAGGAATGGTCATCAAATTTGGCCGTTACATTTCTCCGCCGGACATTGAAGCGCAACTCGCTCCCGACAATTACCTATATTCGCATTCGCTGATGTTCACGTTCGATTGCTACACGCAGACAGGCATCAACGCAGCTATAAAACTAAACGATCAATGGTCAATCCTTTTCGGTATACACGCGGGCGACGATATTGCGCCCTGGAATAGTGCGGCACACCCCACGGCTATGGCTATGGTTCGGTGGACATCCAAAAGTAACAACGACTCCCTATGGGGTGGCATCGATTCCTTGAACGGGGGCAAGTTCAAGGATGGACACGATAACCTGCAACAATTCAACCTGACCTGGACTCACAGATTTGACGAGGCCGGGACGCTTCTGACCTCGACAGAAGCGTATTACATTTTCCAGACGAACTCGCTCGTCGGCGGAACCGTAAACAACGGTCCCCCGCATTCTTGGTTTCAAAACGTGGGCCCGGGCGCGCCAATCCCAGGGAATGCTCCCGCGTTTGGCATTGTTAACTACACCGAATGGAAGTTCTCAAAGAAGGACTTTCTCTCGGTCCGCCCGATCGATTACATCGTCGACTTCAAAGGAGAGCGGTCCGGGTTTGCTACGACAATGGCGAGTTGGACTGTCGGCCTGACCCACCGGTTCAATCAGTTAGTCTCCGTTCGCCCAGAGGTGCGATACGAATACGCTTTCAGTGCGCGACCCTGGGATAACGGCACACGAAAAGGGCAGTTGATGTTCGCAATGGATGCACTTTTGCGCTTTTAGCTAAAGTAATTCAGTTCCTGCTACGAGGAGTTCCTCGCGACGTTTCAAGGTACGTCGGTCACCGCTCTATCGAGCACTCCCGCGCTAGTCCGTGCTGCGATCGTAGTCATTCTTCCGCGCGGCGCGAGCCTCGCTCCCGTGCATGTGCGCCTGCGCGGGCTGCCATTGCTTGTTTGATCCTTGATTTTTGTGCTGAGCGCATGAAGTCTCGATTGCCGCTGGTTGCCTAGGGCTGCGAGCGCGCTCCGTGGTGCCAACGGCTTGACGAAAACGCCAGACGCTTGGCGAGCTTACTCGATGCTCCGTCTTATCTTGTGCATCTAGAAGGTCTTCCCGCCCTCTTTGGTGGAAAACGAATTGCACTGTCTCATTCCGCAAGATATGGGCAAGAGCCAAAGAAAGGTAACGACATGACAAAGAAAGTGGCGGATCTGTTGGTGGACGTTCTTGCTGAAGCAGGTGTCCGGAGGATTTACGGCGTTGTCGGCGACTCGCTGAACGGCATCACGGACTCAATACGAGTTAAGAACAATCTCGAGTGGGTCCACGTGAGGCATGAAGAGGTGGCCGCTTTTGCTGCCGGAGCCGAAGCGCATCTGACGGGAACGCTGGCCGTCTGCGCCGGGAGCTGCGGGCCGGGAAACATGCACTTGATCAATGGCCTCTACGACTGTCAACGGAACCGTGTCCCCGTACTCGCTATCGCCGCACATATTCCGAGTCGGGAGATTGGCAGCGGATACTTTCAGGAAACCGATCCGAAACATATCTTCGCGCAATGCAGCGATTACTGCGAGTTCGTCTCCCAGCCCGAACAGATGCCGCGCATCCTGGAAACCGCAATTCAGACAGCAATCTCGAAGCGTGGAGTCTCCGTGATTGTGTTGCCCGGGGACGTAGCTCTGACAGACGCCGTCCATGGGCCGCGTGTACGTTTTCACGAACCAAAATCCAGAGTTTGTCCATCGGATGAAGAACTGAACATCCTTGCTGAGCTTCTGAATCGATCGGAAAAGATCACCATTCTTGGCGGGGCGGGTTGTGCTGGAGCCCATGCGGAGTTGATGGAGGTTGCCGGCAAGCTCCGAGCTCCCATCGTGCACGCATTTCGTGGCAAGGAGTACATCGAGTACGACAACCCCTTTGACGTGGGCATGACCGGACTGCTCGGATTCTCTTCTGGCTATCACGCCATGATGAATTGCGAAGTCTTGTTGATGCTCGGCACGGATTTTCCGTACCGGGATTTCTACCCCAAAGACGCGACTATCGTACAGATCGACATTCGCGGTGAGCATCTGGGACGCCGCAGCAAGCTGGACTTTGGGTTCATTGGAGACACGAAGACCACTCTGCGAGCCCTGCTTCCAAAGCTAGAGCAGAACCAATACAAACAGCATTTGCAAGATTCGGTGGAACACTATCGTAAAACACGCAAAGATTTGGATGACCTCGCAACCGGCAACTCCAACAAAGCTCCAATCCATCCTCAATACGTTGCCCGGGTGATCGACAAACTGGCAGCCGACGACGCGGTGTTTACTTGCGACGTAGGTACACCCGTAATTTGGTCCGCACGCTATCTCACGATGAACGGGAAACGGCGTCTTCTCGGCTCTTTCAATCATGGCTCGATGGCAAACGCAATGCCTCAAGCAATCGGGGCGCAGGCTGCCTATCCCGGCCGCCAGGTCATCTCGATGTCGGGCGATGGTGGTTTCTCGATGCTCATGGGGGATGTCATCACGCTGAAACAAGAGAAATTGCCGGTGAAGGTGATTATCTTCAAAAACGAGTCACTAGCGTTTGTGGAACTAGAGCAGAAGGCCTCCGGCTTTCTTGAGTTCGCAACCGACCTGCAGAGCCCAGATTTCGCGAAGATCGCCGAAGGCGCAGGGGTGTTGGGATTGACGGTGAGAACGCCGGACCAGGTAGAGCCAATGATTGCGCAAGCTCTCAAGCACGATGGTCCCGCCGTGGTCGAGGTCTTCGTCGCGCGTCAGGAACTCGCGATGCCACCGACGATCACTCTTGAACAAGCGAAGGGCTTCAGCCTGTTCATGTTGAAAGCCGTTCTCAACGGACGCGGCGATGAAATCATCGACCTTGCCAAGGTCAACCTGTTTCGCTAGCGCAGCCGAAAAGCGACTCCTCAAATGACGACAAAGCCAATCGCAGCACCTCTTGCAGCCGACGCAGCCAGCGGATGGCGAATTCGCGCCTACCAAATCGCGTGGGGACTCGCCCTTTGCTTCTACTTTCTCGAGTACGCCTCCAGGTCAGCGCCGGCGGTTATGATCGAGCATCTCGCAAGCGCATTTGGCACCAGCGCCATCGGCGTTAGCGCGATCCTCGGAACTTATTACTATACTTACTCAACCACCAGCCTTATCGCGGGTGCTGCGTTGGACCGCGTCGGCGCGAAGAAGGCTGTGCCGGTTGGCATTTTCATTTTAGCCATCGGCTGCCTGCTGTTTGCCATTCCGACCGCGGGAGCGGGCTACGCCGGAAGGCTCCTTCAGGGCGCGGGTTCAGCTTTTGCGTTCACTGGCGCGGTTTATCTCGCCTCCCATGGCTTTTCCGCACGATGGTTGGCCACAGCAATCGGCGTAACACAATGTCTCGGCATGCTTGGCGGCTCAGCGGGCCAATTCGTCGTGGGCCCTTGGCTCGAGCACGGCGTCGGATGGCAATCTATCTGGCATTGGCTCGGCATGGCCAGCCTTGTGGTCGGCGTACTCCTATTCGTGATTACGCCGTCCGAAACCCGCCCGCAAACCGCCCGTTCCGGCTGGACGTCCATGTTGCGTCCTTACTCGATTGTATTTCGCAACCCGCAATCGTATCTGTGCGGTGTCGTGGCAGGACTTCTTTTTGTTCCCACCACCATTGGTGACATGACCTGGGGCGTGGCTTTCTTTCAACGCGATCGGATGTTCACCTTCCACGATGCAGTGGTAACGGGTTCTTTGGTTCCGTTGGGCTGGGTGATTGGTTGTCCCCTGCTCGGCTGGCTCGCGGATTTTGTGGGCCGTCGCAAGCCTGTACTTATCGGAGGCGCCGTCGCCATGTTGTTGTCCGCAGTGGGAATCACCTTCAGCACAGGCCACGAGGCTGCCTCAATAGGCTGCTTCATATTCGGTATCGCCTCGGGCGCCGCAATGATTCCATACACCATCGTCAAGGAAGTGAATCCGGACGAGGTCAAAGGAAGCGCGACAGGCGGAATTAACTTCCTCACGTTCGGGGTGACGGCACTGATTGGACCCATTTTCGCCGATTTACTCGGCAAGGGTTTCGCTACCACGCAAAACCATGCCGCCCACTTTCGTGCCAGCGGCATCTTCTGGATCACGAGTATTGTCCTCGCCATCCTGCTCAGTCTGTTTCTCCGCGAAACCGGAGACGCGCGGAAGAGTGCAGAGGTTGTCTAGATATGAAGCCGATCTACATCCTATTCGCATGCCTTCTTTTACCTGTCGTAGTACGGGGACAAACCAGCAACGCGAATCCTGATTCATCCGCGAACGACACCACCTTAGCCGCAGAGATGAAGACCCTTCGCGAAGCTCTTTTGCAAACGCAGAAGCAGATGGCCGCGCAGCAGCGGGAAATTGAAACGTTGAAAGCGAGATCTAAAGACGGATCGACGCGGACCGTTACAAACGAGCCGAATGCGAATCCGAGCGAGATAGCCGCGGCCGATTCAGCGACATCGTTAGTCGAGCCGTCGACAGAACACCTAGGCGTCAATATCGAGCACCCAGCGCCAGCTCAGCAACCTCAGGAACAAGGCAAACCAGAACAGGTGCCGCTGGGTTCTTTCAGAGTCGGCGACGCGATTCTGGAATTAGGGGGATTCGTCGATCTCGAGAATATTTTTCGGACGACTAACACTCAGAGCAACATCGCCACAAATTTCGGCGGCTTCCCATACAACAATACGCCACAAGGACGCGTCACCGAATTCCGAACCACCGCACAGTTCTCCCGCCTGAGCTTTAAGATCCAAGACCGTTTTGCCGGCAACGATGTTCTGGGCTTCGTGGAGGGCGACTTCAGCGGCAACGATAGCCCCGGCGTATACCAGAGCGTGAATCCCCATACCAATCGGCTGCGCCTCTACTTCATGGACCTAAAGCGCGGTAAGTGGGAGGTTCTCGGCGGACAAACCTGGAGCTGGCTGACCCCCAACCGAGAGGGCATCGGACCCATACCTTCCGATCTGGCCATTACCTACAACGAGGATCAGAACCTTGGCATTGGAGTTCCTTATACAAGGGCTGCCGAGTTCCGAGTGGCTTATCACCCGAACGAACATTGGGCCTTCGGAGCGGGTATCGAGGATCCTAATCAATTTATCGGCAGTTTCGTCGCACTCCCTGTGGCGTTCACTTCCATTGGTTCGCAGTTCGACAATGGCGCGCAGAGCGGGGCAGCGAACGCCTTCCCAGACGTTCTATCCAAGGTCACCTACGACAACGAATTCGCGCACCGACACTTTCACGCCGAAGTCACCGGCCTATTCACGGGCGCGCACGCTTCAGCAATGCCCTTGGGATCGACTTCCTTCAAAACACACACGACTGTCGGCGGTGGAGGTCAGATCGCCGCCAACTACGAATTGCTGCACGACAAACTCGTGCTCCTGGCCAACGTTTTTTGGAGTGACGGTGGCGCTCATTACCTGGTAGGAACGGGACCGCAACTGGTGGTTCGCCCCAACGCTGCCGGTACCGACGTCAATCTGTCGATGGTGCATGCCGGAGCAGGCTCCGCTGGTCTCGAATGGAGAGCCAGTCCAAGACAGGCGTTCGCCATCTACTATGGCGCAGATTACTTCGGGCGAAATTTCTTCCCCGACACGACGGACACAGCCCATCCGGGAACGATCATCGGGTACGGCGGTCCCGGCTCTCCGAATACCAACAACCGCGCGATTCAGCAGGTCACCTTCGATTGGCTACACACTTTCTGGAAGAACAACCGATACGGAGCGATGCAATCGTACGTCCAGTATTCCTATTTGACTCGCGCTCCTTGGTACGTAGTTCCGGACAATCCAAAAAATGCGCACCTCAGCATGGTTTACGCAGGCTTCCGGTACGTGTTGCCGTCAAGCGCAGGCACCCTGCTCCGCGTACCCTACCCAAACTAGGAAAGAATGATCGGAGGATCTCGATGAATACTCATCCTAAGCAGTTCCCGACTCGGTTGTTTCTCACGGCAGGTCTCCTCTTAGCAGGGGTCCTGATGGCAAGTGCCCTGTTGCTTGCGTCCACAGAGAATTTCGTCGTTCCGAACGACACCGCATTCCGGATTCGCTTGGACGACACGCTCACGAGCACTGATTCGAAAGTGGGCGATCCGTTCAGCGCAACCGTCGTTGAGCGGGGAGAATACCAAAATGCGCGAGTGTACGGTCATATCGCGACGATTGATATTTCTGGCAGGGTCAAAGGCCACACCAGCATGGTGCTTCGCTTCGACCGTCTGGTTATGTCTGATGGCCGTCGCGCTCCGATTCACGCAGAAGTTGTCGAGCTCTACCACGCACCTTCAGGTGAGAAGGTTGATGTCGAGGGTGCAATCGAATCAGGAGGCCGTGGCCGCAAGTCCATCGAGCACACAGCGATCGGAGCCGGCGCCGGTGCCTTGCTAGGAGGGATTTTCGCCGGGGGCAAAGGGGCCGGGATTGGATCGATCATCGGAGGCGTCGGCGGCCTGGGTACTACTGCATTCCATGGACACCAGAAGATCACGCTTAGCAGCGGTCAGGAAATGCTGATTCGGGTCACGGGTCGCTGAATCAGTGCTCGGGGCGCGGCCACTCCAAGATGTAAGCAACACACGAGCAAGATGATACAGCGTGGCACTTCAATCCCAATTGAGAATGGCTCGCGTTTGCATGGATCACCTCAGCTCGCGCTGCGGCGGTGATTTTCTACGAGCAACTGGCCCCAAGCTACGGCGGTCAAGATTCCGACCACGATTCGCACGCGTGCTAGCTCGTGTCGCGATCATACTCATTGGGTCGCACGGCGCGAGCCTGGCTCTGGCGCAGCGTACACCTGGGTCACCTGACCATCCTTGGCATGGACTTGGGGAAACGAGGATCGAAGCGGACGCGAGAAATTTCACCGAACCCGGACTCAACGTCGATCCGGAGAAGGCCTACTCCTTGCCGGAGCTTATCGATCTCGCAGAATCGCACAATCCCGAGACGCGCGTTGCCTGGGAACGCACTCGCGCGCAAGCCGCCGCGTGGGGTGTCGCGCGCAGCGAGCTCTATCCTACGGTAGCCGCAGCGGCACTCGCTGGGGTTGACCGCGATCAAGCTTACCTGGCGGACCGTTTCTTTCGTCACACCATGGGCGACTTTCAGGTCGTCTTGAATCTGAATTACACGATCTTTGACTTCGGCGCGCGGGCCGGCCGAATCAACGCCGCGAAAGCTGAGGCCTTGGCAGCAAACTTCGCCTTCAATGACACACACCGCGAAGTGATTTACCGAGTCGAGCAGGCCTACTACCAACTCTTGAATGCCTCAGGCCAGGAAGAAGCCGCACGGGCGAATCTTTCGAACGCCCAGGCAGTGCAGCAAGCGGCCGAAGAGCGTCTGAACCATGGCTTAGCGACTCTCCCCGACGTACTCGAAGCCCGGAGCACAACTGCGCAGGCGGAATACGAACTGCAGGCAGTGCTCGGAACCGAGGAGATTGCTCACGGGAACCTAGCAAACGCTCTCGGAACGATTCCACAAACTGCCATACGCGTCCAGCCTTTGCGAGAGCTGACAATTCCGAGCACCGTCGACGACACCGTCAACTCTGCGATGGATCGCGCACTGGCGCAACGCCCTGACCTGCTTCAGCGGGTCGCCGACGTCCAGGCAGCGAAAGCCAGGGTCAAGGAAGCGCGTGCGGCCTACTATCCCTCTCTGAATTTCACAGGCAGTCCAACCGCAGAGTCGTTATATGGGTTGCAACAGCAGCTTCCCTGGGGACAAACGGCAGGCCTGGCGGGCGGCATGGCCTTTAAATTGAACTGGACTGTGTTTGATGGAAGGGCGCGAAAAAATAGGCTCGCGCAAGCGCAAGCCAATGTTCATGAGGCGGAGGCTCAAATCCACGCTTCGCGCGATCAAATCGCAAACGAAGTTTGGGCGGCATACTCCGATTTTAATACTGCCTTGCGCCAGCGCGAAGCCGCGACTGCGCTGCTCGAAACCGCTGGCCGCTCCTACGATGCCGCTCTGGAATCCTATAACTATGGGCTTCGCAATCTGCTAGACGTGACCGCTGCACAGAGGACTCTTGCGCAGGCTCGCTCGACCGACGTCCTCGCCCGCACCCAGGTCCTCACGACACTAGCTGCTCTGGCTTTCAGAGCGGGCGACTCAATTCAATCGAACGCAATGAAACCCTGACCATGACCCTACTTGGAAATTCCCGCTGCGTAAGACTTCTGCCGCTCCTGCTGGTTGCGCCGCTGCTATCGAGTTGCTCGCGGGCGCCATCCGTAGAGGTACTAGGCTCGTTTTTCCCGGCGTGGCTACTGTGCTTCATTGTGGCGACTGTGCTGACGGCCCTCGCCCAGTTACTGGTGATGCGATTACGGTTCAAAGTGGCTTTACCGATGCTGGCATATCCGGGCTTGGCTGCATTCTTTACGTTCGCGCTGTGGCTTGTGTTCTTTTATTGAGGATCTTTACCTGCGAGGTACAGAGTCCGTGGAAACGTTGGACAGCAGAGAAGTCATTCCGAAGGCGGCGGCGCCGACTCCGAAGGAGCTGAGCCGGTGGACAAGTATCGGAATTGTAGCAGCAGCGGTCTTTCTGGGCGCTTTTGTGTTGTACCACGCCAATCACTCTCCGCGAACGGACGATGCCGAAGTATTCGCCAACTTCATAGGGATCGCTCCGCAAGTCGAGGGTCCGATTGTTCGCCTGAACGTGCGAGACAACCAGTTGGTCAAGAAGGGCGAGCTATTATACGAAATTGATGAGCAACCGTATCAGTACGCGCTCGAAAAAGCTCTTTCGGAACAGGCCGCCCTCGAAGGGGAAATCGCTGACGAGCAGCGGAAAATCAATGCGCTGGTGAGTAGCGTCTCCGTTGCTAAAGCGAATATTTCCAGTTCCGAAGCCGACGTGGCGCGCTGGGCGGCGGCCGTCGAGCAGGCGCGGGCGGATGTGGCCAATGCGGAGCAAGGTGTTAGCCGGGCAAAAGCAGAGTGGACGTACGCCAGCAACAACCTGCACCGTCTCGAGCCGCTTCTGGCAAAGCAATTCGTCACCGTCGACCAGGTGGACCGTGCAAGAACCTCTGAAATCGGGCAGTCGGAAGCCCTGAAGCAAGCGGGCTCGCAACTGCGGCTTTCCCGGGCAGGTCTCCAATCCGCGCAAGCGCAATACGAGCGGTCCAAGGCTGCCCTCGAACAGAGCAAGGCGCAACACGAGCAAGCACATAACGCGGTCACCACGCTGGAGCCTCTGGTCAACCAACGAGGTGCGCGTGAATCAACCGTGAAGGACGCTCGCTACAACCTCCACAACTGCCAAGTGTATGCGCCGTTTGACGCTCTGGTCACAAACCTGACGATTTCGGAAGGGGCTTATGCCCATGTGGGGCAAGACGTCTTCACACTGATTGATGCACGCACCTGGTGGGCAATCGGCAACTTTCGCGAAGGGCAACTGTCCCACATTAAACCGGGAATGCGTGCCGAGGTCTACGTCCTGTCGAAGTCCAATGTTCGATTCTCGGGCGTCGTGGACAGCATAGGTTTTGGAGTCACTCCTGATCCTGATGTCATCGGAAAGCTGGACAAAGGTCTGCCGGACGTGCAGCGAACGCTCAACTGGGTCCACCTGGCATCCAGGTACCCGGTTCGCGTGCGGGTGGAGAATCCTGCGCCAGAACTCTTTCGAGTTGGCGAGTCTGCGGTTGTGACGATTCGCGCGAATTGAGCATGGCTACCGGTGCACAAAGCGTCCCTGCGACGCCCTCTTCTCTGTCTTGGTTAGGAGAGTTTCTTAAACACGAACTGTCACCGTACCAGGGTAGAACGGCGTTGGTCGCACGAATGGTTATTGCCGCGACCCTCGTTATGGTGATTTGCATGGTATTCCGCATCCCTTACGCGTTCCAAGGAGCGATTTACGCGCTCACTGTTTCTCGAGAGAGCTCTCAAGCCACGTTCAAGTCGGCTACATCGATTCTCTCCTTGACCGGAATCGGCAGCGCGTATCTTTTGGCCTCGGCCTGGTTCGTCGTCAGCATACCAACGCTGCATCTTCTCTGGGTCATAGCTTCATTTTTTCTGGGATTTTACGCGATCAGCACCATCAAGAACTTCGGTGCCAGTTCTACCTTCGCGATCATGATTTGCGTCGGAGTGCCTCTGTGGGACCGCCATGTCTCGGCCGAAACGAATGTCGAAGATACGTTATGGCTCTGTCTGGCATCCGCGATTGGAGTCGTGGTTACAGTCGGAGTAGAAGTATTGTTTTCGCGAATGAAGCCCGGCGAGGACATCGTCGCGGGAGTCGCGGACCGCCTTGCCTCCGTGCAACACATGTTGGTGTGTCTTGCAGAGAACTGCGCTGTCGACCGACTCACGCAAGCAAACGTCGTGCGCCTGGCCATGGTGGGAACGTCTATGTTGCGGCGCACCTTACAACGGTCTGCCTACGCACCGAATTACGCCGAACAAATGGGAGCAGTGATCGCTCTTACGGGGCGAATTGTCGATCTAGCGGCCAATCTGACGCTTCCCAGTCAACTGCCTGGGGATGCTCGCGAACAAATTCGGCTCCTGGCTGAGAATGTTGGCAGCGTTCGTTCGGCCTTATTGGCGGAACGAGCTCTACACTTGAATTCAGTGCATATGACTCAAGGGAATGTTCCACGCGCCATTCCGTTGGTGAGCGAGATGGAAAACACTGTCCAGCTCATGAAGGAAGCTCTTGCGGGCGCCCAACCGCTTGGTGTTTTTGCACCACAGCCCTCAAGTGGCGATCCACCGCCGTCCTTTATCGTTCGCGATGCGCTCACCAACGTTGCGCACATCCAATTTGCCGCGAAAGGCTGTTTGACGGCCGGCTTGTGCTACATCATTTACAATGGGTTGGACTGGCCAGGAATCAGCACAGCGGTCACGACCTGTTTCCTCACCGCGCTTTCT
>Ga0210384_10003195_pt1 | contig 19183 bp, 20 predicted proteins | sample IncBWH2MmetaG_FD_160574 | JGI IMG/M metagenome (GOLD analysis project Ga0210384, IMG submission 160574) | Forest soil microbial communities from Barre Woods Harvard Forest LTER site, Petersham, Massachusetts, United States - Inc-BW-H-2-M | ecosystem: Environmental > Terrestrial > Soil >...
CGCAGCGCCGCGGACCCTTGAGAACTAGCGGGGGAAATCCGTTCGCAAAATGTGGAACTCTGGCGCAGCGAGCACTTTTCCCAAACTTTTTGACCCGTGCTCCTCCAGCGACGGGGGCACCGATTGGGAATCGACAAACGGCCCCAGCGCTAGCCGTCTTGGCGCTGGGGCCATCAACCCTCAGGTTTCCTTCGTGGCAATTTGTCCGGAGGCATAGGGTCGACGCGTCTAGTCTTCTTTGGTTCCCCGCGGGGCTGATAAACGGTCTCACCCTTCTTCGGTTTGGTGGCCGGCACATCAGTGCGTCGGCGGTATTTGCCGCGCTTCGGCCGGTAGTACCAAGCCAGGTCATGCGGCGCTGCGCCATCAGCGCGTGTTTCATGTGTGATCCTTTGCGGCAGCCTTGGCTTGCTCCAGGGCCTGAGCGCTGGTCATCTTCCCAGTGATCGACCGCCTGCCGGGATCGTCATCGAAGTAATGATAGACGCTCGGCCGGCCGTCGGTGAACTTCACTTCAAAGCTGCCGGTCTGCGGAATGGCTTCGTGCTTGATGATGCGAACGCTGGTCATGCCCCATGACAATGGCTCGGCCGGCGGCCTGCAATATCGCTACGGCTTGGGGATCACCGGCCCGCGGTCAGTCCGTATTGTAGCTGCCACTGGACAGCAGCCACACGCAAGCGCGCAACGAGGTGAACAACAACGCAATTACTAGGAGCCCGGTCAAAAGCCAGATCATGCGAATCTCCCGCGTAATCTGGTCAGCGTGGATCGGAGAAGGTGAACGAAAGGTTAATCGTGGCGGCGGGCTAGTGCTCGTTTTGGAGAAGCGCGCTAGGTCCTTGCGCTCAAGCACCCTAAGGCACGGGCGAGGGCAGAAGTTCGCTAGTAATTCCCCTCAGTCGATAGGCGATAAGGCCCACCCATTCGTGAACCGCTCCGTCGGTTTGGTTGACCCGGGACAGAAAAGTGGAATTTAAACTGAGAATTTGCGGCCAGTCTCGCTTTTTGCGGAAATCGAACGGATAGGGCTCTACGGCGAAACCTATCTTGCGAAATGTGCCGATAGATCGCGGCATGTGAAAGGTTGATGTTACGAGAAGCCATCTTTCGCCGGCCTTAGGCTGCGCCATGGCTTTGGAGAACACGGCGTTCTCCCGAGTATTCCTGGCTTGCCTATCGAACAGCAACCGCTCGCGTGCCACTCCGAGCTCGGCAAATATTTCTTCGGCATCGTCAGCCTCCGTCGTGTCGTCGGTTCGGAGCAAATTTCCATTTCCTCCGGAAAACACAATTCGTGCCGTCGGGTACTGGCGGACGAGTTTAATCCCAGCGAGGACGCGGTCGATATCGCCGCCCAGAATAACGATACCGTCGGGGCTCCGCCGTCGCTTGTCCAAGCAGGAAATCGAGTCTCGATGGGCAAAATCAAAAGATTCCCAATAGGCAGAAATCCGCATATCGCAAAACCTGCGACGCAAACGGCGAGAAGCTTTTGTCCTAAGCGCCGATATCGGCTGAAGATTAGGATCAGTCCAGCGATGCCAATCGCGATCAAAAGATTGGACGGTGTCAACAGAGCGCCGAGTGTCTTTGATAGAAGGAAAAACAACTTACCACCCCCTAAATGTCGGCCTACGCCTACATTGTAGGTGACGGCGAGGGACAGCGCGATCTCAACCGCTCGGACGCGCTGATCCTTGACCGCGTGTGGCACGTGAACGGCGGCGGACTACAGCGCGTCGTGGGTGTCCCTTAGCTGCCTATGCGCTTGCCCGCGACGGCGCGGGGCAGCCGGGACAAGCCGGCAGGTTCCCTGCTCCAACCGGAATTTTTATTGCCCAAAGTACCCTGAAGCCCCGGCCGCTGGATCGCCGCGTCTTCTACGCGAGCCGACAATGTTTCGTCCCCCGTGCGGGGACGACACAAAACTCCGGCGGGACGAAACCGTTTTCCGCACCGGCGAAGACATCCGGAAACCGGCGCTGGATACCAATCGACCATCAACGAAGGGCCGCAAAGGCCCATGACAGGGGACCGTCATGATCAAAGCTCTTTCAGCCGTCGCCCTTGGCGCGTTTGTCGCCGCCGGCATCACCGTTCTCCTCGGCTTCGCACCGAAGGTCGAAGCCAGTGCTACGGCGCCGCTGGGCAAAAGTGATCGGCTCGAAATTCAGGAAGTCGGCAGCGACTGTTCGGATGACCGGATTTGGCCCAATCCCTGCCTCCGCGAGGTTGGCTACGAGATTTTGAAAGATCAGCTAGTCACCGCCGAACGCGCCTGGCAGGGAAGGCCGGGTAGTCCCGGCCCTGTTCTCCTAAAGCCGTAGACGGCGAGCGGCATATTCCGCCATTAGCTTGCTCGTCTTCAACAAAATCAAGACGCCGGTGTCGATTTGCCGCCGATTAAAATCGTTCACTTCGATTTCGCCTTCAACCCGATCTCGACCAGCTGCCGGAATGCATCCCCACGTCCGCTGCGGACTCCGTACATGCGTTCCCAGCCCAGCCCGCTATCGGGAGCCCGCGAGCCAAACGCTCGCCAGCGAGTCCCGCAAGCCTGCCGAGGGCACTTCACGCCGGCCGACCAAATGGACAAAGTAGGAGCTCGAGCTGGCGCAGCACCTGCGCCGCTGCCGATTCCGGAAGCGCAACCGGCAGCGGCTGGCTGTGCGCGCCAGGAGGCTGAGGCGGTGACAATCTGGCTGTTAGAATGAAGGCGCATTTCAAAGGGAGGATAAAATGTCGAGATGCTCCAAGAAAATGCGCAAGCGCCTCAAGCAAAGGCTGGCGGCGCACGCTAGGCGGCTGCGTCGATAACAACTGCCGCGCGCCTCCGGGCCCGCGTTTGCTCTGCATGGCGCACCCGCTCACGGAGTTGCAGTAGCTCCAGGAATTGGACTCTGAGATCGATTTCCATTTCAATGAACTTTTTGAGCCGCACGTCGGCCGGAGATAAACAAGTCAAATCGCCGTTCATTATCGTTCCTCTCAAACAACACGTGAATAAATTGCTGAAATGCTGGCATACCTGGGCGACAAAAACACACACCAGCGCCGTCGGCACGACGGCGAAAGCAAGGATCAAACGGAGGCCAAGAAGGTCTCTCGTGCGCACGCGCTGCTCCCTTAGTTAGGGCGGGAGCGCAATTGGCGGCGATCTCATCACCGATGAATGCCACGAGCCGGGCGGTGATGGAGGAAAGCGTGCACCTTAACTCAACTCCTCAGATAGCGAGTCATTAACGGGTTCCATCGTGCGCTGAATGAGAAGCTGCGGGACCTGCCTCAATAGACCCGGCCGCACCGCTCACATCCGGTATGCGACCCACAGCCCGGATAAGGAGCCAATCCCGCTCCAAAGCACGCCGGCGTAAGACAACATTTCTCCGCCCCAAAACCCTGGCACAAAGCCGCCGATCATCGAACCGATCAAGATTGCGATCCAGGTTCGGGACATTATAAGGCGCAGCTCTCTCGATCTCGCTACTCGGACGCTTCGGTCCCGCGCTTCACTCTACGCGCGATAGGCATCGATCACATGCGTCAAGAAAATGAGGGCACTCACCACGCCGATAGCCATCGCAATCAACTCAATCATCGCACTCACCGCAGCCGCGCTTCCCTGCGCAGCATCAAGGGAGGCCCTCCCGTTTCAGGATATGATGTAGAAAAATGTTTTCGGCACGCCCGGAAGACGGCGGAACTTGGCTTCCCCCTGTGACAGATTGACAGCCGGCTTCGGTCCCGCGCTTCTCTTTTCACTGGAATGCGATCGCTACAGAAAGCGCTACTGTCAGCGCTCCGGCTAGCACGATTGTGGTGATGAATAGTCGATCGTTCCGCTTTGTTGAGTCCAACAACCGCGCGGATTCCAATCCTAACTCGCTGGCAGCTGACAGGGACTTCACGAAATAGGCATCAGATTGCGAAAAGCCAAAAACAGCACCGCCATCACGACGATGGCACACCATGCCAACGAGATCGCGAAGAGCCAGCTATCGGTCGTCATACGGGCAACCGTTCAGGTGGTATGACTGTCCCTAGCTTGCGCTGGATCAACGCAGGCCCGCGGCATTCCGCCCTAGGTGCTAGGGCCAGTCGTCGCCAGCGATCCAGGCGCCCAGTCGGCCAAGCGCGTCGCTCAGGAAATCCAGGAGCAAGGCGATCGCGTAGAGGGGCAGGGCAATCGCCTGCCGACATTTCAGCCTGATGGACTTCGCTTCAATTCGAGAGATTGCCAGCATTAATCACCCCCGCTGCTACCGCTTTTGCTACCGAACGGAGCGATACGAGCGAGGACGAGACGGCGGCCAATCGAAAAATCTAGAAATATTTCAAGCTCGAGGGGACGAGAGAAAATCAAAAGTAACAAGCACTATCGACTTTCAAGACCGGTGCCTTAAACCACTCGGCCACCCTTCCGTCTCTGAGAGATCAGGCACTTACCCGAGCCGGAGTCCGAACGCAACGCGGTTGCGGCCAAGTTTAGCGTCGATATTGGCCTTTGGCGGGTTTGGTGCCGGGACGGCCGGTCTGCCGTCCGCCGCGCGGCTCGGGACAGGCCCGTCGTCAATCGCGCGCTTGGCGGCGGGCCTTCCGAGGTGGATGGCGCAAGTCTAGCGGACTAGGACTAGGTGGCGCCACAGACCATTGTGCCTAACGGCGCACGGAGCACCTCGTTCCCAGAGTTTCATTGCCCGCTGGGAATTTTGCATTCGCTTTGCGAAGGCAGTTTCTCTGATTTCTTCTGCACTTGCCCAACTGATTTGCCCGACGTGCCGATTATCCGAAATCCTGTCCAGCCCCTTGGCGAAAAAGATTCCGCTTGTGCCGTCGGGCAAATCAGTGGCTCCTCTTCGCGCGTCCCGCCCGCAAGGGGCGCTTCGCGATCGTCAGGAAACGTGGGCAGGGATGCGATGGACGCAAAGGCAGCGCTTGACGAGCGCGGCTGATGCGGACGGCAAAGCCGTGTGGTCCTGATTCCCCGACGCTGGAATCAAGCGCGCCGATGATGATTGGCGCGCGATGGTGGCTACAAAGCCCGGTACACCGGGGAGAGCGCGGGATAAACCGTAAAACCATTGCGCGGGGAATGCCGGATCGTTTCGGCGTACCTGTGGTGACTTGCTTGCGTGCTTTTTCTAGTTGCACGCAAGGCTGCGGGTGCGATGAGCGCCCGGCATTCCCTGCACCCTCTGTCTCTCGAGGGTGACCTTTTCATAGCTCGGGCATTTTCCTGCCGCGGGAATGCGAATTGCTGCGCATTCGGCTGTTTGACAATCAAATCAGTTGAAGTCGCAGGCCGCGAGGTCAGCGACCAGCTCATCACTTCCGCTCGACCAGCTTCACGGGAACGTGGGGCGAGCTGCTGATCACGCGCGGGCTGCCGTCGGTGTAGGTCGGGCTCTGCTGGTTCTTGATAAGGGCTTCGAGGTAGAGGAAAAATTTTTCGGCTAGCATGGCAAAAACTCCTCCTGAAATAATCGATTCAGGCATTGGCTTGGGAAACAAAGCCTACGCGCCTTTCAGGAGAACCAATGTTACGCGCATCACATTTCCCGCCGTTGTCGCGGCAAAGGGAAAATGGCTTCGTCACAGGTCGCTTAAACTTCGTCGAACCTGTTCGGTGAAATCAGCTCACGGGCTTGCCATGGGCTTGCCGCAGGCAAACCCAATACGTCAGCAGAGTGGACCCTTCGTGTCCGGACGTGCAAGCAAAACAGGCGAGGGACGCGGCCGCAAAACGCCGCAAGGCGAGGGCAGCGGACTGCCCGATCAGGCCACGAAAGCGAAGGCCAGGAGGCTCGAGCAGAGCAGGACCAGACCGGCTGCGGTCAGGGCCAGGAAACCGTCGGAGACAGGATCATGATGGCGCATGTGACATCCTCCTTTTCCGAAGCTCGCTCGAATTGATTAAAACTTTCGGAACGAGCCAATTGAAGCAGGTGATGCAGAGGGCACCTCACGTACCCCCGAACAAGTGCCCGGCGTCGTCGCGGGGATCAGGCCCGCGACAGAACGCCTTCAAAAGCGTGTGCAATGAAGATGCCGGCACCGACCAGACCCATCACCGCTGTGACCATTTCGAACATCGCAAATATCCTTCGCCCAGCACGTGAACAAAACGACGTGCAAGCCCGCACAGTCAAAAGGATTTCGTGGATGGTTCGCACAATGGGCTGCGACTGCGGATTTTACGCAACAGATGTGCCAAATCCGAGCGGTTGCAGCTCCTGCCGTGGCGCGATTGCAACGGTTCATTCACCATCGCAAAGCCCTCCCCATTTCTGCCATGGTCTGCTTGCGGTATCTTTACCACTAGATGCGGAGGTGGGGACCGCATTGTCGCGTGAGGCCCGGATTTGCCTCGATAGGCATGCACCGGTTGAGATGGTAATGGGGCGAATGGGGATCCAACGCTTAGATTCGGCATTCCGGGTGGCGCGCAGCGTTGCCGCCGTGGGTGCCTGCCTGGTCCTCGCCAACTGCGCCTCGTCGGGCAAGTTCGCTGGCCGAGTCGATCCTAAATACGGCGTTTCCTCGAGCCCCAGGGTGGTGGCCTATGGCGACCCGGTACCGAAGGGCGGCGGCACCTACCGCGTCGGCAAGCCCTATACGGTCGGCGGGCAGGTCTATGTGCCGGAGGAAGACGTCAATTATCGCGCGGAAGGCACCGCCTCCTGGTACGGCGACGATTTCCACGGGCGGCAGACCGCCAATGGCGAAGTGTTCGACATGGACGCGCTGACCGCGGCCCATCCGACGCTGCCGATGCCCTGCTACGCGCGGGTGACCAATCTTTCCAACGGCAAATCGCTGATCGTTCGCGTCAATGACCGCGGGCCCTATCACGGCAACCGCCTCATCGACGTCTCGAACAAGGCAGCCGAACTGCTTGATTTCAAAGGCAACGGCACCGCCCATGTGCGGGTCGAATATGTCGGCCGGGCGCCGCTCGAAGGCTCCGACGACCGCCAGTTGATGGCGACCTTGCGCACCGGCATTCCGGCGCCTGCGCCGTCGCTGGTGCGGGTGGCATCGGCCCGGCCGTTCGTGCCGGAGGCATCGGTCCGCGGCCGTCCGGTCCGTGGCGACCTGCCGATGCCGGAGGAGCGGCCCTATAGCCTCGGCAACAGCCAGGCCGATTACGCCTCGATCAACGCGACCTCGGACATGTCGGCTTCCAGCCGCGCCCGCTCGGGCGGACGCGCACCCGACAATCCGCGCGAAGTCTCCTACGAGGATGACGCCCGCTATACCACCGCCTATCACCCGGCCACGGCCTACGCGCCGGTCGATCCGCAAGGCCCGCGCGAGATACTGAGCGGCCGCGGGCTTTACTGAGCGAAAGCCGTTCCATCCAAAAAATTTAGCAAGCGCGGTGCTGTCTGCGTCGTCAGCGAGCGCTAGCCGACTATATTGCGCTGATGCGCTCCGGCACTAGCATCAGGCGAAAGCTCAGTTGTTCGCGCTAGTTCCACCTGTTAGAACGCGCCCCATCCAAAGGGCGATCGCCGATGGCAGCCACACTTTCATCCCTCTGTAAGTCCAAGCTTTTTTCCGACCGCTGGTTCCGCTGCCTGATCGCCGCGTCGCTGGTCGCCGGTGTCAGTTGGAGCGGGATGACGCATGCCGCCAATCAGAGTGTCCAGGGCGCCAAGAAGACCGATGAACTGGCCTTCGATGGAGACGCGCCGACCGCGATCCTGATCGAGGCCACAAGCGGCAGCGTGTTGTTCGAGAAGAACGCCGACGAGCTGCGCGCCCCCTCCAGCATGATGAAACTGATGACGGCGGAGGTGGTGTTCCACGCCATCAAGGAAGGCACGGTCAAGCTAACCGACGAATACCGCGTCAGCGAGAATGCCTGGCGCAGGGGCGGCGCGCCCTCGGGCACTTCGACGATGTTTGCCGCCATCAACAGCAAGGTCTCGGTCGACGATCTCCTGCATGGCGCCATTATCCCGAGCGGCAACGATGCCTGTATCGCGCTCGCGGAAGGCATCGCCGGCAACGAGAGCATCTTCGCCAACGACTATATGACCAAGCGGGCGCGTGAGCTCGGATTGACCAAATCGACCTTCGGCAATTCCAACGGATTGCCGAACCCCGTGAACAAGATGACCGTGCGCGAGCTCTCCATGCTCGCCCGGCACATCATCCTGGACTATCCGGAGTTCTACAAACTGTTCGGCGAGAAGGAGTTCACCTGGAACAAGATCCGCCAGCAGAACCGCAACCCGCTGCTCAACTCCATGGAAGGCGCTGACGGCTTGAAGACCGGCTACACCAAGGAAGGCGGCTACGGCATGGTCGGCTCGGTGGTGCAGAACGGCATCCGGCTCATCGGTGTCATCAACGGCCTCGAAGATCCCGAGGATCGCGCCAGCGAGGCCAAGAAGATGATCGAGTGGGGCTATCGCAATTTCGAGGTGCGAACCCTGATGGCGGCCGATCAGACCGTCGGCTTCGCCCGGGTGTTCGGCGGCGAAAGCCGCTCGGTCAGGCTCACCACGCCCGAGCCGGTCAAGGTGATGGTATCCAAGCAGGGCAATGACAAGCTGCTGGCGCGCGTCGTCTATAACGGACCCGTGCGTGCGCCGGTTGCGGCCGGCCAGCAGATCGGCGTGGTCCGGGTCTGGCGCGGCGCCAATGTCGCGATGGAGCAGCCGGTCTATGCCGCGGACGCCGTCGGCGTCGGCTCGACCATGCGACGCGCGCTCGACGGTGCCCAGGAACTCGTTATCGGCATGTTCCGGGCCGGGTTCAAGGCCGGTGCGGAGAAGCTCTAGACATGGCTGAAGCTCCGATCAGGCGCACGGCCGGGCGCGGCCGCTTCATCTCCTTCGAGGGCGGCGAAGGATCAGGAAAATCTACCCAGATCAAGAAGCTGGCGGAGCGTCTTGAAGCGGGAAAGCTGCGTTCGATCGTGACCAGAGAACCCGGCGGCTCGCCCGGTGCTGAGGTGATCCGTCACCTCCTGCTGTCGGGCATGGGCAAGCTGCTCGGGCCGGACGCCGAAACACTGCTGTTTGCCGCCGCCCGCGACGACCATGTCCATACCGTGATCCAGCCGGCACTCAATCAAGGCACCTGGGTGCTGTGCGATCGCTTCTCGGATTCGACGCGGGTCTATCAGGGCAGGGTGGGCAATGTCGCGCCCAGTCTCTTGAATGCGATGGAACGCGTCACCATCGGCGATCTCAAGCCGGATCTCACCATCATCCTCGACGTTCCCGTCGAGATCGGGCTGAAGCGCGCCGCCGCGCGCCGCGGCAATGCGGCGCCCGACCGGTTCGAATCCGAGGACGTCAAATTTCACCAGAAGCTGCGCGACGCCTATCGGGAGATCGCGGCCGCTGAACCTCAGCGCTGCGTGCTGATCGATGCATCCGCAGATCCCAATACGGTCGCGGCCAATGTCTGGGCTGCGCTGCGCGATCGCTTCTTCGCAGCGCCCGTTGCCAATGTGGCCTCAAGCGCATGAGTCCCGCCAAGGCTGACGCCGAGATCACTGCGCCGCATCCGCGCGAAACCGGCGTGCTGTTCGGACATCAGGACGCAGAGGCCGCGCTGCTCAATGCCTACAAGAGCGGGCGCATTCCGCACGCCTGGCTCCTGGGCGGCGCGCAAGGTATCGGCAAGGCGACGCTGGCCTATCGCATGGCGCGCTTCGTGCTGACGCATCGCGATCCCCTCAGCCCCGCCGTGCAGCGCGCCGAGACACTCGCGATCGATCCGCATGAGCCGGCAGCCCGTCATATCGCCCAGAACGCGCATGGCAGCCTGCTGACACTCGAACGAACCGCCAACGACAAGGGCGTGCTGCGCACGGTCATCACGGTCGACGAAACGCGCGAGACGATCTCTTTCTTCGGCTCGACCGCGGCGGTGGAGGGCTGGCGCGTCTGCATCGTCGACACCGTCGACGAGCTCAATCCGAATGCGGCGAATGCGCTGCTGAAAATCCTGGAGGAGCCGCCGCAGCAATCGCTGTTCCTGCTGGTCAGCCACGCGCCGGCGCGGGTGCTGCCGACCATCCTGTCGCGCTGTCGCAAACTGCCGATGCGTCCGCTTGCGACCGAGGACGTGATCCGCGCCGCCGCGCACGCCATTTCACGCGACGCCCGCGATACCGCGCTCACCGAGGCCGCCGCGGCGTCCGAGGGCAGTGTGGCGCGCGCGCTGACGCTGCTCGGAGGCGATGCGCTGAAACTGCAGCAACGCACCGCCGCGATGCTCGCCGGCTTGCCTAAAGTCGATCCGCGCGAAGTCCATGCGCTCGGCGATTCGCTGCCGCTCTCGGATCGGGTGGCGCTTGCCGCCTTTATCGACGGCGTCGAACGCTGGATTTCCGAGCGTCTTCGCACTGACGGCACGTCCAATGCCAATCTTCCCCGCCTTGCACGGCTGGCGGAGGTGTGGGAAAAGATCGCCCGCGCCGCGCGCGACACCCAAGACTATAATCTTGAGCGGAAGCCCCTGGTCTTCTCGGTGTTCTCGATGCTTGCGGAAGCGACGCGGTAGGCGTCTTCGGATCGTTGATCCCTTAAATTTCGCTCGAGCAGAACCATAAGGATTTCGCTGTGGCCAAGAAGTCTTCGAAGAAGAAAACGTCCAAGAAGGCTGCCAAGCGCGCCACCAAGGCGGCGACGAAAAAGCGTGTCGTGAAGAAGGCCAAGAAGACGGTAAAGAAGGCGGTAAAAAAGGCCGGCAAGAAAGCGGCAAAGAAAACTGCCAAGAAGGTAGCGAAGAAAGCTCCAGCCAAGAAAGTTGCGAAGAAAGCGGCTACGAAGGCCCAAGCTCCCGAAGCCAAGGTGCCGGAGATCAAGGCGCCGGAGATCAAGGCTACGAAACCTCAGGCCCAAAAGCCAAAGGCTTCGAAGCCCGCTGCCAAGCCCGCCGCCGCATCGGCGCCATCACGCAAAAACGTTTTCTACATCACCACCGCAATCGCCTATCCGAACGGCCAGCCGCATATCGGCCACGCCTATGAGGCGATCGCCACCGATGCGCTGGCGCGCTTTGCGCGGCTCGACGGCAAGGACGTGTTCTTCCTGACCGGCACCGACGAGCACGGGCTGAAGATGATCCAGACCGCGCAGAACGAAGGGATGACGCCGGCAGAGCTTGCGGCTCGCAATGCCGGGCGCTTCAAGGAGATGGATCAGCGCCTCAACGTCTCTTTCGACCGCTTCATCCGCACCACGGAGGAACAGCATCACCGTTCCACCCAGGAGGTCTGGCGGCGGATGCTTGCGAACGGCGACATCTATGTCGACACCTATGCCGGCTGGTATTCGGTGCGCGACGAGGCCTATTACGCCGACGAAGAGACTGTTGTCGGCGAGGACAATGTGCGCCGCGGCCCGCAGGGCACGCCGGTCGACTGGGTCGAGGAGAAGAGCTATTTCTTCCGCCTCTCGGCCTATCAGGACAGGCTGCTTGCGCTCTACGAAAGCCAACCTGACTTCATCGGCCCCGACTCGCGCCGCAACGAGGTGATGAGCTTTGTGAGGGGAGGGCTGAAGGACCTCTCCATCTCGCGCACCACCTTTGATTGGGGCGTGAAGGTGCCTGATGACCCTGAGCACGTGATGTATGTCTGGGTCGACGCGCTCACCAATTACATCACCGGCGTCGGCTTTCCCGACGAGGGCGACAGGAACTGGCATTACTGGCCGGCCGATGTGCATATCATTGGCAAGGACATCATCCGCTTCCATGCGGTGTATTGGCCGGCGTTCCTGATGTCGGCCGGCGTTCCCGTGCCAAAGCGCGTCTATGCCCACGGCTTCCTGTTCAACAGGGGCGAGAAGATGTCGAAGTCGGTCGGCAATGTCGTCGATCCCTTCAACCTCGCCGACCAGTATGGCGTCGACCAGGTGCGCTATTTCTTCATGCGCGAGGTGCCGTTCGGGCAGGACGGCAACTACAATCACGAGGCCATCGTCGCGCGTATCAATGCCGATCTCGCCAATGATCTCGGTAATCTCGCGCAGCGCTCGCTGTCGATGATCGCAAAGCAACTCGGCGGCGTGCTGCCGACGCCTGGCGAGTTCTCCGACAATGACAAGGCGATCCTCGCCGAGGCCGACGCCATGATCGGCGTCGCGCGCACGGCGATGGCGACACAGCAGATCCATGCCTGGCTCAATGCGGTGTGGTCGGTGGTGGCGGAGGCCAATCGCTATTTCGCGGGCGAGGCGCCCTGGGCGCTGGCGAAAACCGATCCGGCGCGCCAGCACACGGTGCTCTATGTCACGGCCGAGGTGATCCGGCAGATCGCAATCCTGACCCAGCCGGTGATGCCGGTAGCGTCCGAAAAGCTGCTCGACAGCCTCGGCATTCCCCAGGGTGAGGCGCGGATGTTTGCGGCTCTCGGCGGGGACAGGCGCATTGCGCCGGGCACAGTGCTGCCTGCGCCGCAAGCAGTCTTTCCCCGTTACATCGAGCCGACAGCGGCATAGATAGAACTTCATGCTGGTCGATAGTCACTGTCATCTGGACTTTCCGGATTTTGCCGCCGATCTCGAGGCCATCGTGGCGCGGGCGGCGGACGCCGGCATTGGCCGCATGGTGACGATCTCGACACGGGTCAAACGGCTCGGCGGACTGATTGCGATCGCCGAGCGGTTTCCCAATGTCTATTGCTCCGTCGGTACCCATCCGCATCACGCCGATGAGGAAGACGGGATTTCGCCGGATGAGTTGATCGAGCTGACGAAGCACCCGAAGGTCGTCGCGCTCGGCGAGGCCGGGCTCGACTATTTCTATGACAACGGTTCGCCGGAAGCGCAGGCGCGCGGTTTTCGCGCACATATTGCAGCCGCCCGAACAACTGGCCTGCCGCTCGTGATCCACACCCGCGAGGCCGACGCTGATTGCCAGCGCATCCTGGAAGAGGAGGTCGCCAAGGGCCCCTTCCGCGCGGTGCTGCATTGTTATACCGGCGGGCGCGAGCTCGCGATGAAGGCGATCGAGCTCGGGCTGTCGATCTCGTTTACGGGGATCCTGACCTTCAAGAAGTCGGAAAGCCTGCGCGAGCTCGCCGCAGAGCTTCCGGCCGACCGCATCATGGTCGAGACGGATTCGCCTTATCTGGCGCCCGGCAAATTCCGCGGCAAGCGCAACGAGCCGGCCTATGTCGTCGAGGTCGCCAAAGTGCTCGCCGAGACGCGCGGCGTTTCGCTTGACGAGATATCGCGCCAGACATCTGAAAACTTCTTCCGCCTGTTCTCGAAAGTACCGCAGCCAGTCGCCGCATGAGTTTGACACTGACAATCCTCGGCTGCGGCTCCTCCGCCGGCGTTCCCCGGCCGGCGCTGGGCTGGGGCGCGTGCGATCCCAACAACCCCAAAAACCGCCGCCGCCGCTGCTCTCTGATGGTTGAACGCACCGGCGGGCAGGGCACGACCAGGATCGTGATCGACACCGCGCCCGACCTGCGCGAGCAGCTGATCGACGCCAATGTCGATCACATCGACGCGGTGTTCCTGACCCATGAACATGCCGACCAGACCCACGGCATCGACGACCTGCGCTCCGTCGTGCTGCATCAGCGCCGCCGCATCCCGGTGTACCTGAACCAGTCGACGGCCAAGGACATCATCGGCCGCTTCGCCTATTGCTTCGTCTCGCCGCCCGGCAGCGACTATCCGCCGATCCTGACCGAGCAGGCGATCGAAGGCGGCGAAAGCCGGGCCATCGAGGGGAAGGGCGGAACGATCACACTGTCGGCGTTTAATGTGCAGCACGGCAACATTCCCGCGCTCGGCTATCGCATCGGCAATGCCGCCTATACGCCCGATCTCCACGACATCCCGCGCGAGAGTTGGCCGGCGCTGGAAAATCTCGACCTCTGGATCGTCGACGGCCTGCGCTATGCTGGCCATCCCAGCCATTTCAGCGTTGGCGACGCGCTGTCCTGGATCGAGCGCTTCAAGCCGAGGCGTGCGGTCATCACCAACATGCATTCCGACCTCGATTACGAGGTGCTGCGGAAGAGCCTCCCCGAGGGCGTGATCCCGGCCTATGACGGGATGAAGCTCGCGGCGGAATGACGCGCGACGTCGCTCATTTTGCTGCACTGCGCATTCGTTTGTATCCGTGACAGCTTAGCGGCGCGGGCGTAGGCTCTCCTGAAAAACGAACATCACATCACAGGAGGGAATCGTGGACGTGACGCTCCAGCGTGCGACCATGCGCAAGGTTTACCTGCGCCTGCTGCCCTTTGCCGTGCTGTCCTACATTCTCGCCTATATCGACCGCATCAATGTGAGCTTCGCGGGACTCACCATGCGCGAGGATATCGGCATGTCGGCGGCCACGTTCGGCTTTGCCGTCGGCATGTTCTATTGGGGCTACTTCATCTTCGAAGTACCGAGCAATGTGATCCTGGAAAGGATCGGCGCAAGGATTTGGATCGCGCGGATCATGATCACCTGGGGAATTTTTGCAGGCCTGACCGCGGTCGTGAAGGATGCGACCTCGTTTGCGGTCGTGCGATTCCTGCTCGGCGTGGCGGAAGCCGGCTTCTTCCCCGGCATCATCCTCTACTTCACCTATTGGTTCCCGTCGCGTCACCACGCACGGATCGTCGCGGGCTTCCTGGTCGGGCTGCCGGTGGCGGTTGCATTCGGCGCGCCGATATCGACGGCGCTGCTCGGCCTCGATGGCCTGTTCGGACTCAAAGGCTGGCAGGTGATGTATATCGCCGAAGCCGTTCCGACCCTGGTGATCGGCGTCTTGACTTATTTCGTGCTCACGGACCGGCCCGAACAGGCCAAATTCCTCAACGAAGATGAGCGCAAATGGCTGGTCGACACCATCGCGCGTGAGCGCCGCGCCACGGAAGCGGTGCGCCGCTACTCGCTGTGGGAAGCGCTCTACAATCCGAAGGTCCTGCTGCTGGCGCTGAATTATTTCGGCATCGTCACCGCAAGCCTTGGCATGCTGATTTTCATTCCACAGATCATCAAGTCGCTGGGTAACTACAGCAACATGACCGTGGGCTGGCTGACGATGATCCCCTACATCTGCGGCGCCATTGCCATGGTGACCTGGGGACGCATCTCCGATCGCATGAACGAGCGGCGTTGGAATCTGTTCGTCGGCTGCCTGTTTTCGTTCGTGGGCCTCCTCATCGCCGCCATGACCATGGGGACATGGTGGTCGCTGGTGGGCATGTCGGTCGCGGCGATGGGCTTTTACGGCTCGAAGGGCCCGTTCTTCGCGATGCCGCCAATGTTCCTCAGCGGCCCGGCGCTGGCGGCCGGCATTGCCTGGATCAACTCGATCGGCAATCTCGGCGGCTTCTTCGGACCCTGGTATGTCGGCGCGATGAAAGACCTGACCGGCAGCTTCGCAGGCGGGCTTTACGGGCTGGCGCTTCTCGGCCTGGCCGCGGCCATCATCTGCGCAGCGTTCCTGCACATTCCAAAGCCGGTTGTGCCGGACGTCGTGGCCGCGCCGGCGGAGTGATCATTTCCGCTCGTCTGCCTCGCCGCCGACAACAGCTGATCCCTTGCCGCTGCAACCGTCGGCGCCGTAGCGAATGAACTTCTGGACGCGTTTTCCGGTGTCTACCTCGCCGGTGTAGATGTTGCCGTTGCTGTCCAGGCTCACCTGGTGCAGCCAGTGGAAATCACCAGCCATCCGGCCGCCGCGTCCCAGCCGACCGAGCTGCTCGAGATTGCTGCGGTTCAGGATGTAGATCGTCTGGTTGGTGTTGTCTCCGACATAGAGGCAGGATTGCGCCTGGTCGCGCGAGAAGTTCATCGACACTGCCGTTCCCGGCATCACCGGCTGGGTGTAGGTGTCGGCGCTGATCCAGCGCTCGGTGGCGAAGCCGCACTTGCCGGGCTCGCCGCCCGGATTGTTGCAAGCGGTGCCGAGCGCCGGATCCTTGGCGTCGAACACCTGGATGCGGTCATTGCCGCGATCGCAGACATAGAGCTTGCCGTCCTCGGCGATCTTCACGCAATGCACGGGGTTGCGAAAGAACGCCGGCTTCTTGTCGCCCTTGGCGGAAGCCTGTGGCCATGCGCCGGCAGCCGCGGCCGCCGCGTCGTCGATCGGGTTGTTTCCATACGCGCCGAAATGACCGATGTATTTTCCGCTATCGGCATCGACGATCAGGATACGGCGATTGCCGTATCCATCGGCGACGTAGAGCCGATTAGTCGTGGGATCGACCACCATATCCGCCGGCTGATAGAGCAGGGGCGTGCCGTTCATCCCGCCGTCTTTGTTGTTGCTGTCGGGGCCGGGCGGCGTGCCACCGATCCGCATCTTGAAATTGCCGTCGATATCGAACTTCAGGATGAAGCCGTCGCCGCCGGCTGTGTTGGTGGTCCAGGGAATGGTCTTGGCATCGGGCTTCGGAGCCGCGGCGTTGCCTGAGATCCAGATATTGTCCTTTTCGTCGACATAGATGCCGTGCTCGCTATTCGGCCAGACGCAGCCGGCTTCGGCCTTGCATTTGCCGCCGAGAAAGCCGGGATCCGCAGGACCGCCCCATGAACGCAATAGCTTGCCGTCGGCGTCAAATTCCAGCACCGAGGGTGCCGCGCGACAGCAGTCAGCGCCAAAACCATTCACGCGCGCAAAGCCGAGCGCGTTGGCGGGCTGGCCCTTGGCATCGGTGACGCCGGGCAAAGCCTTCTCTAACCCGACTTCGTCATCGGTGAGGGTGCGTGGCCGGTTGTAAACCCAGATGTGATCGTGACGATCGACATAGAGCCCGCCGATCTGTCCGAGCAGCCAGCTATGCGGCAGCGGTTGCGGCCAGGTCGGATCGGAAACGAAATCCGGCGTCTTGCCGGTCTCAGAGCGATCGTAGACGCCAGTCTGCTTGAGCAGCTTGTTCAGGATCGCGCCGTTCTTGAGGACGCCGGCGTCCTCGCCCATGACCGGTGCCGCGGCAAGAACGACAAGGCTCGCCACCACGGACAGCAGCGGCACGACTCTTTTCAGTTTCATCCCCGGCCCCTTCTTTTTCTTGTAGGGCGAGCCCTTTCGGCTTCGCCTTCGGGTGACAGCTTACGCGGAAATTGCTTTGGCCGACTGCACCTCGTTGCGCAGCAGGTATTTCTGGATCTTGCCCGTCGACGTCTTCGGAATCGTCCCAAACACCACCGCCTTCGGCGTCTTGAAGCCGGACATGTGGCTGCGGCAATAGGCGATGATCTCGACTTCGGTCGCCTTGGCGCCGTCCTTCAGCTCGATGAAGGCGCAGGGCACTTCGCCCCATTTCGGATCGGGCTTTGCGACCACGGCGGCGAACAGCACGGCCGGGTGCTTGTAGAGGACGTCCTCGACCTCGACGGAAGAGATGTTCTCGCCGCCGGAAATGATGATGTCCTTGGAGCGATCCTTGATGATGACGTAGCCGTGCTCGTCGAGCACGCCGAGATCGCCGGTGTGAAACCAGCCGCCGGCAAAGGCTTCCTTGGTCGCCTTCTCGTTCTTGAGATAGCCCTTCATCACGATATTGCCGCGGAACATCACTTCGCCGATGGTCTCGCCATCGCGCGGCACCTCTTTCATGGTCTCGGGATCGATCACGGTGACGGCTTCCTCGAGCGGGTAGGCGACGCCCTGCCGCCGCTTGAATTGCGCGCGCTCGGCCGCCGGCAGATCGTCCCAGCCAGGCTGCTCGGCGCAGACGGAGGCGGGGCCATAGACTTCAGTGAGCCCGTAGACATGAGTCAGCTTGATGCCGATGTTTTCCGCGCCTTCGAGCACGGCAACCGGCGGCGCCGCGCCCGCGATCAGCCCGACCACGGGCTTTGCGCTCTTGCCGTTTGGTGCATCCGGTGCGTTGATCAGCGTGTTGTAGACGATCGGCGCGCCGCACATGTGGGTGACGCCGTGCTTCCTGATCAGCTCGAAGATCTTGCTGGGATCGACCTTGCGCAGGCAAACATTGATCCCGGCCGAGGCCGCCACCGTCCACGAGAAGCACCAGCCGTTGCAATGGAACATCGGCAGCGTCCAGAGATAGACCGGATGCTGGCCGAGACCGCCGGCGAGGATGTTGCTGACGGCGTTAAGATACGCACCGCGATGATGCGTGACGACGCCCTTGGGATTGCCCGTGGTGCCCGAGGTATAGCTCAGCGCGATCGCGTCCCACTCGTCGGCCGGCCGCTTGGCCCTAAAGCTCGGGTCGCCCTGCGCGACCGCCGCTTCATATTCAATCTCGCCAATGCGTTTGCCGCCGGCATAGGACGCGTCATCCACGTCGATCACGAACGGCTTTGGCCCGCTCATCAGCTCGAGCGCTTCCGCGATCACGCCCGCAAATTCGGGATCGACCAGGATGATCTTGGCGCCACCATGATCGAGCTGGAAGGCGATGGAGGTTGCATCAAGACGGATGTTGAGCGCATTCAGCACCGCGCCCGCCATCGGCACGGCGAAATGCAGTTCATTCATTGCCGGCACGTTCGGCAGCATCGCCGCGACCGTGTCGCCTGCGCCGATGCCCTTGCCCGCAAGATACGACGCAAAGCGTCGGCAGCGCTGATAGGTCTCTGACCACGTAAAGCTGCGGCCCTCATAGACCGCGCTGACATGGTTGGGATAAACGGCCGCGCTGCGCTCCAGGAAGCTCAGCGGCGTCAGGGGGACATAATTGGCCGGGTTCTTGTCCAGACCGATTTCATATTGATTCATCGGTCACCTCCCACCTCAGGACTTTATAGGAAGCCTATGGAAATCCAAGGGAATATGGCGACGATCACAAGCCCCACCAGGAGCGCCAGCATGTAGCCCCAGATCGGCTTGATGCCTTCCGCGGGATCGACGCGGCCGATCGCGCAGGCCGCATAATAGCCGACGCCGAAGGGCGGTGCGAACAGGCCGACGCCCATCGCCAGGATGATGATCATCGCATAATGCACCTCGTGCACGCCGACGGCACGCGCGATCGGAAACAGCAGCGGGCCGAACAGCACGATCGCCGGAATGCCTTCGAGGACGCTGCCGAGCACGATGAAGGCCAGGATCGATACGGCGATGAAAGTCGCGGCGCCGCCGGGCAGGCCCGTCATCGCAGTCGCCAGCGCGCGCGAAAATCCTGACTGAGTGAGGCCCCAGGCCATGCCGGTCGCGGTGCCGATGATCATCAGGATCGCTCCCGAAAGGCAGGCCGTCTCGATCAGCATCGGCAGCA
>Ga0210384_10003196_pt1 | contig 19179 bp, 15 predicted proteins | sample IncBWH2MmetaG_FD_160574 | JGI IMG/M metagenome (GOLD analysis project Ga0210384, IMG submission 160574) | Forest soil microbial communities from Barre Woods Harvard Forest LTER site, Petersham, Massachusetts, United States - Inc-BW-H-2-M | ecosystem: Environmental > Terrestrial > Soil >...
GAAGAATTGCGCAAGCTCGCCGATGGTCAGGCCGTATCGAATGGGCATAGGAAAGTAGCCGACGATGCTCGTTTTGTCGGAATCAAGTATCGGCCCTTCGATAACCTCGCCGCCGAGAAGATTCGGGCGGTCCAGCACATAGAAGGCGATGTTGTGTTTGGCTGCTTCTTCCATGCAATACGCCATGGTCGCCGTATAGGTGTAAAAGCGCACGCCGGCGTCTTGAATATCGAAAACAAGAGTATCGATGCCGGAAAGCATCTCGTCCGTGGGTCGAAGCGATTCGCCGTACAGGCTATATGTGGTAAGCCCAGTTGTCGGATCCTTTGAGGAAGCGTATTTTTCGTCGGCGCGGCCCGAGATGCCATGCTCCGGACTGAACAGCGCGACAAGCTGCACACCGGGCGCGTGAAAAAATAGTTCGATCGACGAGCGGCCCTGCGCGTCGAGGCCCGTGTGATTGGTGATCAATCCGATGTGCTTGCCGCGAAGAGGCGCGAATTTCTCCGCTTCAAGAACGTCGAGTCCTGTTTGCACCCGGCCTGGGCGGCCCGACTTCTTGGCGGCTGCATGCGAGGACGAACAGAGCGTAAACAGAAAAACGAGACCGAGCAACACAATGAACTTTTTCTTGAGACCGCCACAAAGTCGAGGCAAAGCATTCCCTCCGGTTGTGCGTCACCAATGATATTCTGGAACGCTTCGTTCGGGGCTGCGTTGTGAGCATGAAGTGCGTGTGTTATATACAGGCGCAGGATCCGGGCGTTAAACCGGGAGACCCTCAACTGATGAAAGGACGCGGTACAGGCGTTCTGCTTCTCGTTCCTTTTTGTTTGTTCCTTTTTCTTATGGCCCACACGACACGCAGTCAAAACAAGCCTTCCTCCGCGCCCTCCATCTCTTCGACGCCCTCTTCTTCCACAAAAGATGCATCTGGAGCGAAGAAAAGTGGTACAGCGGCGAAGCCTGGGCAAAAACTTTCTCCAGCGGCCGCCCAATGGGTCGAAACGACTCTCGCCAAAATGACGCTCGACGAAAAAGTCGGCCAACTTATTTTCGCGACGTATCACGGTAGTTTCACCGCAACGGATGCACCCGCTTACGCCGAGATTATGCGCGACGTCGAGAAACTCCATGTCGGCGGTTTCATCAACATTACACAAAGCTCGCCGCTAGGCATCGTGAAAAGTCAGGCGTATCCCACCGCCGTGCTTTCAAATCAACTGCAGGCTAAGTCAAAACTCCCGCTGCTGATCGGCGCCGATTTCGAACGCGGCACGGCTATGCGCTTGGATGAAGGCACTTCGTTTCCCACTGCGATGGCGCTCGCCGCGGCAGGCAGTCCCAAAGACGCGTACACGATGGGAAAAATCACCGCGCTCGAAGCACGCGCCGTTGGCATTCACTGGATTTATGCGCCAGACTCAGACGTCAACAATAATCCCGACAATCCCATCATCAACACGCGTTCGTTTGGCGAAAATCCCCAAAAAGTTGCCGAATACGTGACTGCTTTCGTGCACGGCGTGCAAGAAAACGGGGGCCTCGCCACTGCTAAGCATTTTCCCGGCCACGGCGACACCGCCGCGGACTCGCACATCGATCTCCCGGTGATTCGCGCGGACCGGGAACGCCTTGAAAGCTTGGAGCTAGTTCCCTTTCGCGCGGCAATCGCTGCCGGTGCCGACAGCATCATGACCGGGCATTTATCGATTCCCGCGCTCGAGCCGGATCCGAATACGCCCGCCACGCTTTCCTCAAACATTTTGACAGAACTTCTGCGCAAGGAACTCGGCTACCAGGGACTGGTAGTCACCGACGCGATGGACATGGGCGGCATCACGGTGCGCTACGCGCCGGGCGAAGCCGCGGTGCGCGCGTTTGTGGCGGGTGCGGACGCGTTGCTCATGCCGCCAGTGCCTGACGCGGCGATCGATGCGTTGAAGGACGCGGTGAAGGCCGGGCGCATTCCGCGCGAACGGCTCGACTCATCGGTGCGGCGCATCTTGCAGGCGAAGGCGCGGCTGGGGCTTTACAAAGAACGTTTGGTGGATGTGAACGCGCTGAACAAACATTTCGGCAAAGTGGAATGGCAGCGCGAAGCGCAAGAGATTTCCGATCGCGGCGTAACACTGCTGCGCGATACGCCTCATCGCTTGCCGCTCGATGGAACGAAACCGATTCGGGCTTTGCTGGTTGCGCTGTACGCCGATCCTGAGCCCTATCCGGGCGAAGATTTGGAGCGCGAGCTGCGCTCGCGAGTGGATTCGGTGACAACGCTGCGCGCCGATACGCGATTCGTGAAAGCGGACAATTTGAAATTGCCGTCGCCTGACACCTACGACGTGGCGATTCTGGCTTTTTTCGTGAGGGTGAGCGATCGCAAAGGGAATGTGGACATTCCTGCGGAGCAGGCGGCGCTGGCGGAAAAAGTTTACAAGAACGGGAAGCCGGTGGTGACGATTGGATTCGGCAGCCCGTATTTGGTTGAGCATTTTCCGCAGGCGGAGACGTGGCTCGCAGCGTTTGGCATCAGCGACGTGGCGCAAATCTCGGTGGCGCGCGCTCTGTTCGGACAGATTCCCGTGCGCGGCCACTTGCCGGTGACTGTCCCAGGCGTGGACATGAAGGCGGGATTTGGAATCGAACTGCCGGCGAATCCGATGACCGTTCAACCGATGGACGCCAGCGCGGAAAAGCAGCTCCAGCCGGCGTTTGACGTGATCGAACACGCGATTGCGGATAAAGCTTTTCCCGGCGCGACGCTCGCGGTCGGCTACCACGGACGCGTGGCGCTGCGCGCGTTCGGCAAGCTGAGCTACGAGGCGAAATCGCCGCAGACCAATGTGCGGACGATGTATGACGTCGCGTCGCTGACGAAAGTGATCGTAACCACGACGCTGGTAGAAAAACTCGTCGAGGGTGATTTTCATTCACCGCTACAACTGGATGCTCCAATCGAGCGCTACTTGCCAGAGTGGGCCGCTGGCCCTCAGCCAGAATGGCGGCACAAAGTGACGGTGCGCCACTTGATGACACACACGTCGGGCCTCCCACCGTTCAAGGAATACTGGCGGACTTCCAGAGGCAAGCCGGACACACTGAAAATGATTTTTGCCGAGCCGCTTGAGTCCGAGCCCGGAACGAAGATGGTGTACTCCGATCTCGGAATCATTTTGATGGCGGAGATCATCGAGCGCTTGACAGGGCGAACGCTAGACGATCTCGCGAAAGAATATATTTTCACGCCTCTGGCGATGGGCGATTCGATGTACAAGCCGCCGAAAAAACTTTGGCCGTTGATTGCGCCCACGGAATTTGACTCAACTTTCCGCAAGCGTCTGATCCAAGGCGAAGTCCACGACGAAAACGCCTTCGCCATCGGCGGCGTTTCCGGGCATGCAGGACTCTTCAGCACCGCGCCGGATTTGGCCGCGTTCTGCCAGATGCTGCTGAACGGCGGCATCTACGCGCATCAAAGAATCTTGCGACGCGCGACGATTGCGCAATTCACCGTGCCGCAACAACTTTCTGGCGGCACACGGACGCTAGGCTGGGTCGTGCCCACCGAAGGCAGCTCCAGCGGCCACTTCTTTTCGATGCACAGCTTCGGCCACACCGGTTTCACTGGCACTTCGATCTGGATCGATCCAGACCGCCAGCTCTTCGTCGTCCTGCTGACGAATCGCGTCAATCCGACACGCGAGAACCACAAGATAGCCGAGGTGCGTCCAGCATTGCACGACGCGGCGATGCAGGCGCTAGGTTTAACTTCGGTGGCTGCGCCGACAAAGTAAGAAATTAGGTGCCCGTGATCCGTGTCTCGTGCTATCGGGTAGAATTGGGTTATGCATCTCTAGTTTGACTTTCGACGTAGACCGATGAGTCGCTTTATTCTCGCCATCTTTTTCGTCTTTACCCAAGTTCCAACGCCCCCCAGCGGACCTCAGGCGTTGGAGCGGCTGCGCGCCAAGGTTTCTGTCGAATCCGTGACGGACGCGAGCATTGAACGGCTCGCAGGGCATTACAAGAACACGTCGAAAGAAATCCGCGAGCGCGTTGGTGGGTTTCTTTCCGGTGACGACCTCTATTTATTTCCAGATGGAACCTATATCTATTGCGAATGGAGCGATATTTCCCCGATTACGATATCCGACAAGGGCACTTGGACACTCGTGAAGAATTCGGTCGAACTGAAGTCCGGTCCCGAAATCACCTGGGACCCGGGCGCGTACCGACAGTACGACAGAAAATACGTGGCAATCCGCCGCAGCTCACAACCCAAAGAGGTTCTCCTCGTCGGCGTGGAATATAAATTGTCAAACTTTGAGGAAGCTGCCGGCGACGACCCGGGGTTCATGCTGCTTGTGGTCTCTATGAAGCGCGAGTCCCCGATTGACGGGAAGCACACTACCGCTCTCAAAGCAAAACTGATGAAGAGCGCATGGCGGCCCGAGTACTATCAAAGGCCGTCGCGGTGATACAGGCGCTGGAACTTGCGACGGTGGCGCCCGCCTCGAAGTAACCTGAGCAAGCGGCAAGCCCTGGAAGTGTCTCCAGTACCCTCCCCCTGTTTTTTGTAAACGTTGCAGATAAAGGACTTACGTTCTTGTTAAGTGCCTTGGAAACTTAGACTTGCCGGCCTAGATGCGACTGTTGATTCTAAAATCTAAAAGAGGTTGCCGTCTATGCGGAGGCGGTAGTTGTGGTCGAAGTGGACGGCGTAGGGGTCGCGGCTTGGCGTAGGTTGCGGGCGCGGTGTGGTGTTGGGTTGAGCGGACTGAGCAGGAGTCGGGTCTCATCGATGGTTGACGAGGCGGGATTGAGGCAGGGTCCTTCGCTACGCTCAGGATGACAGGCTCCGGCGGGCGCGGCGGGTTGTGGTGGGGTTGAACCTGGGCGGCTTGGAAAAAGGGAACGGGCTACGGAGAGAGCTGTGTCCACCGCGCTGGGTTGCGTGGCGAGTGAGGCCGATTGAGGTGTGCGGGCGGAGGGGATAGCTGCACTGGGCGGTTGGGGCTTCGCTTTTGCGGGCTGCTGTGGACGCGAAGGGGTTTGTGGTGAAGAGGCTGTGGGTTGCTGGGGTTGCGGGTGGGTGCGCTGGGATTGGGGTGGTTCGGGTTGTTGCGGTTCGGGCTTGGCGTTGCAGGGTGCGGGTGGGAAGCGGTAGTCATAGTTGACGTTGACGGAGGTGCGGACGGCTTTGCGCCAGCCGTCGGCGCCGAAGGCGTTGATATATTCGTGCTGGGAGAGGTGGATGGCCTGCAATTGAGTTTGGACCATGTAGGCAACGGTGCGCGCGAGTCTGGGTTTTATATCGCCGCGGACTACGGCGGGGATGAGGCGGGCGAGGGCAGTGTTGAGATCGCAGGCGGAGAGGTAGTCGCCGGAGAAGAAGGTGGCGAGGTCTTTGGCGAGTGATTCGGCGGCACGGGCCTGGGCCTCTTTTTGAGCGTGGTAGAAGCAGAAATGGGGATGGTTGCCGGTACGGGGAGTGCGGCAGCGGCGGCCATCGGTGAAAGTGAAAAGACAGAGGGATACGCGGTCCTTTGGACTGAGTGAGGACATGGATGTCTCCTTAGATTGAGTTTTGGATTTGGACAATAAAGAGCACAGCCAAGATTCATCGCACAAGGCGCGATGGAGAGGCGTTTGGCTGTGCCACCAAACATGGCCCAAAAAAGAAACGCCTCGCGGGATCGCGAGGCGCAGTACTGAACGGGGACATTATACCACAGCAATAATGCGGACCAAATAAAAAAGTTCGGTCCAAAAGAGAGAAGAGTCAAAAACTCGCAGCCTTAAAAACCTTAAAACCAAAGGCTGACGCACCCATCTCGCGGCGTGTGCTCCACCCACAACTGTAAGGAGCTTCTCATTCTGCATTTTTAGGCTTGTTCGGAGCTCCGAGCCTGTTTGTCTTAATGTCGTAGGTTAAGGTGAGCGGCTGTTTCACGCAGAAATGCTGTTCGTATTCGTCAGACTCGGGAGTTCGCGAGATTCTTACCAGGATTTGCAGGTCGGTCTTCCAGCCTTTCGCGGAAATCTCGAATTCGCAGTCGGGGCCAAAGTGGTGCGTCAGCGCATCATCCAACTTGCGATCTTCCTTCACTGAATGGGCGACCGCGTCGTATATCACGACTACGTGGTCAAATCCCAAGTCTGTTTCGTACTTCCAGAGGGTCACTTCGAGAAGGAGTTTGTCGCCGCTTGGTGACCAACCGATTAGGCGAATGCCGTTGCCGTCGCTTGTGCTGGGAATTTTCATTGAAATGGGTTGAAACTGGCCACCGTCGCCGGACGCAACATAAAGAATGCTGGTGTTGTCGCATGACCCGTCGGCATCGACTTCGACTTTTACTTCAGCGTACGCGCGAAAGCCTTTGGACGAAGTCAGCTGCGGAGTGCGAGCGGACCGCGCCGCAGGTTTAGTCCACTCCTTGCCCGTCCAAACAGTACAACTGAGGTAGGCCGGGTCCATCGCGGAAACGAGCGGCTGATCTTTTTTGTCGGCTGACTGCCACCATCCAAAAAGCATCGCCAGCGTCAGGGCAATAAGCATGAACACTATCCTCCACATGCGATTATGAATGTGGGCCGGCTAGGAGCTGGCCAGCTGTTTCATTGGCGATGCTGATGCATCACCTGTACCGTTGGGCAAATCGGCTGATTACGAATTACGCCGTAATTGTCTTTTGCTGAACGTCGAGTGCGGCTTGGGCTAGGTCGGCGGGTTTGCCTAGGTCCCGCCAGTAGGAGTGGTCGTGGCGGAAGGCTAGGATTTTTTGGCCTTGGGAGGAAAGGCGGAGGTAGGAGTCGATGATGGAAAAGGGGCCGGTTTCGGTGAGTTGGGGCAGGAGGCGGGGGGAGATGATGTGGATGCCGGAGAAGGCTAGCGGGTGGAGGGAGGAGGATGTTGGGGACGGAGGAAGTGGCGAGTGGCTAGTGGCGAGTGGCGAGTGGGATGAGCTTTTGGTGGTCTCATAGTTGGCCGGTTGGGATACGTGTGTGCCAGGGTTCTTCGCTCCGCTCAGAATGGCGGAGTCTTGACCTGAGATGCGGCGGCCGGAGAGTTGGAGTTGGTCGTTGAAGAGGAGTTGGCGCCTGGATTGGCGGGATTGGACGGCTAGAGTGGCTAGGGCGTGATTTTCTTTGTGGAATTGGAGCATGGCAGCTAGGTCGATGGCGCTGATTACGTCTACGTTGTGGAGAACGAACGGTTCGTCAGAGACGACGGAGGTTTTGGAACTCGACGAGGAAAGAGGGGAGTTTTCTTGGAAAAACCAGGCGGCTTTTTTTAAGCCGCCGCCGGTGTCGAGGAGTTGATCGTCTTCGCGGGAGATTTCCAGGCGCATGGCGAAATTGTTTTTGGATTTGAGATACTGCACGACCATATCGGCGAAGTGATGGACGTTAATAATGGCTTCGGTGACGCCGAAGGCGCGGAGGCGGGTGAGGGTGATTTCAAGGAGCGTGCGGCCGTTGATTTCGACCAGGGCTTTGGGGCGGGTGTCGGTGAAGGGGCGGAGGCGGGTGCCTAGGCCGGCGGCTAGGATCATGGCTTTCATGGAAGGAACCAGTGAGTAGTGGGTGGTGGGTAGTGAGTAGTAAGAAAAAGCGCGGTAAAAGATTTAGCGGAGAGGGCGCGGAGAAGAGAGAAGAACGGACCGGGGGAGCCAACATTGGCACGGGAGCAAGGAGAAACACTGAAGAGAGATTCCTCTCTTCGCAAGCCGACGCGTTCGCAGGAGCGAACGCAAAAGAAAATGCGTCGGCTTGCTTCGTTCGGAATGACGGTTTTGCGATACACGGGGGAGATCATTTGCGGAGGTTTTCCAGGCCGAGGTGGCGGAGTTGGACTTCTACGCCGGGTTTGGTGCGGAGGCGTTTGGCTAGTTGTTCGGCTAGATAGACGGAGCGGTGCTGGCCGCCGGTGCAGCCGAAGCTAACCATTAGATTTTTGAAGCCGCGACTTTGGTAGCTGGCGATGCTGGCGTCTACCAGCGAGAGGACGCTGGCGAAATACTGATGGACGGTTTCTTGCTGGTTGAGATAGTCGATGACGGGGGCGTCCTGGCCAGTTAGGGATTTGAACCGCTCTTCGCGGCCCGGATTGGGGAGGCTGCGGCCGTCGAAAACGAAACCGCCGCCGTTGCCAGTTTCGTCTTGCGGCAATCCTTGATGAAACGAAAAACTAAAAACGCGGACGACAAGATTGTCGGCTTCGCTTGCGAGGCCTTGCAATTTTTCGGAGGCGAGCATGCCTTGGAACGCGCCCATCAGCGCGGGGAGCGCAATGGGCAGCTCGGCTTGATGCAGCAACCAGCGGAGATTTTTCAGCGCGTAAGGGACGCTCTGGAGAAAGTGGGCTTTGCGTTCGTAGAAGCCGCGGAAGCCATAAGCGCCGAGAGCTTGCATGATGCGGACATAGACGTAGGCGTAGTAATAGCTCAGGAAGGCTTCGCGATCGACGGGGATAAATTTTTCGAGCGCGCGAAGATAGTCATAGAGGAGCTGCTGGCGAAGATCGGGAGGGAGATCGGCTTTGGCGTCGTAGAGAAGAGAGGCGATATCGTACTGAAGGGCGCCTTTGCGGCCGCCCTGGTAGTCAACGAAATAGGGCTGGCCTTCGCGAAGCATGATGTTGCGCGACTGAAAATCGCGGTAGAGAAAATAGTCGCGCGGGGCGCTGAGAAGAAAATCGGTGAGGCGGCTGAAATCCTCCTCGAGAGCGTGCTCGTTGAACGAAATGCCCGCCAGTCGCAGAAAATAATATTTGAAATAGTTGAGGTCCCAGGCGATGGATTGGCGATCAAAACTGGAGATGGGGTAGCAGACGCTGTAGTCGAGGTCGCGGCCGGCTTCGACCTGAAAGCGGGGGAGGATGGCGACGACTTTGCGATAGGCTTCGACGACTTGGGGCGCGATGATGCCGCCGTGGCGATTCTTGGAGAGAAATTCGAAGAGTGTGGTGTCGCCGAGGTCTTCTTCGAGATAGGCACCGTGGGCCAGATCTTCGGCGTAGATCTCGGGGACAGGAAGATAGTGCTTGCGAAAATGTTTGGAGAAAGAGAGGAAGGCGGCGTTTTCTTCGCGGACGTTGTAGAGAATGCCGATGGCGGTGCGGGGGCCTGCGGTCAGGCGGATGATTTTGCGGCCAGAGCCGCCCAGTTCGCCCTGAAGCGGCTGGACGCGCTCGACCGGCAGGTGAAAATGTTGCTCGAAGAGCGTTTTGAGAACGTCGATGGACATGGTTTCAGGCCAAACTGGTTCTGACGACTTCAGCAAGCAAACCGTTTTCTAGCATAGCCGATTCCATGTGAGGGGATTTGAGTGGAAGTGAACGAGTGTGCCTAGAAATATCGAGGATGATAGGGTGTCGGTGCCACAAGCTTCAGCCTGCGCTCTTGGCGCGAGGATTGGGGTAACGATCACGCCGCAAGGCGGTTGGTGGATTGGAGAGCATGCGGCAGGCTCGCGCGGTGCATGGTTATAATTGTCGGATGCGTTCTCAGATAAAAGATAAGAGAAGCACGGAGCAGCGACTGACGGCATCGAAGAATCTCGATCGCATGACGGCGCTGGAGATCGTGCGGTTGATGAACCGCGAGGATCGCAAGGTGGCGCCCGCGGTGGGGCGGGAGTTGCCGGCGATTGCGCGGGCGGTGGACGCGATTGTTGCGGCGATGCGCGGGGGCGGGCGATTGATTTATGTGGGGGCGGGATCGAGCGGGAGGATGGCGGTGCTGGATGCGGCGGAGATCCCCCCGACGTTTGGCGTTCCGCACGAAGCGATACGGGCATTCATTGCGGGAGGAAGGCAAGCCGTGACGGGCGCGGTGGAAGGCGCGGAAGATGCAGCGCAAGCCGGCGTGGCCGCTTTGCGAGGAGCGAGAGTGGGGAAGGGAGACGTGGTGGTGGGAATTGCGGCGAGTGGAACGACGCCTTATGTGTTGGCGGCCATCAACTACGCGCGGAGACGCGGTGCGACGACCATCGCGATCACTTCGAATGAGCACATGCCGCTAGCACAGCGCGCGGAGATTGCGATAAGCGTGGAGATCGGGCCAGAAGTGTTAACCGGGTCGACGCGATTGAAGGCGGGGACGGCGCAGAAGATGGTGCTGAACATGCTGAGTACCGCAGCGATGGTGAAGCTGGGGCATGCGTATGAGAACTTGATGATTGATGCAGTGCTGACGAATGAGAAGTTGCAGGAGCGGGCAGTGCGGATTTTAACGGAAGCTAGCGGCGCGAGTGTGTCTGCGGCAGAGGACGCTTTGCGGGCGGCGGGACACAGTATGCGCGTGGGCTTGGTGATGCTGAAGCTTGGTGTGGATGCGCGAGAGGCTAGGAAACGATTGATGGCGGCTCGCGGAGATTTGCGGGTGGCGCTCGAGGAATAGGAAAAAACATTTACACAGAGTTCACAGAGAGCACAGAGGTCACAAAGAAGAGCTGATGGATAAGTTTTTAATCAAGGGCGGGAAGGCGCTGCGCGGAACGGTGGCGATCAGCGGGGCGAAGAATTCTGCCTTGCCGGTGATGGCGGCGGCTTTGCTGACGGCGGAGAAGGTTGCGGTGCACAACATTCCGAAGGTGCGCGACCTGGTGACGATGAGCAAGCTGCTTACGTTCATGGACGCGAAGGTATCGGTAACGGAGATGCCGGCGAGCGATTACGTGATCGAGGCGCCGACATTGCGTCATGCGGAGGCGCCGTATGAATTGGTGAAAACGATGCGCGCCTCCATCTTGACGCTGGGGCCGCTGATGGCGCGACTCGGAGTGGCGCGCGTTTCGCTGCCGGGAGGGTGCGCGATTGGGGCGCGGCCGGTGGACTTGCATTTGTCGGCTCTGGAAAAGATGGGCGCGGAAATTACCATGTCGCACGGATATATCGAGGCGAAAGTACCGGGGAACGGAGCGAAAGGCCGGCGGTTGAAGGGCGCACACATCGCATTTGAGAAAATTACGGTGACGGGGACGGAAAATATTTTGATGGCGGCGACGCTGGCGGACGGAGAGAGCATTTTGGAGAATTGCGCGCGCGAGCCGGAGGTGACGGACCTCGTGGTGATGCTGCGGAAAATGGGCGCTCAGATCGAGGGCGACGGCACGGCGACGTTGCGGATTCGCGGGGTGGCGGAGTTGCACGGGACGGAGCACCGCGTGATTCCGGACCGGATTGAGACGGGGACTTTTCTGGTGGCCGGCGCGATTACCGGCGGCGACTTGACGATTACGAATTGTGAGCCGGAGCATCAGGGCGCGGTGATCGCGAAACTGCAAGAAGCGGGGGCGTGCATCGAAACGATCGATAAGACGACTTTGCGAGTGCGCGGAGAGAAAAAGCTGGTGGCCGCGGACATGACGACCGAGGAGTATCCGGGATTTGCGACGGATATGCAGGCGCAGTACATGGCGCTGGCGACTCAGGCGGAGGGGACGTCGTCGATTACGGAGACAGTTTTCGAAAATCGATTTATGCACGCCAGCGAGATGATTCGAATGGGAGCGGATATTTCGATTGAAGGGCGGCGGGCGGTGGTGCACGGGCTGGCGGCGCTGTCGGGGACGACGGTGCAGGCATCCGATTTGCGGGCTAGCGCGGGGTTGGTGCTGGCGGCGTTGGTAGCGAGCGGAGAGACGGTGATCGACCGCGTGTATCACATCGATCGCGGATATGAGGGGATTGTGCAGAAGTTGCGGGCGGTGGGGGCGGACATCGAACGGTTGCACGGAACGTCAACTTAATTGGCGGAAGAAACCAAATCAAATGAGCTTTGTTGCCGCAATTGCTTTTGAAGTGATGGACAAGGAATGGCCGCTCTGGTTCGTGCTCCTCAGTTTCACCGGAGTGGGAATCGTGGGAATGCTCTTGTGCCGAAAGTGGCCGATAGCAGCCGTCTTGGTCTGGCTGTGGGTGATTCTTGGAGGACTTCGGCTAGTGTCGGAGCTTAACGATCAATATGTAGGCCCTGCAATACGGAGGGAAGCCGGATCTATTTATTTCATTCTCTCCTATGCCTCGATCGGAGCAGGCGTCTTTCTGCCCTTGGTCGGGATACGTCAACACTTTGTGCGTCGCAAGAAAATCCCGACCGAGCTGACGTGAGGCTCACGGGATCGTAGTAGGAATTTCGAGCACCAAAAATCCGGCCGCATCAGCAGCCTGCGCCAAGCGGCGGTCGGAGCAAATGAAGTTCCGCCGGGCGGGGCGCTTTTGGCACCAGATGAGAGATGCGGCGAGTTGTAGGGCGTCCGCAGCGCGCAAAACATACTTGTCTAGCGACTCCGCGGCCAGATCGCGGACTTGATCGTCGGGAAAGACTTCTTTCCATCCGCGGCTAAGCAAGCGCAAGCGAGCTAGCGCACCTTGTTTGTCGGGGTCACTGATCAAGTGCTCGCGATGAAGACGGCAAATGGCGCTGTGCACTTCCACATGAGCCGCCCACCAGACCACGAGATCGAATTTCTTTAGATAGAGTAGAGCCTGGCGGCTGGCAGATTGGCGGATACACAAAGGGACCAGCGCGCTGGAGTCCCAGAACGCTGTTGTCTTCTTCACAGTCCTTCTTCCCGGTCAGCAAGGAGCGCTTCAATAGCCTTGTTTCCTTCGACGGTCCCTGTCCGGATTTTTAAGAGAGCCTTGATATCAAGCCGCTCGATTGGCAGGCGCAACTTGCCTGCGGCGACCAGCGTCAGCTCCTGTTCGTCGGCACTTTCGGCGGAGAACGGTACCAGTTTAGCGACCGGTAGATTGCGGTCGCGGATTACGACTTCTTCGCCGCTCTTAGCGAAGGTGAGGTATTTGCTAAGCTGATCCTTCAGTTTCGCGACGTTGACGGTGCGCATTGGAGGTCCTTTTGCTTCATGGCTATTATAGCCATAAATGAAAGCCTAGGGAAGGCCGGAGGAGAAAATCGAAGAGAAACATAACGCAGAGGTAGAGTACGCGGAGCCGCGCCGAGAAAAAACGAAGGCCCCGGAACATCGGGGCCTTTTCGTCTTTGGAAGAGAAGTTAGATTATTCGGCGGAGCCGGAGTCGCCGCCCGAGCTGACTTCGCTGCCGGAGGAGCCCTGTTGGCCGCCGCCACTGGCGGCTGCTTTTTGCTGCTTTTCGCGGGCTTCCTTTATTAGGGCTTTGCGCGAGAGGCGGACTTTGTTGCCCTCGATGGAAAGGACTTTTACGAGGACCTGGTCGCCCAGCTTCAGTTCGTCGCGAACGTCGCGGATGCGATGTTCGGAGATTTCGCTGATGTGGAGGAGACCGTCGGTGCCGGGGAAAAGTTCGACGAAAGCGCCGAACTCCGCGAGGCGAACGACTTTGCCGAGATAGGTTTTGCCGATTTCGGCGGAAGCGGTGACGTCGCGAACCATTTGCAGAGCCGCATCGCCGCCGGCGCCGCTGGTCGAAAAGATGTGGACGGTGCCGTCTTCGAGGACGTCGATTTTTACGCCAGTGGCTTCGATGATGGACTTGATCTTCTTGCCGCCTGGACCGATGAGGTCGCGGATCTTGTCCTGAGGAATCTTCAGCTTGAAGAGGCGCGGAGCGTACGCGGAAATTTGCGTGCGCGCTTCGCTGAGCGTCTTCTCCATGGTGTCGAGGATTTGCAGGCGCGCTTTCTTCGCCTGAGCGAGTGCTTCGCGCATCATGCCGATGCTGATGCCGAGAACCTTGATGTCCATCTGCAGCGCGGTGATACCTGCACGGGTTCCGGCGACTTTGAAGTCCATGTCGCCGTAATGATCTTCGGCTCCGGCGATGTCCGTGAGAATCGAGTACTTCTTGTCATCGCCAACGACGAGGCCCATGGCGATGCCAGCGCAAGAAGCCTTTAGAGGAACGCCGGCATCCATGAGAGCCAGCGAGCCGCCGCAAACGGTGGCCATCGAAGAAGAGCCGTTGGATTCGAGAATGTCCGAGACGAGGCGCATGGCGTACGGGAAGTCCGCTTCGGGAGGAAGCAGGTTTACGAGGGCGCGCTGTGCGAGAGCGCCGTGGCCGATTTCGCGGCGACCCGGTCCGCGGAGGAATTTCACTTCGCCGACGCTGAACGGCGGGAAGTTGTAGTGCAGCATGAAGCGATTGAATTGATCTTGTTCGAAGAGCAAGTCAAGGCGCTGCATGTCTTCCTTGGTGCCGAGAGTGAGCGTGGCGAGAGCCTGCGTTTCGCCGCGCGTGAAGAGCGCGGAACCATGCACGCGGGGAAGCAAACCAACTTCGCACGAAATGTGGCGAATCTGGTCGAACGCGCGTCCATCAGGACGGCGGCGAGCGTTCAAAACGTCATCGCGGAAAATGTTCTCGCGAAGGCGCTCGAGAGCGCGCTTTGTGAGGGCCCGCTTTTCGTCCATCTCCTTCTTGGGCTCTTCGGGGATGGCCTTGATGATTTCTTCCTTTAAGGCATCAACGAGGTGATAACTCTCTTTCTTGGGATGCTTCTCGGTATTGAGAGCATCGTGAAGCTTTGCGCCGTACTTCTTCTCGAGATCTTTGTAGATGGATTCGTCAAACGGCAGCGGCTTGACAACAACCTTCACCGGCTTGACCTGCGCGTGCAGCTGCTTGATGGCCGCGACAATCTTCTTGACCTGGGCGTGTCCGAATTCGAGTGCGTCAACAACGGCTTCTTCCGAAACTTCGAGCGCGCCGGACTCAACCATCACAATCGCTTCTTCGGTCCCAGCGATAACGATGTTCAACAAGCTCTTCTTCTGCTCGGCAACGGTCGGATTGGCAACAAGCTGGCCATCAAGCAGACCGACGCGGACACAAGCAATGGGTTTCTCAAACGGGAGGTCGGAGCAATAAGAGGCAGCGGAAGCAGCCGTAACGGCAATGACGTCAGGGTCATTGTCGCTATCCGCGGAAAGCACCATCGCGACGATTTGTGTTTCGTTGCGCCAAGACTCCGGAAAAAGCGGGCGCATGGGGCGGTCAATCAAACGAGAAGTGAGAATTTCCTTTTCCGAAGGACGGCCTTCGCGCTTGAAAAAGCCACCGGGGATTTTTCCAGCAGAGTATGTGTTTTCGCGATAGTCGACAGTCAACGGAAGAAAATCGCGGTCATTGGCCGCAGTCGACATGCAAGCCGTAGTAAGCACGACGGTGTCACCGTAACGAGCGGTAATAGCGCCGTTCGCCTGCTTGGCAATTTTTCCAGTTTCGAGAATGAGGGTGCGTCCCCCGACTTCCACAGAAACCTGATGTGGTGCTGGTGTGTGCGTGTTTTCAGACATAAGTGATCATTTCCTTTGGCCCCGCTTCATAGGGAGCATTTTCAGAGCGTCCACAGGAGTGACGACCGTGCAGGTGTGCGTGGCCGCTTTCGCGGCCTAAAACTAATTCCCTGCTTCGAATAGGTCGGCGTTAGCCTGGCCTGGATAACCCCAGAGAAGAAAAGAGGCGAGAACTACGATTGGAGACAGTATCTCGATCCGGATTACACCACGAGAAATACCGGCCCAAATGCAGCCGGGGGCCCAATGATTTCACTGCCAGCCCAACCGAACATTGCGCCGACAGACACACTTCGCATGGAAGTTGTCATTGCGTGAAAACGCAGAGGCTTCTGCCCGTTCAGACTTTTAAATGTAGGGCAGTTACTTGCGCAGGCTAAGACGTTCAACAATCTCGCGGTACCGATCCGGGTCGCGACGGTTCAAATAGTCCAGCAGGCGTCGGCGCTTATTGACCATCATGATCAAACCGCGCCGGGATGCATGGTCTTTAACGTGGGACTTGAGGTGCGTCGTCAGGTAGCTGATCCGCTCGCTCAAAAGTGCTATCTGTACTTCCGGTGAGCCAGTATCTTTCACTTCTCGCCGGAATTGCTCGATCAACACCGCTTTGGCTGTGCTCAAGTGCCCCTCTCCGTCGTCCCCTGAATTTTTCCTCTTCTCTTCGACTCATTCAGGCTAACACAAATATGTTTTGAGTGTAAAGGAATGTAAACAATTTCAGGAGGAGGGAAATTTGGAGTTCGCGGCAGGCAGTGAGTGGTGAATAGTGAGTAGTGGGTAGCGGGGATGGTGACTGGTGACTCGCGACTAGCATAAGCGGCAGCGTGGCGACAATGGGCGCGTTGTGCGTGTACATACAAGTTGCGTTGCGACGGCGAATTGGGTTGAATGTCTGCTGCGAGTGAAGAAAGATTCGAGAGGAGAAAGAACAATGCAAAGGCGACTGGCGATCATCGGAATGGCAGTGTTGAGTTTGATGGCAGCGCAGACATCCTGCGGACAAAAACGAACGAGCCCGCCGGCGAACGCACAGTGTGAACTGGGCGGCGGCAAGACTATTACGGTGGATTATTCCAGCCCCCGAGCGGATGGGCGCAAAATCTATGGAGGGCTCGTACCTTACGGAGAAGTGTGGCGCGCGGGGGCAAATAAGGCCACGACCTTTGTAACGACAGCCGATCTGAAGGTGGGCGGGAAAGATGTGCCCGCAGGCAACTACACCCTCTTTGCGATTCCTACTGCGGACAAATGGACGCTGATCATCAGCAAGAAGACGGGAGAATGGGGAATCCCTTATCCGGGGGCGGACTCGGACTTCGTGCGCGTGGACATGAAGGCATCCAAGACGCCGTCGATGGTCGAGAACTTTACGATTGCGTTCGACAAAAGCGGCAGCGGCTGCACCATGAGACTGGATTGGGAGACGACCCGGGCTTCCGTGGAGATCGCCGCGAAATAGAAGAGCGGGACAGGCATTTTTGCCCGACTGTTTTTCACATATTCAAAGATATGAACGAAAAAAAATAAAGACAGGAAGAGGGAAAGAGACAGGCACGAATGTCTGTCCCAGTCTTTCAGTTATTTTTCGTGCGGACCAGCGAAAGGAATTCGTCGCGCGTCTGCTTGTTGTGACGGAAGCCGCCGAGCATGGCGCTAGTCACTGCCTGGCCGTGCTGCTTTTCCACGCCGCGCATCTGCATGCACAGGTGACGCGCCTCGATGATCACGCCGACGCCTTCGGGGCTGATCTTGTCCTGAATGGCCGCAGCGATTTGGCTGGTGAGCCGCTCCTGAATCTGCAGCCGGCGCGCGAACATATTCACGAGGCGGGCGACTTTACTGAGGCCTATGACGCGCTTGTTGGGAAGATATGCGACGTGGCACTTGCCGAAAAAAGGCAATAAATGGTGCTCGCAGAGGCTGAAGAACTCGATGTCTTTCACAACCACCATTTCGTCATAGGAAACGCTGAAGGTCGCGCCATTGAGAATGTTTTCCGCGTTTTGCAGATAGCCGCTGGTCAGGAATTTCAGCGCTTTTTCATAGCGCTCCGGAGTTTTGCGCAGACCTTCTCGATTCGGGTCTTCGCCGATTAGTTTGATGATTTCGCGGACGTGACACGCAATTCTCTTTGCGTCCAGCGGTTTCTCTTCGCTCAAGATGATTTCTTCGGTCGGCTTGGCCATTGCTTTTATTCCTCAAATCCTTCTCGATTATCTCCGGCGTATTCGAAACTGTTGTTCGACGTTTCCTGGATACCGACGCGTTCGAGCTTCGCCTTGGGAAACGGTTTCAAGCGGCGGAAAATCTCGATGCACAAATTCTCCGTTGTCGGAACTGTGTCGCGAAACACGGCGACATCTTCGTTGAGCGACTTGTGGTCGAATGGCTCGAGCACTTCGCGTTGCACAAAGCCGTCGAGGTCCGCGAGATTCGCGATCATGCCAGTGGCGGGATCGAGGCTTCCCGAAACAAGGACTTCCAATACGTAGTTGTGCCCATGTCCGTACGGATTGTTGCACTTCCCGTAGAGGCGCCAGTTTTCTGCGTCACTGAGATTCGCATTGTGCAGCCGGTGCGATGCGGCGAAGCGATAGCGGCGGCCAAGTTCGGTCTTGACGGCACCGTTTTGTGCGTTCGAAACCATCATGCTTTGGCACCATGTGATCCGTTGCGATAGCAATCCGCAAAAAGATCCGGAGTCTCGTACAGGCGCACGCGGTGCAGTTTCCCTTGCTTGATCTTGGGATCGAGTAAGTTCCAAATCACGCGCGCGATGTTCTCGCACGTCGGAATCTGCCCGGCGAGTTCGGGAACTTCGTAATTCAGGAAGCGGTGGTCCATGCGCTGCATCACTTCGCGCTCGAGAATTTCTTTCAAATCCTTCAGGTCCAGAACCATTCCGGTTGCGGGGTCAGGCTCGCCCGCGACAGTCACTTCGAGGGTGTAGTTGTGGCCGTGGCCATGCGGATTATTGCATTTCCCAAAGACGCGCCGGTTTTCCTCCGGCGAGAAATCCGGATTGTGATAAAGGTGCGAGGCGGCGAACTCGATTTTGCGCGTGAGGAGGACCATGGCGTTTGGCCTATCGTTTCCTTTATCTGTGTGCGCCGGGAAGAGTGACCGGGACTTCCCGTCCTTTCCATTCTACCTTCCCCCTCGCATGAGCGCTGTACGAGGCCCAGAGCACACCCGCGTATAACGCCACCGCGGGCACGTAATAAATGATGAATTTGAAGGGGTAATGGTTACGAGAAATCTCCAAACCGTAGGTAAATTGGCGGAGCAGAAGGAAGCAGACGCCCAACAGAGGAGCGATCGGGACTTTGATTCCGAGAAGAATGAGGGCGAGCGGAATCCACGGAATGGTGGACTCCAGTTCGCGAAAGAAGGCACCCGGAGTTCCGCCGACGAGCAGATAAAGATTTTTCCTCCAGCCTTGCCACATCGCGCGAAACGACCTGTACATTCGAACGCGCACAATTCCCTGCCCCGAAGCAAACCACAGACGAAATCCAGCGGCCTTCGTGCGTTTTGCGAGCGCGACATCTTCGAGAACTTCTGATGCGACGCTTGCGTGCCCTCCGATGGAATTGTAGGCGTCGCGCTGGATCATCAGGAACTGGCCGTTGGCGGCCGCAGCGGGAGAGGCGGGATTGTTCACGTCGTCGTAGGAGAAATGCTTCGCCAGGCGGCTGTAGACAAATGGAATGAGGGCTTTTTCGTACCAGGATTGGGTGACTTGCTCCGGCGAAAAAGAGAGCAGCGCGGCGTTTGTTTCTTTGGCGATTTGCAGCGCACGAGCGGCGGCTCCGGGCTGCAGTTCGGCGTCGGCGTCGGTGAAAAGCAGCCAAGGGCTCTTGGCTTCCTTCGCGCCGAGGTAGACGGCGTTGTTTTTTCCAACCCAGCCGGACGGGACGTCCTGC
>Ga0210384_10003198_pt1 | contig 19169 bp, 19 predicted proteins | sample IncBWH2MmetaG_FD_160574 | JGI IMG/M metagenome (GOLD analysis project Ga0210384, IMG submission 160574) | Forest soil microbial communities from Barre Woods Harvard Forest LTER site, Petersham, Massachusetts, United States - Inc-BW-H-2-M | ecosystem: Environmental > Terrestrial > Soil >...
AAGGATATTGACGCGAACAAGGTCGGTTTGATCGGCCACAGCGAAGGCGGCATCATTGCGCCCTATCTGGCTTCTCAAGGCAAAGGCATCGCGTGGCTGATTCTGCTGGCTGCTCCGGCGACGACAGGGCAGGACACGCTGCTGAAGCAGTCCGAATTGATTGGCAGGGCTGGAGGGTTGGAAGAGGCGCAGTTGGTGGCCAGCCTGACGTTTGATCGCGAAGCCTACGACTTGATCCGGCAGGAGAAAGATCATGACGCGCTGGCAGAGAAGTTAGTGGCGCTGGTGAAAGACACGGGATTCGATTCGGCGCTGCCTCCTGCGGCGCTGGAAGCGCAATTGCGGATGTTGCTCTCGCCATGGTTCAAATTTTTCCTGGACTACGATCCGGTCCCGAATTTGAAAGCGGTACGCTGCCCGGTGCTTGCGCTCTACGGACAGAAGGATCTGCAGGTAGCGTCCAAGGAAAATTTGCCGCTGATGAAGCGCGCATTAGATGAATCGGGGATTCGCAATATCGAGGTGCGCGAAATGCCGGAGTTGAATCATTTGTTCCAGCATGCTTATTCGGGCTCTCCGGCCGAGTATACGGCGATTGAGGAGACGATTTCCCCGGAAGTGCTGCAGTTGACAAGCGATTGGGCAGTAAGCCACAGCCGCTGATTTGGCGCTGCCTGCGCCGGTGATCGAGGAACAAGCAGACGCGCCGGTCATCGCGGGTTGCTGTTACTCGCGCTATGATGAATTGGGCACGCCATGGCCAAGACCAGTCCTTGCTTCCATTTCATTCCTATTTTTCACGCACATCAGCCTTCTGGAAATTTCGAATATGTATTCGAGGAATGCTACAGGACTGGCTACCAGGCATTTCTCAGCTTGCTGGAAGATCATCCAAAAATTCATGCCGGGCTGCACTATTCGGGGCCACTGCTGCTATGGATCGAAAAGAACCATACGGAATATTTTGAGCGGCTCAGGCAACTGGTGCGTTGCGGGCAAGTAGAAATCCTGGGTGGCGGATTTTATGAGCCGATCCTGATTTCCATTCCCGAAGCGGATCAGATCGAGCAGCTGAAATTACTTTCCGCGTACATCGAAAAACATTTCGGGAAGCCGCCGACTGGAGCGTGGCTGGCCGAACGCGTTTGGGAACCACAGCTTCCAGCGGCGCTGGCGGCGGCGAGTATCAGTTACACAATGATTGATGACCTGCCATTTTTGGCGGCGGGCTTCGAACCCGACGAACTTTTTGGAGTGTATATTGCGGAAGATTTGGGCAAATCCGTGTGGCTGTTCCCGTGCCTGAAGGAATTGAGATATCTGATTCCCTTCGGCAAGGTCGGAGACTGCCTGACTTTTTTTGAGAACGCCGCGCGGCTTCATCCCGGCGCGGCGGCGGTGTTTGGCGATGACATGGAAAAATTCGGCGTGTGGCCAGGGACGCACAAACATTGCTACACGGATGGCTGGCTGAAAGATTTTTTTGCGGCGCTCGAAGAAAATGCCGGATGGCTGAAAACTTGTACTCCCAGTGAATACATGGCGTCGCATTTGCCGCTGGGCCGCGCCGATCTGCCTGCAGGGTCGTACGAGGAAATGATGGAATGGGTGCTGCCGACCGAGCGGCGCCTGCGATTCACCGCACTGCGCGCGGAATTTGACAAGCGACCGGAACTGCTGGCGTCGCTGCGTGGGGGAATTTGGCGAGGATTTTTTCGAAAGTATCCGGAAGCAAATCTTCTGCATAAGAAGATGTTGCGAGCGTCGGCACGAGTGGCTTCGATTCCTCCACGCCGCGCGAACCTGGAACACTCCGGCAAGTTCCGGCAAGCCCGCGATCACGTTTTGCGCGGGCAAGGAAACGACGCCTACTGGCATGGAGTTTTTGGAGGCCTGTACGCACCGCATCTCCGCACCGAATTGTGGCGAAATTTGATCCAGGCGGAAACCATCGCCGATCAATTGACCCCTGGCGGGCTGATTCCGCGCGTGGAAATGCTGGATTACGATGCGGATGGAGTTTCGGAATTGTTGTTTACCGCTCCGGAATATCAGGCAATGTTGAAGCCTTCCGATGGAGCCACGCTGGCCGTGTTCGACTTTCGGCCCACCGCATCCACACTGGTCAATTCGATTCTAAGGCGGCCAGAGGCGTCGCACGCACGGCTCCGAGAGGTGTCAGCGGCTTCCGGGACAGTAAAGAGCACGGTCTCCATTCACGAGAAGCTGCAGGTGCAAGAGCCCAACCTGGAGCGGTTTTTGTGCTACGACCGGTACCTTCGTCACCCGTTCCGGTTGTTGCTATTCGACGCCAGCCGCAGCATCTCCGACTACGAAAACCTGCACTTGGGAGAGGTTTCGGGACTGGCCGCCGGAGCCTATCAGATTTGCAATTCGTCGGCGACGTATGCGGACCTAGTGCTGGAACAGCAGTTGCTGGAATTTGCCGACGATCCGGCCAACCCGCCGGTGGTTGCGGTTAGCAAACATTTTCTGTTCGGACCAGCGCCGCACGGATGTGAGGTAAGCTGCGATTTTCGATTGACGCTCTCGGCCACATTGCGGCGACCGGTTGCGATTGGCCTCGAATCGGTGATCAATCTGCTTGCGCCGACGGAGCCGGACCGTTTTTTCGAGACCCCCGACGGGCCACGGAATCTACGTTATTTGGGAGCGCTTCCGGGGCCGTTGCTGCGGGTCCAGGATGGCTGGCAGAAGCTGCGCGTGACGCTTCATGCGCCAAGTGTCCAGGAATTCTGGGTGACGCCGATTGAAAGCATTTCGGAGTCGGAGGGCGGGTTCGAACGCGTTTACCAAGGGTCGCAGATTCTTGCCTATTGGCGGCCGAACCTGACCAGTCAGACTTCGTTTACAGGGCGGCTGTTGTGGCGGATCGAGGCCATTTGATGCCCGGACTGGGCACCAACAACAGCCAGTAGGCGGTTTGACTTCGCGCTATAGCTGGCCGTATATTCGCAGCCGCACTTGCGTCACCATCAATTGCGCCGGCCAGGAGTCCGCGGATGACAGATTGGATTTACATTCAGGAAAACCCTCTTGAACAGCTTGCGCAACTCCATCATTTTTCGATGATTAAGCAAAGCAAGGCAGGCGAAATCGTTTTCAACATTACCGTGAAGGAATTTGCCACGCCTCCGCCGGGGCAGCGTCTGCGGTTCTTCGCGGAGGCAGATAAGCCGCTGAACCAGAAGACCGCGTCGTTCATTCCTTGTGGCTGGGGGAATAACATATTTTCAGCGTTGGGCGATTGTGTTCGCCTGATTCGCCAGTTTCCGTATGAAGACGAGAAGTGATGGCTGTAGCGAATCGATTTGCGGTGGCACGACGTTGTAAATTGCAGCGTTCAAGACAATTGCGGGGTTCAAGACCTTGATACTCGAGATGAGCAAAGAGCAAATAAAGCCGGACGTGACGGTGGTCCGGATGAGGGGCAGCATCCACTCCGGCCCGGACTGCCGGCGCGTGGAACGCGAGGTCGAGGAGCTAGCCCAGGCAGGACAGGTGCACCTGATTTTTGATTTCAGCGGACTGACGCACATCGACAGCTCCGCGATTGGCAGCGTTGTGAAGTGCTTAACCACCCTCAAGCGGGCCAATGGCGACCTGCGAATCGCTGGGGTCAAAGGAATGTTGGAAGGCACACTTCGGCTCACCCAAGTGGATAGGGTCATTGCGATATTTCCGACGTCGGCCGACGCTGCCGTTGATTTTCCGAAGCAAGCGGCGTGAGATAGTCCGCCCTCGAGACTTAGTTACTGAGTTGCGGTTTGTTCCGCGTGCATGCGCGGCCGCTTGATATCCCAGGCGAGACCCAGCATCCAAAGCGTAAAAATCCCGTACCAATTCATGTCCACGTCATACCAGCGGCGCCCGTGGCGCGCGGACTGCGGCTCTGCATGGTGGTTGTTGTGCCAGCCCTCACCAAAGGTAAGGATGGCGACCCAGAAGCTGTTCTTGGAGCTGTCGCCGGTCTCGAAAGGCTGCTTACCCCACATGTGCGTGGCGGAATTCACCAGCCAGGTGAAGTGCATGCTGAGTACGGTGCGCACAAAAACGCCCCAGAAAACCCACGGCCAGCCGCCGATGAAATAGAACGCAATGGCAACCACGATCGAAGGAACCACGTGCCACTTGCTCATCCAGAAATGGAATTTATCTTTGCGGAGATCCGGAGCATAGGGAAGAAGTTCGGAGCGATTCTGGTGCATGGCGCGGCCGGTGATGATCCAACCCATATGCGCCCAGATGCCGCCGTCACGCGGTGAATGGGGATCGCCCTCTTTATCGGTGTTCTGGTGATGCATGCGATGCGTGGCTACCCAGGAAATTGGTCCGCCCTCCAGAGCGAGGGTGCCGCAAGTGGTAAGGAAATACTCCATCCACTTCGGCGTTTTGTATCCGCGATGCGTTAACAAGCGGTGGTAGCCCATGCCGATGCCCAGGCTGCCGCCGACCCACCACATGACGATCGCGACGATGAGGGCTTGCCAGGTGAAGAAAAAGACGGCGGCAAGCGCGCCGAGATGCAAGCCGACCATCACCAAAGTGACGCCCCAATTAATTGGTTGCTGAAAGGTTCGATCTTCTTTGAAAAATTTTAGGAGGCCCATACACTCCCTATTTTACCATCGTGTGGTGGAATTTAGTACGAAAAGCAACTGTTCACTATTGAACACAAAAACGAAACGGGTACGGTTCGATTTTGCTCTTCGGGCTTTTTTTGTCCCAACTGGACGCGGAATTCCGGGTGGAAACAATGACCTTGCAAATGCAACCTGGATTTGCTATTGTTTAGTTGCGTTTGTTGCTCTTGTAACACCTTTAGAATTGGATTTTAGAGGGGCTGCGAGTTACAACTCGCAGCCTTTTTTGCTTTACGGCAGAGGCTTCGGGCGGCAGCAAATAGCTTAAACAAAAATAGAATAGGAAACACAACACAGTGAAAGAACAAGGAACAGTAAAGTGGTTTAACGCGAGCAAGGGATTCGGCTTCATTCAGCGCCAGTCCGGCGAAGACGTCTTCGTTCATTTCTCCGCAATTTTGGGAGATGGATACAAGTCGCTCAACGAAGGCCAGGCCGTTGAATTCGAAGTGACCCGGGGCCCCAAGGGTCTTCAGGCCGCGAACGTCGTAAGCCTCTAACCGACACCGCTTTAGGAAAGGGCGAGCCAGCGCAAGCTGACTCGCCCTTTTTCTTTTGGTACGGCGTTATTTTGATGGCGCTGGCGTTTCGCCGGCTTTCGGTGCCGCTTGCGGAAATATCGCTGGCCCCTCAGGAGGAGCCAGCGGCCGGTGCAACCCACAGAGCGGGTTGCGGCAGTAATAGCTAGTTTGCTAGAGTCGAAATTCCTCTGAGGGAGCATAAGCGTGGCAATTCCCCAAGAACTTCTCGAGATTCTGCGGTGTCCGGTTTGCATCAAGCCGGTGCACCTGCTCGCAGACAATTCCGGGTTGAAGTGCGAAGCTTGCCGCCGGGTATACCCGGTGCGTGACGACATTGCCGTAATGCTGCCCGAAGAAGCCACCGTTGCGGCGGAATAGCCTTTCCTGCCGAACCAGACCTTATGACCAAGACAGATAGCGTCTCCGTGGTAGCTCGCCTCAAAAAGATTGTTCCGCGTTTTCGAAAGCTGCGCATTGGTGTGCTCGGCGATTTAATGCTGGATCGCTATGTTTGGGGACATGCGCACCGCCTTTCGCCCGAAGCGGCAGTGCCGGTTGTGGAATACGTATCCGAGTCGGATTGTTTGGGAGGCGCGGGAAACGTCGCGGCGAACATCGCTGCGCTGGGCGCGCATGTGGAAGCGTTTGGGGTTGTGGGCGGCAAGAAAGGTACGGCGAGCGGCGGCGGAAAAAAGCAAGCGGACGACGAAGCGGGAGCCGCGTTTCGCGCCTGTCTGCGTAATCTGGAAATTGACGATAGCGGCGTGATTGCGGACGCGCGACGGGTAACCACGCTGAAAACGCGGGTGATCGCGCGCCACCATCAAATCGTGCGGATCGATCAGGAGCGACGCGATGCAGTTGACCCGGCCACGGAAGAAGCGCTGTTCCGGCGATTTATTGGTGCACTGAAGAAGCTTGATGCGCTGGTAATTTCTGATTATGACAAGGGGCTGATCACCGACAGTTTTGCCGATCGCATCCTGAACGCATGCCACAAATCGCAGGTGCCGGTGTTTGTGAAGCCGAAGACTTCCAGGTTGTACGCGTATCGCGGGGCGCGCGTAATTGTCTGCAACACGAAAGAAGCGAGTTTCTACGTGACGCGGCCGCTGCAGGATGAGAAATCCATCGAAGACGCTGGCCTGGCACTGCTGCCGCACTTTGGATGCGCCGCCGTAGTGATCACCCGCGGAGACAAAGGCATGAGCATTTTCGAAGAGAGTTCGCCGCGGCCGTTGCACATATCCGCGACCAGCTTCGAGGTGACTTACGAGCGAGTTGGTCAGTCGGCAGTTGCGCGGGGCTCGACCGGGCGGCAGGTCTTCGATGTGACCGGTGCGGGAGACACCGTGTTGAGCCTGCTTTCTCTGGCCGTAGCTGCGGGAGCGAGTTTGCCGGATGCTGCGATCCTGGCTAATACAGCGGCGGGAGTGGTGGTGGGAAAGTTGGGAACCGCGAGCGTCAATCAGAAGGAATTGATCGAAGCGTTGCAAGAAGCCCGGCTGTAAAGTTTCAAGGTCCCGTTTAACGGGAAATCACGGCGGAAAACTGAAAGATTTGTCGGAGGGCTGAACCCACAGAGTCACAACCCGGGTCTTCCGGCTTTTGCCAGCATCGGATGCATCCGGCATTGGCGAATAGGGGCTGACCGCGACGTTCACGGCAATCGACGTGCTGTTTTCCGGCGCCTTTGCGCCCATAATCTTGAAACTTTTCACCGGCCCGTAGTAACCGGTGGGACCCCAATCGGCAAGAAAATCGTTCATGGAATAGCTGGCGGAAGGCTTCCAAAGAGTGTAGGCCGTGGAAGTATCGCCAGCCGCAACGGCGCTGAAAAAACGTTCCGCAGCCTTCTTTTCGGGGTAGTAGCGGAAGGTGAACCAGAGAATGGCGGCAGCGACGAGTACCAGCGCAGCGGCTGTGAACGCCAGTACGCGTGGTTTCTTGGGCTCTTCGGCCGGTGGATCCAGTAGCGACATTCTTCGCTCTCCCGATTACGGTGTGAGCTTGCCAGTGCGATAAATCAAGTCCTTACACTTCCGACTTTAACAAGTACGGGCGCGTCCCCGCAAACCTCCCCAACTATTCGACACCAGAATTGTGGTAAAGGTTCCGAGGAAAATTCCGCACAGCGCTGTTTTTGATCCAGAGCTCCGCGGGACAACCAGAGCGACGACCGTGCTCTGGCACTCCGGTGCAAGACACGGCCTACTGAAAGGTTTGCATTGCGCCCATACGGTATAGGTAGCCGACGCGGCACTCCTTCAGGATTTTTCCGTTGTCCAACTTCAGATCGCGACTTTTAGTTCCTGAGCGCCACTGTTTCGCACCGTGAAAGCGGTCAAATGGAAAAATGCGGCAAAGAAGTGCGAACAAATGCGGATCATCTTGTTCATGAATTCCTCGCGGAAATGCGCGAGAGAGTGTAGTGCAGGATGGAGGGTATAAACAGCAAACTGCAAACAGAGCGGTTGGGAAAGGCAAAGAGTCACCCGGCCAGTGCGCCGCCGGAACCTTCCGGCAGTTCGATGGCGTACTTCGTACGTGCCTTTTCCTCATGTATTTCAAAAGCAAGCGTAATCAGCCGGTCGATCAATTCGCGGAAGCCAATTCCGCTGGCCTCCCACAGTTTCGGGTACATGCTGATGGAAGTGAAACCTGGAATGGTGTTGACCTCATTCAGATAAAGCTTGCCGCCTTTTTTCTCCAGGAAAAAATCCACGCGCGCCATGCCCGACAATTCCAGCCTACGGAAGGCGTTCACCGCGAGTTCCTGTATTTTTTGGGACTCAGCCGGCTTTAAATCCGCGGGAATCAGAAGTTGAGTGCCATCTTCCAGATATTTCGCGGTGTAATCGTAAAATTCGCGATGCGGCACGATTTCGCCGGGGATGGATGCTTGCGGATGATGGTTGCCGAGCACGGAAACTTCGATCTCGCGCGCGGAGACGGCCTTCTCTACAAGGATTTTCATTCCATATTCACAAGCGATATCCAGCGCAGGGCCGAGCTCTTCTGCGGAATGAACCTTGCTCATGCCCACGGAGGAGCCAAGAGTGGCGGGCTTAATAAACACGGGATACGGGAATTTTTCTTGGATGGCCGCTTTTACGGAAGCGGGATCTTGCTCCCATTGCCAGCGGTGAAAGGTGTACCAAGGCACCACCGGAATGCCTGCTGACTCGCAAAGCCGCTTGGTTACATCCTTGTCCATGCCGATGGCAGATCCGAGAACGCCGGCACCGACATAGGGAAGGCCGGCAAGGTCGAGTAAACCCTGAATGGTGCCGTCTTCGCCAAACGTACCATGCATGACCGGAAAAAATACGTCCAGGCGCTGCGCCCCAGCGCCGCGATCGAGCGGCACCAAAGCCGCTTCGGTGGGATCCGCGGTAAGCATGACGCGGCGTCCGCCTTTCAGAACCTCGGGCAGCATCTTTATCGCGCCTTCGCCGATCAGCCAGTGGCCGTCCTTGGTGATGCCGATGGGCACCGGTTCGTATTTGTCCGGATCCATGCCGCGAATCACAGAGGCTGCGGAAGCGAGCGACACTTCATGCTCTCCGGAGCGTCCGCCGAAGAGCACGCCAACGCGAAGTCTTTTCTTTTTGTCTGGGGTCACGAGTCGTTCCTGCCACGCCGGGCGGTGAGGGAGATTATTTGCTCAAGTTTAGTTATACGGCGAAACGCCGGAAAACGGGGAAGAGAGTCGCCGGCAGGTTGCCGAAGCGCCAAGAGCGGCCCCGGGCAAAGCGTAACGATGCTTAGGGATGGGAAGTGCCGGCGTCTGAGGAACAAAAGACTTCGGCGTTGCCGAAGATTGTTGTGGGCGATCGCTTCGACAAATCCGTGTATTGGCAAACAAGTTGCGCGGCCAGCAGGGAATCGAACCGCTCGTTTCGGGGCAAGTCATCAACAGACTCGGCTAGGTGCTGTTGATCGAGAAGAATAATAAGGAAGCGGTGGAAGTCCAGCGCATGAATACACAGGACTTCCCGGAATCATCGAACGCCTGGGCAGTCTCGGCGGAGCGCAGTCCCGCTCCGGCGACCTGACCCAGGAGGTTGAAAATTATCAAAAAGCGCTGGAGGTGGAGCTTAACTACGGCAACGCCGCGTTTGCGCGAAAATTCGTCGCGGACCATATGGCCGCGAACAAATACGCGAACGACTATTGCGGTTTGGAAATAACGCCGCAGGCAATGCGAGGCGGCGCGGCGCTGCCGGTCTGGCTGGCCACATCGTGGATCACCAGCGCAGTGCCACCGCCGCTGAAAACGGAATGATCATCCGCGCCGAGCGTCACGTTGGGGGCCACCGTGGTTACGTGCGCGGTGCCATCTGCTGCGACGATCAACGAAAAATCAGGGATATCTCCGGCCGGCGCCATTCCTGGGATGGCGTGATCGTGGTCATGGCCACTTCCGTCAAAGTGCGGCCCGGCTGATTTGAAGTCCGGTGGATCGCACTTGGCGAATTGATGGATATGAATCGAATGCTGGCCGGGAGGAAGGTTCTTGATATCGAGAACCAGCTTTACCCCTTTGGGAACAGCGCTGAGTGTCGCGGTTCCGATGGTCTGCCCTGATGCGTTTTTGAGGGCCACTACGACGGGTTTTTCGGCAGACTGCGCACGGGTTTCCTGGACGAGACCAGCGCTGCTGGCAAACAACAGAAGGGCCGCGGAAATGCAGAGTTTCATTTTTCTTTCTCCATGTACACAGACTTATCGTGGGATTGTCGTTCGCGGGATGACGACACTTAACTTTAGCGCAGTAGAGAAATGTCGAGATGTCGTGTTGCCAAAAAGATAGCCGGTGCAAAACGATCCATTCGGCGATCTCGCGGCAGCGTCTTCCCGGAGCGTAAACCCGGCGGGAGGATTATAGGATTTTTTGACCGAGCGCGGAAAGAACTAGTTCGACGCCAAGCAAGGCGGTGCGATTGTGTTCGTCGAGGATGGGGTTGATCTCGACCACTTCCAGTGAAACCATCGATTCGGTGTCGGCGATCATCTCCATTGCAAGGTGTGCTTCGCGATAGGTAACGCCGCCGCGGACGGGAGTGCCTACGCCCGGTGCATCGGAGGGGTCGACGAAGTCCATGTCCAGGCTGACGGCGATTCCTGCGGTATCGTCCATGGCGTATTTCAGGGCGTCAGCCATCACTTCGCGCATGCCGCGCTCGTCGATGTCACGCATGGTGAAAACATGGACGCCCGATTTCTTAACGATTTTGCGTTCCTGGGCGTCAAGATCGCGTGCGCCTACGATGACGATATTGCCCGGCTCGGCTTTGGGATGAAAACCCATTAGGTCGACGAGTTCCGGGGCGCCGTAACCCATGATCGCGGCCAGCGGCATTCCATGGACGTTGCCGGAAGGCGAGGAATCCGGTGTGTTCATGTCGCCGTGGGCATCCAGCCAGAGGTAGCCGATTTCTTTTTTCTGCTTGCGGAAATGGGAAGCGACGCCCGCGGCAGCTCCAGCCGCGATGGAGTGGTCGCCACCAAGCACCAGCGGAAGAAATTCCTCGGCGAGAGATTTCTCGACGGTTTTAGCAATGTCCGAGCAGGTTTCGGCAATCTCCTGCAGATATTTGGCGCGTTTTTCACCGATAGGCATTTCTTCGGGCTGTTTTACTTCCAGGTTGCCGATGTCCTCCACGGTCAGCCCGAGTTTTTTGAGGGCCGCCTGAAGCCCGGCGCTGCGTAGCGCGGAAGGGCCCATATCGACGCCGCGGCGGCTCTGGCCGAGGTCCATGGGTACACCGATGATGCGAACTTTTTGTGACATAGCAGTTCCGTTTCCAATTAAGCCGGAGTTTCGCCGTGACATTGTGCGTTCGCCGATGAACATCAGGCGGACGAAGACGCAAAATGCGATCGCTTTTTCTACTGCTGCAAATTTGTACCGAAGTGCGGGAACAGCCGGTGGTTCCACTAACTGTACTAACTACCCGCTTTAAGGATACACGCGATAAATCATGCGTGGGAAGGGGATGACCTCGCGGATGTGTTCGGTACCGCAGATCCAGGCGACAGTACGCTCCAGACCCAGTCCGAAGCCCGCATGCGGAACGCTGCCATAGCGACGGAGGTCCAAATACCACTGGAACGGCTCTTCCGGTAAGTTGTGTTCTTTCAATCTTTTAACCAGTAAATCGTAGTCGTGGACGCGCTGGCTGCCGCCGATGATTTCACCGTAGCCTTCCGGCGCAATCATGTCGAACGACATAGCCAGGTCCGGGCGCTCGGGGTCCGGCTGCATGTAGAAAGCCTTAATAGCAGCTGGGTAGTGGTGAATCATCACCGGGCGGTCGAAGTCCCTGGAGATCAGGGTTTCCTCGTCGCCGCCAAAATCATCACCGAATTTGGCGGGATTGCCCTGCTTTTGCAGAACCGCGATGGCCTCTTCGTAGGTGATACGCGGGAAGGGTGCCTTGATGTTTTCGAGCGGCTTGATGTCGCGCTTCAGAATTTCCAGTTCGCGAAATTTATTTTTGATGACGCTTTGTACCACGGCGCTGACCAGGCCTTCGCCAAGATCCATCATGTCGTAGAGATCGGCGTAGGCGGCTTCGGGTTCCAGCATCCAGAATTCGGTGAGGTGGCGGCGGGTCTTGGATTTTTCGGCGCGAAAGGTCGGGCCGAATGTGTAAACCTTGCCAAGCGCCATGGCGGTTGCTTCGATGTACAGCTGGCCGCTTTGCGTGAGGTAGGCCTTCTGGTCGTCGATGTAATTGACTTCGAACAGCGTGCTGGTGCCCTCGCAGGCCGACGGCGTGAACATCGGCGCGTCGGTCAGCGTGTAGCCTTGCGAATCCATGAAATTGCGCGCCGCGCGAATGGCTTCGGCGCGAATGCGCAGGATGGCCGCCTGACGCGGCGTGCGAATCCAGAGGTGGCGGTGGTCCAGAAGAAAATCGACGCCGTGCTCCTTGAGCTGGATAGGGAAAGGCTTTTCTTCGGAAACCTTTTGTAGGATCTGGATTTTGGAGACGCCCATCTCGAAGCCGCCCGGCGCGCGCTGTTCGGCGCGAATTTTGCCGGTGACAATGAGGCTGGATTCCTGCGTGAGGCCTTTGAGCGCGGCGAACGCTTCGGGATTTTCCTTCAGCGAACAGACGCCCTGAATGATGCCGGTGCCGTCGCGAAAAATAGGGAACACCAGCTTGCCGGATTCGCGGATATTGTAGAGCCAGCCGCGGATGGTGACTTCCTGGCCCTCATATTTGCCTGCGTCTTCAACCGTGATCGTGGTCATAGTGAGCTTCTCTGGCAGAGATTCAAACCACCAGTTTAGCAAAGATGAGAAGAGCTTACCTGCAGAGGAAGCCTCAGGCGCTCGCTAATTTGGTGAGATCTTCTTCAAGCCGGTCCAGGGATTTGGCTGCTGCGTTGAGTTGCTGCGCGAAGCTCGAAGCGTCAGGGCCGGATTTTTCCTTGCGTTCCAGGGTGAGGGGAAGTTCGGCACCGGGCACGGAACTGAATAGTTTCAGCGCGGCCGGCCAGTCGATGGAGCCGTCGTAGGGCGCGAGATGCTCATCCTTCTCTCCGTGATTGTCGTGAATGTGGGCGCTGGCTATGTGATTGCGCAATAGTTCGAAACTGTTTACTACCCGTTCGGCCTGGGGTCCATCGGTAAGGTGCGCGTGCCCAATATCGAAATTGAAACGCAGGGCATTGAGGCGCGTCTCGCTGAGGAAAGACGCCAGGTAAGCGGGCGAACCCATTTCGCTGGTGGTGTTTTCGAGGCAGATTGTTACGCCGACATGGTGCGCGTGCAGCGTGAGATGCTCGAGCGAACTAAAGGCCGCGTCACGTTTACGGGGATCGGCGGTTTCCCGCGATCCGCCCATATGCAAGATCATGCGAGAGAAGGGCAGAGTTTCCGCGACATCGATGGTGCGCTTCAATTCGTCCATGGCGTCGATGCGACGGACGCGTTCCACTTCGGTGATGGAAAGCGGCACACTGCTCTCGCGATTGAGACTGAGGTCGCGGCTGGTGGGCGCGTGCAGCGAAGCGAGTTGCAGCCGGCGGTCGGAGAGCGTTTGCGCGATCAGGCCAATTTCGGATTTGTCGGTGTAATCGAAATGGCCACGCGAAGCGAAAATTTCCAGGGCTGTGAATCCGGCGCCTGCAACTTGCGCGAGCAATTCCGGCGTCAGCTTTTTGGAAATGAACAGGTATGTCGAGAGGATTCGTTCCATGAGGAGATAGTTTAGCGTTTGGAAGCCGAGAGCCCGCTAGAAAAACAGCGGCAAAAGCGCAGATCGGTACACATGCAAGCGACGGGAGACGGACGCCGCTTTGGTTTCTAGTCCAGCGTTTGGGAAGCGCGGATTAGTTCGCAAAAAGCCAGGGCTAGCCGCAGTCCAAATAGCTAGTAGCCGATTGCCGAGCCGTTGTCGCGCGGGTCGGCGGCACCGTCGCGTTCACCGGTTTTCGTGTCGATGCCGATGGCATTGATCAGGCCGATGTGGCCGCGGCGTTTGACTTCGTGGCCGCGCGCCTTCAACTGCTCCTCCATCGCCGGCGAGAAAAGCGTTTCCATCAGAACCTGGTCGGGCATCCACTGATGATGGAAGCGCGGCGCGTTGATCGCAGCCTGCGCATCCATCCCGAGGCGCATCCAGTTCAACGCGGAGAGCAGCGTGACCGAAATAATGGTGGGCCCGCCAGGCGAGCCAGTGACAAAACTAAGCTGGCCATCGCGCACCAGAATCGTGGGAGTCATGGAGCTTAGCGGGCGTTTGCCGGGCGCGATGGTGTTGCCTTCGGATTGAATCAGCCCGAACAGTGCATTGGGGACGCCGGGTTGTGTCGTGAAGTCGTCCATCTCATCGTTTAGCAGGAAGCCCGCGGAACAGGTGACGTGTGAGCCGTAACCGTCGTTGAGTGTGGTGGTGCTGGCAACCGCGTTGCCAGCACCGTCCACAACGGAAAAATGCGTGGTGTGCGGTCCTTCGCCAAGACTGATGATGGTGTTCGGTGCCGCGCTGGCGCTGATGCCCTGATTGCACACGTGTGGATTGCCCGCGTGCACCACTTTGCTGGAAGAGGCGTGGGCAGGATCAATCGTCGCCAGCAACTCCTTGGCATAGCAGGGGTCGGTAAGGCCGGCTACCGGTACGCTGGAAAAATCGGGGTCGGCCAAATACGCGGCGCGATCGGCAAAGATGCGCCGCATCACTTCGACGACTAGGTGCACGCTTTGCGGATCGTCCCAGCCCTTCAGGGGTACGTTCTGCAGCATGTTGAGTGCTTCGAGAACCGCGATACCGCCGGAACTAGGGGGCGGCGCGGAAAGAACTTCCCAGCGATGCCCATCGATGGAGTAGGAAGCGCGAAGCACCTCGCGGATTTTCGGCTGGTAATGAGCGAGATCATCCATCGTGATCAAACCGCCGAACGCGGCCATGTCCTTCGTCAGCATCTGCGCAGTTTCGCCTTGGTAAAATCCAGCGGCGCCGTCTTTGGCGATGCGCTTTAGAGTAGCGGCAAGTTCCGGCTGGCGAAAAGTTTCGCCCAGGCGATACATTTTCCCGTCGTTCAAGAAAATGTGGCTGCTCATGGAGAAGCGCTGAAGATCCCCGCGTTCCTCGGTAAACTCGCGCACTAGTTTTTCGCTGAGTGGAAATCCGTCTTCGGCCAGGCGGATGGCGGGCTGCATTACCTCGGCGAGTTTCATCGTGCCATTGGTTTTCAGAGCAAGAGTGAGGCCGGCAACCGTTCCAGGAACCGCGACCGAACGATAGCCGATCGTGGACGCGGTGGGATCGAGCGTGCCGTCCGGGCGGATATACATATCGCGAGTAGCTTTGCCCGGAGCCATTTCGCGGTAGTCGAAGAAATTCGTTTTGCCATCGGCAAGGCGCACCAGCATGAAGCCGCCTCCACCAATATTTCCGGCTGCCGGTTCCACAACTGCAAGCGCGAACGCTGTGGCCACGGCCGCGTCCACGGCATTGCCGCCGCGCTTCAGAATGTCGACTCCAGCAGCGGAAGCCAGGGGCTCATCGCTGGCGACCATGCCGTGCGAGCCGCGGACAGGTTCGCGTGGCCAGTCTTTCGGGATTTCCGGATGATCGCGGAATTCAGAGGCAGTTTGCGCAGTGGATGGCGGTGCGGAAAAAACAAAAATCAACGCGATAAGAAGCAAAACTTTGCGAAGCGGCATGAAGAAAGTATGCCACGAAGCAGCATAAGAAAGAGCGAGCAAGGTTTGCAATTGCTGTATAGCCAGGATGTAGCCATCCGCAGGAGACGGAAAAACCCTAGAGGAAAAATTACGAAAGCTGCTATAAGGTACGGGTCGCTTTGGAGGCAACCTATGAGCAGGCGCTCCGCGCTGGTTCACTTTGGAATAATCGCGCTGGCGTTGTTGGCGGTTACGCGCGTGGCGGCGCAAAGTGCGCCCGCGGAGCTCGACGAGTATATCGCCAAGACCATGAAGGCGTTCGACGTTCCAGGCATTTCTGTGGCGATCGTGAAGGATGGCAAAGTGATCCTCGCCAAAGGCTATGGCGTGAAAAAATTGGGCGAAACCGCCGCCGTGGACGAAAACACGCTTTTTGGAATCGGTTCAAATACCAAGGCATTCACTGCTGCGGCACTGGCGACGCTGGTCGACGAAGGGAAAATCGCGTGGGACGATCCCGTTTATGAGCGGCTAAAGGGATTTCAGATGTACGACCCGTATGTCTCGAAAGAAATGCGTATTCGCGACCTGCTGTGCCATCGAAGCGGGCTGGGATTGGGCGAAGGTGACCTGATGTTCTGGCCGCACACGAGCTTTACGCGCGATGAAGTGGTGTACCGGCTGCGATTCCTGAAACCTGCGACGAGCTTTCGCAGCATGTTTGCATACAACAACCTGATGTTTCTGACCGCCGGGCAAGTGGTTGCCGCGGTAAGCGGCAAGAGTTGGGACGATTACGTTCACGATCGTATTTTTCTGCCGCTGGGCATGAAAACGACCAACACCAGCAACGATGCGTTTAAGTCCGGCGGAGACTATGCCTTTCCGCATTCCAAAGTAGATGGAAAGTTGCAGGTGATTCCCTTCGAGAATCTCGACAATGCCGGACCGGCCGGCTCCATCAATTCCTCGGCAGCGGAAATGTCACGCTGGGTGATGATGCAACTGAATCACGGCAAGATACCCGGCAGCGAGGAGCGAATTTTCTCAGAGAAGGATTCGCAGGAAATGTGGATGCAGCAGACGGTGATTCGCGTAAACGAAGGTGCAGACGAGGGATTGAAGTCGCTGCGACCTCGCCTTTCGGGCTACGGGCTGGGCTGGTTCGTCAGGGACTATCGCGGGCGCAAACTCGTGGGGCATTCGGGCGGAGTGGCAGGATTCGTGTCGCACGTGGAAATGGTTCCGGAAGAAAATTTGGGTGTGATCATTTTGACCAACGCCGAGGAAGATTTTGCCTTCGACTCGATTCTGTTCCACGTGTTAGACAGCTATCTGGGCGGTGGAACGCAGGACTACATCGCCGCGTTCAAAGCGGTCGAGGACAGGCAACGCAAGGAAGCGGAAGAAACCATGCAGAAAGCGCAGCAGGGACGCGCTACCACTTCGCAGCCCTCGCTGCCGCCCGAGAAATACGCCGGGGACTACACCGATCCCTGGTACGGAAAAGTGACCATCAGGCAGGAGACTGGCCAGTTGGTGCTGCGCTTGGAGCGAACCAGCAAGGGCGTCGCGGATCTGCAGCATTGGCAATACGACACCTTCAAGGCTCACTGGCACGATCGTACGGTGGAAGATGCGTTTGTGACTTTTGCGCTGAAGCCGGATGGCTCCATCGATCATTTCACGATGGTGGCGGTATCACCTTTGGCGGATTTCAGTTTCGACTATCAGGATTTGTACTTTACCCCGCTAGCGAAACAGCCCGAGAAAAAATAACACCGGGTACTCGATCGTCGAAACCCGCACTAAAATGCAACTTTATAGACATTTTCCCGGTTGTCTTTCGCGACGCCGCGGATCGAGCTCACGTTGCTGTTCTCCGGAGTGTCCGGTTTGTATAGCTCTACATTGAGGACGGTGCCCTGATTGCCCGTGAGCACGGCCCGGGCATAGAGCCTCGCGCCTAAAACGTGAGCAACGTAAAATCCCGGGCCGTAAATTGCATCCCACTCGGCGGACATATTGTCTCGAGACGCGCCGCCACTGACTGGAACCTCAGTGGAAGCTTTCGGACGAGTCACCTGCGCCCAATGTCCTGTGCATACTTCGCTGCCATTGAGCGTCGCGGAGAAACTCCCAGAGTTAAGCGCACCGGTCATTTTGGCGACATAGACCGGCGGAGGAGTTTGTGCAGATAACGGACCTTGGACTGGATACAGGCGAGCCGTAGCGGAACAACCTGACAAAACGGAAAGACACGACAGCACAACAACGAGATGGCTTTTCACGGAATGCCTCTCTCTGCTTGGGGCTGCATCGGATCGACTTCCGTTGTTAAGACGTAAACCATCGGGATGGCGTTACTGATGTTATAAAGAACTTGGCAGGCGCCCGGCCCTCCGAGCCTCAGGCTAAACCGCTAGCCCCGTATCCCTTTGCTGAACAAGTTATTCCTCGAGAAATTCGATCGTAGCTGGCGCGGGCAGAATGGCGGCGGCGGTTCCGCGTTCAATCAATTCGCGCACCGCTTTTTTGCCTCTGTCGCCGTAGCCCAGCGTCCATTTATTTACGTACATGCCAACGAACTTGTCCGCAAGCTCCGCATCCATGTCGCGGGCAAACTGCATGGAATAGTTCAAGGCTTCATCGCGATGTTCCAGTCCGTAGGAGACGCTATCGCGAATTGTTTTTGCAATCAGGCGACCAAGGTCGGGACCGAGCGCGCGGCGAACCGCATTGCCGCCAAGAGGAAGCGGCAGTCCGGTCAGTTCCTGCCACCAGACACCCAGATCGACAACGCGGTGCAACCCGAGTTGCGGGAAAAACAGCTGGCCTTCGTGAATCAGCAGCCCGGCCTCCACAACATCGTTTTTAACCGCTTCAATAATCTTGTCGAACGGCAGCACTACTGGTTCGAAATTTGGCTCGAAGAGCTTCAGGGAAAGGTATGCGGTCGTTTTCAGGCCCGGAACGCCTATGCGCAAGCCCTTCAGTTCCTGTGGCTTCATGGAGCGAGACGAAACGACAATTGGCCCGTAGCCTTCGCCGAAACTTGCGCCGCAATCCAGCAGCACGTATTTGTCGCGGATCGATGGGTAGGCGGCGAAGCTGACTGCAGTCACGTCATAAGTTTCCGTCAGCGCGGCTTCGTTCAGTGATTGAATGTCCGAAAGCGTGTGCGTGTATTTGTAGCCCGGAGTCTGCAGCTTGTGGGTCGCCAACGCGTAAAACATGAATGCGTCATCGGAGTCCGGCGAATGGGCAAGACTTATTTCTCGCACCGACTTTTCAGGTTGAGAGGCCGTTTGTCTGCCAGGCATGGGCTTTCGGGATCCTTTGCCCCGGCGGCCGATACGCAAAGATACCTGGGCCCGGATCTGCTCTTCAGGGACAATTGAAAGAGAAGTCGAGCGAAGTTCGAACGCGTGGCTTGCGGCCGGGCTAAATTACAAACGGAAGCCTAACATAACCGATGGGTAGGGACAATCGGAGCAAAACCTCTTTTTTCGCTTCAAAGGCGCTTCGACAAATAGGGGTTGCCGCGATTGCAGTCACGACCCCCCCCCGGTTGAGGCCCCCGGAAGCTTCGCGCGGCTCGTTCAGGGATGCGAGCTGGCCAGCTGAACTCCAGACCCGGAGTGAAGGACCTGCAAGCTTTGCGCGCGTTCGTCCGCTTGCTTCAATTGAGTGCTAGTCAATTTGCCGGAAAGCGGGCGGAGATATTCCGCGCCGCGACTATCCCCGGCTAGGCTAGCGAACTTGATCCACACATACGCGGCCTCCGGATCCTTCGCAGTGGCCCGGCCGGTCATGTACATATAGCCGAGCTTGATG
>Ga0210384_10003199_pt1 | contig 19166 bp, 14 predicted proteins | sample IncBWH2MmetaG_FD_160574 | JGI IMG/M metagenome (GOLD analysis project Ga0210384, IMG submission 160574) | Forest soil microbial communities from Barre Woods Harvard Forest LTER site, Petersham, Massachusetts, United States - Inc-BW-H-2-M | ecosystem: Environmental > Terrestrial > Soil >...
CAGAACGTCCTCCTTGGACTCGTAGTAGCGGAAGAAGGTCCGGCGGGACACACCCGCGGCGTGGGCGATCTGCTCAACGGTCGTGCGCTCGAAGCCGCGCGAGAGAAAGAGCCCCTCGGCGGCGGAGGCGAGGGCCACCCGGAAAGCCTCGCGCTTCCTCCGGCGGAGGGCGGTGGGCAGCGGCGGCACGGCCCGGGCGAACGGCCTCGCCTTCCGCTCGTGGCGCCTTGAATCTGGCCTCGCCATGGCGCCCATCATATTCCATGGTGTTGACAGTGGCACTGAGTGCCAATAGTATGCGGGCGCTTGGGCCGGCCCCCAGTAAACCCGGCTGTCGCGCCTCGTGGAGGGGCGGGTTTTGCGCGTGTCGCGGCGGCACGAGCGGGCCTCCGGCTCGATCGTTTGACGGGACGGCTCGAGAGAGGCCGAAGGCCCTTCTGCTCTGTCGGGGCGCCGACGGTCAGGGAAGAGTCACGATGAACCATTTTCGTCTGCTGCTGGCCGTGGGCGCGTGCGTTGGCCTGGCGGTGCCAGTCTGGACCCAGAGCGCGGCCGCGAAAGCGGGCGCGCGGCCCTCTGCCGATGCGCCCAGACCGCTGCCATACCTAAATCCCGCGCTGAGCGTCGACGAGCGCGTCCTCGACCTTATCTCGCGTATGACTCTCGAGGACAAAGTCGGCCAGCTCCTGATGCTCGACGCCCGGGGCGAGGACCTGTCGTTCGTGAACACTCGTCAGCCCGGCGCGCTGCTCCACGTCCTCGGCGCAAAGATCGCCGTCGCGATGGACCTCGCCGCGAAGAACCGCCTCGCCATCCCGCTCCTCGTCGGGGAGGACGGGATCCACGGCCACTCCTTCTGGAAGGACGCGAACATCTTCCCCACCCAGCTCGCAATGGCGGCGAGCTGGAGCCCTGACCTGCTCGAGCGAATGGGCCGGGTCACCGCCGAGGAGATGGCTCCGACTGGCATCCACGAGACTTTCTCGCCGGTGCTCTGCCTGACCCGAGACCTGCGCTGGGGGCGGACCGGCGAGACCTTCGGCGAGGACCCGTACTTAATCGGGGAGCTCGGAGCCGCCCTGATCCGCGGTTACCAGGGCAAGGGGCTCGACGATCCGACCGCCGTGCTTGCGACCGCCAAGCACTACGCCGGCTACTCCGAGACGCAAGGCGGGCGGGATGCCTCGGAGGCGGACACCTCCAGGCGGAAGCTGAGAAGCTACTTCCTCCCGCCGTTCGAGCGTGCGGCCCGCGCGGGGGCCATGATGTTCATGACGGGCTACCAGTCGATGGACGGCGTGCCTTCGACGGCCAACAAGTGGCTCCTCCGGGACGTGCTTAAGGACGAGTGGGGCTTCAAGGGCGTCCTCGTCACCGACTGGGACAACGTCGGACGCCTCGTCCACGAGCAGAAGGTGGCTAAGACCTACGCCGACGCCGCGATCATGGCCGTGCGCGCCGGCAACGACCTCATCATGACGACGCCTCAGTTCTACGAGGGTGCGATCGAGGCCGTGAAGAGCGGCCGGATGAAAGAGTCGGAGATCGACGAGCCCTTGAAGCGCATTCTGGGTCTCAAGTTCCGGATGGGCCTGTTCGAGAACCCGCGGCGGCCCGACCTCCAAAAAGCTGCCGTCGAGGTCGCTCGGAAGGACCACCGCGCGGCGGTCCTCGACGCCGCGCGAGAGAGCCTTGTGCTGCTCCAGAACGACGGCGTGCTGCCCCTCGACGCCTCCAGGGTGAAGTCGATCGCGGTGATCGGACCGAACGCGGACGACGACCTCCAGCAACTCGGCGACTGGTCGCTCGGCTCCCCGCAGCACCCGCCGGAGGCCGGTAAGCATCCACGGGACAAGACGGTGACGGTGCTCGACGGCATCAAGGCGGCGGCCCCGCCAGGGACGAGCGTCCGCTACGAGAAGGGCTGCGCGATCAACAGCGGGGACCTGTCCGGGCTACCCGGCGCGGTCGCCGCCGCCCGGGCCTCGGACGCGGTCGTCGCCGTGGTCGGCGACCACCTCGACTTCATCGGTGAGGAGAAGAGCACGGCGACGCTCGAGATGCAGGGCGGCCAGGTGGCTCTCCTCGACGCCCTCCAGAAGACGGGCAAGCCGATGATCGTGGTGCTCGTGAACAGCAAGCCCCTCGTCTTGCCGCCTGCCGTGAAGAGCGCCCGGGCGATCCTCGAAGCGTTCAACCCCGGCATGGAGGGCGGGCGGGCCATCGCCGAGGCCGTGTTCGGCCAGATGAACCCCTCGGGCAAGCTCACGATCTCTTTCCCGGTGCACGTGGGCCAGCAGCCGGTGTTCTACAACCAGGTGCGCGGACAGCACGGCAGCCGTTACGCGGACCTCACCGAGGAGCCGCTCTTTCCGTTCGGGCACGGACTGAGCTACACGGAGTACCGCTACAGCAACGTGCAGCTGGCCTCGAACGCCCTCGCCCGCGGCCAGGCCGCCACGGTCTCGGTCGACGTCCTGAACGCCGGAAAGCGCGCGGGCGACGAGATCGTCCAGGTGTACGTGAGCGACGTGGTCACCTCGGTGACCTGGGTGAACAAGGCGCTCAAGGGGTTCGCTCGGGTGCACCTCGAGCCGGGGGAGAAGAAAACGGTGACCGTGAGGCTGCCCTGGGACTCCTTTGAGCTCGTCGACGCCGACGGAAAGTACGTCGTCGAGCCCGGGGACTTCGAGATCCTCGTGGGCCCGTCGTCGCGCGACCGCGACCTTCTGAAGGCGACGCTCCGCGCCGAGTAGGAGGTGGCGCTCGCGTGCTTGGGTCGCCCGGGAGGCCAGACTGTGGTGGCGGCCTCCCGTCGGGCCCCCGCTGGCCCGAGGTCCAGAAAGAGGATCAGGAGCGATTCTCGCCGTCGTCGCAGAGGGCCAAGGGTGGTCGGGAGAGGCCGAGTGGGTTTAGCGACGCCCTTTGCGCCTGAGGAGGTCTGCTCATGAACGCGAGGCGTCGCCCGGTAGTCTCCGCAGCTGTGGCCGGCCTGCTCCTGGCGCTCTTCCTGCAGCTCACCCTCGCGGCCTCCCGTAACTCGGCGACCTTCGACGAGCCGGCCCACATCTACGCCGGATACCTGCAGTGGGCTCACGGGTTCTACACCCTGAATCCGCCCCTCACGAGGTATCTGCTTGCGGCTCCCCTCCTCGGCATGAAGTTGAAGGAGCCCTCGATTCAGAACCGCCCCCTCCGGATGCACGAGATGGTGGGCGGACGGGAGTTCGTCTTCCAGGAGGGAGCCGGGGAGGTCCTCTTCCGGAGCCGAATGGCCGTGGTGGGACTCGGTCTCTTCACGGCGCTCCTCGTCTTCTGGGCGACCAAGGAGATGTTCGGCGTCGCTGCGGGCGTGATCGCCCTTGCGCTCCTCGCGTTCGACCCCACGTTCCTGGCGCACTCGAGTCTCGCCACGACCGACACGGGCCAGGCGTTGTTCATGTTCTGGGCGGTCTACCTCTTCTACCGCTACTTGAAGGAGCCAGGCCTCCTCCCCTTGGCCGCGGTCAGCATCGTCGTGGGGCTCGCGGTCGCCGCCAAGAGCAGCGCGGTGCAGCTCTTCCCGGATCTCGCGCTCCTCGCTCTCGTCGAGGTCTTTTGGGGCCGAAAGCTCGGGGGAGGGCGCCCCGGCGAGAAGACGGGACCGCTGGCGCGGCGGCTCCTCGGGGCGCTTGCCGTAATCGCCATCTCTTCCCTCGCGATCCTGTGGGCCTCGTACGGCTTCCGGTATGTCCCTGCCGAGGGTGGCCCCCCTCTCAACCCTCCCATGCAGGTGGAGCTCGCTCGGGTCCCGAGTGCCCTCGAGGCGAGGCTCCTGGCCGCGGCGGACGGGCTTCACCTCCTGCCCCAGGCGTACACCTACGGCTTCGCCCACTTCCTGTACGAGGCGAGGGCCTTCCCGAGCTACGTGCTCGGCAGGACTTACCCCCACGCCGTCTGGTTCTTTTTCCCGATCGCGATGGCGATCAAGTCTTCGCTGACGTTCCTGATTCTCGTCGCGGCGGGGGCCTTTTCTGTGTTCACGGGAAGAGTGGGGGAGCGGCGGGGCATCGTCACCCTGGTGATTCCCGCCGCGGTGTACATGGTGATCGCCATGACCGGCGGCATGAACATCGGCGTCAGGCACGTCTTGCCGGTCTACGTGTTCATGGCGGCTGCCGTCGGCGGAGCGGTCTCGGCGCTCGTGAAGGGAAGGCGACCCTGGCTCCTGGCTGTCTTGGCGCTGCTCGTCTTTCAGGCGGTCTCGGTCCTGCACGCCTTTCCCGCGTACATTGCCTACGCCAACGAGGCCTTTGGCGGACCGAGCAGCGTGCACAAGTACCTGAGCGACTCGTCTTCGGACTGGGGCCAGCAGCTCAAGGCGGTCAAGGCCTATACGGACGCGCGCGGCCTGAAGGACTGCTGGTTCGCCTACTTCGCCGAAGGTCCGGTGGACTACCGGTACTACGGGATTCCGTGCAAGCCGCTGCTCACGCCCGACGCACTCTCCTTCTCCGTGCCGTTCGACGTGCCGCCCTCAATCGACGGCCCCGTCCTGATGAGTGCCGGCACCCTCTCGGGCTTTGAACTCGGGCCGGCCCCCCTGAACGCCTATGAGCAGTTCAAGACGCTGAAGCCCGTGGACGTCATCGACTACGGTGTGTTCGTGTTCGAGGGGCACTTCGATCTTCCGCTGGCCGCGGCCCTGAGCCACGTCCAGAAGGCCGGCTTGGACCTCAGGTCAAACGAGCCCGAAGCAGCCCTCGCCGAGGCGCGACAGGCTGAGACGCTGGCGCCAGACTCGGCCCGGGTGCTTGCCATGGTGGGCCAGGCGCTCGACGCGAATCGCCGGCCGGACGAGGCCGCCCTTTACTACCAGAAGGCGCTCGCAATCGCGCGGACCGTCCAGCCCGAGTTCCAGGCCAGCCTGATCGCGGCTCTCAAGGCACGCGTCGAGGGAAAGTGACCCACAAAAAGGATCCCGGGGTTCTCCGCCGCGCGCTCTTGGCGCTCGTAGGCTTGTAGGGAGCCCAACAGGAACACCGCTGAGAGCTGGGCCCCTCTAGTCAGCCTAACCGGGGAGGCCGACCCCAAGATCATCCACAGATTCAACGGGTTCGGAGGGCAGCCAACCAAGCAACGATGCGTGGCGAGCCCGCGCTATAACCAACCGACATGTCAGACGCCGATGCTTGGCGCGCGGGCTTCGAGTACCAAATCGTGACCTGGAGCGCTCCACTCCCCGATGAGGAGGAGAAACCCCCTGAGACTGGCAATGCTTCTCGTGGCCATCAGGAGCGGTCTCGTGAGGCGGCAGGAGCGGAAATGCCGAGATGCGTCCAATGGGGCTGAGACAGCCGGGAGCCCTATGGCCGCTTAGGTGTCGCTAGGAGCCTTCGTCTTCTCTTCGCCCTGGGAATTCTCAACCACACCGGTTCCGTGGCTCCTTAGGGGCAGCAGTTCGCCGGAGCGGGCATCCTGAGTCGCAGCCGTGATTCCTTCGGTGACCCCCGCTGTGTTCCCCTTGTGGGATTCCGTCCGTGTCCACTTGCTGCCCTGGAGGCCGCGGGCTCGAATCCCGTCATCCACCCCACTCCAATTACCTCCCTCTCCGCAGCCCACTTGCCGCGCTAAGGGAGACCAGCTTAACCCGACCGCCTGCCACACGTCCCGTCGCCAAACGGTCCGATGGGAGCGTGCTAGCCCGCCCTCTCGTCCCTTGCCTGAGCGTGCGCTTTGGAAGGAACCCGCAAGGCGAGCGGGTCGGTCGTCCTCCTTCTATCGCCTCAATCTTCGGTACTCGTCGCTCTGGCGGAGGGCGTCCGCGATCTGCTGCTCGCTCCAATGATCACGCAGAACCCTGGCCTTGTAGTCCCTCAGCCCGGTAGGGTCCGGCTCTCGATTCAGGACTGCGCGGTAGGCCCGGCGTACGATGTCCGCCGCCTCCGCGTCGGTCTTCTGCCGCTTCTCGGGGCTCCTCCGGAGCGCTTCGCGAACGTCGTGCTCGTCGAACCCGTCCTCGACGATGTGCCTTCGAAACGTCTGCAGGCCTTCTGGGTCCGGCTCGCGGCGGAGGATGTCCTCGTAGGCCCGGCGGATGATCCGGTCGGCGGAAGCGTAACGTCGCTCACTCGAAGCGTGCTCTTCGCTTCGGCGAAGCGCTTCCCGGACTTCCCGCTCCGACCAACCCTCGTCGATCAGCTTGCTGCGATAGGTGCGCATCCCCTCCGAGTCCGGGTCGCGGCCAAGGATGTCCTGGTACGCTTTCCGGATGATGGCTTCGGGCTCGACGCCCCGCTCCTTGGAAAAGCGTTGGTAGTCGGGGCGCTCACTCAGGTCGCGGCGCACGTCCGCTTCTCCCCACTGGTTCTCCCGCATGAGGAGGCGGTACCGCCGGCGCTCCGTGGGCGAGGGCTCGCGCTCGAGGACGGACCGGAACGCTCGGTCTATCGCCCGGTCCGCACTCTCGTCATCCTGCGCCATGGCGACGCCATTAATGGCCAGGGCCAGGTGCACGTCGGTTCCTACCGGCACGGACCCGCCGGCGGCGATGCCGAGGGCCATCGCCACCGGCATGGCGGTGGACAGTCTCATGACCTCCTCCTGTCATATTCTTCCGTACATTGGCCAGTTCGTACAGCGCGTCGGCCTTCGCTTGCAACGGGCTCCGGGTCCTTGCGAGGTCTCAGGTCCTCGCCGTCTTCTAAGCGAAGGCGGACTGACCTCGCTACGTGGGGAGCAAACCCTGTTCGCCGCACGGATCCCATCGCCGCCTCGATTGTACGCGCAGTTTCGCCCGGAGAGTGGCGAGTCAGGGAAGGTGTGCGCCGCGGGACGTTGGCCCGGTGCGATTGCCCTGAACGCCCGCCTGAGAGGGGTACCGAGGTTGAGGGGAGCTGTTGGCCAACAGACCTCTCAGACTCACTGTCGTCTAGACCGAAGCCGGAACCCGTGTTGGGGTCGTGGCTGTGACAGTGGACTCTAACTGCGCCGCTCAGGCAAGACCATAGTCAATTGGTCGGTGCGGAGGCATTCACGCCTTCGCTTTAGCGGTCCCCTACCACGCAGGCAGGGTCGCCCTGCTCCCGCAGCACGCTAGGTTGCCGAGCGCCTAACACACTGGCAAGGAGCCCATCGCTACCGAATCACATCGGTTTCATGAATCGTGAGTCATCGACGGGAACGTTCTCTTGAACCTGCTGGAGTTGAATGGTGTACTGCGATCTGGCCTGAATAAAGGTGCGACGGAAGGGAACCTTCAACCCGCCCACGGCGCGATAGTCGGCGTAATCGGCTAGAACGGGATTGGGGCCGATAGGAGTCTGCATGTAGCGCAGCACGCGCAGCAACAATCCGGATTGCTGATCAAAGAAAAAGGTGATCGGGGGGTGACCCGTCCGAAGGCCCACAAGAACGTTGACCGGGCGGTCGCCGATCATTTCTAGGGGCCCCACCCGGAAGCCTGCAAGACGCCGCTGGAGGTGGGTGGGCTCTTCGATGTCGCCGAGCGAGCTGAAGTAATCGCTGGCAGCGGCGCTCATGTCATAGGCCACGTCGCTCCCATTCTTTGTCCAGCCCGCACCGTGGCCGTAGCCGGTAAGCGAGTCTCCCCTGGGATAGTGAATGACCTCGAGCCGCTGGCCGGAGGCTTTGCTAAAGCCCTCGAAGGCAAACGATCCCGGGAAGATGGTATTGGAATAGGAGCCTTTCTCCACGTAGCTCGAGATCCTGCTCAAGGCTGCTGCCCCGCCGATCGCCTCGATGTACTTCTGGATGATCTGAGTCGCGGCGTCAGAGGATGCCACGGTCTCCAACGGTTTGCCGTCGTCCTCGTGTTGCCTTTCTACGCTCAGCAGCGGGAGGCCGCGGGGCGTTACCGAACCGCGGTGGCAGGTATTGCAGGTGACAACCGCTTCACCTCCGAAGTACGCCTTATTGATGGCGAGTTCCATCTCCATCATCTTCCGAGCGGACTGCTTGGTTTTCTTGTCGTCTTTGTCGAAGTCGGGGCCATCAGCGTGACAGAAGCTGCACTCTACGTTGAGGGAGGCGCCCATGAAACTCATGCTAGGGAACACGCGATCGGCCGGCATCTCCTTCAGCACCTGGATGTTCTTGAAGCGCTGCCCGGCGGTGGGGATGGCTTGATCCGCGGGCATAGGGCTTTGCGGGCGCGCTCCTCGTGTTGCCACGATCCAGAGGATGGCTAACGAGGCTACCTGCACCGCGCGTCTTGTGTATTCCGTTCGCAAGGCGTCCCCTCGAATAAGAGGGCCGCGGCCTGAGCGATTTGCTCAGCCCTCGCGCAATGCCGTGGTGATGGGCAGCCGGGCCGCCCGCAGCGCCGGCAGAACACCGCCCAGAATTCCCACCGTGAGCGTGAAGCCCAGCGCCGCCAACCACTCATTCCAGGTGGTGCGGAAGGCAAAGGCAATCTCGCTCATGTTGGGTCCGAATGTGCTGACCCCGAAGCCATTGAGGCTGAAGGCGGCGAGGCCCCCGAGCAAGCCCCCGATGAGCGCCACCAATATTGATTCCAGGACGAAGGCAGTGAGAACGCTGAGGCGCGAAAAGCCCAGGGCGCGCAAGGTCCCTATTTCGCGGGTGCGGGCGGCCACGATGGCGTACATAGTGTTCATGGCGCCGAAGAGGGCTCCGATACCCATCACCAGGGTGACGAACATCGCAAGGCCCAGAAGGAAGCTGGAGAAAGGGCCCGCCTGGTCCTCGTAATAGCGGCGCTCCTCTTTGGCTTCCAATTGGAACTGCGGATTGGCCTTGAGATCGCGGTTGAAGTCGGTAAGGACGGCGGAATCGGTGAGCCGCACCGTCAGGGAGCTTTGCTCGCCAGCGCGGTTGAAGGCCGACCCCATGGCCCCAAGGTCCCCCCAGATTTCACTCTCGAAGGAGCTACCATCGGCGGTGAAGACGCCGACGACTTCAAAGGTCGGGCGCATAAGACTGACTTGTGAGCCGAGATCGAGTCCCTGCATGCGCTCGGCCGTGCGCTTGCCCACGATGATTTCGTAGAGTCCGGGTCGGAAGGCACGGCCCTGGACAATGGTGACTCCATTGCGCACGGCAAAGGCGCGGGGGGTGACGGCGCGCACGGTGACATTGGCGAGCACGCCGTCGGCGCGCCTCGGCAGCGCGACGATCGTGATGAATTCGGGCGAAGCGAGCGGGGTGCCGTCCGCGGCTCGGGCCACGCGGGAATCAACGGTAATCAGGTTGACGTGATCAGTGGAGACGGAGGACGAGAGCTCGGCGTCTGCGCCTTGCTGCACGACGATCGCGTTTTGAGGGCTGCCCGTGGCGCGCAAGGTCATCTGAAAGCCGCTCGCCACGGAAAGCAGGGCCATGAGCACCATCACGACCAGGCAGATGCCGACAATGGCGAGCAACGTCACCTTCCAGCGCACCATCAGATTGCGGAACGTGTAGGTGAGCGGCAGCGCCATGTCAGACCTGCCTCAATAAGTCGGTGATCCGGGAGCGATAGGCGAGAAGGGCGGGAACGAGGCCCGCAGCCAGACCGAGCGCAACCGCCATGGCGATCCCCAGGGCGGCGATCGGAAGCGGCAGTCCGAGGTTGACAACCCTCTTGAGCAGATCGCCGATCATGGGAGCCTTAACGAAGGCTTTGGTTGCGAACAGCGCGAGCACGATGCCGAGCACGCCGCCGCACGCGCCAATGGCGATGGCCTCTCCGATGACTAGGCGTAGGACCAATCCCGCCGAAAAGCCGAGGGTCTTGAGTACTCCGATCTCTGTGCGGCGCTCGCGCACGGCCATACTCATTGTGTTGGCGGTGACCAGGAGGATGGTGAACATCACACTCAAGCCGATCCCGTTCAGCAACAGCGCCAGCTTTCCACCGAGGGAGATGAAGCCGGCGGCGTAGACGGCCTCGGTCTCGGTATGCGTCTGGGCCTCGCTGTCTCGAAAAAGCGCATCGATGGCTCTGCCGACAGCGACGGCCTGACTAGGATCGGAAATCTCGACGCGATAGGTGCTGACGGCGGTTTTCCTGCCCGTGGCTTCGTCTAGGTACTTGAAATGGAAGAACATCATGTTCTCGCTGGTGCCGGGGAAGCGGACCTGATCAACCCTGTAAATGCCGCGCACCACGAACTCAAAGGGCTTCCCAATCCGGTACGGCGCCATCGCGCTTTGGAGTTGAAGGGAATCGCCCTCTTTCAGCTTTGCTTTGTCGGCGATGTCCTTGCCGATGATGCAGCCTCGCTGGTCGTCGAGAAAGGCCTGCCGCTCTTGAGGATCCAGCTGGTACTCGGGGTACATGGGCAGGAATATTTCAGGCTCGACGGCGAAGTTGGGGAAGAAGTCCCGAGGTTTGGCGAGGTCGCGCATGCCGCCAAACCAGTTGGCGATCGAGACGCGCTTGACACCTTGGACCGTCGCGATTTGCGCCTCATAGGACTTCGGCATGCGGAAGGCCAGGCTCACGTTATTGCGGATGATGAGGCGAAACGCACCGGGGCTCTTGACCTGTCCACTTACGGCGTAAACAAGAGTCTGCAACGTAGCGAAGAGAAAGATGCAGACCGCCATCGCCAATACCGTGCTTGAGGTGCGAATCCAGTTGTGGCGCACATGACTGACGATAAAGGGAAGGAACTTCATGGCTTACGCACCCGCGAGCACACCCTTCTGCAGATGCAGTTGTTTGCGCGCGCGCTCGGCGGCGCGCGGGTCATGGGTAACCATGACGATGGTCTTTTTGAACTCGCGGTTCAGGGTCTGCAGAAGATCGAGAATCTCTTCCGCGCTATGGGCGTCAAGGTCGCCGGTAGGCTCGTCCGCGACTAGGAGAGGGGGATCGGCGACAAACGCGCGGGCGATGGCCACGCGCTGCTCCTGCCCCCCGGAGAGTTGGCGGGGATAGTGCGAGGCACGATCAGCCAGGCCAACGATGCGAAGAGCCGTGAGAGCGCGGGCGCGCCGTTCCTTGCCCGCGAGGGGGTTGAGCAGCAGCGGCAGCTCGACGTTCTGGACCGCGGTGAGGACGGGAATGAGGTTGTAGAACTGGAAAATGAACCCTACGTTGCGACTTCGCCACCCGGCGAGCGCGCCTTCGGAGAGCGCCCCAAGATCGGCGCCCGCAACGGTCACCCGACCCGAGGTTGGGCGATCGATGCCAGCGATGAGGTTGAGGAGCGTGGTCTTGCCGGAACCAGAAGGGCCCATGAGGGCGACAAATTCCCCTTCCCAGACGGCGAGATTGATGCGGTCGAGAACAACGATCTCCTGGCTGTCGCGGCGGTAAGTCTTGCAAACCGCTTCGACGTTCACCGTGGCACCGGGTCTGATATCGGCAGCGGCTGGTGGCATAAGGATCCCGACTCTGATGTTGGCGCATAGTCTTCCCGTCTAGCGGGACATTAGGGCAAGCGGTTCTAGAGCTGGGATGAGCGGTCGGGGGGGTGGGCGGCCGGCGGCAAGTTGGCTCCGCTGCGCCCCAGACTCCTGAAGGGGCGTGCATCCCGGACGGCGACTTCCTAGGGCCGGCGAAAGGTGCGTTTCCACGGCCCCGTAACGAGCTACCGAAGCAATGAGCCGATCCGCCGCCGGCTATCCCGAAATTCTGCTGAGCGGTCGCCGGGCGAGGATGAGCGGTGTTCGCCGCGGCTATGGCGATGGCCGACAAGGTTAAGATAAAGCCTATGACCGCGCCAGGGGCCACGGCGCCAACAACCGCGGCCAACGACGGGCAGGCTTACTACGTGGCGCAACTGCTAGGCTGGGGTCTCTACGCAGCCTTCATTTATCTCATTTCGCCCGGTCCGAAGGGACCGGAACTGGCAGCTAACGCGCTGGTGTGGTGCGGCTGTGGGCTGTTTGGTACGCACGTGCTGCGCATTTATGTGGACCGGCATGCGACGCACAGTGTTGCGCAACTGACGGCTGGATTCGCCGCCGCCATCGTGCTGATTCCCGCGGCAATGGTCTCGGCGCAGGCGCTTACCCTTGGCATTCTGAACAAGCAGCAGGGCCACTATTCGGGCGTGGTTCCGCATTTCTTTCAAGCGGTGCTCATCATCTCGCTCTGGTGCGCCCTATACTTCAGCGCGCGCGAGTCCCGCAAACGCCGCGCGGCGGAGATGGAGGCCCTGCGGCTGGCGCTGCTGGCTCAAGTAGCCCAGTTTCGCACCCTGCGCTCGCAATTGAATCCGCACTTCCTCTTCAATTGTTTGAATAACCTCCGCGAGCTTGTCGATGAAGATCAAGAGCGTGCCAAGCAACTGATCACGCGGCTGTCGGACCTCTTGCGATATACCCTCCGCGCGGACCGCGTTGAGACGGTGCCATTGAAGGAAGAGCTGGCGGCCCTCGAGGACTACCTTGCCCTCGAGAAGATTCGCTTCGAAGAGCGACTGCGCTTGCGGTACGAGGTTACACCGGAGGCTCTTGCGGTTAGGGTTCCTCCTATGCTGCTGCAAACGCTGGCGGAAAATGGGTTGAAGCACGGCATCGCAAAGTTGCCCGCGGGCGGAGAGCTATCCATCGCAGCCGTCGTCAGTGACGGCAATCTCCGCATCGAAGTGACCAACAGCGGCAAGATGGCGCATACCAGCGGCTCCACGGTGATTGGTCTCGAAAATGCACGTGAGCGACTGAAGCTGGTGTATGGGGAGCAGGCGTGCCTGACACTGGACGTGGATAGTGGCGAGAGAGTGCACGCTGTTGTCACGATTCCCCTGCCCACAGAGAGGGCCACGGGTACATGAGAACGCTGATCATTGATGATGAGCGTCTGGCCCGTACCGCACTGCGGCGGTTGCTACGTCCTTACAAGGACATTGAGGTTGCAGGCGAGGCGGCCAATTCTGAGGAGGGTCTGCGGGCCATCAACCGCTTTAAGCCCGATCTTGTCCTCATGGATGTCGAGATGCCAGGGCGCAATGGCTTTGAGCTCTTGGAGCAGCTCGAGGATGTTCCGTTGGTCATCTTTACGACTGCCTTTGATACTTACGCGGTGAAGGCGTTTGAGGAGAGCGCGCTCGACTACCTGATGAAGCCGATTTCTTCGGAGCGGCTGGAGGCAGCACTGGATCGGGCGCGCAAAGCTCTGGCCGCGGCGGCCGCCCGGCCCGCCGGCGCAGGCGCGAGCGGATCTGCCCCGAGGCAGATCTTCGTGCGCGATGGCAAACGCTGCTGGATCGTGCGGCTCGCCGACATCCGATTGCTGGAGTCCGAGGGCAATTACACCCGCCTTCACTTTGGAGAAGATGCCCCTTTAGTGTTCAGATCGCTTTCGGCACTTGAACAACGTCTCACTCCCGACCTCTTCTTTCGCAGCAACCGTTCACAGGTCATCAACCTGCAGTGGATTGAGAGCGTGCACAACGAGATTGACGGAAGGCTGGTTGTGAAACTTACCAAAGGAGAGCTGATCGAGGTGTCGCGGCGCCAATCGCAAAGGCTGCGGCAACTGCTCAGCTTGTAAGAGATGCGCCCCGCCGAAGTCTGGCGGGGCGTTTGGCTCGCGGTGAGTCTTGCCGGAGCCTCCTGGCCCACCCGTGAAGAACTCCGCACTTAGCGGGGGTGCGTCTGGCTCACGGTCAGCCTGGGGCGATGGTATGGCGGAGAGCAGGTAGATGCCTAGCCTGCCGTCGTGGAGCACACGGGCGCCAGCCTGCCGGAGCACGTAACGCCTCCAGCGGCCTCGCTGATCATGATCGGGTTCGATGATCACGAACAGGGGCCCTCGGGAGGTCAGCCGCGTCAACGTGTCGTCCATCCGCGCCTTGAGACCAAGGCGGAGCGCGCCGTAGTGAGGAGGCTCATAGCCGCTATACCCATTGACCACGGGTAGGCCGTGAGATATGCCCCGGAACAGCGCTACCCGATCCTGCTCGCCGCCCAGGGGCAACTCCAGCACCGCCGATCTCAAAGCCCGCCAGGCTCTGAGGTCCGGAGCGTCCAGGGGCAGCGGCTCCAAGGCGAGGCTCGGAAGCCAGCCGTCCCACAAAGCGCCCGCGACGGCTAGGCAGAGGAGAAGCCGGCTCCATCGGGGTCGCCACTGCGCGAACCGGGCCACGGTCAAGGCAGCCGCCATGGAGAGGCAGAGTGTCATCAGCATGGCGAAGCGCGCGGGCGCTCGCAGCGCGTCGAACCCGGGGAGCAGCAGGAGCCAGGCGTAGGGGGCTTCGTAGAGCACGGGCATGCCGAGCAGTTTCGGGGACGGGCCCAGGCTGAGCAGCCACATCGCGGCGGAGGCCACCGCGTAGAAGCCGAAAGACGAAGCACGCCGGTAGGCACCGCGCAAGCCTTCACTGGTGGCGGCGACCGCGAGCAAGGCGGCGCATGCAAGTGATAGAGGCTTTTCCACCGCCCGAACCGAGATATGGATACCGCCGAGACTCACTCTCCAAGGGCCCAGGGTCACGGCGGTCAGGGCTATCAAAGCGAAGGCCGCTGCGAGTGCGGCCAACCCCAGGCGCAGGCTGCGACGCTCCGGTCTTGTCCCCTCCCGCCGCCGCCAAGCCGCCACGAGGCCCGCGACCATCAGCAAGCTCAAGGTGAGGCCCGGGCAAATCTCGCCCTCGGGATGCGGTTCGATGCCCAAGCCCGCCATCACGCGAGACCCCGCCAACGAGATCACGTCGGCACTCAAGGCGACGATCTCTCCCAGCCCGCGCTTGAACCCGTAGCGGGCGTGGATTTCGGTGTAACCACGAAGAATCGGCAAGAGCGGGAGGGCCGCGAGCAGCCACGCTCCAGTAATCCCGATCGCCAAGCGGGTCTTTGCCGCGCGGATCGCGAACCACGCAATCCAGAGCAAGAGCAGTACTGAGAAGTAGAGGAGGTAGTAACCGTTGCACAGTCCTTGCATTGCCCAGGCGGCCCCGAAGAGGGCGAGCCAGCGGGAGCGCCTCGTGCGGAGAAACGCGTGGAGGCCGAGTAGCGCAAGAGGCATCCAATATGACGAGAGGATCTGCAGATGGGCGAGGTGCGCGGCGCGATACGGTCCGAAGCCGAAGGTCAGTCCGGCTACGCACGCAGCGTCGTGACGTCTCGTGAGCTCCAACCCCAGCAGGTGAGCGGTCAGGGCCGAGAGCGGGAAGGAGATGAGAAAAGCAATGTTGTAGGCGAGAGACGGCGCGCCCCCGAGCCATTGGACGGGGGAGGTAATCGGCGCGAGCCCAAGCAGGTGCTCGGAGAAGGCCATGCACCCGGGGGCGGGATAGAACGAGGGGGCATTCCACCAGGCATCGGTGAGAGGCAGCTGCCTGGCGTTCCACCAGAGGATCCAGGTGTTGAGGAGGGGGTCACCCAGGTCGTGGGGCAGGCTGGTCGACAACTCGAAGAGGAGGGGGTACGTGAGCGTGACCGTCAGCAACGAGTAGAGGGCGAAGGCGACGACGGCCGTCGACACTCCTTTCGAGTGTGGTGGCCGCGGGCAAATGTACACGCCCTTCCCACGGCAAGGTCCGGTCCAGAGCCATTAGGCTCGGCCGGGCGCGCTTGCTTAGCAGTCTCCGAACCCTCAGGACCCAGTGCCGCAACGGCTTAGCGCCGGCCTGGCCGTGCTGGAAGCCACCCTGGGTCACGCCAGCCGCCCACGGGGCTTCACCCTACGCGTTCGAACTTCGTAGTACGTTTCGATTTTCAGACGGTCCTCAGGGCGGGTCAGCGCCGTCTGTCGGGGAGCTGCCAGATGAGCTGGTCTTCTGGGTATCCCCTCGGCTAGCCGCTCGAGGTCTGACCCCGGAACGGGTCCAGTGTGTGGCGCTGGAACTCCGCCGGCAGGGGGAGGAGGGCACCCTTCTCGTTCGAGCGGCTGGCCCAGGCAACCAGCGCCTGGTATTGGGTGAATTCCGTGATTCCACCGAGCCATTCGGTTCCGCTGGCGCTCGTGATTACAACGACGTTGGGCACGTCACAGGGACCGACACACCCGCTGATCGTGAGCTGAATTCTCTTCAACAGGCCGCGAGCGCGCCACTCCTGTTTGAGCCAGTCGACAGGGACGTTCGGATGTCCCCGGCCGACCGCGCCGCAGCAGCAGCCCGAGCAGACCGTTACCTGTCCAAGGACGATCCGCTTCGTGGTCAAGGCGCGACCCATGCGGCTACTGGCCTGAGGGCCTCGAACCAGCCCGCCCCGGACTCAGGCCGCACTCCCTCCGCCCCACGTCCAGGTCGGTGAGGCCCACGGCTAGACCGACGCTTCTGCGCGAGCGAAGCCCGGGGAACGAGACTCGCGCTCGCCGGCGGGCAGGAGCCGGGCCGAGTTCAAGATGAACGTCAGCTCGGAGCTCACATGGATGAACGCGGCTAGGAGTGGGTTCAAGAAGCCGAGGGCGGCGAGCAGGATGCCGATGCCGTCAACGAGCAGCGTTCCGGCAAAGTTCAGCATGATGGTGCGCCGGGTACGTTTCGCGATCCGAACCGTCTCCACCAGTTTCATCAAGTCGTTGCCCAGGAGCACGATATGGGCGCTTTCCCGGGCGACATCCGTTCCTGACCCCATCGCGATACCGACACTCGCCGCCGCGAGGGCCGGAGCATCGTTGACTCCGTCGCCCACCATCGCCACGGTCAGACCTTTGTCTACAAGCCTCCTCACCTCACCCATCTTCTCGTCGGGCAGCAACTCAGCCTTGAAGTCGTCGATGCCCAGCTCCCGCGCCACCGCCTCGGCGACGTTCCTCTGGTCACCCGTCAAGAGCACTGTCCTCATCCCCAGAGCCTTCAGGGCTCCCACCGCCTCCTTAGCCTCCGGGCGGAGCGAGTCTGCGATCCGGATGGCCCCCAACACGCGGGAACCGATGGCGATCCAAACCTCAGAAGCGGAGGGGTCGTGGCCGAAGTCTTCGGCAATGGCGGTCCCGTTCTCGCTGAGGAGGGCCCGGTTGCCCGCCATGATGCGCTCGGCCCCGAGCCTTGCTACGACGCCCCTCCCCGGGGTGTAGGCGAAGGCGTCCGGGTCGACGGCCTTGACGCCGAGCTCAGCGGCCCGTTTCAGGATCGCTTTGCCGAGGGGGTGCTCTGAGCGCCGCTCGGCAACTGCGGCGGCCTCGAGCAACGTGGTCGCCGAGACTCCGGGCACGGGGAGGATCGCGCGCACCTCCGGCGCCCCGTAGGTAACGGTTCCTGTCTTGTCGAAGAGGACGGTATCGACGGCGGCGAGAATCTCGAGATAGAGACCCCCCTTGATGATCGAACCCTGCCGGGCAGCGCGACCAATCCCTCCCAGGATGGCGAGAGGGGTCCCGGCGGCAATCCCACACGCCCCGGCCACGATGATGACTGAAATCGTGGAGCGAGCGTCGCGGGTTATGGCGAACGTGAGGAGGGCGGCCCCGATCGCGAAATAGACGAGGTAGCCTGCCAACCGATCCGCCGTCTTCTGTACGGGCGCTCGCGACCGCTCCGCACGCTCGACGGCCTCGATGATCTTGCCGAAGCTCGTGTCACGCCCCAACCGCTCGGCACGCACTTCGAGGGCGCCGGACTGGTTGATGGTCCCGGCATAGACGTGGGCCCCCTCCATCTTCTCGACCGGCATCGATTCTCCGGTGATCGTCGCTTCGTCGACATAAGAGTGGCCACCCACTACCGTCCCGTCCACGGCGAGCCGGCCGCCCGGGCTAGCGAGCACCAGATCCCCGATGCGCAGCTCCTCGAGCGGGATGTCTCGCACCTCGACTCCCCGCCGGACGCTGGCCGTGCGCGGGAGGTAGTTGAGTAGTTCCTGAATGGCCCGACGCCCCCGAGAGACCGTGAGTCCTTCGAGAATCTCGGCTACGAGCACGAAGAGGGTGATGACCAGGGCAGTGAAGAACTCTCCGATGGCCAAGGCTGCCCCGAGAGCTATGGTCATCGAGAGTTCCATCGTCATCTTGCGCTCGAGAAGGCTGTCGAGGGCTTCTTTGAAGATGGGGTATCCACCCACGAGGGTGGCGACAAGGCCGACCACGCTCGCTTGGGGGAGGGGCTCCCAGAGACGAAACCAGACCGCCGCCGCGGAGAGCCCCACCAGAGCGATTCGGGCGAGCTCGGACCATGCGACGCCGCGCTCTCCGCCCTCTTCGTGATCGTGCTGGCGGTCAACGACCTCTGTTGCGAGCGCTCGGTCGATCATAAGGCGCAGCCCTCGGTCTCGCGCCTACTTCAGGTAGGCCCGGACGATATCGATCACTCTCTCGGCCTCTTCGGCGGACTGGGAGCCGGCCACGGCACCGGTGAAGGCGTGCACTCGAAGATGCTCCTCCAGAACCTCCGCCATCAGGCTTTTCATCGCGCCATGGGAAACCGCTATCAAGTGCAGGATTGCGCCGCAGTCCTGCTCGGCTTCGAGCGCCCGCTTCAGGGCCTCAATTTGTCCCGCAACGCGGTTTACGCGGTTGAGCAGTTTCCTCTTATCGCGAATCGTGTGAGCCATCCGCTTCCTCCGGTCGAGTATATCATATCCCGGTACCATATCTCTATGAGAGACGGGCTCCGCTCAACTGATTGACTTGTAAGGTGTTGACTCTCTTCACGCGTGGGGTGGTCTGAAGGTTTGAGAAGACAACCAACCACGGCCAGGGGGGCGGCGCAGCGCCGCCCCTTAAGAAAGCACTCGCCCCCCCGATCGCGCTGAGCCCGGCGTCGGTGGCAAGACTTCTGCCCCGATGGGTCCGCAGGTTACAGGCAGCTCTCAACCCGTACGATGGCCCTGAACGAGAGGACGCACGAGCGCCATCACGATGAGCACGAGGCCAAAGGTGCAGACCATTGTGGCCCCCGTGGGCAGGTCCAGCTTCACCGAGAGGTAGATCCCCAGGGCCGAAACCACGGTGCCCATCGTCCAGCCGATGGCGAGGCGGCGTCCGATCTGGTCCGCGTAGAGCATGGCCGCCACGGAGGGGACGATGAGGTAGCAAAAGACGAGGAGTACCCCTGCGATGGCCACCGAAGACGTCACCACGAATCCGAAGGAGGCGTAGAAGAGAAAGTCCCAGAACCGGGTGTTCAGCCCCTCGGCTTCGGCTTTCTCGTGGTCGGTGGAGATGGTCAGGAACTGCCGTCGGAAGAGGTAGTGGAAGGCCCCAATGGCTCCGTAGAGAAGGGCGGTCTTGCCCACCTCCGGCCAGGAGACGGCCAGGATGTTCCCCACCAGCATGTCCTTGAGGTGCTCGCTCTCGGAAGTCGCCTTGCTCATGGCCAGGATCGCGG
>Ga0210384_10003200_pt1 | contig 19157 bp, 18 predicted proteins | sample IncBWH2MmetaG_FD_160574 | JGI IMG/M metagenome (GOLD analysis project Ga0210384, IMG submission 160574) | Forest soil microbial communities from Barre Woods Harvard Forest LTER site, Petersham, Massachusetts, United States - Inc-BW-H-2-M | ecosystem: Environmental > Terrestrial > Soil >...
TATCCCGGTGCGCGTCCCAAGCACGACGATAAAGACAGCAATGCGGTCAACCTGGGAGTTCTTACCGAAGCCTTCGGATTCAAACTGGTGGTCGCAAGCTACGAGACAGACGACGCTCCCAGCAAGGTCCTGGATTTTTATCGCGACAAGCTGAAGAAATACGGCAAAGTTCTCGAATGCCATTCGCAGAAACATAGCGACGACGCAAACGCTCACGACGACGACGACAAAGATTCCAAGAAATCGAAAGAGCTGAAATGTGACGGTGATAACACTGGGCCTGTCACCGAATTGAAAGTGGGTACGGAAGACCATCAGCACGCCGTTTCCGTGGAACCACGAGGCAGCGGCTCGACCTTCGCACTGGTTTACGTTCACGCACGCGGCAAACAGGGCGACATCTAGACGACTTCACCAATTTTTCATCAAACAATAAAATGACACAGCCCTGCGCTTCCTCGCGGGGCGGCGCATCGTGCGATACTTTATTCAGCTCTTCTCTGAATTCCGATGGACCATCCCTGCCATAAGTGCGGGCACAGCATTGAGGACGGCAAACCTTTCTGTTCACAATGTGGTGCGCCGCAGATTCGTGTGACGGTGGCGGAAGTTCCGACAGTGCCTCTTACGGCGGGTACTGGATCTGTGCCAATCCTTCCGATGGAACCGTCGGCTCTGGACGTGCCGGTTCTGCGGGGAAGCGGGGCTAACACATTGCAGGCGTGCGGCCTGGCTGCTGCGGTGTCGTTTGGGCTCACGCTTCTGGGACTGCATTTTCTTGTCGCGGCGCTCGGTAGTGGCTTTCTGGCGGTAACGTTCGCTAGACGCCGCAGCCCGGGAACCTCGATTCGGCCGGGGGCCGGAGCGAGACTGGGCGCTCTTAGCGGCCTCTGGTTTTTCGGTACGCTGACTGTATTGAACACCTTGGCAGTCGCCATCCTTCACAAGGGCGCCGAAATCCGGAGCGAACAGCTGGAAAATCTTCAGCGGTGGGCCGCGCGGTATCCTAGTCCAGCCGCACAACCCGTTCTCGATTTTGCGAAAACTCCGGATGGCTTCGCGATCATGATGGTAGCCTCCCTCGTCATGGGGTTCGTAGTCGTTTTGGTGCTTAGCGGTTGTGGCGGAGCGCTGGCCGCAACTCTTTGGCGACGGCGAGATCGCACCTAATTCGCCGCTGGATGAGGGCAAAGCCGGTTGAAAGTCTAAGCAAGGGAAACCCGGCGAAGCGCTCTTGCCGTTCCTTGCGCTGCCCGCGTATGATTCACCGTTTGCACTCTTCCGCGATAAACAAGCCGGCACGTGGTTCCTTGCTCGGCATCGAGCACATGGATCCCAAGGAAATCCTCGCGCTGCTGAAGCTGGCACGCCGGATGAATCCGCTCAGGCCACGGCCGCTTTTGCGCAACAAGCGTATTGTGCTGCTGTTTTACGAAGCTTCCACCCGCACGCGATCTTCCTTCGAGATAGCGGCAAAGTCGCTCGGGGCCATCACCACGCTTGTGCAATCTTCGGGATCGAGCATCGAGAAGGGCGAATCCTTGCTCGATACGGGCTACACTTTGCGCGCGGTGGGGGCGGACGCGATTGTCATCCGGCATCAGAATGCGGGCGCGCCGCACTTGATGGCAAAGCACCTCGACATTCCCATCATCAACGCCGGCGACGGGATGCACGAGCATCCTTCGCAGGCTTTGCTCGATGCCTTCACCATTCTGAAGCACAAGAAATCGTTCAAGGGCCTGCACGTGGCCATCATTGGCGATATCTATCACAGCCGCGTTGCACGCTCCGCCTGCTATCTGCTGGCGAAGTTCGGAGTGAAAGTCACATTATGTGGTCCTGCGGAATTCGTGCCCGAGGTTGCGGCGACACTCGCGCCAGGGCTGCGTGTTTCCCGGCATCCGGAAGAGGCCGTGCGGGGCGCGGATGTGATCATGCTTTTACGTGTGCAGAAAGAACGCCTCGGCGGTCAGAAAATTGCGTTGCAAGATTACATCGCGCAATATCAGTTGACTCCGGCGCGTCTGAAGTTGGCCAAGCGCGATGCCATCGTGATGCATCCCGGACCGATCATTCGCGGCCTGGAGTTGACTGCGGAGATAGCAGATGGCCCGCAATCGGTGATTGTCGACGAGGTTCACAATGGAGTTCCCACGCGGATGGCGATTTTGGCGAGGGCGTTGGGCAAGGCGAAATAAGCCACGGATTTTCACGGACTCTCACGGATTGTTCTCTTGAGGTAGGTGTACTGTCATGAAACGAATGTACGGAAGATTGCCGGCTGATCTGCTGCTTGGAGCGCTCTTGCTGGCCGCTTGCACCGCGGCTGCTGCTCAAGGCTCGAACTCGGCGGGTAACTCAGGGTCATTCGTCGATGTAGAAGGATCAAAGCTCTACTACGAGGAGTGCGGAACCGGTCCGCAAGCGATAATTCTTATCCACGACGGCATTGCCCATTCCGCCGTTTGGGATGATGTGTGGCCCGACTTCTGCAAGAAGTTCCACACCATTCGCTACGACCGGCGGGGGTACGGGCTCACTCCCGCTTCGACCACGTGGTACAACGAAACCGAAGACCTGGCGGCATTGCTGCGGCAGCGAAGAGTGAGCCGAGCGGTGCTGGTGGGCAGCTCGCATGGCGGTGAACTCTCCATCGACTTCACGTTGCGCTATCCGAACGTCGTAGAGCAGTTGGTACTGGTGGGTGCAGTCGTCAGCGGTTTTCCTTACTCCGACCACTTTCTGAACCGTGGCATGGCTAATTCCAAGCCGTTCGAAAAAAATGATGTCCCAACTGGTTTGGCGAATTGGGCCAAGGACAAATATCTGCTCGCGCCGGGACACGAGGCGGCGCAGAAGCGTTTGCTTGCCTTATTGACTGCGAATCCGCAGGACATGACGCACAACGACTACGCGCGTCCGACGATACCGGCCATTGGACATCTGCATGAGATTCACGTTCCAACGCTAATCCTGGTGGGAGATGCGGATATTCCCGACGTCCACGCGCATGCCGGGGCGATTGAGGCAGGAATCTCCGGGTCGAAGCGCGTAGTGATCAGCGATACGGGACATTTGATGTATCTGGAGAAGCCGGCGGAGTTCAGTCGCGAAGTGATGGGCTTCATCGAATCGAACAGGTTCTGAGCGCCCGAGGACGCGGGAAGAGAGGTCTTTGCAACAACAGCATGGCGAACGACAAAAATAGAGCCGGCTCTCTCCTCATCAAAGGCGGCCATTTGATTGATCCTGCGGCGAAGATCAATGCGCCCATGGACATTCTTTTGCGGGACGGCCGCGTAGCTGAAATAGCAGCGCCCAATAAAACCCGCGGCGGCGCTGACGAGAAGTTCGATGCCCGCGGTCTGATCGTCGCTCCGGGATTCATTGACCTGCACGTTCACCTGCGCGAGCCGGGACAGAGCTACAAAGAAACCATCGCCAGCGGCACCGCTGCCGCGGCTGCCGGAGGCTTCACTTCGGTCTGCAGCATGCCCAACACCGCTCCGGTAGTCGACACGGCGGAGTGGGTGGCATGGCTGCGGCATGCTGAGCGCGGGGCGGTCGTGAATGTCTTCCCGATTGCTGCTGCCACAAGGCTGTCGCGCGGCGCATCGCTCACAGATTTTGCTGATTTGCAACGCGCCGGCGCCGTGGCCGTCACCGACGACGGCAAGCCCATTCTCGACGATGAAGTGATGCGCGCCGCACTTCGCCTTGGCGCGGAATTGAATTTGCCGGTCGTTCAGCATGCTGAGGATACGCGTGTGACCGAAGGCTGTCCTATGCACGAAGGCCCCACCAGCTTTCGTCTGGGCTTGCGGGGTATGTCTGCCGCTGCTGAGGCCAGCGTGGTTGAACGCGATGTCAATTTGGCGCAGCAGATCCGCGAATCGCGATTGCACGTAGCGCATCTTTCTACGTCCGACGCGCTCAAAGCCGTGCGTCGCGGTAAGCGCGCCAGGGCCCGCGTTACTTGCGAAGTAACGCCCCACCACTTCACCCTGCTCGACGAAGACATCGGCGAGTACAACACCAATTTCAAGATGAACCCGCCGCTGCGCTCAGCGTCCGACCGCGAAGCCATTCTGGTCGCGCTCGCCGACGGCACCGTCGACGCTATCGCCACCGACCACGCGCCTCATGCCACGCACGAAAAGCAGGTCGAGTTCGAACGCGCTTCTTTCGGAATTACTGGACTCGAAACTGCTTTAGCGCTGGCGATCACCAAGCTTCACCGCGAAAACAAGATTCCCCTCAGCCGGATCGTCGAACTCTTCACCGCTGGCCCCGCGCGCGTCTTCGACCTCCGTGGCCGCGGATCGCTGGCCCGCGGCAACTTCGGCGACGTTACTATCTTCGATCCCAAGAAGCGCTGGACGTTCGAGGCCGCGAAGTCGCGGTCGTTGTCGCACAACACCCCGTTTGATGGCTGGCAGTTTACGGGGAAGGTGGTGGCGACGATTGTGGGCGGGAAGATTGTTTACCGGGCAGATTTCTAGCCATATTCTCGCCATGAATCTCGCCACATTCTCGCCACCAATCTCGCCACATTCTCGCCACCAATCTCGCCACAGCGACGGAGTTATCGCGCTTCCCGGCGGAAACCTATGCGAGGATCTTGGAGCACGCGCCGAAAACATCAGTTAGGAATGCAATACACCGATTAAAATTCCACCAAGTGTCGTTCAGAGGTTTTATGAATCCGTATTTTCCGTCCTGCTCAATTAGAACGACATCCTCCATCAGCGTTTCCTGCTCATACCGTGCTGCTCGGGCGTTAGAGCGCAACATGTGCTGGAGCGTATCGCGTTCCGGGCCTGGTGAAATCTGCAGCAAATACTCTAGGCCCGCGTCACGGATGTCTTGGTCGAGTTCTTCATCTGTGGGTGGCTCGTCTAACTCCTGAACAACCTTGGTTGGTGTGAGGACACCACGGTGGGCTGCAGTATGCCTGAGCGCTGCTACTCTGCGGATGAAATCGACGTGCGTGGATTTTTCAAATATTGACAGAATACCGGGTAATTTTGCACCTAGCGCTTTGAGAAACTCGGGATTCCGTGCTGTCACTTGCCTCTCTTTGATGCCGAGATTAAAAAGGGCATTTACGAGTGCCGCCGTATGGTCAAAGGTGCCGTAGAGGAGCACGTAATAGAAATTCAAGTAGTACGCTACCTCTGCTGAGAACTTCTGACGCTTCCATTTTGCACGCTTTCCAGCGGATTGTTGCATTTCATAGAAGCATAATCGATCGCGAGTAAAACATAGGTCCCCCAAACGGTTATAGGCGAGTGATCGGCAAAGCTCCAGGGCGTCACGATTGGCTCTCTTGGACTGGCAAAGATACAGGAAATCCATGCCGGGCTTGAACGTCCACTGCTCAGACAGTTGGTAGAAGCTCATCCAAGGTTCGAACCAGACTTTGTGGGCAAAAGCCCATGGTATGTCGTGCCCACGGACGAACGTCTCAGCATAACGCAGCAAAAAATCACTGGAAGTCAGCAGAACGCCTGCGTCGTCGAACTCTTTTGCGTACGACAACAGCCCCGTGTCAGCGGTAACGACACAATCAGCATCCTGATCTAGGGCGGTTGCCAAGAGGCTCTTAAGAGAGTCAGGCAAGCTTTCGGCCAGATGTTTGGGCACGAGATCCACTCGGGTCGTGGCCGTAATGAGCGATGCCTCAACTCCAATTGCCCTTAGCGAAGCAAATGTCTCGCGGTGATCTGTCGGAGCCAGCAGGCGAATCGAACAAACCGGCTCCGAGGAAGCCGATAGATAGATGCGTAGTTGCTCTAATTCATCGAATGAGGCGGCGGTAGCGGCGTTCACCCTTTCAAGCTGCAGCAGGACATCAAGCGTGCGTTTGACGCGGCCTGAACTTTCGATTTCGGGCAAGAAGCGCCCCCGCACAAATGGCAATTTAATATCCTCTGTAAGGAGCGACTCGTTTACATCTAGAGCCCACGCTCAGGGAGCTCGAACGTGGATATCTTAGTTCAAAATCCCCATCTTCTTTCCCACTCTCCCCAGCACTTCCAGTGCCTGCTCCAACTCCTCTTTCGTGTGCGTAGCCGTCATGATGGTGCGGATGCGGGCTTTGCCTTCAGGGACGGTGGGGAAGGCGATACCGGTGCCGAGGACGCCTTCTTTGAACAGCTCGCGGGAGAAGTCCATGGTGAGCTTGCCGTCGCCGATGATGATGGGTGTGATCGGAGTTTCGCTGGCCGGAGTGGCGCGTCCGCCGATGTCGAAGCCGAGCAGACCCAGCTCTTTTTTCCAGAAGCGCGTGTTCTCCCAGAGCCTTTCCATGCGCTCCGGTTCGTTTTCCAGAACGTCGAAGGCCGCGATGCAGGTCGCCGCGACAGACGGCGGGTGAGACGTCGAAAACAAGAAAGGCCGCGCCCGATGATAGAGAAAATCAATCAGGTCGCGTGTGCCGCAGACGTAACCCCCGAGGGCGCCGATGGCTTTCGATAGAGTTCCGACCTGGATATCGACGCGCCCGTGCACGTTGAAGTGATCGATGGTTCCGCGGCCGTTGCGGCCTAGCACACCGGAGGAATGCGCGTCGTCGACCATCATGATGGCGCCGTATTTTTCCGCTACATCGCACAGGCCGGGCAGCGGGCCAATGTCGCCATCCATGGAGAACACGCCGTCGGTAATCAGAAGCTTCTTGCCGGGCTTGTCTTTGATGCTGGCCAGTTGCTCTTCGGCATGGGCAACGTCTTTGTGGCGGAAGACGAGAATCTGCGCTTTCGACAGGCGGGCGCCGTCGATGATTGAGGCATGATTCAGCGCATCGGAAATAATAAAGTCGTCCTTGCCCAGCACCGCTGACACCGTGCCCGCATTCGCCGCAAAGCCCGACTGGAAAACCACGCAGGCTTCCACGTTCTTGAAGCGCGCGATCTTTTCTTCCAGCTCCATATGAATCTTCATGGTGCCGGCAATGGTGCGGACCGCGCCCGACCCCACGCCGAGCTTGCGCGTGGCCTCGAGCGCCGCTTCGCGCAGCTTAGGATGTGTGGTCAATCCCAGGTAATTGTTCGAAGCCAGGTTGATCACCTTCTTGCCGTCGAACGTGCAGACCGAAGCCTGCTCATCCTCGAGCACTCGCAGCTTGAAGTGCGTGCCCTTGGCTTTAAGTTCGTTGAGCTGATCGGTGAGATAAGAGAGCGGGTTGGTGCGGGTTGCTGTCATTAGCGCCTCAGAAAATTCTTTGCCACGGATTTGCACGGATCAACACGGATTCTAGAACCAGATATTGTTTTATCCGTGGTGATCCGCGAAAATCCGTGGCCAATGGTCCTTCAAAACATAACCGGATTTCCCGTCTGAATGCTGGCTTCACACAGCTGCTTCATGTTGTCAAAAAATTCTTTTTCGGAATCGGAAAGAATGTCTCTGGATTGCAGCACCGTATCGACTTCTTTCAACAGTGCGGGCGATAGCTTGATGGGAACATGGTCGCCAGTGTGGGTGCCGTCATACAGAACTTTCTCCAACAGGATGGGAAAGCGCGGTCCGGGTGTACCTTGCAGGTGTTTCAGAAAACTCCGGATATTGCCCACTCGCGTGATGTTGCCGAGGAACAGCGCCAGCAGAAACCCCTCATGTTCGCAAGAACTTGCCAGCCACTGATCGTGGGCTTCCCACTCTTCTTCGGTGGGTTCGCCGGTTAAAGACGGCTCGCCGCGCTCGTCGAAGGTAAGCCGTTCGGGAAAGGGATGCGGTTTGGCTTTGCCTTCCCGGACGCAGGTGCATCGTACGAATCCATCAAGGGCCATGGTTCACTTCCGTCTGCAATTCTGGTCCCTCAGAGCGTCTCGGTTGAAACGGTCGCGGGCGAGGGCGCCCGCGCCACACAACCTAGTGCACGCCGTTGGGATACACCAATATTTTACTGGCTTCGCCGGTTTTCAGCCGCTCCATGGCTTTGGAAAAGTCTTTCATGGGGATGCGATCGGTGATCACCGGATGCAAGTCCAGCTTGTCAGCTTTTAGCAGCGCCGTCATCTGATACCAGGTTTGATACATGCGGCGGCCGTTAATGCCCTGCACCGTGATGCCTTTGAAAATGATGTCCTCGGAAAAGTTCAGCGAGATTGGTTTCGAGGTCAGACCTAGAAGAGAAATTCTTCCGCCGCGGCGTACGATGTCGAAAGCAGTTCGAATCGAGTCGGGATGGCCGGCCATCTCGAGAACTACATCCACGCCCAGACCGCCAGTCTTTTCCATCACCATCGCGGCGGCATTTTCTTTTGAGGGGTCCAGGACATAGTCGGCTTTCATTTCACGCGCGATTTTGCGGCGGTGCTCGTTCACTTCGATGGCAAAAACACTGGTCGCACCAACTGCCCGCGCGACCGCAATGGCAAAAAGCCCGATCGGGCCACATCCTGTAATGGCCACGGTTTTCGCGGCGATCTCGCCTGCCAGGACCGTATGAACGGCATTTCCCAAAGGATCGAGAATCGAGGCGTACTCCTGCGGAATGGCAGGATCGAGTTTCCAGATGTTCGACTCGGGAATCACCACATACTCGGCGAAGGCGCCGTCGGCATCAACCCCGATGATTTTTACGTTCTGGCAAATGTGGGCCTCACCGGTGCGGCATTGCAGGCATTTGCCGCAAGCCACGTGCATCTCGGCGGATACGAAGTCTCCTTCCTTCACACTGGTCACTTCTTCTCCGAAGGCAGCGACCTCGCCGCAGAACTCATGACCGGGAATCAACGGAGGATGGATGCGGTTTTGCGCCCAGCGGTCCCAGTTGTAAATGTGCAGGTCGGTGCCGCAGATGGAGGCTACCTTCACTTTGACCAGGACGTCGTTTCGTCCGAAGGCTGGAATCTTTACGTCGCGAATTTCAGCACCCGGAGCGGCCTCCGGTTTAACCACTGCAAGCATCGTGGATGGCATGAAGACTACCTTATGAAAACGGACTCAGACACAAAACGTTTGATTTTAACACCGGGCGGGACCCTCTGTGCCGGTTCACTGGTTCTCGGTGTCCAAGTAGAGAGAAGCTATTATTCTCCGGTATGAGTTTTGCGACCAGGAAGGTTTGCCGATGGAACGAAAGAGTAAAGCGGCGGTGCCCTGTCTTTGTCTAATTGTCTTTGCGTCTGCACTGGCGTGGCCTAGCAATGCGACTCTCTCTTCGCACGAAGACTTTACGCGTCGCTTGGTCGCGGCCGCCCTCGAGCGCACTCAGCACTCTGTTCGCTATGTTTCCGCTTACGTTCGAATTCCGTATCCCGGCGGAGATGTCCCTGCCGATACGGGTGTCTGCACTGACGAGATCATCCGTTCCTACCGTGCGGTGGGCGTCGATCTGCAGAAAGAGGTCCACGAGGACATGCTGAAGAACTTTGCTTCGTATCCGAACAAGAGACGTTGGCTCCTCGGCCACCCCGATTCGAACATCGACCATCGTCGCGTGCCCAATCTGATGGTTTTTTTCCAGCGAAAGGGAGAAACGCTGCCCATCACCAACCACGCGGAAGACTACTCGCCGGGCGATCTGGTTACTTGGGATCTCGGCAGTGGCGTGCCGCACATCGGCATTGTCGTTGACCGTATGCCCAACTGGGGCAGGCGGCACATGATCGTGCATAACATCGGGCAAGGGCCAAAGATGGAGGATGTGCTTTTCGATTGGAAGATCACTGGTCACTATCGTTACTTCGGACCGGGTTTGTAACGCTCGCGCCCGCCACTTGTCGCCGCTCCTTGCGTAGCTCAGCGTTTGTAGGGCTTGGGCGCAAGCATCTTGTAGTCTTCCGACTTCCCCCGTGGAATGCTTAGTGTCCTCCATTTACCAGAGCGGATGTGCTTGGCCATGAATACAATCTGACCAGTGTGGTAGGCATAGTGGGCAATCTGGCGGTTGATGGCCTGCATCACGGTGTGGGGCTCACCACGAATGGTCACCTTGCGCATGACCTCGTCCGGCTTCAGAGCTTCGATTGCCGTAAACACCCGGGCCCAGCCGTCCTCCCACCACTTCGTAAGATCGGCGCGTGTGGTCGTGGCCGGGTTCAACTCGAATTCCTGGTCGCGATGACGGTCGGGCTTCTCTCCATCGGTGGTGAGGAAGTCGGTGAAGCGCGACCGCATGTTGCCCGCCATGTGCTTCACGATGACGGCAATGGAATTGGCTTCAGGGTCGAGTGCAATAAACAACTCGTTGTCTTTGAGTTGCGCCATCGCGCCCTCGGCCAGGCGCTTGTGCCCACGCATCTGACGGTGGGCTTCATCGAGGTAATGGGGGGCAAGGTTAGCAGTCATTTTTAATTCCGGAGATTAGTTGCCTGCGTTTGCTGGCGGCACGAGAGGATACGGCGTAGTAGCAAATGCCGGTCGCGTTTCCAGTTCCAGCTCAAACCCTCCGACCCAGCGGGCAAACAGGTTATAGAGCAGCGCGCCGATCAGGCCTGAGATGAACCCCATCACGCCATAGAGTACGGGCATGAAGACGGCGAAGCCAATGCCAAAAATTCCCGCCAGGGGACTATTCTGCCGGCCCATGGCGGATCCCATCAATCCGATGAGCAGGAAAAACGGCGCGAAAATCAGCCCCATGCAGCCATAGATCATGCCCATAATCTTAGCCACGGAGAAAACTCCAACCGATTTAATGATGTGCATAAGCGCTCCTTGTTCAATGTGGTGCCCAGAACTTGCGGCAGCTCAATCTGTACTCCTGTGGTTGTCCTTCAATCTTCAAAATTATTTCGCAGAAGCGAGCCCCCAGCCGCCGCCACCTGGAGACTCAATCCTGATGCGCTCGCCTTTTTGAAGCCGCGTGCTGAACTTCCCGGTCATTTCTTCAACGGTACCGCCGGAACGTACAACGGTGGCTTTTCCGGGTGATCCCGGTTCTCCGCCATCCAGGCCCCACGGCCCGCGCGAACGCCGGTCGGAGAGCAGAGTGACTTCGCAGTCGGTCAGCACTTCAATTTCGCGCACGATTCCATCTCCACCACGATGCTTTCCCTTTCCGCCGCTGCCGGGCCGAAGCGAGTAGCGCCGAACGCGCAAAGGATAGGAATACTCCAAAGCTTCTGCCGGAGTATTTAGCGAGTTCGTCATGTGCGTATGCACTCCGGACACGCCGGGCTTGCTGGGACGCGCGCCCATTCCGCCGGCGATCGTTTCATAATAGGCAAAAGGCTTGCTTGTGCGCGGATCGATTCCACCGATGGTTAGATTATTCATCGTGCCGGCGGCCGCCGCCGGAATTTTTTCAGGAATGGCCCGAGCCAGCGCGCGTAGCAGAACATCGACGATGCGCTGCGAGGTTTCGACATTCCCTCCCGCGACCGCGGCGGGTGGGCGCGCATTCACGATCGTTCCTTCGGGAGCGATGAGCCGGATGGGTCGCATCAGTCCTGCGGTCACCGGAACGTCCTCCGCCAACAGGCAGCGAAAAACGTAGAAGCATGCCGAGTAAGTAATGGCCTCGACCGCGTTCACGCTGCCTTCCACCTGGGGGTCGCTACCAGTGAAATCGACAGTCACCGCTGGATTCACGGCACCGCCCAACACCTTTACGGTTACTGCGATCTTGACCGGCTTTTCACTTACGCCATCGTTGTCGAGAAAATCTTCTGCGCCGTAAATTCCTGGTGGTACCTGCAACAGAAACGCGCGCATCAATTCTTCCGAATATTTCAGTAGCTCCCGCGCAGCGCGCTGGGTACCGGCGATTCCGTAGCGTGCACATACTTCATTGAGCCGCTCGGCGCCGGTGTGGCAGGCTGCGATCTGAGCACCCAAATCGCCTTCGCGTTCTCCCGGCGTGCGTACATTATTGAGCAAGAGCGCCAGAACATCGCGCTCCAGCACTCCTGCCCGCATGATTCGCACTGGAGGAATCCGAAAACCTTCCTGATAGATCTCGCGACACAGCCCCATCGATCCCGGATAAGTTCCGCCCACGTCGGCGTGATGGGCACGGGATGCGACATAGAAGTCAGGACGATTCGCAATTCTGCGAGTGCGAGTGATGCTAGGCCCTACATACACGGGCGCAACCAGAGTGATGTCCGGAAGATGGGTGCCGCCGCGGAACGGATCATTCAACATGACGATGTCACCCGGCTTCATCTCGCAGGCAGCAATCGCGGCGCGCACAGACATCGGCATGGAGCCCAGGTGAACCGGCATGTGGTCCCCCATGGCGATTACTTCGCCCGCGCCATCGAATACCGCACACGAGTAATCACGCCGCTCCTTGATGTTGGGAGAAAACGCGGTGCGGCGCAGCGCTGCACCCATCTCCTCGGCAATGGAGTGGAACAGGTTTTTGAAGACTTCCAATTCGATAGGATCGCGGCGCATGGAGCGCAGTGTAACGGAAAGGCGTCGTTGGTCGTTAGTCTTTAGTCGTTGGCAAAAGCCCCGCGGTAAGAGATGGTGCTAGGTTCACCGCTTCTCAACCGCCGGCGGAAATCAGATTGGCCCAACGACCAACGACTAACGACCGACGACAGCTTTCGCTAAAAATCTTTCATTTGTTGCAAATTTATGTTGACACTGCGTTCATACTGCCGCAATATCTTGTGTTATAGAAGCTACTCGTACTACAACTTGGGTGGCTTTTGGCAAATCAGGACCCGTAGTTGCAAAGTCTTGCAAGGGAAAATCGTTCACGGAGGATTCTTCACAATGGCAACCAAGAAGAAAGCAAAAAAGAAGAAACATTAACCGTCTGCGAAACGATACTTCGCAAGGGCCAAGAATTTAACCAGCCTCTCGGGAGAAGCACCTCTTGAGAGGCTTTCCTCTTTAGTGCCAGCTACAAAATTCTTCATGTCGATTCGCGCATGGCTGTGTCACAATTGTGGGGGCCGCTCGGTGCGGCGCGAACATGAGCCCAAGAAAGAAAAGCGCGAGCAAGAATAAGACGGATGAAATTTTTATTCCGGACAAACTCTACTTTCGCATCGGCGAAGTTGCGACGCTGTGCCGTCTGCCCGCTTACGTGCTGCGCTTTTGGGAAAGCGAGTTCCCGCAACTCAAACCGGTAAAGAGCAGCACCGGCCAGCGCATGTATCGAAGACGTGATGTGGAAAGCGTTCTGCGCATCAAACAACTTCTCTACGATCAGGGATTTACCATCGTGGGTGCGCGCCAGCAACTACGCTCGGAGACAAAGACAGAAAAGGGGCAAGCCGCAATTCCGTTTCCCGCGCAATCCCCCGCCGAAATGCAGCGCATCCGCCAGGGCTTGCGCGAGATTCTTAACCTACTCTCCACCCGGCGCACGGGATAGCAGTTCCTGATTTTCCGCAGTTGGTCGGATTAGCGCTACCGTGTTTCCTTCCTGCCCCCATCCATCGAGTTCAATGCGCCGCGCTTATTGAAGCGCCTGATGCTCGCCATAAGAAATATCAATTGGACTCACGGGGATGCCGGTTCTATTGTTCTGCGGAGCAGGGAGAGGACTGCGAATTGAACCCGATGGAGTGCCCACTCATGACAAGACCCACCGGCAGGAACTCTGTCAGGCTGTGGCTAGCCGTTTTCTCCATCCTTTTCGCTGTGTTGTTCGCTGGACTTAAGACACCGTGCTTCGCCGACGATGGTCCAAAGCCCGATCCTTCCGGCACGGCCACCGGGGATAAGACCTCGGTGGTGGATGCCGCGGGCAATCCTTTTGTTCCCACTGAACCCACTGACAAGAACGCTCCGGACTATGCCGCGAACAAGAAAGCCTTCGATGACTATCAAGCCCAAGCGGCGAAAGAACCGCTCGCGGTAAAACTGGCTGACAGCGTGGGACACGTTCGCGTCGCGACCAATTTCGCCTGGACCCTGAACACTGGCTACCTGGTTTTGTTCATGCAGGCAGGTTTCGCGTTGCTCACCTGCGGGCTGGTCCGCAAGAAAAATGCCGCGCACTTGATGATGCTGAACTTCGCGGCGTACGTATTTGCCTTCCTGGCTTACTACGCGGTGGGATACGCGTTCCAGTTCGGCGCCGTCGCCATCAACGCCAACCCTTCCAACCTGGGAGGAGTTCCAACCCTCAATCATTTTCTGATTGGAAGCGGACAGTGGGGTTTTGTGGGCGGCAAGGGATTCTTTCTTGTCGGTCCGGCCTATGACAGTGCGAGCAACTGCCTGACACTCTTCGAAGTCGTGTTCATGGAGACGGCGGGGTACATTATCGTCGGTGCGATCTGTGAGCGGATTACATTTTGGGCGTTCCTGCTGTGTGAACTTTTTATTGGAGCGATTCTCTATCCGATCTCCGGTTGCTGGACCTGGGGTGGCGGCTGGTTGTCGCAAGTGGGATCAACTTTGAATTTGGGTCACGGTTATGTGGACTTTGCAGGATCGAGCGTAGTCCACGCAGTGGGCGGCTTCGCCGCCATGGCACTTGCGATTATTCTGGGGCCACGGCTGGGAAAGTATGGTCCGGGGGGAAAGATTCGGGCATTTCCGGCGCACAATATTGTCTTCGTTGTGACGGGGACTTTCCTTCTACTTTTTGGGTGGATGGGATTTAATCCCGGATCCACGCTAGGAGCGACTGACCTGCGCATTTCCGTGGTTGCGGTCAATACGAATCTGGCGGCAGTTGCGGGATCTGCGGCCGCGATGCTGATCTGGTATTTCGCGTTCGGCAAGCCGGATATCACGATGGCTTGTAACGGAATGCTGGCGGGATTGGTGGCGATCACAGCGCCGTGCGCTTTTGTAACTCCAACGTCGGCGACAATAATTGGAATGCTTGCCGGATCGTTAGTGTGTGGCGGAGTACTCTTTAATGAGCGCGTGCTGAAGATTGATGATCCATGTGGAGCGATTTCCGTGCACGGCTACTGTGGATGGCTGGGAGCTGTGAGCGTAGGAATTTTTGCCGATGGCGCCTATGGCACGGGGTGGAACGGCGTGGGTGCGGCTTCGTATCTAGGACGCGCGGGTCAGGGCGTGACTGGATTGATTCACGGCGACACGCGGCAGTTTCTGTGCCAGCTTATGGGGGCGACGTTGTATGCACTGTGGGCTTTCGGCGCAACTTACGTTGTGTTCTGGTCGGTTAACAAAATAAAAGGCATGCGAGTCGCTCCCGAGGTGGAAGAGCAAGGTCTCGACGTTCCAGAGTTTGGCATGCCGGGATATCCGGAAGATGCGGCCGTGCCAGCGGCTTACTAGTCTGTTCTCATTGATTGCTGCTGCATTGTTGTTCTCAAAACTCCGCACCTTCTAAGAATCTGCAATCCTTGACGTCCTCGTATTCGTTAATCAAAATCGTCCGCTGGTCGATAGATTGAAGGAGCAGAGGAAACTGCTCCAATCGGGATGAGATATTCCTCACCCAACAACGCGGCGAGCATTCTGCCACGGATTAACCCGGTCAAGATTAGCAACGAGGCTCGAAATTCAGTCATGGCCCATACTTCACAGTTTTGCACTTTCTACTTGGACAGGCTGCTGTTTGCAGTGGAGTTGAAAGGCGTTCAGGAAGTTATCCGGCCGATCGAAATGACCAAGGTTCCCTTAACGCCTGCCGTGGTGAGAGGACTGATCAACCTGCGCGGCCAAGTTGTGACCGCGGTCGATTTGCGGCGGCGCCTGGAATTGGAACCGAGCCCTCCAGGCACTCTGGCCATGAATGTTGTGGTGCGCTCCGAGGATGGCCCGGTGAGCCTGCTGGTGGATGAAATCGGGGATGTAGTCGAAGTGGAGGAAGATACTTTCGAGCCACCTCCGGAAACGTTGCGAGGATCGGTGCGAAGCATGATTCTGGGCGTCCACAAATTGAAGGATCGGCTCATGCATGTGCTGGATATTGAAAAAGCCTGCCAGATGATAGATGCCGTCGAAGCGCCTCCTGGACGTTAAAGTCGGCGCTGCCAAATGCCGATAAGTACGGAGAGAGACGTCCCCAACTCTCGGGTGAATCTTCGGAGCGATTGCACGCAGGCTTCGTAGTGCCAAGAATCTCCAGAAGCTAAGAGACGATGCGGGCGCATGGCCAGTGCTGCCGCCAAGAAGGATTTGGGTTAAGGCGACGCAAATGGTCGCTGGAGTTTCACCCAGGTGGCAGAGCGGACTCGCAAGAGAGAAATTCATTGGACAAAGCGCCAATACGCATTCTGATCGTGGATGACTCGGTGGTCTTTCGCAAGCTGCTTTCCGACACTTTGTCGGACGATGAAGCGCTCGAAGTCGCGGGCACAGCCAACGACGGACGTATTGCCCTGGCAAAAATTTCTCAGCTCAAGCCCGACCTGATCACGCTCGATATCGAAATGCCGGTGATGAACGGGTTGGAGACGCTGGCAGCGCTGCGCAAGTTGCATCCCAAGCTGCCGGTAATCATGTTCAGCACGCTCACCGAGCGCGGGGCCGCCGCGACGCTGGAAGCGCTCTCGCTCGGGGCCTCGGATTACGCCGCCAAACCCGGTAACGTCGGAGGTCCGGCAATGTCGGTGGAGCACATCCGCAAGGAACTTATTCCCAAGATCAAGGCGCTATGCGGCAGAGTAACTCCTCTGAAATTCGTTGCGATCCCAGCATGCCGTCCAACACTGAAACCTCGAGTACGAACCAATCCTCGCATCGAAATAGTTGCGATCGGCACTTCGACAGGTGGACCGAATGCGCTGGCAGAAGTCTTGCCGCGGATTCCGAGTGACTTTCCGGTTCCCATTGTGGTTGTGCAGCACATGCCACCCATATTCACGCGCTTGCTGGCAGATCGGCTAGCCGGTCAATCTGCCATTCCTGTGGAGGAAGGCAGCGCCGGAACGATTCTTTCTCCGGGACACGCCTGGATTGCTCCGGGGAATTTTCATATGAAAGTGATGCGGGCGGGGCTTGAGTGGCGTTTGGAGTTGAATCAGACGCCTCCAGAGAATTCCTGCCGGCCTGCAGTCGATGTTTTATTTCGCTCCGTGGCGGCCGCTTGTGGGGCAAACGTTCTTGCCGTGGTGATGACGGGAATGGGCTCTGACGGAGTTCTCGGTGCCGAAGCCATTCGTGATGCGGGTGGAAACGTGATTATCCAGGACGAAGCTTCGTCGGTAGTGTGGGGAATGCCGGGGCTGGTGCATGCTTCGGGTCTGGACGATGCGGCGTATCCGCTCGATCAATTGCCGAGTGAAATCGCGCGGCGAGTTTTGCAAAGCCGTGGCGCGTTGCAAACGCACACTCCACCGAAGAGCCGGGCGGCAGAGGCGCCAAGCGTAAAATGACAATTGCTGCTCGACCCGCTGTTGTTGCGCTTGCTCCGATCAAGAACGAACCCATTCACCCTGTTTACCGGCAAATCCGTGACCTGGTGTACAAAGTGTCGGGGATCTACAAAGCCGAGGAGAAGCTCTATCTTCTGTCTGATGGCTGCGGCAGGCGGATGAAACAATTGGGGGCGCGAACTCCGCGCGAGTATTGGGATCAATTGACCGCGCAGCCCGGCCACGATGGGGAGCTGCGGCATCTGCTGAATGAGATCACCATCGGAGAAACATGTCTGTTCCGCAGTCAACCTCAGCTCGATGCGTTGCGCAAGGTAATTCTCCCGGAGATCGTGGCGGAAAGAACGAAACAGATCACCAAGCGATTGCGCATCTGGAGTGCGGGCTGCTCCACTGGCGAAGAGCCCTATACGCTGGCGATGAACATGCTCGAAGAGAGCGACCGCCTGCTCAAAGGATGGACTGTTGAGATTCTGGCGACCGACTTGAATGATCGATCGGTTGAAACCGCCAAAGCCGGCATCTATGGAGACTATGCCCTGCGCAGTACTACGGACTACTTCAAGCGCAAGTATTTTACGACCGTGGATGAGAAAAAACTTCAGGTTCGCCCGGAGGTAAAGAAACTGATCACTTTCAGCCGTCTGAATCTGCAGGATGACTCCAAAATGCTTTTCATGAGGGGCATGGATCTGATTCTGTGCTGCAATGTGCTCATCTATTTTGACTGCGCTTCGAAGTCGAAGGTGGTTAACCATTTCTTCACCGACCTTAATTTTGGCGGCTATTTTTTTCTCGGGACCTCGGAGTCGCTGATGAAGCTGAACGACCAGTTTCACCTCGTCCATTTCCCCGGAACGATCGCATACTGGAAACCATCCTTGAGCAGTGGCAAATTATGACCGCATCCATGACGGCAACAATTCGGGAGCGTGTGGCGCGTATCGAAACTATGCCCGCGATTCCGGCAGTATTCGTGCCTCTGATGAAAATGCTGGGGAGCTCCACAATAGAGGTAAACGTTGACGAGGTAGTGCGGCTGGTTTCCTACGACAACACTATCGCCGCCCAGTGCTTGAAAGTGGCAAACTCTCCCCTGTTCGGACTGGCACAAGTACCGCGCTCAATTAAAGCAGCGGTGATAAGCCTCGGCCTGCGAAGAGTCGAAACGATCCTTCTGACCTGTTGCCTGGGACAGGCGTTCCCCGCGGAGAAATGGACGCTCGATCCCGATGTATTCTGGCGGCACTCGCTGGGATGCGCCTTGGTATGCCGCAAGTTCAGCGAAAAATTGGCCGGGGTAGATGCCGAAAAGGCTTATATGGCGGGGTTGCTGCACGACTTGGGGTTCATGGTGAACTGCCTGGTTTTTCCAAAAGAATTTGCGGCCGCGATGGAGCGCGCCTGCCGGGAAGAGATTCCGCTGCACGAAGCGGAAGAGACGGCCATGGGATTCACGCACTGCGAGACGGGCCAGGCGCTGGCGGAAAAATGGAAGCTGGCCGACGACATTATCGAAGTGATCGCTCGTCATCATGCGGTTGAACAGAGCCACAAGGCGCAGTCATTGGTAGCTGTGGTGCACCTCAGCGATCTGCTCTGCCGCATGCGTGGCCTGGGCTACGGTTACTACGAACGGCGGAGGGTGGACTTTAGCTCGGACCCGGCGTGGTCGGTGTTGCTCCAGGAACACCGTGATCTGGAAGGTGTAGATCTGGCACGGTTCACGTTTGAGCTGGACGAGTCAGTAGAAGAAGTTCATGCGCTCGTATCCTCTGTATTCGGACCAGCGCGGCCACGCACCGCAGCCACGGCAGCGCGGTAGTAAAGCTTTGGATACTTGAAAGATCTTGGAACATCACGCCTTCAATTTGGAGATTGTCTCTAGCTGTTAATTTGGAGGGTGATCACAACGGGCAGACCTTCAAAAAG